>Ga0208492_1000069_pt1 | contig 105612 bp, 98 predicted proteins | sample Subbioar_CSW14AB_FD_184820 | JGI IMG/M metagenome (GOLD analysis project Ga0208492, IMG submission 184820) | Serpentinite rock and fluid subsurface biosphere microbial communities from McLaughlin Reserve, California, USA - CR12Mar_CSW14AB (SPAdes) | ecosystem: Environmental > Terrestrial > Deep...
ATCTCAAACCGGGGAAATCTTGAGCGTGGTCAATCGGCCCGGCAATCGACCGTCACACGAGGGGGCGGCAGACGAGGTCGACAGAGCGATCCGTGTATGTGTCGCGGGCGGGTTCAAAAAAATCATGCTGCGCGGGGATACCGACTTTAGCCAGACGAAACATCTGGACCGTTGGAACAAGGATGAGCGAGTAAAGTTCATCTTCGGTCTTGATAGCACGAAGAAACGGATCGTTTTGGCCGAGAATTTGGCGGAGGATGCCTGGGAACCGCTAAATCGACCGGCTCGCTACGAGATCAAGACCAAGGAACGGGCCCGACCGGTAAAGGTCAAAGAGCAAATCGTCAAACAACGCAAGTTCGACAACATCCGGTTGCATGGAGAGGATGTCGCGGAAATGCTTTATCGGCCCGTGGCTTGCAAGAAGGCGTATCGGTTGATCGTGGTACGCAAGAATTTGACCCTCTCGATGGGGCAAAAACGGTTGTTCGATGAGTACCGCTACTTTTTTTACCTGACCAACGACAAGGAGCGGCCCGCGCAAGAAATGGTATTCGAGGCAAATCAGCGCTGCAACCAGGAAAACCTGCATGCTCAATTAAAACAAGGGGTGTGCGCACTGACGGCGCCGGTGGACACCATGGAAGCCAATTGGGCCTACATGGTCATGACCTCTTTGGCCTGGAACTTGAAGGCCTGGTGGGCCCTCTGGCCCGAACCTCGAAAGGGATCGGACCGGGAGAAGCATCGGATCGAAAAGGAGACGATTCTGCAAATGGAATTCAAAACCTTCATCAACGCCTTCATGAGGCTGCCCTGTCAAATCGTCAACACAGGACGCCAAATCGTCTACCGGATGATGAGTTGGAATCCATGGCTGCCATCATTCTTTCAAAGGCTTAACCAAATACGATGCTGAAAAAACAACACGATGCTGGAGTACGGATGCTCCAGTCCGCCGCGGCTTGGTAAAGGTTAACGGACCGGAAAGCGAAGTGAATATGCCGAAACAAAACATGCGCAAAAAACACCCTCAAAATGGCAGGGCCTGGGAAACTATTGGCCTCCCGAAACCAGGCTCACAACCGCGAAAAACCAATTGCGCTACGCTTGTTTAAGGACTAGCTGGCGCGTGGAATTGCTGCCGTTTTTGGGTCAGGAAGCGCTCTACAAGAAATTCCGTTTGGACGAGCCCTGGGACAGCCCGGATAACCTGAAGCTATTGCCGTTGATGCCCAAGATCTTTCGCGGCAAATGCCATGAATTCCCCGAGCAGGACTCCCATACGCACTACCAGGTGTTTGTCGGCCCGAACGCTGCCTTCGAGGACACCAGCGGTCTGTCCCTAAAAGGAGATTTTCCTGACGATACGAGGGGGACGATCCTCGTGGTGGAGGCTTTCGTGCCCGTGCCCTGGACCAAACCAGTGGACATTCCTTTCGGGTCAGACAAGATCTTGCCGCATTTGGGAGAACCAGGACCCAGTCGATCGACCCATTGGTGGTACCGGGTATCCAGGGCGGCACCCCCGCCGCGATTTTTCGTGGGGATGGCCGATGGCTCGACCTATTCCTTTGCCAATCCCGTGAACCGAGCTTTTTTGCGGCGCTGGATCACCCGCAACGGAGGCGAGATCATCTTCGGTGATTAGGGAATGCAATGGCAACTTGAGGGTAGGAAGGTGTAGTCAGGGTCTTCGCGAACGACACCAGCCTGAAATGCACCGAAGTGCAGGATTTCATGTCAGATAATCCAGCCGGCTATCCCATGAATCCGCATCCCGAAAGGGTGACCATTTACATTCGGTTTCCGAAGGTTAGGGATGATAAGTTCTTTATGTTCATCCAGTTGTATGGACCTGCCACGCATACCCAACTCGAGCAAATCAAGGCTGTGTGGCTTCAATTGAGAGCCGCACAAGAACCTCAATTGGGGTTTGACAACCATGAAGGTGCCCGAATGCTGGCCCAAAAACTTCTCGACTTCAAGGTGGTTGAACGTGTCGACCTCTTTGATCCACTTCAACAGTGCACCGAAGCCCTGAAGGCGACTCCGCCACCACCCTACTACCTATGTCCGCAATGCCAAGAAAAACTGGGAGGCAGCAACGAGTGCAGACAATGCGCGTGGATGAGGTATCCCGGAAATCGAGAACGCTGGGGCCAACAGGGCCGGTGTCCCCACTGTGAATTTGCTTACCGATGGGATGGAATCTGCTGCTCTCACTGTGGTCACGGGGCCACCGCGGAACTGCCTCGCATCAAAATCGTTCCCGAATCATAAAACAGTTCCTCGGAAGCGCTTTTGCGAGGCAGATGGCATCGTCGTGTCCAGTTTGCTTCGTTCACCGACCTATCGAGGATCAGGCATGAACCCCTTCCGGCGGCAGTTTTTGTCCAGCGTGGCGGTGGGTATGCCATTGGCTCTCAATCGCGACGCCGAGGCGGATGCCAGCGCGGTGCTCGACAAGTTTCACCTGGCGGCGGCCAAAGCCCAGTTCGTCGACTATTTCGATTGTCTCAGCGACGATGCCATCTACCTGGGCACTGACGCGACGGAGCGCTGGACCGTGGCGCAGTTCAAGGCGTTTGTCAAACCCTACTTCGACAAGGGCCGAGGCTGGACCTACGACAAGGTCGAGCGCCATGTGCACGTCAGCTCCGATGGGAAGCACGCTTCGTTCGACGAGCTTCTGGAGAATGCCTCCTATGGCCGTTGCCGGGGTACCGGGGTCTTGCGGCTAGTCGACGGCAAGTGGAAAATCGAGCAGTACCATCTGACGATCCCCGTACCCAATGAGCTCGCCAAGGAAGTCGTCAAGATGATCCGGGCCAAGATGTAAGGCTACCGGGCGTAGGCGAGTACTTGAGTTCTTTCAGATCAGACCGCCCCGATGCCTCGAAAGTCCAACCCCAAAAAAGGCCCGCATCTCCTTTATCTGAGTTACCTTCGCGATATGTCAAGGGCGGGGTGCAGTTCGTCATTGCGACCCATGCACCGATCATCCTGGGCTACCCCAAGGCGAGGATCTTTCTGCTCGACGAGCAGGGACCCATGTCACCGTTTATGAAGCGGCCGAGCATTACCGAATGACCAAAGGCCTTTTGCTCCCTACCAAGGAATATCTGGAAGGCTTGTTGGAGGAAGGGGAGAATCGGCCGGACGAGTCTTAGATCTTTGTGAGCGCATTCATCCTGGCTCAAGGGAGCGAAGTCTCAGGACACGGGGAGGAGGGGCGATTGGCTCGAAAAAGAAAACCGCAACCAGGCCCCTACCTATTGAGCGTGAAATACCTTCGCGACCAGGTTCCTGATGCAAAGCGCTATCCACATAAACTTCCCGCCTTTCGCGACTTCAACGAACTGGAAATTCACCCTAATGTGACCTTTTTTGTCGGGGAAAACGGCTCGGGCAAATCGACCCTGATCGAGGCAATGGCGGTCGCCGCCGGATTGAATCCGGAAGGGGGCACCTTCAACTTTGCCTTTTCCACACGCGAGTCTCACTCGGACCTGTACCAGTATTTGCGGTTGAGCAAATCCTTGATTTCGATCGAGCAGGCGTTTTTCTTGAGGGCCGAGAGCTTTTTCAATCTGGGCACAGAGATTGAACGACTGGACAAGGAACCTGGTTCAGCCATTCCCATTATCCATTCTTACGGCGGTATCTCCCTCCATGAACAATCGCACGGTGAATCGTTTTTTGCCTTGTTCAAAAACCGGCTCAAGGAGCCAGGACTTTATTTCCTAGACGAACCCGAATCGGCCCTGTCGCCAACTCGCCAGCTTCAGTTCTTGGTGATCTTGAACGACTACATCACCAAGGGCGCCCAGTTCATCATCGCCACTCATTCGCCGATCTTACTTGCCTACCCAAGATCGAAAATCTTCCTATTGGATGCGGAGGGAATCCGCGAGACTCCCTACCAGGAGACGGAGCACTACAAGGTCACGAGGGGCTTTCTGAACAACACCAATCGAAGCCTTGAAGAGTTGTTCAAGGAGGAGGTTGACGAGCGTTCTGCCTAAAGAAGAAAGCGCCTACGCCAGTATGCCATTCACGACATTTCCCGAGACATCCGTCAGCCGGTAATCCCGGCCCGAATGCCGGTAGGTCAAACGCAGGTGATCGATACCAAGCAAATGCAAAATCGTTGCGTGGAAGTCGTGCACATCGACCGGTTGATCGACGGAGCGCACGCCATGTTCATCGGTTCCGCCATAGATCATTCCCGGCTTGATGCCGGCGCCAGCCATCCAGGAGGAGAAGGCCCAGGGGTGATGTTCGCGGCCCGGAGCATCGGCGGTGTTGTTGAACGGTGTCCGGCCAAACTCCGTCGTCCAGACCACCAGGGTGTCTTCAAGCATCCCGCGTGCGCGAAGATCGTCGATCAGCGCGGCCAGCGGCTTGTCGACCTGCGCCGCCAGACGCTCATGATCCTTCATGTCGCCGTGACTATCCCAGTTGCCTGAGCTGCCCGTGTGCACGATCTCGACAAAGCGCACGCCGCGCTCCACAAGGCGTCTTGCCATGAGGCATTGCCAGGCAAACGATTTCGTCGGTTCGGTTTCCAGCCCATAGGCCGTCTTGGTGGCGACCGTTTCACCAGAGAGGTCAAACGCTTCGGGTGCGGCGTGTTGCATGCCAAATGCCGTCTCGAAGCTGCGCAGGCGCGCCATCAGTTTGGGATCGCCCCCTCGTTCTTCCAGATGGCGGCGATTGCGCCTGGCCAAGAGGTCGAGTTCGGTTCGCTGCAGATTGGCGGAGACGCGCGAGGTCAGATCGGGAATCGGCTGGGTCATTGAGATGACCCGCGTGCCCTGATTGCTGCCGGGCAAGAAGTCGGATGCGAATATTTGCGAGCCCGCATAAGGGTCTTGAGGAGCGAGCACCAGGAAATTGGGCAAATTCGAATTGAGCGTTCCCAGGCCGTAGCTGACCCAGCTTCCCATGCTGGGCCGCGCCTGGTTGAACGAGCCGGTGTGCATGCCAAGCGTCGCGTTGTAATGGTTGGAATGCTCGGTGTGCATCGAACGGATCAGCGCGACCTGATCCATGCGCTGATTGAGATGAGGGAAGAGAGAACTGACCGGAATGCCGGCCTGATTTTGCACCGTGAAGGGGAAGGTGGTTCGTTTCAGAAAGATCTTTTCGTAACCGGGCCGGTCCTTGATCTCGGGATGATCGAGTTTGATCTGCTTGCCATGGTCGCGCGTGAGTGCCGGCTTGGGATCGAACGAATCGATGTGGGAAACGCCGCCCGAAAAGAAGACAAAGATCACCTGTTTGGCTTTGGCGGTATGATGCGAACTGGCCAGGGCGCCGCCCAGAACGCTGGACGATGATCCTGACGAGGGGGCCGCCCCCCGGGCCTCCATGTCGCGTACCAACGCCCAGAATAGGGGCGAGCCGACCACGGCCGATTTGAGAAAGCCACGCCGGGAATTCATGGGGTTCATGGTTGCGTCCTCAATCCCGGTGGGTGAATTCGTTGGAAGCGAGCAAGGTGCGAGTCAGGATCACCCACCCTTGACGCAAGTCGGTGCCGGAGCGGTTGGCAAGCAATTCTTCCGCATCGGCCCGATCGTCGGATGTGGCGGCCCGGCCAAACAGCAAGTGACAAAGCCGGTCAATGCGGGCGGCGGTCGGTTCCGCGGGAAGCGAATCGACCAGCTTCTGGGCGCGCGCCTCGACAAAGGGATTGTTCATGAACCAGAGCGCCTGCGGGGGTACCGTCGTCACCTGGCGTGACGCCGTGCTGCTATTGGGATCGGCCCCGTCAAAAAGGCCCAGGAAGGGGTGCCGCTGAATCCGCTGCACCATCAAGAAGACGCTGCGCTTGTTCGTTTCGTAGTTGGCCCGGAAAGGCCCATGCTGGGTGAAGCCCCAGGCGTTTTCCGCAGGGAACGGGTGACCCTGGGCATCGGCGGCATCGAGTTCCCCGCTGACGGCAAGCATCGAGTCGCGCAACTCCTCGGCGCTCAAGCGCAGCCGGGGAAAACGCGCCAGCCAGCGATTGTCCGGATCGGCATCGATGCTCGCGGCGGTTGCGTGTGAGGAACGCTGCCAGGCTTGAGAGGTAAGGATTTTGCGATGGAGATTCTTGATCGACCAGCCACTTGTTTGAAAATCGCGAGCCAACCAGTCGAGCAGTTCGGGGTGCGAAGGTGGATCGCCGCGCAACCCAAAATCGTTGGGAGTACGAGACAACCCCTCGCCAAAATGGCCCTGCCAAATCCGGTTGACGAGGACGCGCGTGGTCAACGGGTTCTTCGGGTCGGTCAGCCACCCGGCCAGTTCGAGGCGGCCCGATTGCGCGGCTTGATTCAAGGGTTGACCGCCAAGCAGGGTGAGATTGTGGCGCTTGACCGGTTCGCCGCGGTCAAGCGGGTTGCCGCGCTTGTGAAGCTGGGCATCGTGAGGCATGCCTTCGGCGACGGCATAAAGCAGCGGCTTGCTTTGCGCCAGGGCATCCAACGAGGTGCGAAGGGACTCAGCTTCGCTCGTCTTTTGCTTGATGCGCTCAAGCAAGGCCCTGGCGCCGGGCAAAATGCGCACCCGGGCCGTAACTCCATCTCCGCCCGCGTCGATCTTTTGAAAATGCCCCTTGATCGAAAGCGGTCCCGATTCCGTGACTTCAAAAGCCAGGGCGACGGCACCGGTCGGCCCGGGGTGCAGGGCGAGGCTCTGCGCCGGCGGCTTGACGGTCTGGAACGGATTTGGCTGTTCCCTGATGTTGACAAAGGCGCAGGGCAGCTCGGTGCTGCCACGCCAGACCATCACCCCTTGGGTATTGAACCCATTTGGGACAAAGTTTGTCATCGATCGGGCGGTGCCGCCACCCAGATCGAGAGCCATCCAGTGCCCCAAATGGGTTGGTCCACTCGATCGCGCCAGGGTCAAAAAATCTTTGACGACATCATGAACGGCTGGCTTGCCATGAACACGGGTTCCGATGCTGAACTGAACGAGCGTCGAATCGCCCCCATGGTTGGCGTTGGGCAACACTTCCAGGAGCACGAAATCGCCCGCGTTGGCCACGGCGGTCAACCCTTCGGGGAACGAGCCCGAGCCGTTGTTGGACAGGGTGACCGAAGCCAGCGGCTTGGCCTGATTGAGTCGTTCGGTCCAGATTTTGCCGATTTCGTTTTGTTCGGTACTCACCCGATCCAGGCGGGTTTTCGTCGTGGCAATCGCGTCCTTGGTCTGGCGGTCCATAGCTCTTACAAAATCGGCGGGCGCCTTGACCTTCTCGCAGCCGGGCATCGGAAACTTCGTGCTTTCGAGGATCCCATAGAGGGAGTAGTAATCGGCGTTGCTGATCGGGTCGTATTTATGATCGTGGCAGCGGGCGCAGGAAAGCCCCAGCCCCAGCACCGACTTGCCCAGGGTGTCGATGGCATCTTCGATGGTTAGGTAATGGTCTTCGACAACATTGAAGCCGAAGCGGCGGGCAATCGCCCAGTATCCGGTCGCGGTGGTGAGGCTTTCGGTGCGGGCCGCGTCGGCATTCTCCTGTTGCGCAATGATGTCGCCGGCGATCTGATAGCGCAGAAACTCGTTATAAGGCAGGTCGCGGCGAAACGCATCAATCACCCAGTTGCGGTAGCGATAGGCCTGGGGCACGGGGAAGTCGGCGGTTTCGCCGGCCGTGTCGGCATAGCGGACCACATCGAGCCAGGCCCGGCCCCAGCGGACTCCGTAGCCGGGGCTGGCAAGATAGTGCTCCATGGCGGTGGCGAACCAACCTGAATCACCGAGCTTGCCAAAGCGAGCTTGCTCTTCTGGAGTGGGCGGCAATCCGGTGAGGTGAAAGGCCAGACGGCGCAACAGGACTTCACGTGTCGCGGTTGCGGTTTTGTCCAAATGGTGAGAAGCGATTTTGGCATCGATGAACCGGTCGATCGGGTTGGCGGGATCTCCTTGCGGAACGGTTACCTCGCGCAGAGGGGCGAACGACCAGTGATCCTTGGCGGCGACCTTGGCGACGGCTTTCGGCCAGGCGGCGCCTTCCTTGATCCATTGGGTCAGATCGGCCAATTCCCGGGCCGTCAGCGGTTCGTCGGGAGGCATCTGCTTGATGCCCGGTTCCTGGCGCGCGGCGCGCAGCACCCGCGATTGCGCGCTGTTTTTGCTGTCGAGGATGGGGCCGTTTTTGCCTCCCTTGGCCCACCCTTCGGGGTTATCGAGACGGACTCCGCCCGATTTGCGCGATTCGCCGTGGCAGCGCAGGCATTTTTCCACGAGCATCGGCCGAATGCGGCTTTCGAAACGGTCGGGATCGACGCCAAGCACCTGGCCAGGAACGAGGAACAACAGCCCGCAAATAGCCGCGAAATAAGCAGGGGACGGGGTCGAGCGCAAGGTGGTGAATAGGCGCATGGCGGACCCGGAGAGGGCGGGAAGGCGAATCAGGCGGGGGCGTGCTGGTGGCACGAACAGGAAGGCATTTCCAGGATACCCGACGATTGGGGGGCAATCAATCGAATCGGCCGTCCTGGGGTGGACTCATTACATCCTATTGTCAGACAATCTTTGAATCAATCCACGCCGGATTGGGGATCCTCCATCCGGCCGATAAGTGACCGTAGGATGGAAAAACGCAGTTGGAGGGCAAAGCGGGCAGGCGAGGAGCAAAAGAATGAGACCGGTTCATTCTCTCCCAGTAGGATGAATCCACCCTCCTTTCCCCTCTGGCCGAGAGTTCACCTCATGGGAATCCGCCTTTCATTCGTTTTTACGGCCACATGTCTCGCTTTCCTGGGACTGGCGGCGCAAACGCCGGCCAACAAGCCAGGCGAACCGGTCGCCTTGAAATTGCAATCGCGCATGGTTGCCGGCCAGCCGGAAAGCCGCACCGAATCTTGGAAGCCCCAGGAAACGGCCGTCATCATTTGCGATATGTGGGATTTGCATCACTGTCTCAATGCCGTCCGCCGCGAAGGTGAGATGATTCCGCGCTTTAATGAGTTTGTCGAAAACGCCCGCAACCGGGGGATGTTCATCATCCATGCCCCCAGCGATTGCATGAAACCCTACGAAGGAACCCAGGCGCGCAATCGGGCCAAGGAAGCTCCCAAGGCCGCCACGCTGCCGAAGGAGATTGGAACCTGGTGCTCCAAAATTCCCGCGGAAGAGAAAGGGGTTTACCCGATCGATCAAACCGATGGCGGCGAGGACGACGATTCGGCCGAACATCAGGCCTGGGCCGAAAAGCTCAAGGGAATGGGATTGAATCCCCGTGCTCCCTGGACGCATCAACACAAGGGAATCCGCATCGACCAGGAAAAGGATGCGATCAGCGATTCAGGTGTCGAGGTTTGGAACCTGCTCGAGGCCAGAAAAATCAAAAATGTCATGCTCCTGGGCGTTCATGTGAACATGTGCGTTTCGGGCCGCCCCTTCGGCATGAGGCAGATGGCGCGCAACGGCAAGAATGTGGTGCTGGTGCGTGATCTGACCGACGCGATGTACAACCCCGCCAAATGGCCTTATGTCTCCCATCAGGAAGGCACGGCGTTGTTCATTGCTCATGCCGAGAAATTCATCTGCCCCTCGATCACCTCGGATCAACTCCTGGGAGGCAAGCCGTTTCGGTTCAAGCCGGTGACCGGCGGCGACGAACTCAAGGATCGGAAAAAGGCCGGGTAGGGGAACATCGGATTTGGTTGGCATGCCTGGTGGATTCGCCAAAACAGTAAGGTCCGCGAACCGATTTACCGGTTCGCGGACCTTGCTCATTACCGACGAAGGAAATTACTTCGTTCCTCAAGGCGTCAGGGTCCATATCCGCAGAGTGCCGTCTTCGCTGCCCGTGGCGATCGAGTTGCCATCGGGCGAGAACGTGAGGCTCAGCACGCCCCCCTTGTGGGTGCGCTGGGCGGGATCGAGTTTTCCCGTAGCCAGATTCCACACGAGCACCCGGCCATTCCAGTCGACCGCGGCGATCATCTTGCCGTCGGGCGAGAAGGCGATGCCAAGGACCGTGCTGGCGCTGGTGCCTGCATCGCTTTGCAGCGATTGGACCTTTTCGGCGCTTTGCGGGCGATAAAGATCGATCTGCGTGACGGTCTTGTCCTTGGCAGGGTCGATCGCGGCCATCGCCAGGAAATCTCCCTTGGCTGAAAAGGCGCAGGGGTAAATCCCCGGATAGACGTGGCTCAGGTTGCCTTTCTGCGCGTCCCACACGCGCACCGTGCCCAGGTTGGAAGAAGTCACGACACTCTTGCCGTCGGGAGCGAATGCGACAAAGGTGGTCGGATGTTCTTCCGTGGTCGAAAGCGTGACCGCCTTCTTGTTCAGGTCCCAGAGACGCAGCCCGCCTTTGGGGCCCTTCTCTTTAACATCCCAGTTGGCGACGGTCGTCGCCAGGGTCGTACCGTCAGGCGACAGAGCCCAGGTTCCCGGCAGCGTCTTGTCGACCAGGGTCGATTCGACTTTACCTGTGGTCGCGGAGCGGATCTGAATTTCGCGGCCGATGATGGTGATTAGTTTGGAGCCGTCGCTCGTGGCGACCACGGTGCTCGACCCAGCCACCGATTCGGACCAGACCTTTTGGCCGGAGGTCAGATCCACTTGAAACAGCTCGCGCACCTTGAACTGACTGGCCGAAGTTTTTTCCGGATCGCGCAAGAGCACCGTGACTTGATCCGGCTTGGTCCAGTGGATCTTGGCCACTGCCCGGTGGAAGTCCAAACCTTGCAGGTTGTCCTCAAGTTTTTGGACTTTGGTTTCCGCGGAAGGAGTCTTCGGTCTGGTCTGATCGATCCCGGTTTCTTTGGTCAGCTGATAGCCCTCCGGGATGACCATGGAAAACAGTGCCGGATCGATCGGTTCGTTCCAGACCATCTTCTCAAAGCGAATCTCGCTTTCGTGCTTGGGATCGGTGTCGGCAATCACAATCTTGAGCGGCAGGCTGGTTTCCTTGTCGACCCAAACGGTCATGACCCCTTCGCCGCGGATGCCCATCATGTTGAATTTGCCAACCCGATAGACCTCGGTCAGTTTTTTGTCGAGCCATTCCTCGCCGATCCGCTTGGCCTCGCTGGTTTTCGCATGGGAGAGTTGCTCGACCGGGTTATTGTCCCCCATCAGCGGATCTTTTCCGGTGCTTGCCATGTCATAGGTTTTCTTGTAGTTTTCGATAACCATCAATTTTTTCTGGTCGAAATCAATCAATCGAACCATGGCGCCTTTGGCAAACTCAAAGCGGGCTTTATTGCCTTGCAAATAGAAAGGCGTTTCGTCGGTGCGGTTTGCCAATTGCAATTGGATGACCCCCTTGACCGACTGGGCCTTTTGCGCGTTTTGCACCATGGCGGCAAAGGCGCTGGCGTTCGTTGGCGCGGCAAGCCAAACGATTGTGCCGATGGCAAGCGCCATGGTCGCGGCGATCGAGGCGAGCCAACCGGCCGCGGCCAACCGCTTGTGCCTTCTCGGTCTGGAGGGAGTGACCGTTTGCACCTGAGCCAGGGCGCGCGCCTTGCTCTTGATCCGTTCGACCGGATCGGTCGGGATTTCCAGGTTGCGCATGGCCGCAATGGCGGCGTCGAGGCGAGAGTCCCCCTCGTTGGGGCGAAATTCGTTCATCATGACTTTCCTCCTAAACAGTAGCTGCCTAATTCGACGGATAAGCTTTTTCGTGCCTTGTAAAGCGCGGTCGAAACCGCTTCGACGCTGAGATTGAGAGCGGAAGCGACCTCATCGCGCGAAAGTTGTTCGATGGCGATCATCCAGAAGACCGAGGCCTGTTGTTCAGGCAGGCGCAGGATGGCGGTTAGAAGTTGACCGCGCAACTCCTCGGCAATCATTCCCCCCGCGGGGTCGTTTTTGACCAGTTTGTCCCCATCTCTTAAGGGGTGCGCCGAGTGCTTTTTGCCATTGCGCCGGCGCAGCCGATCGAGCGATCGCATGGTCGTCAAGCGCACCAACAGACCCGTCCAACAGTTGACCGGTGGGTGCTTGGGAAACTGAAAAGCCTGGGCAAAAGCCTCTTGCGATGCGTCCTCGGCTTCATGGACGCAGCCCAGGATCCGCATCGCCACGGCGAAAACGCGCTGGGCGTTCTCATTGACGAGCTGATCCCAATCAGGATCGAATGAACGGTTCACCAGATGCCGCCTTTTTTCGGGGTGTTGAATCCGAATCTATCGAGAGGTCGCACGAAGGAGGATTCCATGACCGAAAAGCCGACGATTTTTTTTCACAAAGGCCAAGTGGATCCAAGGAATGCCAGGTCATCCCACATCCAAAGTCAAGCCGATGAGTATCAAGCCGTTGAAGCCAGCGCGCTTGGAGTGTTGTTACTCAGCGGCAGCCAGTCTCCCTACGGCCAACGATTTGAACCGATCCAAAACGATCCTTTCGCCGGCAAGCACGGAAAAGCGATCGTCGCCAAGTTATTGGGCCCAGACGAAACGGTCCTTTGGGGCGGTTCCCACCGGGAGATTTTCCCGGAATGGTTGCCTGTGCCGATTGGCATAACGCCGAACGGATCCTTCGGGAACAATTTGACGAAAAAATCGCTACGGGTGCCGATTCGACGCCAAACTTGGCTTCCACTTCCCAAAATGAGAGGGAAAGGGACGATGAGAACGACGGCAGCCATTTGATTTGAATCCAAGAGAGGATGCCCTTCTCCCGGATGCCGATTTGACTCACCATGGACAACGAATCCCAAGCCAACGATCCCGACCTTCCCCAAGGCGAATCCCTCCTGTGGGAGGGCCGGCCTGAGGTCTTTCGCTGGTCGCAAGGGGATGCCACCTATCTCTGGACCCTGGCGGCGGCCTACGTCGTTCCCGCGCTCATTCTGGGCCTGATCACCATGTTCCTCTTGGGGCCATTCCTTTGGCCTCAGGCGCGTAATGATGAACTCGTCTGGTGGGGACTGTTCGTCTCGATCGGATACGACGTCGCCCTTGCGTTCGTCACGCTCTTAATGCGCAATCAGATGCGCCGAGGATCGACCCGCTATCTGATCACCGATCAATCGATCGTTTTGATCAAGCCCTACGGCGAATACTTTAGTATCAAGCTGCGCAAGGAAAAATACACCTTCCGTTCGACGGCGATCCGCCATCGCCAAAAAATCGGATCGCCGGGACGCTGGAATTTGATCCTGGGCAAGGAGAGGCATTTCTACGAAGGCAACTGGATCCGCAGTTCCAAGGAACACTGGATCACCCTGGGCATCAAGGAATGCGCCGAGGCCGAGAAGGCCGAATCGATTCTGGAAGCGATTTATGGCCCCGGCGCGGGAAACCCCCTCGACTACCGGTTCGATCCGGTGGCCCAGCACCGGGAAAGCGATTTGAGCCACCCGATCGTACTCGACGGGCCAAACCGGAGTTCGGTCCTATTCATCCGAGGCCGCAACGCCCCGATGGTTTCGTGGTTCACTCCCAAAATTCCGGTGACCTACGCGGGCAAAACCGATGAAGAGATTTTGGAAAACCTCCTGGGGACCAGCGAAGTGGTCCTCTGGACCGGCAGGCCGGATTACGAGCCATTCCAGGAACTGGGACGATTTCAAAAGGTCGCGGCGCTTTGCGGTCTAACGCTGTCCCCTTTGTTCGTCTGGCTGGGAATTCAGGTTTGGAATCTGCGCAATTCGTCCTTGCTCATCGTACTTGGGGTTGGCCTCGTCATGTGGGCCGACGCGATTCTATTTGGACGGTGGTCGCTACGCAAAATCATCGGCCGGGCCTTTTATGCGATCACCGATCGGCGCGTCATCCTGGTGCACCCGTTTGGACCGGATCTGTTCCCGTTCGATCAACCCTTTTATTCGCTTGATCAGGCGAGCATTGCCAAGCGGATCCTTTGCGAAAGTCCGATGGGGCCGGCGATCATTTTTCAAAGCAAGGAAACGATCTCTTCCAACGATTTTCATCATGTCGAGAACCTGGGCATCGTCGCCTGTCCCGACTGGGCGAATGCCGAACTCATTTTGCAAAACCATTTCCCTGTGGCCGATGCAATCGAGGCCGTTTCCTCCTCAAGCCCGGAATGATCGCGGAGTTTTCTCAACTTGAACGCGGTGTGACGACCAACATTCTTTTTTCGCAAGCCGGTTATGCTTCTGCATGCCCGCCGGTTCAAATATCATCGAGGGAATGCTTTCCGGGGAAATCTTTTCGCATTGGCCGCGATTCCGTGCCCGAAGGTGAACCGACATGCTGCAGACCTTGATTTCCATTTTGACCTTTCGCGGCCGGGCCAACCAAAACCAGTATCTCTTTACGGGGATTAGCCTTTTTCCGATCAAATATTTGCTTGATCTGGGTGTCGCATCGCTCTTTGGTCAACGCTGGAGCCCGGCGAATTACCTTTTTTGGCCGGACAAACAATCGTTTTACATCAATGCCTTGCCGCCTCAGGATCGCGATTTCGCTCTGACAATGTTGGCGGTCGCCTTGCCCTTCATCTGGATCGGTGTTTCCTTCACCATGGCGCGCATCCGCGATGCGGGCTTGCCCTGGATTCTGATACTCCTGTTTTTCGTGCCGATCGTGAATCTCCTGCTCATTCTGTGGTTGTGCCTGGCGCCAAGCCGGCGGATTCTCGAATTGACACCTGTCGACTCGGCGGGTGCCGGCGCCGAGCACGCACGCGAGATGCCTGGTGAGCGAGAGGGGCGCGTGCCCGTTGAAGTTCGTCCGCGCGAAGTACCTCCTCCTCCTTTAATGGGTTCGCCCCTGGGTAAGCGGGCCCGTCAGATGCATCGCCGCGTCGTTGGTCAAAGCGATTCGGCCAGCTTCGCTTTCGCATGTGTTTTTAGCACGGTATTCACCGGGCTTTTGGTCTACCTTTCTGCGAATATTTTCCAAAGCTATGGATTTGGAATCTTTGTCGGGGCCCCATTTGCCCTGGGCTGGTTTTCGTCGGTGCTTTACGGCTTGAACCGCCGGCGGACTTATCCCGAATGCATGGCGGTTGCGACGATGTCGATGGTGGTTTCAGGAATGGCGCTGCTGACATTTGCCTTCGAGGGAATCATCTGTCTGCTGATGGCCCTGCCCATTGCGTCGGTGCTCGTCACCATGGGCGCGGCGACCGGATATGTGATGCAGTCGCGGCCCTGGATGGAGGAATCGTCGCCGGCCATGATGATCGGGTTGATCATCTGCATGCCCGGTCTTATAGCAGCGGAAGCCCGCATGGGATTGGAGCCGGAGCTTCGGGAAGTTACAACCGAACTGATCATCGACGCTCCCGCCGAGAGAGTGTGGCAGTTTGTCATCTCGTTCCCGCCGCTTCCTGAACCCGAGGAATTATTCTTTCGCTCAGGCGTCGCCTACCCCCAGCATGCCACGATCGAAGGCACCGGCGTCGGTGCGGTGCGCCATTGTGTGTTTTCCACCGGACCTTTTGTCGAACCGATCACGGTCTGGGACGCTCCGCGCAAGCTCGCCTTCGATGTGACCAGCCAGCCGGAACCGATGCACGAGTTGAGCCCCTGGGAAATCCACCCGCCTCACCTCGATCATTTTCTGGTGAGCAAGCGCGGACAATTCCTGTTGGAAAGCCTTCCCGATGGCCGGACCCGCTTGAAGGGAACCACCTGGTACACCAACAAAATGTGGCCCGAGTTTTACTGGGGTTTTTTGGCCGACCGGATCATCTCCTCGATCCATGGCCGGGTATTGAAGCATGTGAAGGGGTTGGCGGAGGGAGAGTGAAGTGCGACAGTTATACGCCCAGGTTCAAGTCGTCCTCGGCAAACAGTAAGGCGGCTCGAATGTGGTCTGCCTTGAGTTGGGGAAATTCCGATAAGAGATCCTCCTGGATCGTCCCGGCGCGGAGCGCCTTCAAAACCATCTCCACGGTAATTCGCGTCCCTTTGAAGACGGGCCTGCCCAACATCACCTCTTTGCGCTCTTCGATGTAGTCGTTCCAGTAAATCCGGGACATGTACGTCCTTTTCCAAGGTCATTTGAGTCGGATTGCGGATGCGGTGAATGGGTTGATCTTGCCCACTGTGGAAATCCAGTTTCCCATGCGAATGCCCTATTTGGTTTTCACCTCAAAGAGCACAGGCACTTCACCGCGAAAACCCAGATCCTGAGTCTGCTTCCCGGCGGAAAAGCCGATCGTCAGTTCGAGCTTGCCGGACCTTGAGGAACGGATCGAGACCGCCTTGTATTCGATTTCCTTGCCGGAAAGCTGAGCGGTCAGATTCTTGCCTTCCGCGACTTCCAGGTCGAATGGATTATTGGCCGACCCGAAATACTGCTTTTGCGGCAAAAGGATTTCCTGAGTGCCCGCTTGGTTATGAATGCGAATTAGGCCGAGGCTTGCTTTTCCCTGAACCAGTTCAGGAACGATCGCACCGCGATCGACCTTGACCCGCCCCTCGGGATTGATGGTCACCTTGAGAAAAAGGTGCCTTTGCAATAAAAGATCCGGATCGTCGCTTTTCCAGTCGTCTTTGAGCAATTTGCTCAGGACCGGGTCGCGCGATTCGATGTGCCTCTTGAGCGCAACCAAGGAGGCGTCCAGTCCGCCTTGAGCCTGCGAAGCGACCGGACCCTGGGAGAAAGTTGCCATCAGGAGAGAGAGAAAAAGCATGCCACTGCACCTCAGGTCCATCCCGATGTAGCATGACCAAAGCACGCGGGATCCTACCTTGACCTTATTCAGGCCTCTCCCAAAAAGGACCCTTTCCATGAAATTCCTTCTGGCTCTTCTCGCTGGTTTGGGGATCGCAAGCGGTTCGAGTTTTGCCCAGGACTCCGCCTGGCCGATGAAGTGGGTCAACGAGGCCCAGCCACTGCTGGCCCAGGCCAATCGTCTGACGATCGCCCTGAAAGTCCTGGGTCAACCGCTCAGCCCCGAAGCGGCCAAGGCGATCGCCGAACTCAAGGAAACCGATGGCGCCGATGTCATCTCGCGCACGATTCAAACCCACCTCGATCCTTTGTGCATGGCGGCCGTCGAGATCCAGCCAGAGGGGGTCACCAAGGTCCTCCCCGGCAAATCGATTCCCATTCTGGTCGAGCAAGGCTGGACCCTCGCCCTGGTGAAAGTGATCAACGAGGCCGGAGCGACCGGAGTCCTGCGCATCGATAGCCCCAGCGCCCGCCCCTTGCCGCATTCGCCGCCAGCGAAGGTGGAAGAACGCTGGCTGGGATTATTGCCCTTCACCGGCCAGCCGCTCCTGCCCAATCTTTCGGGACTAGGGCTCGAATACACCCTCGTGCAACTTTGGTCCAAGGATGCCGAAACTCGTTCCGCCGAGATTGGCTTCGCGATCGAGGGAGGGAAGGGTCTGAAGGCAGGTAAAAACGGACCGGTCGTCCGGGAATGGTCGTTCGCCAAGGGAACCGATGGCTGGGCGCCCGACAAAAACTGTGCCCTCGAAGCGGCCAACAATACGCTTCGCGTCAAAATGACTGGTGAAGATCCCAATTTCTCAACCGCGGTCACAGGCCCGAGGGGCAAATATGTCCTGCGCTTCTGGGCCAAATTCAGCCAACCGGGGACCGGTCAAATCTACTGGTGGACCTCGTCCATGAGGCAGCCGGCAGGCAACTTGCAAGTGACCTTCCCGATCGAGGCGGGCCGCGAGAAAGAGTACGAGGTCCGTTTTAATGCCCGTGAAGAGCTCGCCGGATTGCGCATCGATCCAGGCAACGATCCGGGAAGCGCCCAATTGGACTGGATTCGCCTCTCGCGAGAAAACGAACCGGGCGCGCAAGCGGCCAGCGCCCGCATCGGTTTTCAGACGCAGGCCTCCATACCGGTGACGTTTCGCGTCAGCGAGTTCGACGGCAAGCCGACGACGGCATCGTTCTTGATCACCGACGAGCGCAACCGGATTTATCCCAGCCAGTCGAAGAGATTGGCGCCCGACTTTTTCTTTCAGCAGCAAATCTACCGCGCCGATGGCGAAACCGTCCGCCTGCCCAAGGGGAAGTACAAGATCGTTTGTCGCCGGGGACCGGAATCGATCCCAGAAACCAAGGAGCTGATCGTTAGCGAGGGGCCGACCGAGGTCCGCTATGCGGTGAAACGCTGGATCGATCCCTCGACGCTCGGCTGGTGGTCGGGCGATCACCACATCCATGCCGCCGGTTGTGCCCACTACGAGAATCCCACCCAGGGGGTTCATCCGCCCGACATGATGCGCCATATTCTGGGTGAAGATCTGAAAATCGGTTGCTGCCTCACCTGGGGCCCCTGCTTCGACTATCAGAAACGATTCTTCACGGGCCGCCCCGATACGGTTTCGAAGCCGCCTTACTTGTTGCGTTACGATGTCGAGGTTTCGGGATTCGGATCGCAGGCCTCGGGTCATCTCAACCTTCTGCGATTGAAAGAGCAGATGTACCCGGGAGGCGACTCAAAGGACCACTGGCCGACGCTGGGCATGAACACCTTGCGCTGGGCCAAGAAACAGGGAGCGGTCTGCGGGCCGGCCCACTCGGCCAACGGCTTGACGCGGTATGTCGGGAGGGTGCCCGACACCAAGGACGGTCCGGGGAAACTGCCCAACTTCAATATTCCTGCCTACGACGGCATCGGTGCCAACGAATTGATCGTTCAGGACACGCATCAACTTCCCGGGCCCGACGGCAAGCTTTATCCCGCGGCGGATTTCATCAGCACGATGGACACCGACCGGATCGCCGAGTTCAACATGTGGTACCACCTGCTCAATAGCGGCAGCCGCATCAAGGCCTCGGGCGAAACCGACTTCCCCTGCATCAGCGGCGAACGGGTCGGCATGGGCCGCGTCTATGTGAAGCTCGATGGCGCCGTCGATTTCGATCGCTGGGTCCAGGGAATCGCCGATGGTCGCAGTTATGTCAGCGATGGTCAGGTCCACCTCATGGATACCCAGGCGACCGCCGGTGCCAAGACCCTCGAACTGGGCAAGGAAGGTAGCGAACTGGCCCTCGCCAAGGGAGAGAAAATTCGGCTGAACCTCAAAGCATCGGCCTACCTGAATGGGGCCAAAACCGTTCCGGTCGAGCTGATCGTCAACGGCTACCCAGTCGCCACGAAAGAACTCGTTGCCGATGGCCAAACCCGAGAGATCCTGCTGGAAGCACCCATAGAAAAAAGCTCCTGGGTGGCGGTGCGAGTGTTCCCTCACGCGCACACCAATCCGTTCTTCGTGCTCGTCGACGGCAAGCCGATCCGGGCCAACGCCGACAGCGTGAAATGGTGCCTGATGGGGGTCGAGCAATGCTGGAAAGCCAAGGTCAACAACTACGCTCAGGCCGAAAGGGAACAGGCCAAGATCGGTTACGACCATGCTCGCAAGCATTACCAGAAGGTGCTTGAGGAGTGTGCCAAGTAGCTTCAATAAAGATCTTTTTCCAGCGGATTGTACCCGCCGAAGAGCCTTCCCTGGTTTTGCACCAGGGAAGGAAAAAGATCCGAGATGCGGATGGCGGCGTTGCGCGCCCAGCGCAGAGGGGCGGACTGTAGCGATCCCAACTGCCCCAGCATGCGCGCGGTTTTTTGAATTTTGCCCACGAAGGCGAAACGCAGGCGGTGATATTCGCTGGCCGCCAGGTCCAGCCGGTGCGGGTATTTGCCCAGCAAATGAGCCAGAACGAGTCCATCGGTCATGGCGCAGTTGGCCCCCTGGCCGAGATTGGGAGTCATACCATGCACGGCGTCGCCCAGCAAGAAAATGGGCGGATCGCTCCAGCGGTCGCATTCGACTTCATGAAAGGCCGAATGACTGACTTCGCGCCAGTTCTCGACGGCGTTCAATAGGGCCATCACCTCTTCGCCATAGGAAGTCCAAGAGGCTTTCCATTCATCGATGCCACCGTTCAACACTTCCTGCCAGGGGCGTTTGCCCACGGGAAGGAAGCAATAAGTGCGTGGGAACGAACGACCGTTCGCGTCGATGCGATCGGTCAACGGGACGATGCCGAATCGGCGTCCATCGTCGCCCCAGATTTCCACGGGACCATCAATCTCGGCGGCGCGTTCACCAGAGTTCCCATTCGTCACGGCCTTTCGCGGCGTGACCAGGCGCAGCCAGGGTTCTTGATGATGAATTTCGCCGCATTTCAAACGGCCGGCGGCCACGAGCGATTTGCGAATGGGGGAGTGAACTCCCTCGGCTCCTATCAGAAGCTGCGTGGTTTCCCGGGTCGTCGTGCCTTGGGGGTCTTTGATCTCGATTTCCACAAGCGGCTCGGGTGTCAAGGAGAGCGTTTTCGCTCCAACCAACTCCTTGCCCATTTCGATGGCGATTCCTTCCCTGGCCAGAGCGCGCACCAGGAATTCATGCAGCTCATGGCGCAAGACAACGGCGAAGTAGGGGAAGGGCATATCGAGCTTACTGAAGTCAAACGCCGATAGCAGCCGGTTGCCCCAAAGCGTCATGGCTCCTTTTTGGCAAAGGCGCAAATGAGGCCGCAGTTCTTTAAGCAGGCCAAGGCGTTCGAGCACGCGCAGGCCATTCGACTGAATGCCCAATCCGCCGCCCAAAGGGCGAAACTGCCCAGCGCGCTCCAGAACGCGCACGGCGAACCCCTCGCGTTTCAGAGCCAGGGCGGCAACCAGGCCACCAGGACCGGCTCCGGCGATGAGGCAATTCATCATGAAATCACCGAAATCAAGAAGCACCCACGTCCGCGGAAACAATATCAGAAAGACCGATGCGCCCTACACCTATCCTCCTTTATTCACCTCCTGAAGGGTCATACATCCCGGGCACCTCGATGTCGTTTAAGCGCAGATACAGACAAAGGATCGCTCGATGGTGAATCACATGATTGAGCACGTATCGGCGAATCACCATTCCTCGCGGCATGGTGAAGACCGGCGTTCCCGCGGCGAGCAGCGACCAAGGCTGCGATAGCTGATCTTCCTTTACTCCGGCAATCGCCTTGCGCGCGTTGGCCACATTGCGATCAAACAGTTCGAGGATCTCCCGAGGGCTCGCCATGTTCGGGGATTGATAAGGTGGCCCGCCGATGGGGGCATAGTCCCACGAGGGGGCCGCGAGCATTCCCTCGACCCAGCCCAGGATCTCGGCAACATGGTTGGCGTTCCAGCCGATCGTGTTCGATTGGGGATGGGCTTTCCAGCCGAGCTTGTCCTCCGGGACACGCTCCAACACCTTGCGCGTGTTCGCGATCTCCTGGTCAAATTCGGGCAGGATCGTTTCTACATAGTTCATGGGTGCCCTCCCCCGAAGGGGCGAATGTTCAATCGTCCTGGCCGAACGCAGGATTCGATCTTGTGATTCTTAAACGAAATCGCGTTCGCGATCAGGGGCACTGCAGGCTTGATCTTGCTCCCCAGGCCAATGTCAGGTCGATCCGCCCTCGCTAAGCACGGTTGTCTCCTCGCCCAGAATGTCCTCGATGTAGAGCATCTTGACGGCCGCCACGACCGCGACAGCGAGTGGCGCCGAAACGATCATCCCAAGAATACCGAATAAAGCCCCAACCAGGCTGACGGCCGCGATCGCCAGGACCGGCGGCATGTTCACCATCCGGTCCTGGAGGAGCGGCGTAATCACGTAGTTTTCAATGACCTGGGACAGGAAGTAGGTCCCAACCGCCCAAAGGGCGACGTTCGGCCCCTGCATGAAGGCGAGAAGAACCCCCGGGACGGCCGCGATGACCGGACCGAACAAGGGGATGGCAGTAAGGATTCCAGCGACCAGAGCGAGGACAAGGCTTTGCGGCACGCCGATCAACCAGAGCCCGACCCAGACGATCAGCCCGACGGCGGCCATGGCCACCAGCCGGCTCAGCAGCCACCACTCCAACTGAATTCCGATGGTGTCCAGCACTTGTTCCGCACGGGACCGGCGGGCTCGCGGGACCAGGGCCAGCAGGCCGGAAATGTACGTCCGCGGGGAGACCGCCAGGTAGAGCGCCGAAGCGATGAGCACGAGCAAGCTGCCGAGAGCGCCGAAAGTGGTTGAGAAGAAACGGGCGGCCTGCCTGGCAGGATTGGCGGACCCGAGCAGTTCGCCGGCATCCGGCACCTGCTGGAGCACCTGGTCCCCCCACGGGTACCGCCGTACATACTCCCGGGCCTGGTCCAGCGACTTGGGCAGGTCCGCGACCAGTTGGTTGACCTGCGCCACCACCGTCGATCCGACCGCGTACGCCGCGGCCCCGAGTAGCACCGTCAGGGTGATGACCACCAGTCCGAACGACCACCCCGGGCCGAGCCCCGTCCACCGGCCGAAGGCGCCGCTGGCGGCCCGTAGAATGATCGCCAGCAAGACAGCCGCGAAGAACAAGAAAAAGACGTCGGACGCGAGTACGAATAGCGTCACGGCGACACCATATGCGACGACGACACCGGTCACGATGAAGACCCGGTACGTGAACTCCGAGCGCGACGGCTTATCGTTGTTTGCCGATGCCGGCAGCGTGGGAAGTGTTTGGGGTTTCAGTTCATCGTCCATGTAACTTTTCCGTTGGTACTGGAAGTCAGCGACAAATCGCTAGTGGTGAACACCATTGCGGCCATCGTGAACATCGATCGAGGAATTGCAGCAAATATTGGGCCGCTTCTGAAGCCGAACTTGCGGATCGGCTCCGCTCCGCTAAAGGACGATAACGGGATCACTTGTCCGGCCACATCGCCGCATTCTCGAGCGCGTCGATCATGAACGCCAGGTCGTGGCGGTTAAGAAGAGGAGTTGAAATGCAAGTCGCGAGTTCTCAGCTTGCCGGTTGTTTTTCTGAAATGATTCTCGTGACCAGGGAGAAGGGGGACCGCAAAAGGGTTTTTCGCTTATTCTGTATCTTCGGTCAGCAGATGAAGATAACCCTGGTATGCGTAGATCCTGTCCCGTTGTTTGCCGGTGGTTTCCTTCAGAATCTTGGCATCCAGCAGCACCGAAATCGCTTTTGAGGCCGTCGGCTTCGTTGTCTTGAGGGTCTTCATGGCTCTCGCCAGGGTGATGAAAGGTTTCTTTGGAAGGGCATCGAATAGGCGGATCGCGGGAACCGTGGCACCGGGGGCGACAAGGAGACGCTGGCGGTCCTTGTTCAGCAATGCGAAAAGGCGTTGGGCCATTGAGACTCCGTCGTCCGCCGCCTCCCTCACGCATTCCAGAAAGAAGGCGATCCAGCCTTCCCAATCGCCATCGGTCCGCACCGCCGATAGACGGCGGTAGTATTCTTGCTGGTGTCGTTTGAAAGCGAGGCTCAGGTAAAGCACGGGCGACGGCAACAATCCCCAATGCTCCAGGAGGAGCGTGATGAGCAATCGGCCAATGCGGCCATTACCGTCCAAAAACGGATGGATGGTCTCAAACTGGACATGAGCCAGACCGGCTCGCAGGAGGGGCGGCAACGGGTCATCCCCATGAATCCAACTTTCCAGGGCCGAAAGCGCCTCGGGCACGTCGCTGGGTGGAGGCGGCACGAATACGGCGTTCCCAGGGCGGGTTCCGCCGATCCAGTTCTGCGACGTGCGAATTTCGCCAGGGAGTTTTTCGGCGCCTCGCGTGCCGCGCATCAGGCGCTTGTGGGCCTCTTTCAGTAACCGGATCGTGAGCGGTAGTCCTTTGGGATTTCTCATCTCCCGGCGTGCAAAGGCCAGCGCATCGACATAGTTGCAGACCTCTTGCACATCTTCCGGGCGGTCTGTCTTGTGAGTGGCCTCGAAGGTCAACACATCTTTGAGTGTGGCCTGAGTTCCCTCAATCTGCGAGGTGATGACTGCCTCCTTGCGGACGAAGCCGTACAGGAACCAGTCGGCGTCGGGCACCATCGTCCCGGCGACACTCAGGCGGGATACGGCGGCGATCGCTTCGGTGTGTAGGGCCGTGAGGCTCCCTTCGAGAACGAGTTCAGGTTGAACGGGTGGCAACGGATGAGGCAAGAACGCTCGAACGGTTTCATCCCCGAGCGCCATGGTTCGGTATTTTCCCGTCGTTCTTGTCATGCAGGTCAAGATTCCTTTACCAGCGGGTTTCCTTAGTAAAGAATTCTTTACCAAGGCGGATCGCTAGTCAAGGAGGGTTTACTAGCGGGAATGGACTTGGGAGGGCGGTTGTCCTGCAACGGCAAGGCCGATTGCTCAGCAATCGATTGGAGAAACTCAGAAGAGCGTGATGAATGAAGCGAGGGAAGGTTGGTTTTTTGAGGCGTTCTTGGCGGACGATTTTTGTGAACTGTGGTCGCTATTCGCAGGAGGAGGGTGGAGAGAGAAGAATGCCGTCGCATGTCGGCGGCCTTTTCTGTCAGGCCGTCACGCCTTCAGTCTGGAAGAGAGAGTAGAAAGTTGAAAGGAAACCGAGTCGAGCAGGGGAAATGGTTCGCGTTGCTCACCACTTTCCCCGCTCGACTCTCTCTTCGCCTGAAGGCGAAGCGGAGAGGAAGGGATTTGAACCCTTGGTACGATTGCTCGCACACAGCATTTCCAGTGCTGCACCTTCGGCCGCTCGGTCACCTCTCCACGAGCATGGCGCTCAACAGGTATTTTTATCGCCGAAATTCGTTTCGTCAAATAGGCAAAGGACGACGAAATCCGGGAAAAACCGCCTTGGCCACCCGGGGCCAATCGCTATCCACGGTTGTCTTCGCTGCCGTTTCCGGTGAGGGCAACGGCCCTCATCAGAAAATAAAGTACCTGGGAGACAGAGGTTAGGGTCGCCGCGACATAGGTCCAGGCGGCCGCTCCCAGGACATCCCCCACGATCAGGTCTTCATTCGGCTCGACTAAGCGTTGTTCAAGCAACACTCGCCGTGCGCGGCTGCTGGCATCGAACTCGACCGGCAGATTGACCACCTGAAACAACACCGTGAACGAGAACACGGCAATGCCGATGTAGACCACCGGCCCACCCATGCGGGAATGCGCCATCGCCAGGACGAAACCAATCATCATGAGCAGCCAGCCCATCCCCGAACCAATATTAGCCAGGGGCACAATGGCATTGCGCAGCGACAGCATCGCATCGTTTTGCGCATGCTGGTAAGCATGGCCGACTTCGTGAGCTGCAATTCCTAAAGCGGCGACCGAGTGGCTGCCGTAAACCCCTTCGCTCAAACGCAATACGCGATGCTCGGGATCGTAGTGGTCGCTCAACGTGCCCGCCACCGGTTCGACCGGGATCTGGGTCAACCCCTGACAATCCAAGAGATGGCGCGCGGCTTCCGCTCCTGTCCAACCCGAAGACGCCGGAATTTGACTGGCCCGGGCATAAGCACTCTGGATGCGTGATTGCGCCCAGAAGCCCAAAAGCATCGCGGGGGCCAAAAATACCAGGTAAAGCGGATCAAATCCGATCATGGTCCATTTCCTTGAGACATTTCATTCTACGAGCCTCGAAAGATTAAGTTTGTTAGAGTGAATTCGCGCAAAGGTTTGATTTTTTAAAATGAATTCTCGCTTCAGTGGAAGCCCATCGCTGGGGCTACGCAAAGGCTCCTTGCGAAGAGATTCAAAGGAAAATGAAAGAGACCGAGGGCCCGGTTACAGGGAGCGGATTTTTTGCGATCGTTTGGTGAAATGAAGGACCGAATCGAAGCGAACCCGCAGTCAAAGGCTGGAGAAAATGCAGGCAGAGTCGATTTAGACGATTGGGTTATTCGTCTCCAAAGCCCGGATCGACGCGTACGACCTTGCCGTCGAACAGTTCCACGGCGCGTTTGACGACGGGATTGAGTTCGGCGCGGGCCAGCGATTCGCGCCCGGTCATGACCGTTTCCGTATTGGGGCCAGCCGGCTTGTCGTTGCTCGACTCTGCCGGGCTGCCCTCGGTTCCTCCCGGGCCGCGTTCAACGCGCAGCGTGCAATCCTGACCCGTGACCAGTTTGAGCGATTCTTCGACCCGCTTGATGCGTGCCGGTTCCTGACAGTTGTACCAGGAACTTTCCGCCGATGAGGGAAAGGTAAGAGCAATCGCTCGGTCGGAAATCAGACGCGGCTGCCCTTTGCGCAAATCGCGTTCGAGCAACCCGCCGATTTTTTCCAGGGTTTCCGCCCAAACAGATACGAGGGAATCGCTCGTAAGCGGCAATTCCATGCCGGAAGGCGCGGCGGTCAGGACGGGAGGAGGAGCCACCGCTTCAGGGAGCGGCTTCAGGTCGTTTTTTTTTAAGGGCCCTTCGGCCGAAGCGGGCGCCGAGCTCAGTGCGGGCCGCGGCGGGGCCGTGGTGGCGGCCGCCACCGGCAAGGCGGTACCCTGACTGACCGCCTGGGCCAGTTGCGTGATCGGAATCAGGTCGCGCAGGCGAGCTAAGCGAACGAGGCAAACCTCGAGCAAGGCACGCGGCAAGGAAGAGGTTTTGAGCCGGGAACGGGTGGTGGCAAGCAGGTCCATCCCCGCCGAGATCTGATCGAGTTGCAACCCTTTGGCTTGCTCCAGCGCTTTTTCCTTGAGCACCGGACCGATGGTCAGTCCCGGCGCTTTCGCGCCGGCGCATTGCAGCACCATCAAATCGCGCCAGTAGGCGAGCAATTGATCCAAAAGTTCGACCAGCGGCAAACCTTCGACAATGCAGCGTTCCACCAGATCCATCAGTGCAGGGACATCGGCCTGAATGATGGCGCTGGCAAACTGGCCAAGCCGGTCGTCGTCGGCACTGCCCAGCAGGCGGCGCACCTGTTCGATGCCCAACTCGCCGCCGGAAAAAGCGAGCAATTGATCAAGCAGCGACTGGGCGTCGCGCATCGAACCGCCGGCGCGGCGAGCGATGAGACGCAGCGCGTCGCTATCGGCCTTCATCCCTTCTTTTTTGACGATCGATTCGAGGTGCGCCAGGATCCGGTCCTGCGCGATGCCGGGCAAGTCGAAGCGCTGGCAACGGCTCAGAATCGTGATCGGAATGTCCTGCGGATCGGTCGTCGCGAAGAAGAACTTCACATGGGCGGGAGGTTCTTCGAGGGTTTTGAGCAGAGCGTTGAACGCCTGCTCTGTCAGCATGTGGACTTCGTCGATGATAAAGATCTTGAAGCGCGAGCGGGAGGGTTTGTACTGGACATTGGTGCGGATGTCGCGGATTTCCTCGATACGGCGATTGGAAGCGCCGTCGATTTCCAGCACATCGACATCCTGTCCCTGAGCGATCGCCAGGCAGCTTTCGCACTCGCCGCAAGGGTCGGGGGTGGGGCCCTTCACGCAATTGAGCGCCTTGGCCATGATGCGGGCGATCGACGTTTTGCCGACCCCGCGCACGCCGGTGAACAGGTAGGCGTGCGCGACCCGGCCTGAGGAGACGGCGTTCTTGAGCGCCCGGGCGACATGTTCCTGGCCGATTAATTGATCGAAACCCGCAGGGCGGTAGCGGCGGGCAAGAACGGTGTAGTTGGCTTGGGGTTCCGACAAGATGTTGAGTCCGACCGATCAAAAGGTCCGCCGCTCAGCATTCTGGCGACCCGGGATCGACGCGGCGCGGCGCCGGAAGAGGATAATCCACTGCGCAAGGGATGGCACCTTATGGCTGCTCCTTCCGGCCTGACCAGGTTCAGAGCTACCCTTCGCGTGGGTCCCCTCCCGGCGCCCCGACGCGGCAATCACCGCGGGTCGACCGAGAAGGATCCGGCAATCCTCAAAAAATAGCAGCCCGGCCGCCTTATTCCTCAATGACCTTGCGGATTTCCACAGGGACCTCAGGAGAATGGCTGCCAGGCGGCTCGTCTTCAAGAACGATCACCGGCTTCAACGATATCTTACGCACAATTTCCATTCCCTGCACTACCTGGGCAAAAAAGGTTTGCTCGACCCCGGAGGGGGGGACCTTTTGTAAGGAGACAAAAAATCGGCAGGCGGCGCTGTCGGGGTTGGAATCGTTGCAAAAACCGACCAGACCTTCGCCCTGGGGAGCGTTCTCTCCTTTTCCGTCAGCTGTGGGACCGTCATCGCGTAACCAATAACCCACGCTTCCGGAGGGAATCGTGCCCTGGCCCTGCGGGCAACCTCCTTCGATCTGCGCGACCCGCGCGCCTTGAGGAGTCGGTAGCTGGATGATTTTTTCCAAGCGCAAGCCGTCGTAGTAGCCGGTTTTCACCAGCGCCAGGAAGTTGCGGGCCTGATTGGGCGACCACTCCGGGTGCACTTCGATGACGATGGTGCCTTCGGAGGTTTCCAGATTCACCCGTGGCCGGCGCGGCTTGCCATCGTCCCCGGTCAGGCGGATCGTGGTCCATTTGCCTTTGACGGCTTCCACAATTTTGAAGCCCGGCTTTCCTGTCAGGGTCCGGTCGTAAGGACGAGATGCCTCCGAGGGAGGTCGTTCAGCAGACCGAGTCGCATCCTCAAAAGACAATCCATAGGGAACTGCATCGCCGGGAACCGCGGAAAGCGCGACCTGGTTCGCGGGTGGGTTCGTGGTTTTGGCTTCGCCGCAACCCAATACCAGCAAAAGAGATGCGATTGCCGGAAACGGATAGCCCCGTCGATTCACATACGCGGTCATGATCTCCCCTCAATGAGGTAGAAGCGGAATAAAGATCTTCACCCTGAAGGTCAAGAGAGGCCGAGTAAGCGGTGTTCCAGGCTGAATTGGTAAACGAGGCAAGTAGAGAAAGATCCGCTGAGGTGGCGTAAATAGGGCTAACCGGGCAATCGAAGCAAGACAGCGAATCGACAGAATCTGACTAAACTGGCTCTTTTTCTGAATCCTTTTTCTTGATTTGCCGATGGAAATGGTGGCCAGAGGGATTTCGAGTGGGAGATGACCCTACGGAACGCGATACGCCGCCCGTTTCTCCCAAATCCAGTCCAACTGCCATCCGAAAGTCCGGGACGAAGACCCCGGTAGGGAAAGGATTCCCTGCTGTTCGACCTGTGACCGCTAGGACCGCCCGCCGTCTCTTGATCTCAAACGAGCGCATGAAGCGCGCTGAGGTTGAAAACGGCGGTGAACTTTACGGGTGTTGCCCCCGAAAAGGCACCCGCAAGGTTACCCATGCCTGCTACCCCCAGGGAGTTCTCGACTCATGAAAAAGGATGTATTCACCACAGGCCAGGTGGCCCGCATCTGCAAAGTGGCTCCCAGAACCGTTTCCAAATGGTTCGACTCGGGCCGACTGCGCGGATACCGGATCCCTGGAAGCCAGGATCGTCGCATCCCCCGCGATCATCTGATCCGCTTCCTCAAAGATCACGACATGCCCTTGGGCGAACTCGAGAAGGAAGGCTGGCACAAGATCCTCGTGATCGGCGCCGAAAAGCTCTTCATCGATCGCCTCAAGAACCTGCTTCCCGAAGCGGAAGACTTCCGCTATGAGATCGCCAACAGCGGTTTCGAAGCGGGAATCCAGGCGGAAAGCTTCCATCCCGATACGATCATCGTCGACCTTGCCATGGGGCGCTCCGAAGGCCTGCAAATCGCAGTGAACCTCCGTCGCAATCCCGCATACGAACAAACCGTCATCATCGCGATGGCAAGCGAAGACGAAGCGGCTCCGGAAAAGCTGATCGAAAGCTACGGCTTGAACGAAGTGTTCAAGAAGCCTTTCGACTCCGCGCTGCTTGGCGAACTCGTTCGCCGCAAGATACAAGAAAAGGCCGACCTCTAAATCGGTATTCTGATGGGCCGCAGGCGAAAGACCCCGAATGCTCGCAAGAGCGCACGGGGTCGCGGTCTTTTGTGGGGATGTTGATAGGGGAGAGAGGTTGCTGGTAGGAGAGAGGTTTTCTTTAACGCAAAGGAACAAAGGGCGCAGAGACGCAAAGAAATCAATCAGATGAAAAGGATCGATTTTGTCTAGATTTGGCTCAGCCAATGGCGGCGGTTACGCAGATGAGAGCAGAGCCCATTCAGTGGGTAGTAAATAACGTCTGAAGTCCCGATCGAAAGTTGCCAAGTTGAATCGTCTGGTTTTCACTGCGGCCGCGATCCAGGCATCGGGAATCGCGTTGCCATGGAGTTGGTGCTTGAAGCGGGCTCTTTCCTTGAGCCTGCGAAATCGCAGTTTCCAGCCACTTTTTTGCAGGACCATGGAATGGGTGGTCGGTTCGAAATGCCGCCACCATGACATTCACATCAAAAGTGATCATGTCCCGAATGGATTAGATTTTTGACCAGGCGCCTTCTCCATGGCGTCGAGAAGAGATTGATGACTTGCCGGATCTTTGACTGCGGCACTCAAGCCGCTTTTCCCATGGAAAACAGGCAGGCGAGAGGTTCCAGAGGCGGAAGGATTTTGGAAGGACCCAGGCGGCTGCAAACGCAAACGCAGACCTTCTTCCAGCAATCGTTCGAGCGTGATGTTCTCCTGTGCGGCCAATGACTTTGCCCGCGCAAGAAGCTCTCCGTCGATATCCAAAACCGTTTGCATGGAAGACCTCAAGTAAAACCCAATTTATTTTACTTTGAGAATTTTCACGGAGCAACAAAACTTAAGGGATGGCCCAAGTTGAAATGGAGCCATCCCGTCAAGATTGCGTACGAATCGGGCGGTGCCGGCTCTACCGCGGTTTGCGCGGAGCTTTGGGTTTGGCGGTGACTTTCACGGCGGTTGCGGCAATCTTTCCCGCCGAGGGGCAGCTTTTGCGCGCCGGGCAGGTTTCGCACTTCGGATTTTCCTCGTGGCAATATCCGACCGCGATCGCTTGCAAGCCATCGACGAAGGCGTCCGCTTTGGCCTTTGGCACGACCGCTTCGAGAGCGGTGCGGCATTCTTCGGGGTCCTTGGCGCATTCGACTTCGACGATGGCAAGTCTCGCGGCGCAGCGGCGCATCGAGTGGTCCATCGGCACCGAGAGGGCGTCGAGGCTTCTTTGGGCGACCCAGGCGGAAAGAAAATCGTTCACGGCCTTGTAGCGGGTGAGCTGCTTCTGGGCGGCCTTGGCGCCTTTTTTGGCCAGAAGCTCAAGGTCGAAGCTGAAATTCGATTCGAAGATTTCTTGGAACAGGCCGATGAGCCGAACCGCCCGGGCGCGCGGGTCGGACAACCCCTCGAAGCAAGAGCCGACCTCCCGCGCCGTGCTGACGCGGATCTCGTTCCAGTCGAAGAACCGGTCCTTGAGCTGCTCGAACGCCATGTTGGCCTGTTCGACCGTGGCATCCTCGCGGCAGATGCCGTAAACGAGTTGCTCGAACAGGGGCAATTCCTTTGGCCCCGATTCTTTTCCCTCGGCTTGTTCAATCACCAAGGAAATGACTTTTTGCCGATTCATTGTGGCTGCCATCGCTTCCGCTCCTTCCTGGAGTTCCGGGCGTTGGGGACTCCTTTTCCCTTTCCCGTACCGATGAGCCGGTTGGATACCGGGTTCGGAACGGGATTGGAATCATTCGCCTCCGTGCTTGTGAACATTGCCGCCCGAGCCTTCGGGGGGAAATGGTCCCGATCCCCCCTCAATGGGGGAATCCTTTTCATTCTGGGTTTTCTTGTGCCCTTCGTCGAGGTCCGATTCATCCGGTTCGCTGTCGCCGGCCTGCGTCTCGTCCAGGTCGTCGGCATCCTCATCGGTTTCAGACTCTTCCAGCGCAGGGTCTGCCGCGCTTTGGCCAAGTCCTTCTCGGATGAGCCGCGTGATCTCGATGCTCTTCTTCACCCCTTCGTCGGGGTAAAAGCGGATGGCCGGCGTGAACCGGGTTTGCAGCCGCTTTGCGACTTCGGCCTGAATGAAGCCGGTGGCGCTGGTCAACCCAAACATGGTGAGCTTTTGCTGCTTGGGGCTGCCCATGATCGAAACATAAACCTTGGCATGCTGCAGATCGGCCGAGACTTCCGCCCGGGTCACCGTGACCATTTTGACGCGGGGATCCTGAAGCTTGAACAGAATCGTCTCGCTCGCGGCCTGCCGGATCACTTCCGCGATGCGGGCGAGTCGGTGCGACTTCACTGAAAAAATCCTTTCCCGAACAAGATCGATCATTCCCAATCCATGAACTGGATGTCATGGTCGATCATTTCGGCCTTGGGGTGGACCCTGAGCGCCGAAACGATCTGATCAAGAGTTACCCGGATGGCTGTACGATCGTTTCCGGCCAATGCGAAACCCAATACGGTTAGTTGCCAGGAGTCGAGGGCATCGACTTCCGAGGCACTGACCAGAAACTGCTGTCGCAATCGTTCCTTAATGGATTGAACGACCTGACGCTTGTCCTTGAGGCTGCGCGATTCGCGAATCCGCAACCGGACCCGCAAACCGCCCACCACCATGCCGCCGTTTTCGTGCGTGTTAATCAAGTGTTCGTTGGATCTGCTCGATCTTGAAGGCCTCGATCACATCGTCCACCTTGATGTCATCGTAGCCGGCGATTTTCATACCGCACTCGTAACCTTCGCGGACTTCGCGAACGTCGTCCTTGAACCGCTTGAGCGACTCGAGGCTGGCGGTGCGCTCGGCCGGTGGGTAAACCACGACACCCGAGCGGATGACGCGCACTTTCGCCGACCGTTCGATGGTACCCTGGGTGACGACGCAACCGGCGATCGCGCCCACTCGGGTAATCTTGAACACTTCGCGGATGACCGCCCGGCCCAGGCGAATGACTTCTTCCTTGGGCTTGAGCTTGCCTTCCAGCGCCGATTTCACATCCTCGGTCAGTTTGTAAATGATCGAGTAGGTTCGGATCGGAATGCCCCGCTCTTCGGAAAGAGCCAGGGCGCGGTTATCCGGTTCGGCATTGAAACCGAGGACCATCGTGTCGGTGGGCGAGGTCAGCGCGAGCTGGACATCGCCTTCGGTGATCGCACCCACGCCCGTGTGCAGCACGCGCACGCGCACTTCCTCGTGCTGAAGTTTTTCGATCTCCTTGCGGATCGCTTCGAGCGAGCCGCGGAAATCGGCCTTCAAGATGACCTTGAGTTCGTTGACCTGGCCTGAACCAAGGGCATCGAAGCTGAGGCTGGTGCGGCGGATTTGCGCCGCCTCGAGTGCCTTTTGCTTGCGCTTTTCCGAGATGTCTCGGGCCTTGGCAAGTTCGGGAACGACCACGAACGGGTCGTCGGCATTCGGAACATCGTCCAGACCAAGCAAGCGGACCGGCTCGGAAGGGCCAGCTTCCTGGACCTGTTTGCCCTGATCGTTGTAGATGGCGCGCACACGGCCATAGGCCGCGCCGCAAAGCACGATATCGCCGCGTTTGAGCGTGCCGTCTTGAACGATGAGCGTGGCGATCACGCCCTGGCCTTCAGAGATGTAAGCCTCGAGGCAAACGCCGCTGGCGCTCTTATCCGGGTTGGCTTTGAGCTCCTCAACTTCGGCAACGAGGGCGAGCGTTTCGAGCAGTTCGTCGATGCCCTGGCCGGTAACCGCCGAGGTCTGGATGAACTGAACTTCACCGCCCATGGTATCGGGGATCAAACCCATGCCGTAAAGCTGTTGCTCGGTGCGCTTGAGGTTGGCGTTGGGCAGATCGACCTTGTTGATGGCGACGACGATTTTCACATCGGCGGCCTTGGCATGGTTGATCGCTTCTTCCGTCTGGGGCATCACGCCGTCGTCGGCGGCGACCACGATGACAACGATGTCGGTGACATTGGCGCCGCGGGCCCGCATCTTGGTGAACGCCTCGTGACCGGGCGTATCCAGGAAGGTGATCGGCTTGCCATGAATATCGACACGCCAGGCGCGGATGACCTGGGTGATGCCGCCGGCTTCGGTGTCGACCACCTTGCTCTTGCGGATGCAGTCGAGCAGCGAGGTCTTGCCATGGTCGACGTGGCCCATGATCGTGACGACGGGAGCGCGCGGCTTGAGCTTGGACGGATCGTCGGCCTTGCGCAGCGCCACGATCAACTCGTCTTCGACGTCGAGCTTCTGCTTGACGTCGAGTTCGGCGCCGTATTCCAGCGCAATCGCCTCGGCGACATCAGGATCGACCGACGAATTGATATTCTTGATCGAGCCCAAGCCCTGGGTCATGAGCTTCATGAGCAGTTCGGCCGACTTGACACCCATCGCTTCGGAAAGCGAGCGAATGGTGATCGGCATTTCGATGGGGATTTTTCCCTTGCGAGGTTGGGATCCACGCTGCTTTTGGCGGCGGCGCAGGCGGGCTCTTTTGGCCTCGATCCCCTCGTCATCGTCGGAAACATCGACTTTGCGGCGGGCCTGACGGTCGCTTCGTTCTTTGTGACGTTGGTCGCGGCCGGTAACGCCGCCTGGCTTCTTGCTCTTGGTCTTGCCGCCCTTGCCGTCGTCTTCCTCTTCGTCGACGACAACCGGTACCTGAGTGACGCCAACCTGAGTCAGGGCAAGAGTCTTGCGGGCGATGTCTTCGCTTTTGGCGCCGCCGGTCATGAAATCCTTGGGGATTTCAGCGAGTTTGCGAGGTCCGGACGGAGCTGGGGCGACGGGGCCGGGACCGCCGGGGCGCCGATCGTCCATGCCGGGGCGGGGACGGTTGGGACCACCTGGGGTCATGCCGGGACGGTTGGGACCGCCGGGGGTCATGCCGGGGCGGGCAATGCCCGGCCGTTGCTGTGGATTTTTCTCGCGCATTTTGGCGAGAGCTTCGGCCCCGCTGCGCGATTGCGAGGTGGGGCTTCCAGGCGGCCGCTGTCCAGGACCTTCCGAAAGATTGCGGGGGCGGTTACCCATCGATCCCTGGCCACCCACGCCGCCCATTCCCTGCGAGCCGACAGGTTGGCCAGTGCGAGGAGCATAGGGGCCCGAAGGGCCGCCCGGCCTTGGCTGCATGGGGCGAGGGGGCATGGTTGCTCCCCCTGAATTCTGCGGAGCGCCATAAGTAGAGGGGCCAGACACCGGTCCCGAAGGAATCGGTGCATTCGACACGGGTCGGGGTGCCTGGGGCATCGCCGGCGGTGGATTCTGCGCAGGTGCACCCATGGGCGGATTTTGGCGCGGTGGAGCCACGGGAGCCGCGGGTCGCGGTGGCTGCTGGGGCCGGGGAGCGTTCAGGTTCGGCATGGGCCGATTCGAGCCCATGGGCGGGCGGGGCGGCATCAACACCGCGGCGCCTTGCGTGACCGGCCGAACGGCCGATTCCAGATCGGGACCAGACGAAACAATGGGTGCCGGCAGGTCGGCTGGGCCCATGACGGCGGCGGTTTTTAGCGGGATGGGCGTCTTCTCTAGGGTGGGGTCGGCTGCTTCAGAAATTGCCGGCATGGGCAGGGACGGAGCATTCGCTGGCACGGGCAAAGGCGCGGCGGGAGCGGATTCCTCGGAAACTTCTTCTTTCACCGCCGATTTGGCCCGGCTTGCGGGCGGGGCAAGATTCGGCATCCGCGTTTGAATGCTCGGCGGCTTCACGGGCGGGGGAGGAGACGTGGAAACAGGGGACGATGGCCGGGGCGCACTCGTCGCCCCTTTTTTGACCATGTCCACAATGAGATTGCGTTGGTCCGGATCCAGAGCGCTCACATGGCTTTTGACATCAAAGCCTTGGGTTTTGCAGAGATCCACCAGCGTTTTTGCGTCGACTCCCAGCTCACGAGCCAGTTGATAAACACGGATCTTATCCGTTGAAGCGTTAGACAAGCGAAATTCCCCCGAGGCTGGTCACATTCCCCGCGTGATCCAGCATCCGGCACCTTGGATTTCTGGAGTCTGTTATCTTACCATTTACGAATGGGCTGAAAAGGCCAGAGTCGCCGCTCCTTAAGCCGAAGCGCCGCTCAGGCGGCCTTTTTCATCGTGCTTTGGCATTCCCTGGCGACGGTATCGAGAAGCTCGTTTTGGAATCTCTCCAGGCGGAAGCGCAGCGCATTTTGGCGGCAGTGGACCGGGTCGATCCGGCCGTGTTCCCTTTCCATCGTTTCGATTCCCTCAACCAGTGAGTCCAGGACCGGTTCGGCAAACCAAACACCTGTACAAGGGGCGTTTGCTCCTCGGGGAACGATCGTTTCGGTGGCGCCCCCTTTGCCCAGTGCGAGCACAGGCGTGCCGCACGCCTGCGCCTCGAGCGGAACAATGCCGAAATCCTCTTCTCCAGGGAAGAGGAGCGCCTTGCAGCGCCTCAGATGGTCGCGAAGCACTTCATCGGGCTGCCAACCCAGAAAATGAATCTTTTCATTTCCCAGCTGACGAAGTTTGCTTTCCTCCTGGCCCGAACCAATCACATAGAGCGTCTTGCCCAGTTTCTTGCATGCTTCGATAGCCAGATCTAGCCTTTTGTAGGGCGCTAGTGCGGAAATCACCAGGTAGTGATCCTCACGTGGGACGGGTGCCGGGGTGTAAAACTCGGTGTCGACGGGGGGGTAAATCACGTCGCTTTCGCGGCCATAGGCCTCGCGAATGCGCCCCGCAATCGTGTGGCTGATGGCGATGAAGCGCGTGACGCCCTGGGCCGTGCGCGCGTCCCATTTCTGCAAGGTGTCGAGAAGCGTGTCCCGCAGGGCATCCTTGCCTTTGCGCAAAAGAGAACGGCCCGGACCACCAAAATAAGCATTGCGTTGATGCCAGGCATAACGCATGGGCGTGAAACAATAACAGATATGGGGAACGCCCTTGGGCACCGGCGCCGATTTGGCGACGCAGTGGCTGAAGCTGAGCACGAGATCGACCGGCCCGATGCGCCAGGACCGGCTGGCCAGAGGCATCAAAGGCAGGAAATAGCGGTAATGGCGAAAGATCCCCGGTATGTTTTGCAGCCATGAGGTTCGGATCGGCATTCGCTCGATGTCGGGGCTCAACGCGCCTTTTTTGTGAATCAAGGTGTGCAGTGTCGCACCGGGCCAGCGCTTGCAGGCCACTTCGAGGCACTTTTCCCCGCCTCTCATCCCCGTGAGCCAATCGTGGACCAGGGCCACGCGCGGTCCCATTCCGCTGGCTTGTGCCGGAAGGTTTCGGGGGCGGTCGCCTAGCTTTTTATTTGGGTTGAAATCCAAGGCTAACTCCCCGATCCGATCAATAAACCAAGGCGAAATCCGCAATCTTGGGCGGCACCCTGAATGAGGGTGCCGCCGTTGGGAGCGGCATTATCGGTTAAAACGGGCAAATGAGGCAAGAGCAGCCCTGCTTGCCCGACACAATGCGGAAAATTCGTGTACGAATGTTCAGAAATTGCATTCAATCCGCAGGATGGAATTGATGGCGACGCCCGCCCCGATTAATATTCCTTTATTGGTGGGGAGCGCTCGGTGGACCCGGGTCCCTACTGGTTCCAGGTGGGAAGTCACTTCCCTACGCAACATGCCTTCGGATGAACCTGCCAGCGGTAAGACCGGCTCGCAGGGCCCCACTTCACGATCTGCCTCTGGACCTGCCTACTGGCTCTTCAAGCAAGAGCCCGAATGTTATTCCTTTGCACAATTGGTAGAGGACGGTCAAACGAACTGGGATGGAGTGGAAAACGCGCTGGCACGCAAGCACTTGCGCGCAGTGAAAAAGGGCGACCGGGCCTATTTTTACGAAACCGGAAAACGCAAGGCGATCGTCGGATTGATGGAAATCGCCGGTGCACCGGCGGTCGATCCCGATTCCGAAGATGGCAAGGGTGTGTTGCTCAAGGTCAAACCCCTCAGGTCGTTCGAGCAGCCGGTCACCCTTGCCGAGATCAAGGCCGATCCGGTGTTTGCCGATTGGGAACTGGTGCGCGTTTCGAGGCTCTCGGTCATGCCCGTGAGCAACGAACTGGTTCGTCATCTGGAAAAACACGCGGAAATAAAACGCGAGAGCGCAAAAAAAACACCCGACGGGTCCGGTGCTCTCCGGCCCAAGGCTCGTTGAGGTCTCTTTCAAAAAAATGGCCAGAAGATCCGATCGATTTCTTGAAAAACTAAAGGGCGCGTCCCGGGTCACCTTGCTCAGTCATGTGCAGCCCGACCCCGACAGCATTGGCAGCATGTTGGGCCTGGCCCAGCTCATCGGGGAAAAGCTCGACATCGAATGCCGGCTGACGCGCGACGGCATCATCAGCCGCGCCGAAAACCGGGCGATGGTCGAGTGCCTGCAAATCGATCTCGTGCCGATTGAAGAGATCGAGCTGATCGAAGGCGAAATGGTCGTCATGGTCGACAGCCAGCCCAATACCGGCAGGCACACCCTCGACGATGAGATTCCAGTGCACGCGGTCATCGACCATCACGAGACACGCGGCAACCTGGAAGATGTCGAATTTAGCGACATTCGTCCCGGTCTGGGGGCGACCTGCACGCTGGTGACGAGCTATTTGCGCGAGCAAGGCGTCGAGCCCGACCGCAAGGTGGCGACCGCGCTCTGGTACGGCATCGAAACCGAATTGGCCGGCTGGCCCCGCGAGGCCGGCCCGCAAGACGATGCCGCGCTCGAATTCCTTTTCCCGCTTTCGGACAAGAACCTGCTGGCGCGCATCCGCAACGCCCGACTGCCCCAAAGTTATTTTGGCTGCCTGGTTCAGGCGCTGCAAAGCTCCTTCATTTACGACAATCTGATCATCAGCTGGATCCACGAGCTGCCTCAGCCCGAGCTGGCCGCCGAAGTGGTGGAATATCTCATTCGCTTCGAAGAAGTCGATTGGGCCGTTTGCGCGGGCGTTCATGAGTCCAAGCTGGTCTTGTCGATGCGGGCGGCCAAGGCCAACTGCCAGGCAGGCGAAGTCCTCAAGCAGGTCGTGGGCAATCTCGGCCGGGCCGGCGGGCACGACCGCCGCGCGGGCGGCTGCGTGCCTTTACCGGGAACCGGTCATGCCATCCTGGAAAGCATTCAGGGGGAACTGCGCCGCCGTCTTCTCAAAGTCCTTCATATCGACGAGCAACGCGGTCAAAGACTTGTCAGCCGCCGGGAACTGCTCCAGAATCTTCAAGCCTAAAGGCGGGCTCAGCCCCATCACCATGCGCATCCAGATCTTCGGCCTCACCTTCGAAACGCCCAGGGTTCAGTTTCACCTGCACGATCCCTGGCGGGCGACCTCCCTGGAACATCGGATTTTCGAGAATGTCCGCAAGGCGGTGAAACTCACCGTCGAGGAGGACCCCGAAGGTCAGCGCTTCACGCTTGACGACCAGAAGCTGTGGAAACCGGCCGTGCAGGCGGTGATCCGCACGCTCAAGGCCTGGCAGGAAGAGGCTTCCCCCGTCACCGGCGAACAGCGCATGTGGTGTTTCGTGGTCGAGGGGAATGTCACCTCCACCGGGTACGACATCCATGGAAACCAGGCGAGCATTCATGTCTATATGCGCCTGGGAGTCGTGCGCGGCGGGCCGGCCGACGGCGAAAAAGGGGATGAAATCGACCTCGACGGCTTCAATATCCAGATCGAACAGCTGCCGGAAACTTGATCGACTGATGACCCTGTAAGAGGGAACGCCATTTTGGAGGCAACCCGGGAAACCGCTGGCTTGCGCCAGACCCTCAAGCGTCTGCGGGGCCGCGCCTGCGCCGATTGCAGAGGGCCTCTTTGCGATCATTTGCTCCTTTGCGCCACGGCTTTGGGCCTCAAGGACGCCCCTCGTTGTCCCGCTTGCGCGGCCCGCGGCCTTTCACGCAGCCTCGAAACGGTGCGGAACGATCTTGCACGCTGGTTGCGCACCAAAGATTGTTACGCCCAGGTCTGGCTGGAGGCCGACGACCGTTTTTGCACGGCCCCGTGTGCCTGGGCCGGCCTCCTTTGCGCCTCTCAAAGGGGGGAAGGGCTCGACGCCGAGGAAGAGCAGGGCGCAGAAAAAACGGTGGAAACGGAGAAAGAGCTCCACGCTGAGAAACCCTTCGAAACACCCGCAATCCTCCACGATTTTGGCGACATGGCCTGCGGCGAACTGGTGCTCGAACTGCGCGGGCGGATGCGCGACTTGCCTGCCGGCACGACCCTCCGGGTGATCGCCACGGATAGGGCGGCACCTCAAGATATCCCTTCCTGGGCCCGACTTTGCGGGCATACCCTCCTTGCGGCCCACCCGCCCCATTATGATCTCAGGAAGCGCCTCGAAGGTTGATGGGCTTCCTTTCGCCGCGCCCAACGAAGGGGAGATAAGCGATGCCGGGAAAATTCGTGGTGAGTCTGACGGCTGGACCGGAGAACTCAGACCGGGCCACGGTTGCCTTTGTCGTCGCCAACGCCGCCGTCGGCTCGGACAGGGAAACGGTTGTTTTTTTGTCCATGGAGGGGGTCCGGCTGTCGATTCAGGGCGCCGTCGACACAATTCATGAGGCCGGGTTTGCCAAGCTGGCGGATTTGATCGCCAGTTTTGCCCGCGAAGGCGGCAAGATTTTCGTATGCTCCCCCTGCTTCAAAAAGCGCCAACTCGACGAGAGCAAACTTGTTCCCGGTGCGATGGTGGTGGGCGGGGCACGCCTGGTCGAGTTCATGGATCAGGGCACTCCCTCGGTCAGCTATTGACCCTTTTTTGATTGTGGGAGATGGGGATGGACCCGATCGGCCTGACGGAAGCAAACAAGCCGGACGCCCATTTGGACGGTCAAGACCTGGACTGCGGTTCGGGCCTGCTTCTCTTGATCCGCCAGCACCTGGGGCCGCTGGAGCGCGGGCAGATTCTCCATATCCGCAGTACGGAGAAATCGGTCGCCGACGATCTGCCCAGTTGGAGCCGGCTGACCGGCAATGCCTTGCTTCGCACCACGACCGAACTGGAAGCCGGCCGTACGGCCCATCATTTCCTGGTAATCAAGGGTAGCGCCGCCGAAAGGGAGGCATGGCTCGCCTTGCGGCCATCCCGGACCAAGCGGGCCAATCAAGAGAAAACCAATCTCTCAAGTCAAGAATTACAAAAATCGCTGGGCGTTGCATTTCCCGTTGAGGCCGCCCATCAAACGGTCGATCGCGCGATTCCTTTACCGCCGCGAGGCGAAGCCGTCGAACCGCTGCCGGCCTTGGCCGTGTTTGGCATCGGTTCGATGCCGCGGCCCGGCTGGCTATTGCGCATGCTCCATGAGAAACTCGAAGGGCGCATTGGCGAGGAAGAGTTTGAAAACGCCGCCGACGATGCGGCCCGGCTGGCGGTGCAGGCCCAGAAGGATGCAGGCGTTTCGGTTCTTTCCGATGGAGAGCAGCGCCGCGATAGCTATTCCAGTTTTGTCGGCAGCCGGCTCTCTTGTTGCCGGCTCATTCCGATCACCGACCTATTGCCTTATGTCGACGATCCGGAAAAGTTTCAAAAAGAGCTCGAGCAACTCGATATCCCCGCGCAAAAGGTCCATCATCCGGCGCTCATCGCCCGCCTGAGACGCAATCGTCCCTTGGCCCTTCAAGAACTGGCCTGGCTTAGAACCGTCACGAAGGCGCCGGTCAAAATTGCTTTGCCCGGACCTTATCTTTTGACCCGCACGCTTTACCTGGAATGTCTGTCGGAGAAAGTTTACGCGGATCGCGAAAGCCTGGCCGAAGATGTGATCAAGCTTTTGCGCGAGGAAATCGCCGACCTGATCGACCATGGGGCCAACCTGGTGCAGATCGATGAGCCCGTGCTCACCGAGGTCGTCTTTGCCCCTCCCAAAAAGCGGCGAAGCTTCATGTGCGGTGCCCTTTCAGAGCGGCGACCGAAAAACGAGGAATTGGAATTCGCCCAGTCGATCCTCGTCCGGACGCTCGAAGGGTTTCCACGCGAGCGTCTGGCGATGCACGTCTGCCGGGGCAACTGGTCGCGCGATGAGTCGGTGGCGCTATCCGGAGATTACGGACCCTTAGTCGATCTGTTGGGGAAGATCCCGGTCGGCACCCTTCTTTTGGAATTTTCGACCCCGCGCGCGGGGGAGATGCGGGTACTGACGGCCTTGCCCAAGCAAGTAAGACTTGGCCTGGGTCTGGTCAACCCAAAAACTATGGAAATCGAAAGCGAATCGATTATCATGAAAAGGGCTGAGGAAGCCTTCGAGTTATTCGGGCGGGAAAGGATTGCCGCCATCCACCCCGACTGTGGTTTCGCGACCTTCGCGGACAACCCGGTTTCCTCGCTGGCGGTAGCGTCTCGCAAGCTCGAAGCCCTGGCCAAAGCGGCCCAGAAACTTCGCATTTGATTTTTCTGATTTTTTTCCTTCTTCAAGGAGCCTGGGAGCATGACGTCGCCACGCGTGTCTCGCCCTTGGCGCATCGTGCCCGGAATTCACATTCCGGGGTTTTCCTGAGTGCGTTCCTAGCGAACGGCGTGACCGCTTCTCGAATCGGCAACTAACGGAATAGGCTTGCAGGGGTTTTCCTGCGCTCTACTCGCACCCTCCAGCCTGGTCCTTACGACTGTCGAACTGCCGATTCGGCACTGTGCATTCATCGATATTTTAATTGGTCTTTTATTGTTCATTTGCATTAGTTACTAGACATTTCCGTAGAGGTATTTTTCATGCGCTCCAGTCGAAAAGGTTTTACCCTGATCGAACTGTTGGTGGTCATCGCGATCATCGCGGTTTTGATCGGTTTGCTCGTTCCCGCCGTGCAGAAGGTACGGCAAGCGGCCAACAATGCTCAAAGCAAAAACAATATGAAGCAGATCGGTCTGGCCGTGCATATGGCCAGCGACACGTTCAAAAAAGCCCCGCCGATGTTCGGCGTGTATTCGAGCACCCAGGCTGGATCGTTCTGGTACAGCCTGCTTCCCTACCTGGAACAGGAAAACCTGTTCCGCCAGGGACCCAATGCGTCTCGGTCCAGTGTGCTCAAGACTCTGCAAGCACCCAACGATCCCACCTTCAAGCAAGGTACCTTCGAATTGACGTCGGCGACTTACAACACCTTCGGCGGTAGCCCGGTTCCCGATTGGGCCACCGGGTCGACAACCTGGGGCCTTTCCAGCTACGCCGCCAACTGGATGGTCTTCGGCGATATGGGCATGCCTCTGACTTCCAGCATCACCGATGGCCTGTCGAAAACATTGATCGTCGCCGAGCACTATTCGGTTTGCGCCCGTCCTTCGGGCACGCCGAAATCCGGAGCAATGCTCTGGGGCTATGGCTGGCAGGTACCGCAACTCTCCCATCAGTGGGTGCGCGACGCCGCGCAACTGGCCACGCCGACCAATGTCACCAATTCGCAATACAACTCGCCCTACTGGGCGCGTTCGATCTTCGTGAACAACCCCAGCCCCGTTCCCACCGAATGGACCGGCACCAAGCCCTGGGAATTCCGCTGCCACAAGAAACCCGAATTTGGACCGCCGCTGGACAATGCCCACCCTTACAAGGAACAGGCCTATAACCCCGGCGCCATCAACATTCTGCTGGGCGACGGCAGCGTTGCCAGCTTGACTTCCGGGATCAACGACAAGAACTGGTACTACATCGCCAGTCCCAATGAAGGCGACATTCCGGACGATCCGCAAGCGCCATGATTTTCAGTCAACATCCCAACCTTGAAAACCGGGCTGCGGAGAAACCCTCCGCGCCCCGGTTTTTTCTACCGATCGGCATTCTGCCGTTTGTCGTGTTGGCGGTCGTGGCCATTGTTTGGCTCTCGGCCGGCACCTTCCAGCCCGTGTACGATCTTCCGCGCGAAGGGCATCAGGCGTTCCTCTCGTCGAGGCGGTGGGCGCATGGCGCCAGGGGGACCCGGGTTTTCTGGGCCTGACCATGCTCGTCAAGGGAGACGATCTACCTGAAAAGCAGCTGCTTCGATTTACCGAGGGAAGTGAACGAATTCACGCCACCGTTCGCATCCGCTGGCTCGATGCCCAGGAAAAAGCGATCGGCCAGGAGGTGGAAATCCCGTTCAAGGACGATTGCTGAAAGGGCTACGCCGATCCCTACGGCGCCTCGGTCGAGGTGGCTGTACCGAAAAAAGCGAAAAAAGCCCAGGTGGAGGTCGCAACCACGATGGACCGCTGGGCGGAAGCATTTGCGCCCATCAAGATGATCATCGAGGTCGTGGAGGCTCAAGTCAGCGAGCCGCAAAGCGATAAGGCCGCGCCCAAGGGGAAAAAGGGCGTCTAAATTTTGAAATGGAGTCGCCATGCGTCCCAAAAGAACCGGCTTCACCCTGACTGAGTTGTTGGTGGTGATCGTGATTTTGTGCGTGGTGCTCTTCACGCTGGTCCCCACCCTGGGGCATATGCGCGCGATCGCCAGCGAATGCCAGACAGTAAACAACCTCAAGCAGATTGGTCTGGCCACTCAGAATGCCAATTTGACCTTTGGCGCGGCACCGTCCATGTTTGGGGAATATGGTGCGGGACAAAGCGGGTCGTTCTGGTATCAATTGCTCCCTTACCTGGAGCAAGATCGCATTTACGTCGAAGGGCCCGCCAAGGCCAAATCCCACATCATCAAATCCTTTCAATCCTACCGCGATCCCACCTACGGAACTGGCCTCTTTTCATTGACCGAGCAAAGCTACCTTCCTTTCGCGGGAAATCCGGTCCCGCAATGGGCGGCCGACTCATCGTCCCAGTGGGGGGTCTGTGGTTTTGGCGCCAACTGGATGGTGTTTGGCGATAGCCCCAAGTCTCTGGATCTGAGCATTTCCGATGGCTTGTCGAATACGATCGTCGTGTGCGAACGGTACGCGATAACCTCCCAGCCGGAGGGCGACCCGCGATCCGGTGCGAGCCTGTGGGCTTATGGCTGGCAGGTTCCCCGCGCCGTTCACCAGTGGGCCAGAGAGCCGGAGCAGCTCAAAAATCCCGACCGCGTCTCCACATCGCTTTATGCCGCTCCCTACTGGGCGAGGTCAGGCTTTTCTTTGCGCGCTGGAACCGATTCGCAGTGCTGGGATCCCACTCAACCCTGGGAGTTTCGCAATCACCTCAAACCTCAATTCGCTCCCGCGCCTGCCAACTCCCACCCCTTTCGCGAACAAAGCGCCAATCAACAGTACATCCATGTTCTCCAAGGCGACGGAAGCGTCGTCACCGTCGATCGCGAGATCGAAGATCGCCTCTGGTTTGCCCGGATCTGCCCCGACGATGGGGCGCCAATCAACGATGGATGACTGGCGCTTTTCCGTGTCTGGCCCCGAATACCGTTTCTTGAGCGGATGTCGTCAAATGGGATTGGGCAATTCCAGGGGATCCTTGGCACGCGTGACCCCCTGACCGATGATCATCGTGATGAACAGCCCGGCGATCGACCATTCCGAAAGGGCGCCATAAAGCTCATCGCGAATGAATTCCCAGGGAAAGCGGTACCAGATGTGGTACGACTCGCTGATCGATAACCATCCGAAAACCCCCGCCAGCATCACGACGAGAAACCGGTTCAAATATCCGGGCCGGCATTGCGACGCGATCCAGGAAACGATGAGCGCGCAGCCGATATTGGAAAGGAGTTCCATCCCAAGCGTGCCAGGTCCCATCATGTCCTGTCCGGTCGGATGCACAATGAACAGAACGGCAGGTCCCTGCTTGTACTCTTCGTTGAGCTTTTCCATCACCTCGGTCGTTCTCTCCTTGGCGGGTCCACGGGGCATGTCGGGCAATTGATAGATCCCGGCGGGATAATTTTCTTCCTTGAAAAAGGCTTTGATTTTTGCTTCGTCCTTGAGGGGCGAAAACGCTCGGCCCCCCCATTCGAGAACCATGTGGTTGAAGGCGCCGCAGAAAAACGCGACCAGGCCGCCGACGATGCCGGCTATCAAAATGCGCATGGAGCACTCCGAATGAAAAGATGGGAAAACAAAACCCCCATTGTAACCGACTGTCTCGACTTTTAGGCGGCCGTTCCCGGTTTCTTCTAACACCGATTCCCAATGTGAGGGATAATCAAATGGTCCCTTCCGAGGCGATGCCATGACACAGCTGCCGATCTTATTTGTCTACGGCACCCTGAAACGGGAAGGCCCGCTCCATCCCCATCTTGAGAACAGCGAGTTTCTGGGCGAAGCCGTGACGCTGCCCTGTTACACCCTCTGGGATCTGGGCGCCTATCCGGGGCTTGCTCCAGGCGGCAGCACCGCGGTGCAAGGAGAACTGTACCGGGTGGCGGAAGATCTGTGGAACCATCTGGACGACATCGAGGGGGCTCCCGATCTCTTCCTCCGCCGGCCCGTTCGTCTGGCAAGCGATCCGTTCGAGGCCCAGGCCTATTTCCTTGCCAATCCGCCCTCCTTTGGAAAGACGATTTCAGCTGGGGTCTACGAATTGTTTCACCTGGCGGGTCATTGATGGCGCGATCGCGCGGCTTTCCCAGAGTTGGGACGGGCAGGATCTGGGTAGCCTAGGCGGGTTGAATTCGCGGCAAATTTTTTGAATCGATTTTTGCAGAATTTGAATTCTTGTCGAAAAAATGCCCAAACCATCTTCTTAAAATCAGACTGAGGCAGGAACCGGCGGAATATTCTCCACGATCCGGCAACCGGCCCGGGTGGGATGGTCTTCGACGAGTGCGTCGGGCCGGTCTCGGGCCAGAAGCGCCAGAATCAGCAAATCACCGCCTGCCGCCAGGCTCATGAACCACCCCAATCCGGTGAGAAACCCCCAGTGTAATGAAGATCCCACGATTGCGGGAAGCAATCCAAGAATCAGACCCGGTGCCGCCGCGCCCCACCAATAGGGCCGCACGGCCATCGGCACCCGGCAGTGGGCATAGGGAGTAAAAGTCTTGAGGTTAAATCCGTAGTGGATCGATCCTCGCGGAAGCCGCCCCAGCATGGTCCAGGTCAGGCCGTGAATCAGTTCATGGATCACAATGGCCACCGCGACGGCCGGCAGCCAAAGAAGCGGTTTGCCAAAAAACGCGTCAAGCGGTTGCAGCAGGCCCTCTCGGCCCTGAATCAGGAAGTGAAATAAGATGCACAGGGCCACGGCGGCTCCCCCAGCGAACAACCCCGCCAGATTGGCCGTGCCCATCGAAACGGATCGGTCCAGGTGATTGCTCTTGGCGTGGGTCTCTTCGGCCGTGCGTTTCTCAGGCGCGTTTGGCTCATTCATGCATTGCCTCCAGCCCGAGTGCATGGATACGAAGCAGGGCAGGCGGCCGCGCTTCCTTGGAGACAAGCTATATCGATTTTTTCTTCTCGTCGCTCAAGGCCACGATCTCTTCGGGGTTCTTTCGCCAAAGGGCGACCATTTCGCTGTCGTATCCGTAAAGCGCCCAGGGGAGGCGCCGGCTTAATTCACGCAACATTTTGTCCACCTGCGCTGCGCCCAGCGGCATGGCGATCGATTGGCCGTTTCGCAAGCAAAAGACGGCGAAGCTTTCCGACTGCTTGAGATGGTACATCCAGACGATGTCTGCGAGTTGCACGGCGACCACACCGAATGCCGTCGGGCGCAACAACCAGTTTTTGGCAAGGATCGATTTGCCAAAGGGAATGGCTTTTCCCGATCTCATCTCGTGGTCGATGGCGGCGGTCACATCGATCGGATCCCCATATTTCGCCAGTTGACGGACGATCTTGTGCGTGCCTATTTGCAGCATGGCCACACTGGACCGGGTGAACAGAAAAAGACACAACGAAAAGATTGGCAGGCAGACGATGAGTCCGATCCAGCCGATCACGGTGAAGGCCGCCTCGCCGTTAACCTGGACGGGAAGGAATTTTCCCCGAAGGTCAGGCCGGCGCTTTTCCAGAAAAGAGATGACGCCCAACTCGCGATCGCCTGTCTTATAAAGCGGCCCAATGAGGTTTTTGCCGTCTTGTGGAGACTTGGCCATGACCAACATGAACTGGTCGCCGACCGGAGTCATGAAATAGGGGACCACCGAATAGGCCTTGCCATTGGACGTCGAAATCTCCTCCCAGCCGGTCGGCAGGAGCTGGCGGTCTTTCAGTTCGATGTAACCGAGCAGGCTGCCGTCTTCGGGATTTTTCGCGGCCTCAAGCAGCTTGGCGTCATCAAAAGGGAATGGCCCCAGAAAGAAATGGTAGTAGTAGGTGCTGCTGAACCAGGCGATCAGGGCCAAGAGGAGCAGGGCGATCCCATTCCAGATCAGGGAGTTGCGGCAGGCCCGGCGAACCTGACCAAAAATCCAACCAGGAGAATCGGAAATCGCGGCGGATGAATCGTTCATGGGAGAGAGATTGATTGGGTCTTGCTGACTTTTGTTATTTTATACCCCATTGGTGCAATTCGAGCCAAGGGGATGGCGCAGTTTGGGCATTCTTGCGCATTAAGTAGACGGATCATCCGTCGGGCCGGATTCGCTGGGGATCCCACTTGCGCTCAAGGTCCAGAAAGCTCCATGGGTATCGAGTGCCGTTGGCGTTTCGACGGAACGGGAATTTCGTTGGTTTTGGGCGTCTGTTTCGCTCTCACTTGCTAGTAAAAAAATAGTGTTTGCTTGTGCCCCATGATGAACCCTCGGCCGACTTCGGTCCCGGTGGATCTTCGCGGCGGAAGAACTCCGCTCTCCCTTGAGGCTTCTCCATGAATCATTCCTCGATCCTTTCTACGGGCCTGTCGTTTGCGATGGGGTTAGCCGCCTTGGCGCAGGCTCCCGCTCAGCCGCCAGCGGCAAAGCAAACGGAGAAAAGCGCCGCTTCCCCGGCGTCCCAGCCGGCCAAATCTCCCGCACCCCATGCCGATTCCCAATACCGGCTGGGCCCCGATTCTCTGCCTCAAGAGGGAGTGCCAAAGGGGGAGATCCGGGGGCCATTCACTCTGCCTTGCCAGGTCTATCCAGGCACCCAGCACACCTATTGGGTGTATGTTCCGGCTCAATACGATGCGGCGAAACCGACGGCGTTGATGGTTTTTCAGGACGGTCAGGCGTTCAAGGACGAAAAAGGAGACATGCGTGCGCAAAATGTCATGGATAATTTGATCTACCGGCGCGAAATCCCGGTGATGATCGGAGTCTTCATCAACCCCGGCCGCCGGCCGGATCAACCCGAACCATCGCCGCGCGACTGGGGCGATCGCGCCACGAACCGGCCCACGGAATACAACTCGCTCGATGACAAGTATGCGCGCGTGATCACCGAGGAACTGCTGCCGGCCTTGAACAAGGACTACAACATTTCCAAAGATCCGGAAATGCGCGGCATTGGCGGCTCGAGCTCCGGAGCGATTGCCGCCTTCACGGTGGCCTGGGAGCGGCCCAACGAGTTTCGCAAGGTGCTGAGCAATGTCGGCAGCTTCGTGAACTTGCGCGGCGGGCATGTCTACCCCGAAAAGGTGCTCGAAAGCGAAAAGAAGCCGATCCGCGTCTATCTATGCGACGGCCGCAACGATAACCGCGGTCTACGCAATGGCAACTACGACGAGAAGCGCGACTGGTTTCATCAGAATGTGCGCTTGATGAAGGCACTGACCCAGAAGGGTTATGATGTCAATTACTCGTGGGGGATGAACCTCCACGGCCAGAAATTCGGCGGCGCGATCTTGCCAGAGATGATGCGCTGGCTCTGGCGCGACGGGCCGGTGTCGACCGATCCACGGGATACGGTCGAGCGGGGTTTCCGCGGTCCGGTCGAAAAGAAATAGGTCTTTACGCCATGATCCCCTTCACCGGATGGCCGTGGATATCGGTCAGCCGGAAATCCCTGCCGGCGTGATGCCAGGTCAGCCGCTCATGATCGAAGCCCAATCGGTTGAGGATGGTGGCCTGAAGGTCGTAGACTTCGACTGGATCCTGGGCGACATGGAAGCCGAGATCGTCGGTGGCGCCGTAGGTGATGCCCGGTTTCATGCCTCCGCCGGCCATCCAGATGGTGAACGCCTGCGGATGATGGTCGCGGCCCTGGGTGCGGCCAAGGCTGGGATTCGATTCGACCATGGGCGTGCGCCCAAACTCCCCGCCCCAGATGACCAGGGTGTCTTCAAGTAATCCGCGACTTTTCAGATCCTTGATGAGGGCCGTGCTCGCCTGATCGGTCTTGCCGCAATTGTCGCGTAAATTACCGACGACATCGGAGTGGGCATCCCACCCTTCATGGAATATCGTCACGAAACGCACGCCGCGTTCGACCATGCGCCGCGCCATGAGGCAGGCCCGCGCAAAGCTGGGGGTCTTGGGATCGCAGCCGTAAAGCGCGATCGTTTCCTTGGATTCGTTGGAAAAATCGAGCAATTCGGGCGCGCTCGTCTGCAGCCGAAAGGCCATCTCGTAGGCGGCGATGCGCGAGGCGGTTTCGGGATCGGCGTCGGTTTCCATGCGGCGGCGATTCATCCGCGCCGCCAGATCGAGCGTCTGCCGCTGCAAATTCGCATCGACTCCGGCCGGATTGCTTACATGCAAGATCGGATCGGCCCCATTGCGCAGTCGGGTACCCGAATAAACCGAAGGCATGAACCCCGACGACCAAAGGGCCGAGCCGCCGCTGATGCCGGACCCGGTCGACAAGACGACATAGGCCGGCAGATCGCGCGTTTCGGAACCCAGGCCATAAAGGGCCCAGGAGCCGATCGAAGGGCGGCCCGGCTGGCTGAACCCCGTTTCAAGTAAAAGCTGCGCCGGGGCGTGGTTGAACTGTTCGGTTTTCATCGATTTGACGATGCAAAGCTCGTCGGCGACCGTGGCCAGATGCGGCATAATTTCGGAGATTTCCGCTCCGGATTGTCCATGTTTTTGGAACTTGTACTTCGGCCCCATCACCGCCGCGTCGGGCCGTATGAAGGCGTAGCGCTGACCGGCGATCACCGAAGGAGGCAGCGGTTTGCCCTCCATCGCGGTCAGGGCCGGCTTGTTGTCGAATAGTTCCAGCTGGCTGGGAGCGCCCGCCATGAACAGGTGAATGACCCGCTTGGCGCGGGGAGCAAAGTGAGGAAGTCGAGGAGTCAGGGCGTCGATGCCGCCGGCCGTGGCCGAGCGGCTTGCGTTGGGAAGAAGCGTCGAAAGCGCGGCGCTGCCCACTCCCAGGCCAAGACGGCCGAGAAACGTGCGCCGGGCCAGAGTTTTTGGATCATGCATCGGGAAGGGGCTCATCGTTTCACCAGAGTTTCGTCAAGATTCAGCACCAGGCGAGCCAATGCCGTCCAGGCCGCCAGGGAAGCGATTTCGGAATCAGGTATTTTTTCCTTGGCATCCTTACCCAGGAAGGCTTTGGCACGATCGGGATCCTTGGCGAAGGCCGCGGTCTGGTCCTTGACAAAGGCCAATAAATCGGCCTGCTCCGCCTCATCGGGCTGGCGCGTGAGCACGCTTGCAATCAGCAGGTTGACCCGCTGCTTGTCCTCTTTGGACGCCGACATCGCTTTTTGAGCCAGGGCTCTGGCCGCTTCGAGCATGGCCGGGTCGTTCAAGAGTTGCAGCGCTTGCAGGGGCGTGTTCGATCGATCTCTTTTGGCGGTGCAGGCCTCGCCCGAAGGGGCGTCGAAGGTCTGCGCCATGGCAAAGGGCGCCGTGCGCTTGACGAAGGTGTAGATGCTGCGCCGGTAACGATCTTCACCAGTCGAAGCTTTCCAGGCGAGAGGCCCATAGGTCCCTTCGGTGGTGATCGATGCCGGTTGCGGCGGAAACACGCCGGGGCCGCCCATCTTGCGCGAGAGGATGCCGGCCGCTTCCAATGCGCCGTCGCGAATCATCTCGGCGTCGAGGCGATGGCGCGGGCCGCGTGCAAATAGGCGATTGTCCGGATCGATGACCGCCAGTTCCGGACGCGATGCGGACGATTGGCGATAGGTCGAGGAAAGGACCAGCATGCGGTGAAGCCGCTTCATCGACCAGCCATCTTCCATGAAGTGGAGCGCCAGCCAGTCCAATAGCTCCGGATGCGAGGGGACTTCTCCTTGAAGGCCGAAGTCGTCCACCGTGCGGACGATCCCCTGTCCAAAGAGAGCGGCCCATTGCCGATTGACCGCGACGCGAGCCGTGAGCGGGTTGTTCTCCTGAAAGAGCCACTGGGCAAATGCCAACCGGTGGGCTTTTTGATCTTTGATCTTGTCTGAAAAAGGCGGTAAGAAGGAGGGCAGCCCTGGCCGGACTGGTTCCTTGGGGCTCAAGTATTCGCCCCGGTGGCGCAGACGGGTTATTCGTGCATTGTCCGCGGGCCGCTCTTTCATGACCATGGTTGTTTTGGCCAGGGGAAGGCTCTTCCTCAGTTCGGCGATCTGTTTGCGAGTCGCTTCGAACTCCGGGGTGAGCTCGCAAAAATGCGCCAAGAGTGCGTCTTTTTCCGGACCGCTTGCGTTGGGCCAAGCCACCAAGCCTCGCTCAGCTTCTGCCGGGAGCGGGCTGGCGATCGCCTTGGCGTTCTCTGAGACCGAGAGACGGAACTTGCCCAGACTGGCCGCGTAATGCCGGCCAAAGGTCATCTTCAATGCCCATGGTTGGCCGGGCGGGATCGGCTTATCCAGAATGAAAACGGCGATGGAGCGTTTGCCCTGATTGCCGTTGGCCGACCAGCCGGTTTGCAGATCGTCATCGATCGCCTTGGAGGCATCGGAAGCGCTGCCGCCCAGCCAGGCATTGGCGAAGCTCTGGCTGGAACCGGCAAACTTCTGCTTCTGGCCGCCTGCGTCCACCTGGAAGTCGGCCAGGAAGAAATCGCCGAACGGCCCTTCATACCAGGTCATTCCGGGGCCGCCTCCAGGAAGATTCGCATCGGGGAGTGCTTCCAGGCGAATCGCGGCGATGGCTTGCTTGGCGGGAGCAAAGTTCAGAGTGTAGAGATCGTTTTTGGTGGTATCGCCTTCGGCGCGAATGATGCCTTCGGCGCTTACGCGCAGTAACGGCTCGTTGGAAACGGCCTGTTCAGGCTTGACGGTTTTCCAGTCGAAGGCCTTGGCTTTCTCTTTTTTCGCCCATTCTTCAAAGGCATCGGCCAGCTTGCCTGAGGGCTCGACCTTCAGGGTTTTTTTGAGAGCCTCGATCTTCGCGATGATCTCCTTGCGCTTGGCAAGCTCCTCTGCCGTCGGCACTTCGATGTTCGTTTCCTCGGCGTTGTCCAGAAACGCCATAATTGAGTAGTACTCCTGGTGGACGAGCGGATCGTACTTGTGGGTGTGGCACTGGGCGCAGCCGAGCGTCAAACCGAGCCAGGTCGTTCCGGTGGTGGCGACCCGGTCGGTCATCGCGTGAAAGCGAAACTCGAGCGGGTCAATTCCCCCTTCTTCGTTCGTCATCGTGTTGCGATGAAACCCGGTGGCGATGAGCCCTTCCTGTCCCGCGCCGCTCACAAGGTCGCCTGCCAGTTGCAGCATGCTGAAGCGGTCATAAGGCATGTCGCTGTTCAGGGCGCCGATCACCCAGTCGCGCCAGAGCCAAATGCTCCTCATACGATCTTTTTCATAGCCATTGGTGTCGGCATAGCGGGCCAGATCGAGCCAGGGCCGTGCCCAGCGTTCCCCGTACCGTGGATCGGCAAGCAATCGATCGACGTACAGAGCAAACGCTTCGTCGGTGGGGTTCTTGGCGAAGGCTGCCGCCAACGCCGGATCGGGAGGCAGGCCGATCAGGTCGTAGGTGACTCGGCGGATCAAGGTGACCGGGTCAGCCTGGGGGGCGGGCGCGACCTTGCGCGCTTCCATCCTGGCGAGAATGAACCGGTCGATCGGCTGGCGCACCCAGGATTCTTGGGCCACCTTCGGAAGAGACGGCTTGTGCGGCGGCACGAAAGCCCAGTGTTGCTTGTACTGACCGCCCGCGGCGATCCAGCGTTTCAGGATGTCTTTTTGGGCTGCCGTCAGCGTCATCTTCGTGGAGGCGGGAGGCATGTGCGACGACCCCTCGGCATCGAGCCGGGCGATCAGTTCGCTTTGTTCGGGCTTGCCGGGCACGATCGCCCTTTCGCCGCTGTCGGCGGGAGCCAGCGCGGATTCGACCTGATCGAGGCGTAATCCCGCTTTGCGGGTCCCTTCGTCGGGACCATGGCATTTGAGGCAGAATTTGGCAAGAATCGGCCGGACTTCAGCGGCGAAATCGGGCGAATCCGCTGGAGCGGCCACTGTGGCCATGGCCAGTGCAAACCAAGCTGTCATGGGGGATCACCCAAGGCGGGAAAGAGGGCGGATTCAGGTAGGTGATTTCATTATACCGAGTCGATCCATTCCATCGATCCGCCGCCAGGTTCTCAGCCTCCGAGGGGGATCGATTCTAATTCCCCGAATGGGTTACTTGGTGGAATAGGCTGCGAAGATTCCGCCCACGACGGTGAGCACAGTGGCCAGGAGCAGTCGGGTCAAGTTCAGGTCTTTCCATTCGCCAAAGACGACGAGCCCGATGAGCACCGCGACCAAGGTGTTCATGTTGTAAAGGGGAACGAGCTGGCTGATGTTCGCTTCGTAGCGATTCAAGGCAATGGCGATCCCCGCGATGCCGAGCGACCAGAGGATGGCGTAGAGGCCGGTGTAGGCGGCGCTGGCGGAGTTCATGTTCCAGTCATTTTGCGTGTAGGTGAACACGAAGCCCACCGCCAGGACGACCAGGCCCACCACCATCAGATAAGGCCCCGTGCCGATTCCCGCCTTGGCGCTGCTTTTTTGCAGCGCGCCAGAGACTCCCAGGAAGATCGCGGGCAAAACGCCGCCGATGAGAATGGCCAGAGTTTGAGGTTTCATCAAGGTTCACGCGCCAAAGAATCGAGATGGGTCCGAGGTTAGATCGTACTCCTTGGCAGCAAGAAGACCCAAGAGGGGTTTTCCGCCGGACCTGGATCTAAACGGCTCAAGCGGTAAGACCATCCGGGATCTGGCTTTCCTATTTGGGCTCCCGGACGGCCCTCGGATCCTGGCGAATTTCCTTCGAGAACCCCTATCCCATGAAATCCCAAACCGAATACCTGACATTCTTGGTGGGCTCCCGCGTGGGGTTTGTGAACATCACGCCCAAGATTGAAGAGATCGTGCGCAAAAGCGGCGTTCGGGAGGGGCTGGTACTGGTCAACGCCATGCACATCACCGCCAGTGTGTTCATCAACGACGACGAACCGGGGCTGCATGAAGACTACAAGGAGTGGCTGGAAAAGCTGGCGCCATTCAACGAATCGCCTCAAGTCTATCGCCACAATCGCACGGGCGAAGACAACGCCGACGCCCACATGAAACGCCAAATCATGGGCCGCGAAGTGGTCGTCGCGATCACCCAGGGGAAATTGGATTTCGGCCCGTGGGAACAGATCTTCTATGGGGAGTTCGACGGCAGGCGCTCCAAGCGGGTGCTGGTGAAGGTGATTGGGGAGTGACTACGCCGATCCGGGCGGGGGAAATAACAGTGATCCCCGAAGGTAACAACATCTACGGCCTCTTCACCGCCCCAGATGGGTTGCAGCCAGTGCTGCGAGCCATCGCACAAGTTGTCGGTGGGGGCCGGGCCTACATCAAACGATCAGGGTTCAGTGGGGCCGAGACGCTTTATCTTCGTTCGGAGTCCGCAGACTTCGAGTCAGATCACCTCGATGAGGGCGCGCAGCACGTGTTCAATGGCAGTGTGGGTGGCTCCCTCGAAGAAGTCGTGGCATTCGTCCGGGCGTTGTCCGAGTCGCTTTCCCGGTCGGGAATGGAACACTCGTTTGAGGTCTACGATGACCAGCAACTCGTCCAGCGGATACCCGGGTAAAGAAAGCAGCCGAAGGTTGTTAGCCCTCGTCCCGAAGGACCGCAGCAACTTGACGATCTGCTGAGACGCCTCCACGGCTTCCCTGTCTGGGTGCGGCACCCCAGGCGGAGCAACTTGTCACAAACCTTTGAGGTGGGTCAGGCCACGATCTCGAAGCTCGACTGGCGACTGTCTGCTGGGCTTTATGAGGTTATCCATGTCCAACTTGGTTGTCCTTGAACACATAGAGTTGGTCCCGGTCTTGGAACTGGAACCATTCAAGTTTGCCACCCAGAGCCGATCGTCACCGACACGGACCGGCCCAGGAGCTCCAGAGGAATGGCATCGCTATTGGATGGATTCTCTGGCGGACTCCCATCTTGGACGGTTGAGAGCATTGAGGCGAGGGGGATGGCACGTCCCAGTCGCCGAATTCGAGGATTCCATGGTGCTTCGTAGATTCCTTGATGTGGTTATCCGCGACTGGGGTGGGGTCGAATCGCTATCCGACCCAGGCGAGATTCTCCCATTGAACGGAGGTCTTGCTCTGACATGTCCCGATTGCGATGTGTTGGTGGAACCTCAATGCTGCGGGGATCTTGGGGACGCCGCCAATTGGAGAACCGCATCCGGTTACAGAAAGATCGAGTGGCAAATGCTCTGGATCGGGCATCCATACGTCTCGGTGTCGTATCGGTCTCCGTGGTTGATCCTTACCGATTTGCACGACTCGAAACATCCCGAAGCACGATGGGCTGTCTGCCCCGACGAACTTCAACGTGCGGCTGTAGCTGCAGAGCAGGAGCTGGAACGATTTGCCCGGCAGATCTCCCCGATTCTGATTTCCCAAGGCTTTAAGGGAGACTCAAACTCGATGGCGCGAAAGTTGGCCGGGCTGGAGGAAGGGCCATTCTGGGAGCTGCGGGGATGATGGACCTAGATGTCCGCAGGAGGGGGCTTCGGCGCAAGAAAAATCCTCCTACGCTTTGCGGGGGCTGAACTTTTTCCAAAACAAGAAGACGGCCAGGACAAGGCCGGCCAAGCCAATCCCTAGCCAGATTCCCAGGGGTGTGTTGACGAAGTTCTTTGCATGATAGGCACGAGATTTGGCGTTTGCGTACTCAAGCAATTCTTCAACCGTATCAAACGTCGCTTCCGGCCCGCCCTTGCCCCACAGATGAAACAGGTATTTTTCGAGTTCAGGTAACGGCATTTGAACGGTTTCATAGACCCTTGAGCCTTCCGGAAAGGAAGTCTCGAGCAATTTCAGATCTGCTGGCGTCATTTTCTTGGCGAATTCAACTTCACAAATCTCGACCAGCATCCCAGCCTTGTCGTGGTAGGTGATCTTTTTGGGGAACCACAACCCAGGTTCTACCTCGTGCCAGTCAACCACCGTCTCCACTTTGCCTAAGAAATCTACCTTTTTTGCCGCCATAAAACTCTTGGAGGGATCGAGATACATTTTACGGGCGCCAATGTAATTCAATGTAGATGATTTGACGGCAATGCAGACCAAATTGGGGACATCGCTCTTTTCAACCGAAAGCTCAGTGATATTTGCCAACGATTTAAGAGACGAGGTGACGCCAAAAAAGCTACCGAGGGAGTCCACTTTCGGATCTCGCGTGTTCAGGGTGCCGTAAATTCTGTCGAATTCGGCAGCATCCCTTCCAAGCTCCAAAGGCTGAGAGGGAACATGATTCAAATCAAAACCATGAATTGTCTTGACGGTTTTGTCATCGCGAATCGTCGTAGATAAGGCGCATTTCGTTTCGTCAAGCTGTATATATTTACCGTATTTTATTTCGAGGTAGTCTTTGTTGACACTTGCAGACCGTGATGGAGACGACCAGGTTTCTCGAGAATAATTTTTACCTTCTTTATTTCTTTTTAATTTACGATCTTGTAATGAATCGGTTGCAGTTTTTTCATTTGGTCAACATGCGCGGCAACGAGATCGGCAACGGAGCGTTGGGCATCTGGATGGCACAGGGCGAATGGAATGATTATTGCAGTGAGGAGGATCGCCAGAAGTGACCGGAAATATCCTTTCAAGATCACACAATTCGCTTTGGGAATCCTCGTTCGATTGATCATCACCCTTCATTAAAGAAAGTTGTTTTGCCCGCGACAAGCAGAATGCCGATCACGATGGCGATCGCTGCAGTGGCCTTGACGGCTCGTGGTAAGAGCGGCAGTTTGGGCGGATGTCGTCCGATATTGTCCATGCTTCGGTCTCGGTGCCGGTTCGATTCGATGGAGAACCAAGGTCGAGCCATTGAGGTATGCCGTAGACCTCATGCCGCCGCCTTGCAATCGTCGGTAAGTAATCCGGTCACATTTCGCTCAATGTTGGCCGAGATGTCACCCAAAGGAAGATGGTTCAGGTTTTGTTTGGCGAAGGGGTTCTGGAGTTCGATGCCGATCTGATCCAGAGAAATCATCGGATAGGCAACCATCATCGTGATGAAAGGAACCAGCCAGTCGCCACTAATTCGATGCAAGAGAGCGAACGGCAAGGTTAAAAGAAATAGCGCAATGAACCGTCGAATCTTGATGGCATACGCTTTTGGCAAGGGAGTCTTGAGAATGCGCTCGCACGCTCCGATGTGGTCGATGAGTGCGGCACGCTCTCGGTCTACCTGTATGAAGGCAAAGCGGTCCATCTGGTAGCTGTCGCAGGCTTCACGAAGGAGTTTGGCGAGCATCATCGCCACAAAACTCGGCATGTGAACAGCCGAGGCTATCCGGCGTGAGTTTTCTTCCCCTACCAACGCAGCGACTTCTGGAGGTGGCTGCTCGCCTCTCAAGCTGCACCGAGCAATGTGAGGATAGACTGCAACCCATTTGACGATTTTTTCCCGCCACGTCGAATCGCTGGGACCGTAGGCCAAAGCGCTGATGGCCACATTTCGGGACTGGTTAACGATCCCGCCCCACAGCTTCCTGGCCTCCCACCACCTGTCATATCCGGCGTTCGTTCTCAGTATAAGCAGCAGGCCGAGCGCGGCCCCCGCGATTTCAAACGGGGCGACTTCGAGGCCGATTGTCACTTGGAACTGAAGTTCCACCACCCACGAGGCAACACACACGGCGGTTGCGATCAGGCCGAAGGCAATCACATACGGCATGACCAGGGGCGTCACGGAACCATGCCATGCGAAAGCCTCGCGCCAAAATCCGCGGCGATCTTCAAAGACCATGCTGCATAACCCCTTGAACCCGTATCCAGAGTCAGATCGTGTCGGTCGTTCGGCGGCGCACGGCTGCCTCGCTCGGTTGGTACTCGTACTGTGCCAAGGGAACGAATTGCCCGGTGGTCGTGTCGTAGGCGAAGACATCTCCGGTTTCGATCTTGTACACCCAGCCATGCAAGTGAAGATCGCCCCGCACCAGTCGTGAAGCCACGGACGGAAGCGTTCGCAAGTTTTCCAACTGAACCAGGACATTTTCCTCGACAGTCGCCGTCACCAAACGGTCCCCGTCAAGATGGCCGTAGTTGTCAAGCACAATGCGGCGTGTGGTTTCGGCGTGCGACAACCAGGATGCGACGGTGGGAAGCGAGGCGACCATTTCAGGCTTGAGCAATCCCTGCATCGCTCCACAGTGCGAGTGGCCACAGATGATGATGTCCTTCACGCCGAGGCCAGCAACAGCGAATTCAATCGTCGCTGCCTCGCCGCCGTTGGCTGCTCCGTGGGGCGGCACGATATTTCCGGCGTTGCGAAGAATGAAGAGATCACCCGGTTGCGTCCGGGTAAGGAGACTGGGGTCGATTCGTGAGTCCGAGCAGGTGATGAACAAGGTTTCCGGCTTTTGGCCCTTTGCCAATTGCTCAAACAGACCTTGCAGCGGTCGAAAATGTTCGGTTCGGAATTCGTGGATGCCCTGAAGGAGCTTTTGCATCGTAACCGTTGCCTCCGTTAGTGTGAAAGGAAGTTCATTCGGCTTAAGGCCCAATCTTTTCGTGACTTGCCAATCGCCTTGCGCAGTTCCTCAATGGTGCGAGTGCGGCTGGAATGCGAGAGGACGCCCAGGAACTTTGCGAGTTCCTTTGTCGCCAAGGCACGATGGGGCCTGTTCGTCACCACAGGTCATAACATTCAAATGTTTGAATCTTACAACGCAGGAATCATACTCGCTGAAAATTCGCGGGTCAAGTCGATTGGGACAAGAATGACCTCGGCCTGTTGCAGAGCGTGGCCGTATGCTTATCCGGCGTGGGCGGACAGGTGGCGAATTTCTCTGCGGGCGAACGCCAAACCGGGCGACCAGGACCCATCTGCGCTTCACGGCGCCAGATCGAGGAAGCCTTCGCCGAGGGCTGCGTCACCGAGATCGGTCTGCGTGGTTGATCCTTAGCGATCTGCACGACTCGAAGAACCCCGTGGCTCGGTGGGCTGTCCGCCCAGATGAACTTCAACGCGCGGCCATCGCTGCAGCGAACGAACTGGAGCGGTTCGGCCGGCAAGTCTCCCAGGCCCTGATTTCTCAAGGCTATATGGGGGACTCAAACGCGTGGGGGCGGAGGTTGGCGGGTTTGTGAATTTTCACACCGAAGATGATCCCGCACCCATGCCCATCGAGCGGCGGTTGTACAAGACCGCGGAAAGATCGGGCGTCGTGATGGGGGAGGCCCTTCAAGTCGATGAACTCCTGCACCGCATCCGCGAAGGCGAGGTTGCCATCGTCTCCTTCGACACGGTTGCTCAAGTTGGCCATTTCTCCCCGCTGATCGGGGTAAGAAGGCGGCGCCTTATCCTTCCCTATACAGACAAGGGCGAGATGGACGTCGAAGAGTTCGAGCGGCGGTGGACCGCTCCAGGGATTTGCCGGCAGTGAGTATTTGCAAGTGCCAGGGCGCGTTGATTTGCAAGGCGTTGGGAATCGCGGACGGCTGGGGATTCCCAGTTCTGTGAGCGGTGCGGCGGCTGATGACATATGGTGAACCCTAAAATACAAGCGGGTGTTGCGCGAGATAGCCGATGTTTGGTTCCTGGCGCTGGCTCTGTTCGAGGGAAAGGAGGAATAACCATGCAAACAATTCCAGTGGAACAAGCGGAAGGCCATTTGGCTGAGATCATCGAAAAGTTGCCGCCGGGTGAGGAGGTCGTACTAACTCGCGACGATAAGCCCGTGGCGACGATCCGTGTGCCTTTGGTGCCAACTGAACCTACACCGCGGAAGTTTGGGACATTGAAAGGGACAATTTTGTATATTGCCCCTGACTTCGACGCAATCCCCGAAGGATTTGAGGATTACCTTCCGTGAGGCTGTTGATCGACACGCACACCCTGTTCTGGTCCGTCGAAGAGCCAACCAAGGTGAGTGCGTCTGCGATGCTTGCGATTCAGCCCCTGACTAGTGAGTTGCTACTGAGCGCCGCGCCATATGGGAACTGTCGATTAAGGTGGGCCAAGGAAAAATCAGGCTGTCGTTGCCATACCGACTGTGGGTAGAGAAAGCCATCGCCGACTTGAAGTTGAACATACTGCCAATTACGGTCAAGTATGCGGAGCGGCAGTCCACACTTCCACCCCACCACAAGGACCCATTTGACCGGCTCATGATCGCTCAAGCTCTGGTGGAAGGTATCCCGATTGTCGGTGTAGATCAGGCATTTGATCCTTATGGTGTCACTCGGATTTGGTAACGGCCCAGTGAGAACGATTCCATGTCCTCGGGAAATATGGACGAGCCGGTGATCGAAGTCATGGACGATGCCATGGCGGATGTCCTTCGTCAAAAATCAGAAGTCGAGCGGCTTCGGATCGGTTTTCGCATGTGGAAAACGGCACGGGTGATACTTCGCGCCGCCATTCGGTCAGATCATCCCGATTGGGATGAAAAAGCTGTGAATCGCGAAATCGCGAAACGAATCAGTCATGGGGTCGTCGATGGCGAGTCCTTTTGAACTGGAGCTGTTCGAATTGATGCAGATCATGGCGCAGTTTTTCGAGCTTCATGGCATCAATTACCGGGTTTGTGGCTCTTTGGCCAGCATGGCCTATGGCGAGCCTCGATTTACCAACGATGTCGATATGTTGGTCGAGTTAACTTTGGATAAAATTGGAAGTCTATGCGAGGCGTTTGATTCACCTGGTTATTATGTTTCCGAAATCATAGCACGAAAAGCAATCCATTCGAGACATCAGTTCAAAATCATCCACCCCGCCTCGGGCCTGAAAGTCGATCTGATCTTGCCTCCCGATACGGAGTTTGGCCGCCTGGAAATGAGTCGTGGGGAGCGGCTGATCAGCACGGGCGAATTCTCGGCCTGGTTTAGTTCTCCCGAAGATGTGCTCTTAAACAAGCTGATTTACTTTCGCATTGGAAGCAGCGAAAAACACTTGCGAGACATTGCCGGCATGATGAAGTTACTAAAAGATCGCTTGGATACGGCCTACGTTGAAGAATGGGCAGGCAAGCTTGGGGTCATGGACAAATGGCAAATGGTCCGTGACCGAGTCAACGAAGCCAAAGGGTAATTTGCAACAGGCTCACGCATGGCAGAACCACACCTCTCCCTCCTCGTTCTAAAATCCAGCCAAATGCCCGAACTGGTTGCTTTTTATCAGGCCCTGGGCATCACCTTTGCCGAAGAAAAACATGGCAAGGGGCCGATTCATTTTGCGGCCGTCATGGGAGAACTGATTTTCGAGATTTATCCATTGGGAGTCGATCAGCCCGACCCGGTTGAGTCCACACGATTGGGTTTTCGCTTGGCGAATCTCGAACTCGTTTTGAGTCAATTGCAAGAGCGAGGCGTGCCTGTCAAATCCCCCATGCGCGCAACCGCATGGGGGATCAACGCAGTCGTCCGCGACCCCGACGGAAGACCCGTCGAGCTTTATCAGCGTTGATTCGGATCATCCCTTCTTGGGCATCTCCCACGAAAAGCCGTTGAACCAGGTGATCACCTCGGTCAAGGGAGCGTCGAACTTGCCGACTTTGACTTCGTAGCCGTTCTTCAGGCCAGCCGGGCCTTTTGGTTTGAAGGTCTGGCCGTGCGGATTCCAAAAGGTGACGAGGTCGGTTTTGCGGTCGTAGTTCAGAATGGCGTAGGCATGGTTGGGAGTGACCCCGGGAACCTCGACCTTCGACGGCGTGCCGCCGCAGATCAAACGCTTGTCCTTGACGGCCAGTTCGAGCCGCGTGCGCAGCTCTTCGAGCTTCGCCTTGCGTAGCGATTCCTCGGTCTTGGGATCCTTGAGCGCCTTCATGGAGAAGCGTTCGATCGGTTGACCCGTGAGCAGAGATAGCGCCGTGCCCGCCGAGCCGCCCGATCCGACGGCGCCGATCGGCGTCGTCAATTTGGCCTTCTTGCTTGCCAGGTGCAGGCCCATCGCCTTTTCGTAAAGCTGCACCCAGTTGCCCTCGCCCCGGGTGCTCGCAAGCAAGGCGAGCTCGCCGTCGGTTAGTGGCGGTACCTCGACCAGTTCCTTTCCCAATTTGACTTTGAGTTTCCCGTCTTTTTCCGCCTGGAACATGGCCCGGACCTGATCGGGGTCACGGTGGGTCATCGCTCCCAAAGGGGCCAGGCAAAAGCAATCGCCGACCCGGCCCTGGCTGATCGATTCGAGCTTGGGCCCAGAAGGACCATAAAGGCTGGCGCGGTTTGCGTTGATCTTCTTGAGCGCCGATTTGTACAACCCTTCCAGATCGGGACCCTTGGATTTCGTTTCCACTGGGGCCGCCTTGAGGGGAGCATTCTTGTCGGCCTCTGCCGCCGGCGGGGTGGATTTCTCCACCTTCCTGGGCGCGATTTTATCAATGGTCAAAGGCGCAAGCGGCGTCTTCTTTGACTTCAAGGCGCGGCGCATCGCCACGGCGGTGGCGGCATCGGCCGCCTTCACCTTGGGATCGGCAATCGCCCGGTCGATTTCACTGAGGCTCAATTCGCCGTTCTTATCGAGATCCCACAGGGCGAAATCGGCCTTGGCCCGGTCCCAAAAGGACAGCTCCTCGGCGCCCGAAAGGGACAGGGTGAAAAAGACGCAAAGGAGTCCAAGAATCGAGCCAATTCGGATCATGTTAATGGGTCACTTTTCAAAACGCATGTCATCGGGATGGTCTTGATCGTCGGGGTAAATCGCGGTCTTGATCGATCGCCACGGAAGCAGTTCGATATGGCCATCGAGAAAAAGAACATGGCTGCAGCTGGCATGGCGGTTCCAGGCCACCCAGGAGCGCACGCGAGTCGAGCCAAGCCAGACATCGATATCGTCCTGCCGGGGATCGCCGTTTTCGCGCTTGATCTGGTTTCCATCCCGTTCGACCATGACCGCGAAACGAGAAGGCGTCGTTTCCTCGTGGAGCCGCTTCCAGGTGTAGAGGCCATAGCGCCGCGTCTTGTGGGTCAACAGGCTATTGAGCAGATACGAGGTCCGATTGGCAATTCCCGTACCCTCCGAGCCATGGAAATCGGAGTCCAGGCCGGGCAACGGGTCCTGTGTGCCCACGGGCGTTTTGTTGAGGTTTGTGGCGGTATCTTTTGCCTGATCTTTATCTTCTTCACCATTGCCAGCGAGCGGAGGCCCCTCTCCATCGAGACGGGGACCATCCTCCTCTTGAGGATCACTTGAAGTAACGGGCCGGTACGGTTCGGCCATGACAGGATCGGCGGGGCACACAAAAAGGGAATTGATTTTAAGCTGTTTGCCTTGCTTATAGGCTTCAGAACGCGCCTCGGCATTGGAGGTGAGATAAGGCAGAAGCGATTCTTCCCAATAGATGTCCGCAAAGGTGTTGAGCGTTGGACCCATTTCCGGTTCGAAGCGGTAGATCGGCTCCCCCGGAGGATCTGAGTGATCGCGCGAGTAGGAGGAAGAGTGGATATCCCAAGACGGTAGGTTCGCGCCCATGGCCTTGGGAGGGAGCACCACCTGGGAGATCACGTCGGCTTCGAAGGGGTGAGCCAAAAACATCCGCCCGCCGCGATTGTCCGAAGCCTGGGCAAGGGCCAAACCCAGTTGCGAAAGTCGGGACTGGCAAGTGAGCCGATTGGCCGCCTCCCGAACTTTTTGCACCGCGGGAATGAGCAGGCCAATCAAGACGGCGATGAGGGAAACGACAAAGACCAGTTCAATCAGCGTAAAGGCCCGCCGGGATCGAAGCGCCGGAGTGCGGAAAGACCGTTCGGCCTGAATCGGCCGCCTGAGGGAAATCATGAAGACCTCCGATCTGTGTCCTTTCAGTCTACCCGGAAACGGGCAAACCAAAAACAGGCCCGGAGCCAAAATCCACATTCATCCCAGGTGTGGCACCGACTTCGCTGCCTATCCGCCCGCTTTTGCCACCGCCGGCGCCAGTGAAAGGCAAACCGGTGAGAATTCTCCGAAAGAATTCCGGAAAAGAATGGGTCGGACGCGAGGAGATCAGGCCTGGTCGCGATGGGGCTTCTTGTCTTGGTAGGTTTTGAGTCTTTGCGCCATTTCCGCCGCTTCGTCCTTGGGCAGGAACGGGTCGGCAATCGCCTTGTTTTGCATCGCCGCCGCCCCGACAAAATCGCCCTTCTCGGCCAACGCCGCGGCCATGGCCGCGAAATACTCCCAGTCGGCATCGCAAGCGGCCTTTTCCACGGCCTGTTTGGCCAGTTCCATGGCCTTGGCGGCATCGCGGAATTTCGGGTCGGGACAACTTGCCCGGAAATAGGCGTAGTCGCGCAGGATCCAGTCGAGGGGGTCGGTTTTGAAAGCGGCCTCGAACGCCGTCTGTGCTTCGTCGTATTTCTTTAGCTTGAGCAAGATGAGCGCTTTCGTTCCGAGCACGCCCGGCGATTTCGGATCGATGGCCTGCGCCTTTTGAATGTCGGCCAGTGCCTTGTCATACTCCTTTTTGTAAAGGCGCGCCGTCGCCCGGTTGACCCAGGCGTCGACATCGCGGGGATTGAGTTCCAGCGCCTTGTCGAGATCGGCAAAAGCCTTGCCATATTCCCGTTTCACGGCCCAGGCGCCGCCCCGGCAGCTAAAGGGGTAACTGTCCTTCGGATCGAGTTTGACCGCCTTGTCGAAATCTTCAAAACCCTTTTCAAACTCCTTGCGGGCGATCCGGGCCAGACCACGGGCGCAGAACAGTTCGCTCTCGGAAGGATCGAGTTCGATCCCCCTGGCAAAATCGGCAAAAGCCTTTTCGTATTCTTTTTTCGCGGCAAAAGTCGATCCCCGTGCCGAATAGTTCACGGCCGTTTTGGGATCGAGCAAGATCGCCTTGTCGAATTCAGGGATCGCCTTGTCGTGGTCGCTTTTGTGGTTGAAGGCCAGGCCGCGAAAAAGCGGGGTATTGGCGTCTTTCGGGTCGAGCTCGGCAGCCTTGTCGAGATCTTGAAACGCCTTGTCGTAGTCGCGCTTGTAGATCAGGGCAGAGGCCCGGTTCACGTAGTTGTAAGGGTCCTTGGGATCGAGTTCGACCGCCTTGTTGAAATCGGCCAGAGCTTTTTCGAAGTGGCGCTGCGTGTTGTAAAGCTGGCCTCGGCTAATCAGTGTGAAAGTCGATTTGGGGTCGATTTCAAGCGCCTTATTGAAGTCCGACACGGCCTGATCAAACGCCTTTTGGGCGAACCGCGTGCGGCCGCGGTTGGCATAGCCGTCGGCATCGTCGTCGTTGGCGTGGATCGCCGCATTGAAATCGTTGATCGCCTTGTCGAAATCCTTCAATTCGTGCCAGCACAAGCCGCGCAGATTCCAGACCCAGGCGTCCTTGCTGTCGGCCTCGACCATGACATTCAGGTCGTCGATCGCTTTTTGGTAATCTTTTCTGGCAAAATGCACGCGGGCGCGGAGGCCATACTCGTCGATTTCCTGCGGGTCAAGCAGGATCGCCCAGTTGTGATCGGCAAGCGCCTTGTCGTATTTTTTCATTTCGTACCAAACGAGGGCCCGGCGCCGGTAGGGCAACGGATTTCGCAGGTCGTTGTTGATCGCCTGAGTGAAGTCCTTGATCGCCTTTTCGTATTCGTCCGCTTCCAGGTAGATCGTTCCCCGGTGGATCAGGGCGAAGTCGTTCTTGGGATCGAGCTCAATCGCCTTTTTCAACGATTTGAGCGCCTTGTCATGATTGCCATCGAGTTCATGGGCCGCACCCAGGTAGTAATGAGCGCGCGTATCCTTGGGGCTTAAATTGGCAGAGGCCTGAAAGTCCTTGATCGCCTTGTCGAGATTATTTTCCGCGAGCTGGTGAACGCCCCTCATGAGCAAGGCCCAGCTATCCTTGGGATTGGCCTTGAGCTGGCTGTCCCAAAACTCGGGCGCATCGTCCTCTTCAATCAGATCCGATTTGGCAACCCAGTATTCCTTGCGATCCTCCTCAACATGAACGAAATCATTGCCCAGATCTTCGAGGACCATGATGGCGGAAATCCCTTTCATGAAGGGCACTTCCTTTTGTCCTGGGACCACTTTGTTTTGGTAGGTGACCTCTTCGGGCCGTTTCTTCAAATAGACAATCGTTCCCTCGTCCCATGGGTCTTCGGCAAAGCCGAAAGGAGCGAGAATCAAGAGTGCGAGACAGGGAAGATAAGGGCGCATGGAGGCAGCCTCCTCGTCGACGATGAGTTCGATCGATTTATCCTACACCGGCACCCATGCCGAGCGAAAGGCAAGGGTGCTCCGGCCAGCGGTGTACAAAGCGCGTTTCGATTCGCATGCTTGCCACGATGTCCAGGATGGACTGGCCCATGGGCAAGTTGGCTCCTGGTGCGCAGTTGCGCCAGATCGACTTGAGGGAATGGAATCGTTCCCATCGCCTGCGTCCGCTGGATTGACGGAACGGTTGCCGTGTGCGTGAGCGGTATCCTGACGACTTTGGTATTTTGTGTATTTGGCCTATTTGGCCTTTTTTGACTTTTCTCGCTTGCTTGACTTTTTGACACAAGGGAAACAAAAAGACCACCCGGAACCGGCCGGGTGGTCTGATGGATTCGCTGTCGATGATGGGCAGCGATGGTGATCGTTTTAAAGATCGCGGTCGCTGCCGGGTCGCTCGGCCTCCCCAGGACCTCGGCCGTCCGGACCTGCAGGCGGACGCTGGCCTTCGGCACCGCCTCTCGATTCTGCCGGTCCGCGCCGTCCTTCGGCATTGCCGGGCCCGCGTCCTTCGAGACTGCCTGGCCGACGGTCATCAGGACGGCCCTCGACGCCCCGTGGCCCCCGTCCCTCGGGACGGCCCTCGACACCCCGTGGCCCCCGTCCCTCGACACCCCGTGGTCCCCGTCCCTCGGGACGGGGCCCGGCGACAGGGGGTCCACCGGGTCCGCGTCCCTCGGGCCGAGGACCGGCGTCAGGCGGTCCGCCTGGTCCGCGTCGTCCTTCTGGTGCGTCAGGACGACCACCTTCAGGACGGGCATCTCGTGGTCGATCCAGTCCAAAGCCCTGGCGGCCTTCCACGGGGCGTGCCGCGGGAGGACCTTCGGATCGGGGTTGATCACCGCGGCCCATGCGCCCCATGGGTCCCGAAGGCCCAAAGCCGCGCGCCATGGGTTGTCCGAAACCCGCAGTGCCCGATTCGAAGCCCGGGCGTCCTTGAGCGCTGCCTTGCCCGAATCCTCCGCCCCCCATGGGCGCATCAAAACCTGGACGACCGGGTCCCCCCTGTCCAAAGCCGCCACCTGCCGCAGGCGGCCCAAAACCTGAACGACCCGGTCCTCCCTGTCCGAAACCGCCACCGCCGGCCGGTGGCGCAAAACCTGGGCGGCCGGGGCCGCCTTGTCCGAAACCACCACCGGCCATCGGCGGTCCAAAACCAGGACGGCCTTGGCCTCCCTGACCCATGCCACCTACCGGCGGTCCAAAACCTGAACGGCCGAGGCCTCCCTGTCCGTAGCCTTGCCGTCCCCAAGCTTCGCGCGATCCCCCTTCGGCGCGGCGATCCTGAGACCAGGTCGGCCTCGGTCCACTACCCGGTCCAAATCCGCGCGGACCTCCCGGTCCCATGGGCCATGGCCTCCCACCTGCCATGGGAGGACCAAAGCCTCTGGGACCTCCGGGTCCCCAGGCGCCTGGACCGCGCCGGTCGAAGCCTTGAGGACCTCCCGGTCCGAATCCGCGAGGGCCTCCCGGACGGGAATTTCCTGGGCCGCGAGCCATGCCTTCAATCGTGCGCGCCGGGCCGCCCGGTCTTCCCGCGCGACCAGGTCCACCAGGACCGCGCGAACCGCGTCGTTCGATCGACGCGATCACTTTTTTGGCGGCTTCGGCCGAAGCCGAATCGCTTCCTTCGGACAGCTTCTTGAGAGCCGGCAGCGCGGGTTGGCCGATCGCCGCAAGGGCGGCCCGCGAGCTATCCCTCAAATGATCGTGCCGATCGGCGATCTTGGAAGTCAGGGTTTCGATCCAGGCATCGACCGCCGGATCGGATTTTGTAGGCGCTGCCGCCGGCGCGGAAGAAGGCGCCGGCGTTGCGGCGGGAGCGGTCGGCTTGAGAGCGGCGGGCCTTGGGCCAGGGCCGCCGGGAGGCTGGGCCCCCGCCGCGCCGAGCATCGAAAGGACGCCCGCGGTCAGTAGAGCTTTCCATCGGTACATGAGGGAGTTCCTTGAGTTTGCAGAGAGGCAGATCGAATGGAGTTTTGCAAAGTGGTGCAACCCATTGCGTCCTTAAAAGGTTGCTTTCGAAGGGGATTGCCGCCGCGCGAATGAGGGAACTTTGCGATTGCGGCATCGATTCTGCGAGTCGAGTGGGCTTCCGCAATCGACTTGGGCATCGACCTTGCGGCGCGGGGCCGCCAGGAACCGTTCCATCGGCGATTTTGGGGCGACTTCGGAAAATGCGCTCAAGATGTGTTAAAAAAGGAAGAACCCCCCGCAATGCCTCGATAAAGAGGAGTACTGGGAGTTCTTGACTCTTAAAATCGTTGTTTATCCCGGCCCCTTGCGCTCGCTTTCAAGAAAACCTTTTTGCTGGCCGCCACCGGTGCGATTGGGGCCATTGCGATTGGGCCCGCCGCGAAAGAACTTCGGGGAGAATTTCAGCGGCTCGCCGGTCAACTCCCGCCACATCACTTTTTGTTCAGGCGTCAAAATGGCGACAACCTGCTCCACGATCGGCCTGGTGAATTCCATCGGCGTAAACGGACCGCCGCGAGGACCTCCAGGAGGAGGTCCAAAACCTTCGTCCGGTCCGCGTCCACCCGGTCCTCGATCGCCGGGTCCCCGATCGCCTGGACCTTTGGGCAGTCCTTTTTCCTCCGGGGGCCGGCCCTCCTTGGGAAACCATCCTGGCCCCTTGTCTTCAGGCGGTCTTGCATCCCTGGGAAGGCCCCCTTTGTCCATGCGAGGCACCCGGTCATCCATTAAGCCTGGCCCTTCCTTACCGCGGCCCTCACGCATTCCTCCGAATCCGAAATGGCCTGCCAGGTTGGCCTTTTCTTCGATGTCCCTGATTTTTTCCTTTTGCTCGCTCGTGATTTTGAGCGCCGCAACCACCTCGGTGTTTTGGAACGCGCGCGGTCCCAGCACCTGGAGCTTGATCTGTTTGAGCCGATGCATCTGCCCATCGGTGAGGATTTCTGCTAGAGCCGCCTCGCGGGTGCGGGCCAGTTCGAGGAAGCGTTTTTGCCTTTGATCTGAGCTCAGGCTGCGGAAATTGCGAAACAGCTCTTCCTGCCTGTTATTCAATTCGCGCATCGAGGCGACCACCGCCGTTTTCTGCATTTCGCTAAGTTTCAGCTCTTCGTGCGCCGCGGGATCGTCAAGCAGGAAGTAGGCCCGATCCCCTTGAAGGACGGTCAAATCATCCAGGATCCGCTTGACCCGGTCGCGAGTGAGGGCCAGGTCGGTTTGCGCGGCGGGATCGTCGCGGCGCAGGTCGATGAATTCCTGGTAATAGGCAAGAGCGGTTTCCAATAAACGCCTGCGCAAGGTCTCCAGAGGGGGATAATAACCCAGTTCGTCTTCGGCGATTTGAATCAGCTCATCGGCGGAGCGCCGAGCCAGCGCAAAGCGCTCTTCGGCTTCCTTGGCGCGCTGCTTTTCCCGATCCAGGGCCCCCTTGGTCAACATCTGCTCGTGCGTGACGAGCGCCGTGCTCGTGCCGAGCGCGATGACCGCCACAATGAGCACCGCAACGCCGGCCCAAAGGATCGCCGGGTGGCGCCTCAGCCATTTACGGCCATGGTCCCAGACCGACGGTCTGCGAGCAAGAATGGGCCGGTGTTCCAGAAATCGGCGCAAATCGGCCGACATTTCGCCGGCGGTCTGATAGCGCTCCACGGGGAGCTTCGCCATCGCCTTGAGGATGATCGTCTCGAGTTCGATGGGAATGCTGCGATCAATCAAGCGGGGGTGTTTCGGTTCCTCGTTGAGGATCTGCTGCAGCACGCGCTGTTTGTCCTGGCCGGGAAAAGCCGGTTCAAGACAAACCAGTTCGTAAAGGGTCGCCCCAAGCGAATAGACATCGGCCCGGTGATCGACTTCCAGCCTGCGGCCCGCGGCCTGCTCGGGACTCATGTACCGCAGCGTGCCGAAGATATCGCCCGTTTGGGTGATGCCGGTGTCGGCATTGACCCGGGCCAGGCCAAAGTCGGTGACCCAGGCGTTCCCCTTGGCATCGAGCAGCAAATTGGCAGGTTTGACATCGCGGTGAACCACGCCGGCTTCGTGGGCATATTCCAGGGCTTCGGCCACCTGCATGCCGATGGCCGCGGCGTTGCGGTGGGCCTCTTCCACGCGGCCGGTGCGGCTGGAAGTCGGCTGCGATCCGAGCAAGGCATTGGACCGGATCGCGCTAACCCGAGACGACTTGGACCTGGAATCGGTCGACTTCGTCGGGGCGGCGTTTTTGTCGATCGTGGGCGGCGCATTGGCCGGCGCCGTCCCTTCGCGCAGTTCATGAATCACTTGATCGAGCGGCCGGCCATCGATCACTTGCATTGCATAAAAATGCACGCCGCGCTCGCAACCGACCGCGTAGACCGGAACGATGTTCGTGTGATGCAGTTGCGCGGCGGCATGCGCCTCGGTCTGGAACCGTTGCAACTGCCGGGAATTGAGCGCCGAGGCGAAGGGAAGCACCTTCAAAGCGACGCGCCTTCCCAGAGAAAGCTGCACCGCCTCGTAAACGATCCCCATCCCTCCGCGGCCGATCTCGCGCACAATGCGAAAATCGCCCAAAGGCTCCTTGGGAAAATCGGGTTGGGACGGCGCGGCCTGCGTGCGCATCGTTCGACCGGCGGCATGGGCCAGATCGATCCCGTCGAGGCATTCCTCGACCTCGTTTGCAATGTCGGGGTAACGCGCGAGGTAGCCCTTGCGGTCGGGCACGCGCCCCGCCTCGCAATCGGCCAGGTAGGCCCGCGCCAGTTCCATGACGCGGGGATCGTCCGAATCGGAAGAGTCGGGATCGGTGGTCATGGTTGCTCCGCGAAGGCTTTGCGCAATTTGGTGATGCCGCGCAGCCACAGTTTCTCGACACTGTCCGTGGTGCGCTCCATCCTTTCGGCGATCTGCGGAAAGGTCAATCCTTCGAGATGCCTGAGGATTATCACCGTCTGGTAATCCTCGGGAAGCTGGGCCAGCGCCTGGGCCACCAGCAGCGATTGCTCTCCCCGCGCCGCATGGTGGCTGGGGGAGCTTTGCGGGTCGATTGGAATGAGGGAAAGGCCATTGGCCGAATGGTCAATGTCGGCTTCGATGCCGACCTCGAGGCGCACATCGCGCGCCTGGGTGCCGATGTAATGGCGCACTTGCCTGGCCAGCGTCCCGGCCAGGATCCGCCTGAGCCACTGCACAAATTGCCCCTCGGCCGATCCGCGAAATTCCGGGAACTGGCGATGGGCGTCGAGGAAGACTTCTTGGACGAGATCCGAAGCGTCGACTTTGCGCTGCAAGCGGCGGCCAATCTCGATGCGCGCCAAGAGCCGCAAGTAGTCCCGGTAGGACTCAAGCAGTTGACCCAGTGTCATCGAGTCACCGGCGCGGGCGGCGGCAATGAGTTTTTCGGCGGTTTGCGTCATCGGTTTACCCAAAAGGTGCCAGAACACTCGAAAGGGACCGGCTCCTCGGATCTGGTTGCCAAGTCCAGCGGCCTACCGCCGCTTGACTTGGTGGATCGGCTTGCTTCCGGTTGGTCACGGCCCCTCGATTTTCCCATCCTAGCGCGGCGGCCTAGAATAATGAGACAGAATTGATGGATGGAAATGACTGGCGCGCTCGACAATCCGATCGTTTTGGTCCACGGACTTTTTGGTTTTCAGCGGATCGGGCTGGGATCCTGGACACTCACGCACTATTTTCGCGGAATTGCCGATGCCTTGCGCGCCCAGGGTAACCGGGTTTACGCACCGGCGCTGAGTCCGGTCGGAAAAGTGGAAAATCGAGCCGGTCAGCTGCTCGAATTCTTGAAAGCCACGGTTCAGGACGAACCGGTGCACCTGTTCTCCCACAGCATGGGCGGCCTCGATTCGCGCTATTTGATCACACGGCTGGAAGAGCATCGGCGGGTCTTGACCCTGACCACGCTGGGCACGCCCCACCGGGGTACCGTGATTGCCGACTCCGGTGTCGGACTGATTCCCGGATGGCGGTGGGTTCGTTACTCACTCCGCAAGGTGGGGTTTCACCCCGAAACGATCGAGGAAATGACTCGCGAGGCGATGGTCCGATTCAACGAGGCGACGCCCGATTCCCCCGAAGTCCGCTATTGGTCGGTCGCGGGTGACTTTTTGCCTCAGTGGAAAAGCCGATTAGCACTTTGGCCGCATCGATTCCTGACCATGCCCCTTTTGCAGACGCATGAAGGGCCTAATGATGGATTGGTCTCCGTGGCCTCGGCCCGCTGGGGAGAAGCGGAAGAAACCTGGAAAGGGGACCATTTCAATCTGGTGAACTGGAATGTCTTCAAGGATGACCCCGAAGGGATCCACCAGGATCGGGTGAACGATTACCTCCGGATGGTGGGCAGTTTAAAGAAGTTGGGGTATTAGAGGTGCTTGGGAAAGCATAATTCGGGTTACGGCAGCCGTAGGGATTGGGCTGGCAATTGACCAGTCAACTTCCCCAGCATGGGGAATTGGCTTTATGATTCAGGAGTATAGTTGGTCAAGGGGGTGGGTTGACCCTTGGCCACGGGAGTGGCGCAAGTGTTGCCGATTCAAATCTTATTCGCCAGTCCGACGACCGATCTCCTTGTGACGGGGGCGGTGCTGGCGGTTACGCTCTTGATCGCCGCGCTTGCGGTGGCTCTCGCGGGAAGGTGGAGCAAAGGTCCCACCGTCTGCGTGACCGACCCGCATGAGGAAATGACCCGGTTTCGCTTGTTGCGAGATCAGGGTCAATTGAGCGGCGAAGAGTTCGACCGGGTAAGAAAGGTGATGCAGGCCCAGATCCGTCAAAGGCTTGGGGAAAACCCAACCCAGGCGGAACTGGAGCGCGCGGCGATGGAATTGACCCCCATCGATCCGGGTGCGGCACCCTTGCCTGACTCGCTGGATGGGGCGTCCGCCCCGACCCAAGGGCCGACCCCTGGCCCAACCGAAAAATCCTGACTTTCCCTCGGGGGGGAAAGCGGGTAAGTTCGGCGGAATCGAATCGCTTTTTCCCACCAGCAACGCTGGTTCGGTTTGAGGAGTTGGCATGGCGACGAAAGACTCGGGGTCGGGCACCGGCGGACGCGGCAAGCCGACCAGTGGCGCCAACAAGAATCGCAATGCCAGTTGCTCATTCTGTCGTAAATCGTTTCGCGACATTGGGCCCTTGGTCGAAGGACCTGGCGATGTCTACATTTGCGGCGAATGCATCGAGCTTTGCCAGACGATCATCGATCAGGAAAAGCGCCGTCGCGGCGGCAAGGGAGGCATCTCCCATGTACCGGCGCCGCGCTCGATCAGCGAAAAGCTCGATGGCTATGTGATCGGCCAGAACCGGGCCAAAAAGGTCCTGTCGGTCTCGATGCACAACCACTACAAGCGCTTGAGCCTTGCCGAAGGCGGCGCGTTCAGCGATGTCGAAATCGAAAAAAGCAATGTGCTTTTGATCGGGCCGACCGGTTCGGGCAAAACCCTGCTGGCGCGCACACTCGCCAAGATTCTGGAAGTGCCCTTCGCCATCGGCGATGCGACCACGCTGACCGAAGCCGGCTATGTCGGCGAAGACGTGGAAAACCTGATCCTCAAGCTTTTGCACGCGGCCGATTTCGATGTCGAAGCCGCCCAGCGCGGCATCATCTACATCGACGAAATCGACAAGATTGCCAAGACTTCGCAAAACGTTTCGATCACGCGCGACGTTTCGGGCGAAGGGGTGCAGCAAGCCCTGCTCAAGATGCTCGAAGGCACCGTTTCCAATGTGCCCCCTCAGGGTGGCCGCAAGCATCCCGAGCAACAGTACATCCAGGTCGATACGACCAACATTCTGTTCATCTGCGGCGGCACCTTCGTCGGTCTCGAAGAGATCATCGCGCGCCGCGTTGGCAAGAAAAGCTTTGGCTTCGGCAGCTCCGGCTCGAAGAGCGACATGACCAAGGGAGAGCTGCTTGCCCAGGTGACGGCCGACGACCTGATCGAATTCGGCATGATTCCGGAATTCGTCGGTCGCTTGCCCATTCTCGCGCCGCTCGACCCCTTGACCGAAGACGCGATGATGCGCATTCTCACCGAGCCGCGCAACGCCCTCATCAAGCAATACCGCAAGCTGTTCGAACTTGAAGGCGCGGAAATCGAATTCGAGGAATCGGCACTACGCGAGATCGCCAAGAAGGCCCTCACCCGTCAGACGGGCGCGCGCGGCCTGCGATCGATCGTCGAAGATTTCATGCTCGAACTGCAGTACGACCTGCCCGAGCAAGAAGACAAGGGCCGCTATGTCATCACCGACAAGATGGTCCGCGGCGAAGAGCCGTTGATCAAATCGGCCGTGACCGGCGAGGTGCCGCCTGCGGCGCCTGCGGAAAACAAGAAGAGCGCGTAAGGGGAAATCTCCCCGGGCTGGAAAAAATGAGGCAGCGAAGAGGGAGGCTTTATGCCTCCCTCTTTGCATTGACCGTCCACGTTCTGGGCCATCCGGAAAACACCCGGAGGCTCGGCGTTTACACCGAAGCCTTCGGCAATTGCGATCGGATGTTCGAGGCGGGCTGCCAGGCTGGCCTGCTGTTGCAAAAGCGGTCTTTCTTCTTTGGTACCGCGACGGCGGTCTTTGGACTCAAACCAGATCTTTGATCTGGGAAAAAGGGCCTACTGGTTAACGGCCCTGCCAAGGGTCACATCCGTTACCACGGTCCCGTCGAGCTTGGTCATTTTCAGTTTCAATTCGTCTTTTGTGGCCGTGCCTTGAATGAGCGTGGCGAATTTTGGCTGCGGGGCGCCGCCAATCAATTGCGCGATCGGTTGACCCTCCTTCTTGGGCATCCACAAGTAGTCGTGGGTATGGCCGGAGATTTTGAGAACATGTTCCGCCAGGGGCATGAGGCCCGATTGGCCAGCATCGACCCGAGTCCATGGCCCGTCCTCGACCGCGAATTCGAGATGGCCGGTCGCGTGCCGCTGCAGGGGTTGCAGGATCGTGATTGCCTCGGAGGCAGGTCCGGAGACGACGGGGGTGCCGGCGAAAATGGGACCATCGAGCGAACCCGCCGTCAGCGCTCCCTGAGGAACATCGGGTCGGGGATCTTTTGAGTAGTCCGAGTAATTCTGGGCCGCGATGGGTGCGGCCCCAGCGGCTCCGGCGGTGGTGAGGAAGAGACGGCGGTTCATGCGCCTATACCGTGAGTTGTGGGGAGAGAAGGGGTCGGTGGAAGGCCATTGGCCATTGTAGACCATTTCGATGGTCATTGTGGCCCATGAGGGCGGCCGGATGATGCTCCAACGACTTGGCCATCCGGAGCATTAGCTTGGAGTCGGGGGGGCTTCACTGGTTCACAAGCATCGAGCTAACCAAACCCGGTCGTGAAAGATCGGCAACTTCGGCGCGGTGAGCGCACAAGCGGCCAGGTTCCTTGGTGAACGGTCTGGCATGGCCCCTCCACCTGATTGAGAGAAGCCGCCATGTCTGGGCGCATGCAGTGGGTATTGTTGGCGGGAGTGACTCTCGTCCTGATTTTGTGTGCGGCGTTTCTGCCTTCCTTCTCGGTCAAGAAACAAAGTTTGCAAGTCGAGAACTTTCCCAAGATTGCCGTCGGCATGACATTGAAAGAGGTGGAGAAGTTACTGGGCGGCCCACCTGGAAATTATGGCATTCTGCCACTCGGGTCGGCCGAAATGACGCAGGGCTCTCCTCACCTTCCAGGAACCGTAGAAAAACAATGGCACAATGAAAACCATATGTTGGAAATCTACTTTGATTCCAAGGATCAGGTGGCGGGATTTTACAAGAGGGCAAGCTACAAGCAATACCCTCCGGAATCGTGGCTTTCACGGTTTTGGCGATTCATCGGGATTTCAGGGACTTCACCCTGAGTGAAGACCGAAGAGACGTCTCCTTGTTGAGGACCCATCCGATGTGCAAGCGCATACATCTGTATTCCCTGGGAGGAGCAGCCCTGGTTCTGATTTTGACGGTCGCCGTATTGCCCTTTGTTCCCGTGAAAGAACGAAAGTTGAATGTCGAGAGTTTCCATCTGATCAAAGCGGGGATGACTTTGAAGGAAGTGGAGGAGTTGGTTGGCGGACCTCCTGGTAACTATGGACATCCTTCGGCGCGGGGGGGCATGTCAACCTTGGAGGGGACCGTTCCCCCACCGGGAACGGTGGGGGAAAAGCACTGGTTTAATGACAAGCATCTGTTTGAAGTCTACTTTGACGCCAAGGATCAAGTGACCGGCTATCACAAGCGTTTTGGCTACCAACAATACCCTCCGGAATCATGGATTTCCAAGCTATGGCGCCGCTTGTGGGGTTGAATAGTGAGGATGTTTGGGTTGAACTCGCTGAGCGGCTCGTGGTCATTCTCCATCCAACAAAGGGCTCCTTGCCGGGGTTAGTCAAAGGTCGGCAGGGGCCTCTGGGTTTGATCCAATGCTCAGGACTCTGCGAGCTTCCTCCTTGGAGTCTTGGGATGAACCTAGCTATGGTGGTTGCGTTGAGCCTTGCCTTTTCTCAGGCTGGCAGCCCAGGGACGAACCCCAGCGAGAAAGAGAAAATTCCAGCCGTCCTCTACCAGGCCTACTGGTTGACCTACTTCGACAAAGGCTCAGACAACGGCTATCAAAAGTTGCTCCTGACCCGAGGGCCTCTGGAGGAAGTTGCGGGTCGAAAATGGCGCGTGGGAATGCCTGGCCGTTCCGAGCCGCTGCCTTTTGACTGCACCGCCATGGTCTTTTCCACCTACGGACGCGATTCGCTCTGGGAAGACCCGTTCAAGGTGGTCAAGAAAATCGGCGAACTCGACCCCAAGGACAAGGTCGTCACCGTGGATGAAATCAAGTACCGCTATGAACCGACATCCTTGAAGGAGTTGATTCGTTTGCTCGAAAAACCCCTGGGCACCAACCGAGGAATTCACCGCCGCACCTACCCCCTTTCGGGTGCGGAAATCACCACGCGCGCTTTTCTCTTGCTTTTGAAGGATCAAGCGGCAACGGAAAAATAGCCGCTACCCTCGCACCCAATAACTCCTCGCGATTTTTTTTTTGCCCTCGTGCGAATCTTTTGCGCTTTTCGAGTTGCGTTAGCGAAGGCTTTCGCTATACTTCAAGTCAGCGAAGGCTTTCGCTAACTTTTTCCCACGGCAACAGCATGCGGGGTGCGCTCATGCGCGAATTGGGTTCTTCCCAGCCGACGGCCGTCGAGCTGGAGATCTTGCGGATCCTCTGGGATCTTGGCCCGAGCCCCGTGCGCGAAGTGCATGCTCGCCTGAGCCAGGCCAAGGGGACGAACTACTCGACCAGCGTCAAAATGCTCTCGGTGATGCTGACGAAAGGGTTGGTCAAACGCGACGATCAGGCCACGCCTCACATCTACAAGGCGGCGATCACCCGCGACCGCGCCGCCAAGAAATTCCTCAGCGAACTCATCGAGAAAGTCTACGACGGCTCGGCCATGAGCCTCGTGCTCCAGGCCCTCGCCGGTGGCAAGGCATCGAAAGAAGAAATTGAAGAAGCCCGTAAGCTACTTGACGAGATGGAGGAAAAATCATGAATTCGTTCCTCTCCCTTTCGCGTATTTCACTTGGTACCTTGATTGAGCCGCTTGGCTGGGCGCTGGTCCACTCTTTCTGGCAGATATTGGTCGTGGCGGCGATCGCCGCCTTTGTCGTCCGCCTCATGCGGCACAGATCCGCGCAGGCGCGTTATGTCCTATTGCTGGTGGCTTTGGCATTGGCCGTGATTTGGCCGGTGGCGACCTTCGCCCTTTTGCCCGCGGGTGCCCCACTCTCAGTTCCCGTGGAAGCGGCCGCGCTCGACGAAGGCTCGAATGCAACGGTCCCCCCGAACTACAGCCAACCCATCAGCGTGATCGAACCAATCGCGCCGAAGGCGCACGAATGGGAGCCGGTCATTCCGGCCGGTCCGCAGAGCGATCAGGCAGAGTCGTCGTCGAGCGCTGCGGGACCCGTTGTGTCCATCGCACGGTCCTGGGCCGAGACGACTCAGGCAGTGCTCCGGCCCTACCTGGGCTGGTTGGTGGGAGCCTGGATTCTTGGGATGGTTTTGTGTTCGCTTCGGCCGCTCCTGGGTTGGTTTACCCTGGAACGGCTGCGTCGTGTTGGCGTTTCCCAGGTGCCTGCCGAAATCCTCGACCTCATGCACCGCGTGTCGGCTCGTCTGGGGCTTCGGCGCGTCGTTTCCATCAAGCAATCGGTGCTCGCCACGGTGCCTGTGGTGATCGGTTACCTGCGGCCAACCATCCTGCTTCCTCTCAGCGTGCTGGGCCATATGCCCGTGTCTCAATTGGAGGCGATCATTGCGCACGAACTCGCCCACGTGCGCCGGCATGATTTTCTTTGCAATTTGATCCAAACATTGATTGAAACACTTTTTTTCTACCATCCGGCGATCTGGTGGCTGTCTCACCGCATTCGCATCGAACGGGAACATTGCTGCGACGATCTGGTGGTGGGAATGCTCGGCAATCGGGTGGCCTATGGCCGCGCGCTCGTTGCGGTCGAACAACTGCGCGGTCCTTCTTCAGTCCTGGCGCTCGGCGCGACCGATGGTTCGTTGCTGGCGCGTATCCGCCGCATTGTGGGTTCACCGGCCGCCGGGGCGAGCGCGTCCTCCTGGTCGCTGCCTGGCCTGGTCATTTTCGGCGCATGCGCGTTTCTCCTATTGAGTTTGCTCCCCTGGAAGGGAACCTCTCAAGCCAACGCCGCCGAGACTCACGGTGAAGAGCTTCCCGGCATTTCTTCGCCGGTGTCGAATGAAGTCGAATCGCTCGTCGGGGATGAATCCAAGCTGCCGGTATCGCTAAGAGTTGTTGGTCGTATCGTGGATGACGAGACCGGCAAACCGATCGAAAGAGCGGCATTCCAGGGGGGCCGTTTCCTTCCCGGCAATCCGGGCAAGGTCGAATGGGGGTACAGCTTCAGCTATGGCGAGCGCTTGCAAAATGGTGAGTTCGCCCAGACCTTGAATTGGTCCACCCATGATCGCTGCAGGGTGCTGGCCCCGGGATACGAACCGGCCTCGATTCTTGACGAGCTGCCTTCGACTTTACCCAATCCGCCCGTGGTGGAACGGACGATCCGCCTGAAAAAAGGCCGCCTGGTTCAGGGCACCCTGCGCAATCATCTCGGTCAGGGAGTGGCCAACGGCCAGGTGTTTTTCATTCCTGAAGGCCACCGGGCGAACATTATCAATGGCGTGCCGGGGCTGGATAGCCCGGGAAGCCACGCCGGGTCGATCGATCATTCGGTCACGCATGTCAAAACCGATGCCGAAGGTCGTTTTGAGATCCCTGCGGGCGGCAACGGGATCCTGGCGGCATCAAGCGAGCAGGTCGATCTCTGGCCATTTGCCAAACCGGAAGAAGGGAAGCTGGCGGAACTGACCCTACCCAAACCGGGGCAGCTCAAAATCGATCTGGCCCATTGGTATCTCGATGACATGGCCAAAAAAGCGGGCGAGAAAAGTGATTCAGCTCCGGAAGATCCCAATCGCATTTTCCTTCATGTCTACCGGATGGACGGATCGGACAGTCTCTGGAAGAAATGCGCTTATGGGGGAAACCTGCTTGTCTTCGTGGAGGATGCGAAGGCTCCCGTGGCCAGAAATGTCCGCATCGGGCCGATCGATCGATCGCAAAAACCGGCGTTGATCGAGGGGAAATGGCAGAACCGGTCGCTTTCGACCCAGATGCTCGTGAATTTGCCCCCGGGTCACTATCAGATTCACCGGTATCGCGAAGGGGAACGCAGTCCCCAGGCCACGATGATCGAAATCAAATCGGGAGAGATCGCCTCCCTGGATTGGACCCGGGCGGAAGGAGCGGCGGTCATCGGATCGGTGGCACTGCCTGCCAACTCCCAGTTTGTCCGCCAGGAGGGCGAAGCGCCGCGCAAGCTGGATTGGACCATTCCCCACAACGGGTATGTGCTCATCTATTCCCGGCAGGGTGACTCGAAAACCGAAACCCTTGAAGTCGCAAGAATTGAAAAAGACGGCAGCTTTCAGATCCCGACGCATTTGCCGCCCGGTACGTACCAGGCGAGCGCCTGGGCCTGGTTGCCCGAAAGCGATCAATCACGGCAATTCAATCTCATACGCCTCATGCCCGGCCTGACCGCGGACAAGGAGTTCACGATTCCCAAACCTCCGTCAAGCCCCTCGGGAGCCGCACCCGTTCGCTTGCAATTGACCATGGAGCCGAGGTCCCATCAGATTGTTACCAACGGCAAAACCGCGCCACCTACGGAGAAAGGTGATCCGGACGCCTTCCGTGAATTATCCGAGGACGAAGTATCCAAACGCGTTCTCGTCCTTTTGCGCAAACCGTACAAGCCCGATTTCACCCGAGGGTCCTGGCAAGGCGGCGCCTTCGAGGCCGAGATGTTCATGAACCTGGCGCAACTGCAGCCCAAGGATCTGGTGGTCAAAACACTGATGAAAGTGATTGAAGGAAAAGAGCCGTCCAATTTTCAGCAGAGGCGCTTGGCACTCCTGCATGTGGCGGGGGCGGCGCCCGAGCAGTTGCTTCCCTACCTCATTCAGGATCTGGGAGCTAAGGACTCCGCATCGGTTGACGCTTCCGGGCGTGTGTTCATGATGCATGAAATCGAAGCTTTGAACCGTATGGGGGAAGATGCTCGCGCCGCGATCCCGGTTTTGATCAAGAAACTGAAAGACCCGAATTGGGATCTCAGTGAGCAGGCCATTCATGCGCTCGTCAAGGTGGGTCCCCAATCGCCGGAAGTCGTCACGGCGCTTTCTGGGCGCTTTGACCGTTCTCGGGCGGTCTACGAGGCGGCCCGCTTTGGAGAGTTGGCCAAACCGCTTGGGCCGATATTTGCCGGCTTGCTCGATTCGGAAAACAAAGAGATTTCCACCTGGGCGGCGTTTGGCCTCGTCAAGAGCGGGTTTAATCCCGGCCTGGGCTTGGATTTCTTGGTCAAGCAGGCAGAGCAGGGCAAGGCCGTCCAGCACGACCTCGCCTTGATCTCTCTGGGTGCCCTGGGCAGCGATGCCAAGCCCGCTCTTGAGAAACTTCGTTCCCTGGTCAAGGACCCATCGGAGTCCTTTGCCCGCGAGGTCAATCGCACGATCGACCGCATCGAGAAGAACGACCGAATTCTGACGCACGCGGAAGAAGCAGCGAAAACCACGGCCGCCCGAAAAGCGTCCCGGGAGGCGATCGAAAAGCTTCAGGCCGCGCAAGCGCGGCGGAATGCTCCCTCCACTCTAGGCCTTGAGTTCCTGGCTTCCTACCCGAAGTTGCGGGAACTTTCGTTAGCAATGACCGAGAAGGAGTTTCTCGAAATTGCCAGGAAGGAAAAGCTGAAACTGCATGTCGATCTGGGGAAAGAAGGGAGTAAGTATCAGCTTTCTACCGGTGACGGGCACACGCTGATCGTGATGTTTCGCAACTACGGGGAGCCATGCACGGGGATTCAGCGGATACGAGGAGGTGAGGCGAAAGAACCTACCCAAAGCGATCGCCCAGCACCAGGAATGTCGAGCCGTCCGAACGATTTGAAGTTCACCGGCCAGTTACGCAGTGTGCCGTTGAAAGCGGCTCTGGAATGGTTGGCAAATGCGGCTGACCTAAAACTGCAGATTGATGAAAACGAAGTGAAGCAAGCCAAGCTAAATCTGGATCGGCCCGTGAATCTCGTAATGACCGACGAGTCGCCAACGGAAATCTTTGACAGGCTGATCGACTGGAAAAACTATAGCCAAAATGGCATCCTCCATGAGATCCAGGGTGGGAAGCTAATTGTTTCGACTTGGGACACGAACCGAAAGGCAATCCGGAATCAACTTCCGGACTGGCTCGCCGTTCATTACGACCAAGGGCGCGGGCGCGGAGTGGAACTGGACGAGCATAATCAGGTCATGGCACTATCGGTTTCCGGCAATGCTCTTTCCGAGCAGTATCTAAAGCGATTGACGGCCTTGCCAAAACTCGCAAGGTTGAGGATTTACGAGAGTAACCGATGGACGGCTGCCATGCTCGATCAACTTGCCAATTTTCCCCACCTGCAGGATCTTGATGTTTCCGGAATCAAGTATGAGGGCAAGGATCTCGGGGACGAAGCGATCAAGCGCATCGTTAAATTGAAATCTCTTTTGTCCTTGACCATTCGCAGTTGCGGCGTGACCGACTCAGGCGTCAAAGAACTCGAGGAACTCAGATCTTTAAGGAGGTTAACTTTGGGCAGTGAAAGGCTGCTTACCGACAACGCCTTGATTTCGATCGCTAAAATGACGCATCTCAAATCATTGGATCTTGACGCGCGAACTTACCCTTATTACCCTTTCGGATTCTCAGGCGCGGAGGGTGGGAATAGGCTCGGGTCCTTCACGGAAGAAGGCCTTCGAAAATTGACGAGCATCAAGGATTTAGAGGAATTAAACCTGAGTGGCCGCCCTTTGAGCCCAGCCGTGCTGAATTTTCCAAATCTCAGATCCCTGAATTTGAGTCGTTCCACGGTGGATGACGCTTGCGCCGCGAAAATCGCGCAATTGCATCAGCTACAATCGTTAGTTTTTCGCGGTAGTCGAATTTCCAATGAGGGATTAAAGGTCATTGCGCAATTGCCGAATTTAAACACATTGGTTTTGGAGTCGGAAACTATAAGTGATGAAGGAATCGATTACCTACAAAGTCTAAAAAGATTGCGAGAAATATCTATCAAAAGTAATCGGCTAAATGACGCATCATTAAAAATCTTGAGTAAAATTAGCTCACTATGTAAAATTGATTTAGGGAATTATGAGGCAAATCTTAATAGTCAAAGGTCGATAAATAGCATCACAATAGATGGCATAATGCAACTCAATAATTTGCCACATCTAAGAGTCCTTGAATTATCGAATGTTCAATTAAAAGACGGATATTGGGGGCTTAAGAAATTCTCGCGGCTCAATGAGCTGGTATTAAATTCCGATAACATTAGCATCGAGGAAATTGATGTTTTGGAGGAATCCTTGCCTGGTACGCGAATTAGTGGAAGGGGACATTCTTTCCAGATGAGAAGCCAAAGATGATTCGCTCGGGACGATTTTAATTTGTAAACCAGATTTTCCGAAAAGGGGTGGGGATTCCCATGCAACATGGACCTAACGTATCCAAATGACCCCCATCCGGTGTCGCCTTCTTGGCCTCTGTCTTCCGCCGGCAATCTTTTGCCTGGCCGATGGGGCGATCACGCTTGCGGGCCAGTCGGCGGAATACTGGTCGGGGCGGTACCATCTCGTGAACGAAGGTTCTCCCACCTTCAACCATCTTTTGCAAATCCACCCTTTGGCCTTTGCCGCCGGCATCCTTGGCTGGGCGATGGTGTTCTCAGGGATCATCCTTCTTCTACCCGAAACGCTGGCGTTGATCGTGAGCATTGCCGTCACCTTTGGTCATACGGTGGGAACGGCGACCTGGGTTCTGTACCGATTTCAATTCGGCTATCAGGCCTGCAACGGCCTTTTCCTATGTTCGGCCATCATTCTTGGATTGGGCATTCGCTGGGGATGGAAGGCCGAGCCGCCGGCGGGATACGGATACTTTGGCCTGGGACCCACGGTTCGAGGAATTCTTTGCGTGCTGCTATTCGGCATTGGGGTCTATCTGTTTCTTTGGCCCCGGTCCATTTGAACTGAGCTTTGCGGATTTCGGCAAAACCAAATAGGTCGGTCAATGGCAGCGCCACCCCGAATCGGAGTGGTTGCCACGGGCTTTTTTTGGAGCCCGGTTATTTCTCGCTGGACGCTCCTTCCTTTTTCTTGCGCTGATCGTTGACCTTGTAGCCTTGAGGTGCCGTCGTGTCGAAGAGTTCGTCAATCGATTTGAACTCCTTCAGCTCAGGGTCCCATTCGAAGTCGGTCAGGGTGAAGATCATGCGGGTGACGGTCGGGTGCATGATTTTGGGATCGGTGATCTCATGTTCGAGCTTCAAGGGCAGCTTCGTCGTTTCATCGACCCAGAGTGCGGTTTTCTTGTGATCGCCTTCGACGCGGAATAACAGACAGGGCTTGTCCTGAAACTTATCTTTCGAGGCCTTGGCATCCTTGTTCTTTTCCAGTGCCCGGAAATTTTCAAGGATCGACTTGTTCATTTCAGCGGTCGCCGGAGTGAAATCCCCCTGTAGTCTGGTAAGCGTCACTTCCTTGCGCGGGGTGCCGATTTTCTCAAAGTCCTTGAGCAGTTTGATCGCTGCCGCGTCAGTTTTCCCTTTTTCAGTGATTGTTTCCGTGATCTTGTGGAAGGTCAGGCCCTTGGCCTGGTCATGAATGTAGACCGATTCGAAATCGATCGCTCCGGACAAATGGCCCGGCATCGAGACGATCATCCGTGAGCGGGGGGCTTTGAGATCGGCATAGACGATTTGTGTAAGGGCACCGATGTCTTCGCCGCTTTTGACTTCGTCTTTCTGGGTCATCTTGTATTTCACAACGCGGTGTTTCTCCGCCTCCTTGAGCACGTCGCCCAATGCCACCGAAGGGCTGAGGAAAGCCATCAGCATCAGACCGGCTGCGGCCATCAAAGCTCCGCCGGCCAGAGACCAATTCGTCAAACGAAACATAAACTCTCTCCTTTTCGTCCAAGACACCAGGCCAACCGCCGGCGAAGAACCAGCGGTGATTCGGTCGAGCAGCGCCCTGTCCAGCTCGGGCGGCCGCGTCGGCGCCGGCATCCTTTTCAGGAAATCCAGCGCCTCCTCCAGGGGTTCGTCAGGTTGATCAGCAGGTCGTTCAGTTTTCATGGAAACTCCTGGGAGTCGGACAATTCGGATGCAAGATGCTGGGATAGACGGACCCGCCCGCGATGAAGCAGCACGCGCACCTCGCCGCTGGAGATTTGCAAATGCCTGGCAATTTCCTGGGGCGCGAGATCTTCGATCAAGCGGAGCCAAACCACCTCGGCCTGCTTTTCAGGCAACTCCGTTAGGCCCTGGCGTACCCGGTCGACGAGCTCTTCCATGCGCAGGGACGAAGCGGGATCGGTTTCAGCGGCCGGCTCGAGTTCAATGGCAAGCGGCTGCGAGCGCGCACCGATGCGCACTCGCTGGCGCAACCGATCGATCGCCTTGCGTGTGGCCAGGCAAACGAGCATGGGCCTCCAGTCATCGATTCTTGAGTTAGAGTCGAGTTTCCAGGCCGCCAGAAAGGTGTCCTGGTAGCAATCCTGGGTGTCGGCGGCATGGGCAAGGATGCGGTAGGCGGTGCGCCAAACGCGATTGCCATTTTCCGCCAGGATTTTCGGCCAGTCCGCCATGAAGCCTGTCTCCGGGTTCCTTACCGGTATTGTCGCTTCACGGGGGCGCGCCGTTACAATGGCTGCAAAATGGTCGTTGAGAATTGCCGATGCTGCGCTGGTTGCTGGGACTTGGCCTGACGGCAATCGCCCTCTATGGTCTGCACCGGCTGTTCCTCTGGATGGAGAAACAAGGCTGGATTTACTACCTGCGCAAAAGCCGCAAGGGAAGTTCGGTGGGCAGCCTGCTTGAACTACAGAAGGCGCTCGAACCCAGGATGGAACATGTCATCGAGCTCAAAGACCGAAGAGAGTCGCACGGAACCTTGAGAAAAACCAACGAGGGTGATGGGCTCGAAAAAAACGGGCCCCCACCCTCACCTTGAAGTCGACCTGGTTGATTCGGCCACTCGGGGGTCGTCCCACGAGATCAGTTATTTTTTGCGGTGCTTGCCCGCCGAGGCCGCCTCGGCCGTTTCGATCGAAAGGTCGCTGAAAATCTCGCAGAACTGTTGCAAGGTCAGAGTGAAAACCCCTTTCTCCGTGGGGAAACCATTATCCATGCCCGGTTCGCCCTTCGGGCTGAAATGATTGCCCCAGGGGTTCCAGACCTGAATCTTGTCGCCTTGCACACTGAGAATCGCGTAGGCATGATCCGATGCCACCCCCTTGGGCATTTTTTTCCCCTTGGAAGGCGTGCCTGCGCCCATCAAGAGATGGCGTGCTTGGGCTTCCAGCAGAAGTTGATGGACCTTGGCCGGCGGCAACGACTTGAGCGAGTGATAAAAGGCGTGCTTGCCCGTCAAGAGAGTAATCGTGGTCGTTTGACTGCCCCCATGACCGATCTTGTCGATGGCGGGGTCGCCCGGGGTGCCTGGCTTTTTGGTGCGCGTCACCTCGCCAAAGCCTTCTTCCAAAATGTTGAGCCACAGGCCCGATTGATGGGCCGTACTCCCCAGGCAGATCAACCCGTCGGTTAATTCCGGCACGCGAGCCCTCTTTCCATCGGGAAAATCGAGTTCGCAGTCGCCCGACGAGCCGACGCGAATCACCCGGTGCAGGCCTTCCGCATTGCGGTGGACTAAGGCGCCCACCATCGACACGAAATAACAATCTCCCAGGTGCCCCTGCGACAAGTCTTCCAGCTGAGGCCTCTTATCGGTGAACGGTTTTCTGGGAACGGTGTTCAAATGATGGACCAGCGAGCGGTAATCGCTTGAGAAGTGGGGAGACTTTTGCGCCATGTCGCGTCGCTCTTCGGTGCCGTCCTTGGTCGAAGTCAAAACGGACTTGGTCAAACCCTGATTCGATTTGTGGTTGCGCATCCACACATGGATGCTCGCCACCGCGGCCGCTTCTTCTCCCTTGACCGAACGACGATGGAGCAGCTTATCGATCTCCTGCGGATCGACCTTGCCATCCTTGTTGGCATCCCAGGTATCGAAATGGTCCTCCACGACCGCCTTGAACGATTTGGATTTCGCATCCTGAGCGGCGCCCTGAGGCGTTCCCATGGCGATTGCCAACAGGCAAAGGATCAACGCCAGACCCAAGATTTTGCGAAGCGGCATCGACAAGCTCCATGATCGTTCCGTCATGATGGGCGGGATCGATCTTCGGTGATGAGGGAGGATGGATCTATCTCACGCAATGACACCCGGTTTCGCCAAGAGGAATTCGCGGCCATTTTGAATCTTCTGCCTATTTTGTAGGTTGGCGGATCTCTTGACGCTTCTTTTCCGTGTAATCTCTTTTTCTTCGTCCACGGAAATTCCACGCTCGCGCAAATTGGCTAGAATCAAGGCATGGGTTGGACCACCGTTTCCGGGAGTTCGCCATTCATGTCTTGCGAAGATAAAAAAGCCAAAAAAGCCGAATCCGCATTCACATTGCCAAGGTCTGCCGTCGTGCGTCGCCGCACCCGGGCCGCGTTCACCCTCATCGAGCTCCTGATTGTCATCAGCATCATTACGGTGCTCATCGGACTTTTGCTTCCCGCCGTGCAAAAAGTTCGCGAGGCGGCCAATCGGGCTAGCTGCGCCAACAACCTGCATCAGGTCAGTCTGGGCTTGCTGAATTACGAAATGAACCATGGCGAACTGCCTGCCGCGATGGTGGGGAATAGGAGCACCTGGCGCCACGAGATCCTGCCTTACGTCGAGCAGGTGCCGGCGGCCTCTGCCTTCGATTCGAGCAAGGCCTGGTATGAAGGTGACAACCTCAGCCTTGTCGCCAGGGCCAAGGTGCCCGTTTTTCTTTGCCCTTCAGCTTCCTTAAGGGCCGAGGTTCGCTGGGTGGTTGTCGATGGAGTGCCCAAAACAGAACTTCAGGATCCGCTGCCGGGAAATGACTATGAAGCGATTCTGGGAATTGAACCCAAGATTTATGCCGAGCAGATGGGAGCAGCGAGCGATGATCTGACGCGTTTGGCCGGTCGTACGCAGGGTGCCATGGTCGCCAATATCCCCACGAAAATGCAGGATTTGACCGATGGGGCTTCGAACACAATCCTCCTGGCGGAGACGATTTCCAGGCCGTATCTATTTGACAGGTCCGGCGATGGGGCGAAGAACTTTGTGGTGAAGGACGGAAAGATCGTTTCGGGCATGAATCGGGCGACCTGCTGGGCCGATCCCACTGGCCCTTATGTCCTTTCCGCCGAATCAAAGGCGAAGGAAGACAGCAATGCTTATCCGTTGTGTTTTTACCTCAATCGCCAGAACTACAGTCAGCCCTACGCGTTTCATTCCGGCGGGGTGAATACGGCCCTTTTGGACGGGTCCGTCCGCTTTATCGCCGAATCGATCGAGAACACTCAACTGTTGAGCATGATCACCGCGGCCGGAGAGGACCTCGTCATTGGCCCGTATTGATTCGCGGCAAGTGAGCTGGGTTTAAGCGAACAGCTCCTTGACCGGCGCCCCCCCACCCCCCAACTAAACCCGGCCTTAAGCAAATAATTCCTTGACTGGTGCTCCCCAGGGGCAAAGCGCGAAGGGACGATCGAGCTTATCGCGCAGTTCCATGTCGTGCGCAATGCCCAGACTTTGATAGATCGTGCCGATGATGTCGGCCGGGCTCGTCGGCTGAGAACTGGGTCGGGCGCCGAACCGGTCGCTTGAACCATGAACATAGCCGCCGCGCATGCCGCCGCCGGCCAGGCAAAGGCTGTAGCAGAAATTCCAGTGATCCCGGCCTGCTTGCGGGTTGACCTTGGGGGATCTCCCAAACTCGCCCATCACGACGACGAGGGTGCGTTCGAGCATCCCGCGCATTTGCAGATCGTCGAGCAGGGCCGGCACCGCCAGATCGAGCTGTGGCAGAAGCGAGCCCTTCAACTTGTTGAAATTGTCCCCATGGGTGTCCCAGGTGGCGTTGGCGTCGGGCGCCCAGGAGATGCAGGCGACCCGGGTGCCGGCCTCGATGAGCCGGCGGGCCAGCAGGACACTTTGCCCATAAATGTTACGGCCATAGGCTTCGCGGACCCGATCGGGCTCTTCTTCGAGCCGAAACGCCTTCTGCGCGGCGGGCGAAGTGAGCAGGTCGAACGCCTTGGTGCGAAAGGCATCCATTTCCGCGGCCGATCCCGAGGCGATCGCGGGCAGCCGCGCTCCAGCCAAAAAGCGCCTGGCTCCCATACGCTCCGGGCCGATGTCGGGCGCGGGTCCCAGTTCGGGCATGGAAAAACCGGGCGCGCTCGGGTCGCGCAGCATGAACAAGGGATCAAGGGCGCGCCCAAGTAATCCGCCGAAAAAGCCGGGCTGGGGCGGACCGCCGGCGCCTTCGGCGGTGACAAACGGCATCGAAACAAAGGGGACTACGGGAGTCTTGGGCGGGCGCATCTTGGCCATGACCGAACCGATCGCCGGATGATCGGTCGGTTTGGCGCCGCCGCCGAGTTCCCCCCGGTCATGTCCCGTCAAACCGCAATAGACCGCTGCGGCATGGCTGTTGTTGACGCCGTGATGCATCGAACGCACCACCGTCATCCGGTTCATCCACTGGGCCATGCGCGGCAAATGTTCGCCAAAGCGCACGGAGGGAACGGTGGTGGGAATCGTTTTGAATTCGCCCCGGATTTCCTTGGGGGCCTCGGGCTTGGGGTCCCACATATCCAGGTGGCTGGGGCCGCCGTCCAAGAAAATCAAAATGCAGGAGTCGGCCTTGGGGGTCAGACCTTCGTCCGAGTGACGGGCTTGTAAGAGCCGAGGCAGGGAGACTCCCAATAATCCGAGAGAACCAAGGCGTAAAACACCCCGGCGAGTCGCCTGACAATCCATGAATCGCGCGGCCAGTGGATCCATTGATGCAAACCCCGATGAGGGAAGGAGGCGGGGGAGAAAAATGCGGTTCAAGCGGGGGAACCGGCTGGTGTCTTTATCTTAGCCCAAGAAAGCCGTTCGAGAAATGCCATTTGCGCCGGGCGGGGAACACCCTGGAATCCGTTTCCAGCTGGAGAATGAGAACCGGCGGAGTCCACCTGCGGAATGGGGAGCTACTTGTCGGTCAAAGCCCGGGTATTTCCCCGATCCAACCCCAGGAATTTTCCGTCTTCCTTGACGGAAACCCCGCTTTGCCCCGATTCGCGAATGGACAGGACCAATCCGAAAATGCGCCGCGCCGCATCTTCGATGGGCACGCCCCGCTCATGAATGTTCGATACCAGGTTGCGCTTGGCGTCGGTGTCTTGCGGCTGGGGCCGGTAGGCCAGGTAGGCCGAAAGACTCTCGGCGGTGCTTAGTCCTGGGCGCTCGCCAATAAGCAAGACCGCGACCTCCGGATTCAAAAGCAGGCCGACTTCATTGAGCAGGCCCACACGGGCCTGCCGCACAAAAAACGGTCGACCCACCGTCAGGCCCCCGGCTTGCGCCATCTCCGTCAACCGGTCGAGCAGGGCCGGCCCCTGGCGGATGAGTGCCGCCGCCGAAAGCCCGTCCCCCAGAAAAACCTGCAAATCGGCCCGCTTGGGACAAACCGAATCGATCTGGGCGCGGCCGGCGGGATGCAGCAAACGGCCCAGGTCGGGATGAAGGAGGTATTCGGCTCTCGTTGGCGCCTGGCTTGGGACTTCGAAAAGGCGGTGGCGCTCGATGCGCTCCTGGCCAAAATCGCGGGCCAGATCGACCGATTCGAATACGGCATCGCGCGCGGCGGCATGATCGGCCCTTAACGCCAGCCAGTCGCCGGTCGCCAATCCGGTCCCCTTGCGCGGCGCGAAGACCCGGGCCGGGGTGAGAGTACGGGCCAATCGCTCCAGGGGATGCTCACTCATGGACGCTGATCCTGCAGGCTTCGCAGATCGACCGGCGGTCCCCGGAAACTCTTGCGTACGCCCAGAAGCCATGCCAAACCCAAAAGCACGCTAAAACCCAATACCACCCAGCCTGCCTTTTCCGAAGGAGGCTGCATGCCGATGATGAGCACTCCCGCCGAGCCGAGCAGGCTGAGGATGGCGAGCGGTTTGAACCAGATACCCAGTTGCCACGGGCCCATGTGGGTCCAGGTGCGGCCATGCGCGAGCAAGCCGGCGAAGGTGGGCATCACATAGGACACATAGAGCAAAATGGTGCAAGCGGCGGCGATGGTGGCGTAAAGATCGGCATAGATCGTGAAAAGGACCGAGGCGATCGCCACGACCCAGATCGAACGCACAGGCACCTGGTAGCGGGCGGATACTTGGCGCAGCCAGCCCGAGAAGGGCAGGCCGCCATCGCGGGCAAAGGCAAACGCCATACGCGAAGCGGACGTCACGGTCGCCAGCCCGCAAAGATATTGGGCGAAGACGATCATCCCAAAGGTGGGCAACAAGAGGTGGGAGGGAATCGCTTGCTCCAGGATGGTGGCGAACGCCTTCTCTCCCTGGTTGGCAATATGTTGGGTATCGGCGACGGTGAGCACGGCGATGGCGAGCAGGATCCAGCCGGCGATTCCGGAAATCGCCACGGCCCGGATGATCGACTTGGGCACCACGATCGCCGCATCGCGGGTTTCCTCGGCGGCGTGCGCCGACGCGTCGAAGCCGGTGATCGTGTAGGCGGGCAAGAGCATCGCCAGAAAGAACATCCAGGCGATCGATTCGCTGGCGGGCCACACCTGCGAGTCGCCTGCGGGCAGTCCGCTGAAATTCTGGTACTCGAATAGAAGCGACGGATGTTGAAACGACCCGTGCCAGAACAAAAGCGCGACGATCCAGGCAGAGACCCCCATGATCCAGTAGCCGCTAAAGGTCGTGACCGGGTCGATCACGCGCATTCCCATCATGTTGATGAGAATCTGGGAAAGGGCAATCGTGCTGACGGCGCCGAACTGAACCCAGGGGCCCGGGTCGTTGCCATCAAAGAACGACGACACGACAAAGCGCCAGGTGCCGACATTGATCGCCGCGAGCACCGTGACCAGCCCGGCGAGGTTGAACCAGGCCGTAAACCAGCCGAGGCCCTTACCCCCCAAAAGTGCGGCCCAGTGGTAAAGTCCCCCCGCCGTCGGAAAGGCCGAGGCAATTTGCGCCATGGTTGCCGCGACCGCCAACGAAAAAAGGGCCGCCACGGGCCAGGCGATGCCGACGGCCGCCGGTCCCACCGCGCAAAACCCAACATGAAAGGAGGTAATGCCGCCGGCAAGAATGCAAATGATCGAGAAGGAAAGGGCGCAATTGGAAAAGGCGCCCATGCCCCGAAACAGCTCCTGGGAATAGCCCATGCTTGCCAGGGTCGCCTCGTCGCCGTGCTTGGCCGCGGCTGGGGTACGTTCGTCATGGCCCGGATTCATTCCTGATCTTCTCCCTACTCACTCAAGCCATTGCGGCGAGCAAAAGCGTTTCCATGTTTTGCCCGGCCAAAAGAGGCCGATCGCGCCCGCACAGCTTGCTGCCCGAGGCGATTCCCTGCCGTTCGAGCCAGGCCTGAAATTCCGGTGCGGCGCGCAGGCCAAATAGTTCACGCGCAAGCGCCGCGTCGTGGTAGCTCGTACTCTGGTAACTGAGCATCACATCGTCGCCGGCGGGCACGCCCATGATGTAGTTGCATCCCGCGGCGGCAAGCAACACCAAAAGATTGTCCAGCGAATTGTGATCGGCCTCGGCATGGTTGGTAAAGCAGACATCGACCCCCATCGGCAGCCCCAAAAGCTTGCCCATGAAATGGTCTTCCAGGCCGGCGCGCACAATCTGCCGCTCGTCGTAGAGGTATTCCGGGCCGATGAACCCGACGACGCTATTGACCAGGAAGGGATCGAGCGTGCGGGCCACGCCGTAGGCGCGCGCCTCCAGCGTGAGCTGATCGATGCCATGGTGGGCGCCCGCCGACAGCGAACTACCCTGGCCGGTTTCAAAATACATGACCTGCTCGCCCGCCCAGCGCACCGGCCTTGAGGCGTGATGTTCGAGTGTTTTTTCTCTGGCTTCCTTGAGGAGCGAGAGCGAAATGCCAAAACTCTCGTTGGTTTTTTGCGTGCCGCCGATCGACTGAAACATCAGATCGACCGGAGCCCCTTTCTCCATGGCCGCGAGTTGGGTGGTGACATGGGCCAGGCAGCAGCCTTGCGTGGGGATTTCGAGTTTTTCGATCAGGTGGTCGATGGTGCGCAGGATGGCGGCCACCGTATCCACCGATTCGATGGCCGGATTGACGCCGATGACCGCGTCGCCGGCTCCCATGAGCAGACCGTCGATCGCCGCGGCAACAATCCCCGCCGGCTGATCGGTGGGGTGGTTGGGTTGCACGCGCACGCTCAAGGTGCCTGCCAATCCGACCGTATTGCGGCAGCGCGAGACATTGCGGATGCGCGAGGCGATGCGGATCAGTTCCTTGTTGGATAGGATCTTCGTGACCGCGGCGACCATTTCGGGGGTTAACGCACTCTGCAAGCAACGAAGGTCGTTCCCCTCGGGCAGGTCGCTCAAGAGCCGTTCACGAAAGTCGCCCACGGTGGTCGAGGCGAAGGGAGCCAAGGCCTTGCGGTCGTGAGTGTCCAGGATCAAGCGGGAAACATCGTCTTCGGCCGGGTCGATCAGGGGGTTGGCCAGGATTTCACCGAGGGTGACTTCGGCCAGCGCCATCTTCGCGGCGATGCGTTCCTTTTCGCTACGGGCGCCCACCTGGGCCAGAAGGTCGCCCGACTTGGGTTCGTTCGCCTTGGCAAACAACTCCCGCAGGTCCGTGAAAAAAAATCGTTCGTTGCGCACGACATGAGCGTAGGCCATGGATCTTCCGGAGCCAGAAAACGAACGGAGGGCGGTCTTACCCCTCATCCTATTTGGACGGCGTTCGAAGGGTTCTCGCGGGTCCAACCGGCCGGGGATTTCCCGCATCGGCGGCGCGAGCCTGGGCGCCAGCTTAAGTCGTCCCTTTGGAGTGCTTGGTCTGCGGAAATTGGGCCAGCTTGGAGCGCAAGGTATTGCGCGAGAGGCCAAGGATCTGACTGGCCTGGACCTGATTGCCCTGAACATATTTCATGATGCAATCGAGCACGGCCTGGTCGAAGGTTTCAAGCAGCTTCCAGTAGATGTCTTCGGTGCCGGCTTCGAGAAGAGCCCGGACCTTTTTTTCCCAGTAGGAGTCTTCGGCCACCTCGGCGCGGACAGGTTCCATCGCTTGAGGCAGGGTGAATTTTGCCGGCAGCGATTCGGGAAATAGCGTCGGTCCAAACGACTGGATCATTCCGAAGCGCAAGGTGGCTTGCAGTTCGCGGATGTTTCCCGGCCAGTGATAAGCCATCAGGCGCGCCAGCGTTTCCGGCGGGATCGTCGGGCTTGGTTTGTTCAATTTGCGCGCGAACTGATGGACGAAATAGCGGCAAAGCAGCGGCAAGTCTTCCATCCGCTCGCGCAAGGGGGGCAGGCGGATCGCAAAACCATTCAAGCGGTAAAGCAGATCTTCGCGAAACTGGCCGGTCGAGGTCATCTGGTCCAGGTTGCGGTTGGTCGCCCCGATGATCCGCACATCGACGGAAATCGTCTCGTTGCCCCCCAACCGCTCGAAGCGCTGTTCCTGGAGCACTCGCAGGATCTTCGCCTGGGTGGCCGAGGTCATGTCTCCGATTTCGTCGAGGAACAGGGTGCCGCCGTTGACCTGTTCGAACTTACCAATGCGGCGCCTTTCCGCGCCGGAAAAAGCACCGCGCTCATGGCCAAACAGTTCGCTTTCCAGCAGGGCTTCTGGAATCGCCGCGCAATTGATCGCCAGAAACGGCATCGCATGGCGGGGGCCGTGCTGATAGATCGAGCGGGCGACCAGTTCCTTGCCGGTGCCCGATTCCCCCATGATGAGCACGCTTACATCCAGGGGCGCGATCCGGCCGATCGATTTGTAGATCTCGTTCATCGCGGACGATTTGCCGATGATCCGGTCTTTGTTGACGGCCGGATCGGTTTCGGTCTCGCTGAACTCTTCCTCGAAAAGAACGGGAATTCGCTGAAAGTCGCCCGCGCCCAGGCCTTTTTCGACCAGGCGGTGCAATTGCTGGAGGTCGAGCGGTTTGGTCAGGTATTCGAACGCGCCCGATTTCATCGCCTCGATCGCCGTTTCCGTGGTGGCGAACGCGGTCATCACGATGATCGGGAAGGTCGGATCGATCTGATTGACCTTGTTGATCCATTCCAACCCCGACATATCGGGCAGGCGCATGTCGAGCAGGGCCAGGTTGGGCTTTTCCTTGCGGAAGCGCTCCAGGCCTTCCTTACCCGAGGTGGCGCAAAGAAAGGACCAGTTTTCACGAGCCAAACCGATCTCCAGCGAGGAGAGGAGATTGGGTTCATCGTCGACCAGCAGGATCTTTTTCAAGAGTTAGACCCCGACTCGAAGGGTGACTGACAACACGGGAATTCTGGCGGTAAAGAGCGCCCCTCCATCGGGATGATTGGCGCCTTCGAGTTGTCCGCCATGGCCTTCCACGATTCGCCGCGAAATGGACAGTCCCAGGCCGAGGCCTGCATCCTTGGTGGAAGTGAACGGATCGAAAATGGCGTCGCCCAAGTCGATCGGCAAACCGGGACCATGGTCGCGTACCCGGATTTCGAGGCGATGGGGCTTCGAGGTCGAGGGCCCGCCGAGAGACACGCGCAATTCGCCTCCGTTCGGCTGAGCATCGAGACCATTGATGAACAGATTGGAGAGCACCTGGCGGATCTGGCCGCGGTCGATTTCGGCGTAGAGCGGCTCGCCCGGTTCGGGACCGGTCAGTTTCACCCCCTGGACCTTCGCCCGCGCCGCAACGGTTGCAAGCGATTCGCGGATGACGGTGTGCAGATCGGTCGGCTGGCGCACCGGGCGCGGCGGGCGCGCGAAATCGAGGAAGCCGTCGAGCGTCGATTCCATCCGCTCGACCTCGTCGTCCATGATGCGCCATTCCCGATCGGAAAGTTCGATTCCGGTCAGGCCGCGGCGGCGTTCGAGGTTTTGCAAAAGCATCTTGATCGAGGTCAAGGGATTGCGGATTTCATGAGCGATGCCGGCAGCCAACTGGCCGACCTTGGCCAACTGCTCAGCGCGCAGGGCGTCCAGTTCGCTTTTGCGCATCAGCTCGGCGACCCGTTTGGCCGAGCCCTCGACATCGTCGAGCAGATCGCCGCCGGGATTGCCGTGGGCCAAGCCTCCCGATTCGGGCAAGCGGCCCGCGTGCGAAAGAATGCGCGAGGTGGACAAAAGCTTGCGATCGATCCGTTTTTGGTAGCCGCGAAACCAGGAGCTGACCAGCCAGCCGCCGCCGATTCCCAGGATGAGGCCGAGGACCCCGATCACCACGAAGACCCGGATTAGCCGGGTTGAAAGTTCGCGGCTTTCTTTCTCCCGGATCGAGAGCAGGTAAGTGTTGAGCCGGAGGTATTCTCGATTGGGAACGAGGATTTCCTTGACCAGGTTCTCGTCGAGCATTTCGTTGATCTGCAGCAGTTCTTCCAGGTGGGAGCCGTTGGCGACCCAGGCGTCGAAACGCGCGAAGAAATCCTCCACGCCGCGCCGCACGCGCTGGGTCAGTTCGATTTCCCGGTCGGTGAGCGCGGTCGATTCGGTCTTGGCAAGGTTTCTCATGAGGCGGGTGCGAATGGGCCCGATTTCCCCAAGCCGGGAGGAGTCGTTGTCCAATTGATAGCGCAGCAGTTGATGACGCAGGTCGCGGTAGGCGATGCGCACCTCCTGAGCGGCGGTGAGGCTGTCGACGTTGTTGCGAAACATCACTTCGATTTCTTCATTGATCGAAGTGAAGAAATAGACCCCGCCGTAGGAGAGCAAAAGGATAATTAATCCCAACATGGCGATGAGCGACCAAAACCGGAACCAATTCATGAGGACGGCCCTCGGACCTGTTCAAGCCTTGAACACTTGTTGAATTTTTGAACACAGCGAAACGGCCGACATAAGGAGATTCGGGGTTTTGGGCATCGAAATCGGGTCAAAGCGGAGCATAATCGGCCCCAAAACTCATTCATTGACTTTCCTTCGGTTGATCCTGCGGCCCGGCACGGAAGTTGCCATACCTCGCAACAGCAACGCCAATACCTTTCGTGGTTTTTTCTCTCAATCCAGCGTTTCATCTTAAAGGAATATGGATTGGACCTAGACACACTCAACTCGTCGTTTGATCAACAGGCCGAAGACCGGCGATTGATCGTGGTATCCCACCGGCAACCGTACATCCACTGGCATGGGCCGGAAGGGATTGAATGCGGCCGACCCAAGGGAGCGGTTCCGCGGGCCTTCGACCAGCGGCTGCGCGTGGAAGGCGGAACCTGGGTCGCTCACGGTTCCGGAAATGCCGACCGGATCAAATCGTCGGCCAATGGCGTGGTGTCGGTCCCGCCGCAAAATCCCCAGTACAACTTAAAGCGGATCTGGTTGACCAAACAACAGGAAAAACGTTACTACTACGGTTTTTCTTGTTGCGGCCTCTGGTCGATGTGCCACCAGCTTCCGCCGGGAACCGCGCTCAGGCCCGATCAGTTCCTTCCTTACGATCCGGCCTTTTTTGAAGACCACTGGAAGGCCTATCGCGAGGTGAACACCCTGTTTGCCGAAGCGGCCGCCGAAGAAGCCGCGGAAGAACCCTCGCTGATTTGGGTGATGGACTACCCGATGGCGCTCGTCCCGGAACTGGTCCGCGAGCGCATGCCCAGCGCCATGGTGGCCAGCGGCTGGTTTCTCCCCTGGCCGCAGCTTGCCCTGCTCAAGTGCTGCCCCTGGATCACCGAGCTCGTCAACGGCATGCTGGGTAGCGACATCCTGTATTTCGACTCCAGGAGAAGCCTTACCCATTTCATGCAGGCGGCGGGGACGCTCACGGGAGCCCAGGTCGATCCGCGGCGTGCGGTCGTGCGAGTCGACCAGAGAGAAGTTTCGCTGGAAGTCTTTTCACTTGCTCAAATCTCGGTGCCACCCGAGGCCAATCGAGTCGCCCGGCAGTCCTGTTAGTCGACCCGTCCATGCCCATTCCACGCGCCCCGGCATTCCCAGGAATGTTGGGGCGTTTTTTTATTAGCAAATTCTCGGTCAGGCCGCCGGATTGGCTTTCAGATAGGTGTCGATTTTTTCCTGATATTGGCGTTTCGACGCCTCGTCGAGGAAGGACGCTTCAAACGAGTTGCGCGCCAGTTGAACCAGGACCGCCGCGGGCAAACCCATCTCGTTCTGGCAGGCCTCGAAGTTCTCGCCGATGTAGGCTCCCAGGTAGGCCGGATCATCGGAATGAACCGTGACCATCAGACCCGCCTCGATCAGCTTGGGTAAATTGTGCTGTTGCAAGCTGGGGAAGACCCCGAGCTTCCAGTTGGAATAAGGGCACACGGTCAACGGGATCTTTTCCCTGACCAACCGCTGGGTCAGTTCCGGATCTTCGATCGAGCGCACGCCGTGATCGATGCGCGCGGCGTGCAAAAGGTCGAGCGCCTCGCGCACATATTCAGGCGGGCCTTCTTCGCCGGCATGCGCAACGACCTTGAGGCCCGCGCCGCGGACGTCGGCAAAAATGCGGCCGAACAAACAGGGGGGATAGCCGACCTCCTGGGAATCGAGGCCGACCGCGGCGATCCGGTGGGCATGCGGTTCCATCTCACGCCACAACGCCTTGGCCTCGGCCAGGGGCCGATCTCTCAAGAAGCAAGGGATCAAGCGGGTCGACACTCCCATGGATCTCTCCGCCTCGGCGCAAGCCTGCTCGATCGGATCGAGCAGGTCGGCGAAGGCCAAACCTTTTTCACGATGGGCCTGAGGATCGAAAAACATTTCCGCATGAATAACGCCCTGTGATGCCGTTTTTTTTAGGTAAGCGAAAGTCAATTCGTAAAAATCGCGCGGTGTGCCAAGTACCGACATGCCGGCATAATAGATATCCAAAAAGGCTTGCAGCGATCCGAAGGCGAATGCCTCGCGAATATCGGCGGCGCTCCGGTAAGGCAGGGCGACCCGATTGCGCTCACTCAATGCGAGCATCATTTCCGGTTCGAGGCTGCCTTCCAGGTGCAGGTGCAATTCGGCTTTGGGAAGGCCATAGGGAAAAGGAACCATCGAAGCCTCCTTTGCTGGCGCCGGGGCACAAGAGGAGGGATCGTCTATTCCCTCGGCGCCGTTAGGCGAGAGGGAGCAGGCGCTCCAGGCTTGCTTTGAGAGAAAGACGGAGCCAGTTTCTGTCAATCTAAGCGGGAAAAACGAGTTGGATAAGGTGAGTGACCCATTTCTGGCAAGGAGGAATTCCCAAGTCGATTGCTTTGCGCGCAGCATGCTCCATGCTTGACGATGAGCGGCCTGCCCAAGCCAGGACAAGCTAAAGAGCGGGTTGACCGCGCGGAGGCAACTTCCACGCGCGCCAACGACGGTTTACAAGTCGGCATCCCCTATTTCATCGCAATGATCGGGACGTGGATCCCATGATCGGGACGCGGATCATCTGGGGCAACATGAACGCGAGCGGGTTGGTGCAAGGCAGTCCGTAGCGCTCACTGGCAAGAATTTGGTCACCTGTTCAAAAAGGAGGCAGAGGCACCTGAGTTGCTTGGACCTTTCCTGGGAAATGAAGCGCGGAAAGCCAGGTAAGGGGAAGTTTTATCGTCAGCAGGACACCGGTGATTCGAATGGGGCCCCTGAAAAACAGGGCATGGGATTTGCAATTCTTAACTGGATTGCGATTTGAGAAATGGACCTTTCAAGCGACGGTGGGAATGACCTGGACGACTGAGCGTCTCGTGGAAACAGTCAAGAATCGTCTTCAAGGCCGGGAACTTGTAATTGTTTCAAATCGCGAACCCTATGTTCATCGATTCCATCAAGGCCGGGTGGAGTGCATTCGGCCCGTGGGCGGACTTACCGCCGCACTGGATCCGATCATGAAGGCCTGCGGCGGCGTTTGGATTGCCCATGGCTCCGGCGATGCCGATCGGTTCATTGGAGTGAGACCGGGACTGGTCCGGGTTCCGCCCGACGCTCCGGCTTATTCGCTGCGGCGCGTCTGGGTGTCTCGCGAACAAGAGGATGGCTTTTACTACGGATTCTCCAATAGCGGATTATGGCCCTTGTGCCATGAGCTGAATCAGCCGTTCTCTTTTAAAGAGAAAGATTGGGAGGCATACCAGGAAGTCAATCGCCACTTTGCCCGGGCGATTCTTGAAGAGCTGGCCGGAAAAGAAGCACTTATATTCATTCAAGATTACCATTTTGCCCTGTTGCCTCAAATGCTGAAACAAGCACGGCCCGATTTAAAAGTAGCCCATTTTTGGCACATTCCCTGGCCCACGCCAGAGGCCTTCCGTCATTGCCCGTTTGGCGAGTCCTTGCTTCGAGGACTTCTGGGAAGCGATCTGATTGGCTTCCAGGCGCAGGTTCATTGCGAGCGGTTCTTGAAAACGGTGGACCAGACGATCGCCAACACAAGTGATTGTCAAACCGATTGGGAGCGCTTCACCGCGGTCCATCGAAATCACGAAACGCGCATCGAAGCGTTTCCACTGAGCATTGATCCCTCCAAGGGAAAAGCGCTTCTGGGCATCGGGTGGAGGGATCGGTGCGAGGAACTGCGAAAAGAGCATGGGATCGGCAATCGGCGCATTGTCGTGGGGGTCGACCGGCTCGATTACACCAAGGGAATCCCCGAGCGCCTGCGCGCGATCGAAGCCTGGTTGGAAGCTCATCCCGAAGAAGCAAAGGGGGTTCGCTTTGTTTTGATTGGCGCCCCCAACCGCATGCCGATCCCCAGCTACCACGCGCTCAACCGCGAAGTCGCCGCAATGGTGGAAAAGATCAACGGAAAATTCGGGACCGACGAAGGCAAGCCGATGGTCTTCATTCACCGGCATCTGGATCAACGGGAAATTCACCTCTGGTACCGGATGGCCGATGTCTGCATGATCACCTCGCTACACGACGGCATGAACCTGGTGGCCAAGGAGTTTGTCAGTTGCCGCGACGATGAAGACGGAGTCTTGATCCTTTCGCAATTCACCGGCGCGGTCAGGGAATTGACCGAGGCGCTCATCATCAATCCACACGATGTATCGCAAACCGCTGAGACGCTGCAGCAGGCGCTCGTCATGGAACCCGAACAGCGCACGCGCCGCATTCGCTTCCTGCGCCAGAAGGTTCAAGACAACAATATTTTTCGCTGGGCGGGAATGCTTTTAAGCTCGGCCCTCAAACTGTTCTTGTTATGCTCCTCGGGCAAGATGCTCCCCATCATTTCTTGTTTCCCTTTGTGGAGTGTTGCTGCATGAAAGCTCCCTCTCCTATCTGTCGGGGCGGCCTGGAATGCCACGGCTGGGTTTCGCGGCTCATCAAGGAACGGGCTCGGGGCCGGCAGATTTTTTTGATGTTCGATTTCGACGGCACGCTGATTTCTCAGGCGGCGCATGCGGATCCCTCGCGGCTCAGTCGCAGGATGCGCAAGGCGCTGGAAAGCCTGACGCGGCTTCCGGGGATTGCGCTTGGCGTGCTAAGCGATCGGCCGCTGGAGCAACTCAAGCGCCTTGTCGATCTTCCCGCCTATTTGCTCGCAGGTTCGGGCGGCCGGCAACTACACCTGGATGGCGAGGACCGAGACGACCCCTACCTGGAGTCGGACCACGAGGTCCTGAAGCAACTGGCTTCCTTGCTGCGCGATCTGGGGGATGAGTATTGCGGGGTTTGGGTCGAATCCAAGCCGGGTTGCCTTGCCGTGCATCTTCGCGAATTGAGCAAGAAGGATCAGGCGGCCGTGCTGCAAAAAGCAAGGGGGCTGACCCTTACGGCGCCCTGTGATTGGGTGTGCCAGGAAGTCGGCGCGACGCTGGAAATCACCACGCGCAAAGCCTGGGGGAAATGCAAAGCGGCGAAACTGGCCCTGGCGCGTTTGGGCAAGGGCACGATTCCCTTTTACGCTGGCGCCGCCGCCAACGACGAAATGGTGATGATGGCGGTCAACCAACTGGAAGGGACCACCGTTGGCGTGGGCCGGGGAAGCCCGGAAATCGCCGGCCATTTCGAACCGCTGCCAAGCACGCTGGCGCAGGGACTGGAGAGTTTGGTAGACGCGTGGCTGAGCGCAACGCCGGTTTCGCTGGCTTCTTGAATGCGGTTCCCACGGGAGAAATAACGAACCCGCCGCATCCTGAAAGGATGCGGCGGGTTCGTCGGGTTTCATCCTTAATAGATGCGCAGTTTGCGCCATCCCATGTTTCTGATCTGAATTCATGTTTCTGATCTGAATTCAGGAGCCCACCACCAAGGGCGCAAATCGAGAACCATTCGCCGTTTTCGGATCGGTGAATGCGCAGGCCTGAAGTCCAGGTTCCTTACGGGTACTGATTCGCGGTTCGGGCTTCAGTCTGGGCGGCTTCGGGGGCTTTGCGAAAGCGGGCCACGGCCTGAGACCAGTCGCCCACGGTCGCTTCCACGGCGAACGCCTGGCGGTTGCGCCAGAGTTCCAGGCGCACCTTCTGTCCCGGCTTGAGGGTGGCGATCATGTTGATGCAGTGGTTTTCGTTGCGGATGACAGTGGAATCGATCCGCAGGAGGACATCGCCCGCCTGCATGCCGGACAGGTGCGCCGGGGTTTCGGGGTAGACGGTTTCGACGAGGGCGCCTTGAACACGATCAAGGCCGAGTTTGAGTGCCTCGGAAGGGTCGAATGTGCTCGCCGATTGGAAACCCAGGAAGCCGCGCGCGACGGTGCCCTTGGAAAGCAGTTCTTCGGCGATGCTTTTGACCAGGTTGATCGGGATGCTGAAGCTGACGCCGGTGTTGTTGCCCGAAGTCGATGCGATGGCCGTGTTGATGCCGATGACTTCGCCTTCGAGATTCAAAAGGGGACCGCCCGAAGAACCCGGGTTGATCGCCGCGTCGGTTTGCAGGAAGTCCTTGATGCGGATCGTGCTGCCCAGGCTCACCTGGCCGCGATCCTTGGCGCTGATGATGCCGTGCGTCACCGATTGATTGAGGCCAAACGGGCTGCCGAAGGCGAGCACCCACTGCCCCACGCGCACGCCGTCGCTATCCCCCAGGGTTCCGGGGATGACCATTCGCTCGTCCGCCTCGATCTTGAGGATGGCGACATCGGATTCGGGATCGGTCCAGACGCGGCTTGGGCGGATGATGCGGCCATCGGAAAGATTGATTGTGATCTGGTCGCGTGTCGCATCGGCGATGACATGGTTGTTGGTCAGGACAAACATTCCGCTTTGGCGAGGCAGGCGCACGACGACGCCGGAACCCGATTCGTCGACGGTGCCCTTCTTCGATTTGCTGGAAGGTTTGGAGGCTTCGATGGCGACCACGGTGGGGGAAACCCGCTGGGCGATCGCCTCGAATCGTTCACCCAGGCGATGAATGACGGAATCGATTTTGGTTTCGGCGTGAGCGACGCCATATCCCATGTGATTGGAGGCGTAGCCCCCCAGGAATGAGGCGCCCACCATGAATGCACCCAGGCTCAGGCGAGACCAAAGGGCGGAACGGTCGGTGGAAGATTGGAGGCGAATCATGGAGTCGGAACCCCAAAGTAATCCCACCATCCATGGCGTCGAGTGAAGTGGCCGTTCCCGTCCGTGGCCGGCTTTTCATATTACGGGCGGAACATGAGCAAAAAAAACAAAATCCCTGCCCGCGATAAACTGGGCAATCCTACATTCGGTAGCCGTGGCAAAATGGGAAGTGGTTGGAGACCGATGAGAGCATTGGATTGTGTCGGACGCCGGTTTCGCGGCACATTTCTCTCCACGGAAGTAATGGTCCCACATTTGCGGTGTATCCGATGTTGAGGGGACTTGGCGGCGGTTTGACCGTTCGGCGAGCAACCAAAAAGGGGGCCACCTTAAGAGGTGGCGGCAGCGGGAGGAAACCAATGGGATTGGGAAATGGATTTTGGATCGCGCCTCAGCCCGGCTGGCCGGGATTTCCTGACCGATTGATCCGCCTGGAAGCGATCCGAGGGACGATTTCCTCGGAAGTCAGGATTTCTCCGCTTTCGCGCGTCAGTCAGCCGGCGGAAATCGGCCATGGCGATGGGGATTGCCACCTGCGCAACTAGTGATTTTGTAATGAGTTAGGATTTTTCGCGAAATATCGGAACATTTTTTGAAATCTTCCGACGGCATTCGTGTATGAAAGTATGAGCCTCAATTTGGCCGGGGAGTTCCATTCATTACTCCCGGGTTGGGTCGGGTGACGAGATGAGGAGGGCGGAAATCATGATGCTAGCCAAATCGGTACGCTTGATGATGAAGGCGCCCCAAGCTCGTTTTGACCGCGCACCTGAGTCGAACGCCAATGGGGTTCCCATCATCAAGAGTCGCAAGTCGAAGGATCGTGAGCGCACCGGGACTCCGTGTCGTATAGACATGAGTCCGTGCGATCTGGGTTAGACGAGCTAACTTCTCCTTCGCACCATTCCACCAATATTAGCGCGCAAGGTTTCAGGCCCGAGGAGGGTCCGGATACCACCAACCCTGGGCCGGGGTTTCCCAGGGCGCGGCGTCATGCCGCGAAGTCCCCGATTCGGTCCGGGAAAAGTCATTCCCGGTGGGCCGGGTCCCCGCGTGCTCGCGATCTTGAGGATCGAGGCGGCTTCGTGGGCCCGGGATGGGTCGATGAGGAGTGGAGATGGAAAAGGCCTTTGTGATGGACCTGTTCCTTCAGGCTTTCCAGGAGATTGCAGGCAAGGTTGAGAAGTTGCTTCACCGGCACGGTCGATCGGCTGAGGCAATGGATCTGGTTTCGCGGATTTGGGAGCACCTTGAAGCGGGGAAGTGGGCCGAATTTCAACCGGAGTTTGGCAACCGGACGCCGCTTGAGAATATGGTGTTTTGGGCGACGGGAATTGGTTTCAATTTTCTCCGCGGCGGCAAGGGCCACTTGCGGTGGGATTGCATCCAGCCCCGGTCAACCAATCGTCTGGGAGAACGGCCCATCGTGGGTTCGTTGTTTGCGACCGACCAGGAAACCGGCAACGAATTCGAGCCGGATTGTCTTGGGGATGATCCGTGGCGCAAGGTCGATGAAGAGACGGAATGGGAGGAGCGTAAATCGCTTCTCAATACGATCCTTCATCGGCATGGCGATCTGGCGACACTGATCGCCGAGTACGAGAGGGGCGACACCGTAGCGGTCGCCAGGAAATTGGGCATCACGCCCAATGCCCTCCGCATCCGCATCAGCCGGGCCAAGGACGAACTACGCGTCCTGGCCCGGCCGCGGGTCGCGGACATCGCCGCGTAAGGAGCGGGTCGCGGACATCGCCGCGTAAGGAGCGGGTCGCGGACATCGCCGCGTAAGGAGCGGGTCGCGGATATCGCCGCGTAAGGAGC
>Ga0208492_1000070_pt1 | contig 103745 bp, 89 predicted proteins | sample Subbioar_CSW14AB_FD_184820 | JGI IMG/M metagenome (GOLD analysis project Ga0208492, IMG submission 184820) | Serpentinite rock and fluid subsurface biosphere microbial communities from McLaughlin Reserve, California, USA - CR12Mar_CSW14AB (SPAdes) | ecosystem: Environmental > Terrestrial > Deep...
TTTGAAATCACAAAAGACAAAAAGATAGTATGGGATGCACTTCTTTATGCAAAACCTAAAAATGACACAGTTTGGGAACCTTTTGTACAATACAGGGCCAATTGGGCAAAACAGCTGAACTGGTACTATTTTATCCCGGAAATAAATGCGTTAACCGTTATAAAGGGCAAGCAGCATGTACTGAATTTAACAATTAACAATACGGGTAACGCAGAAGATTCTTACGAAATAGAAGTCTTCTCTGATAAAAATCAAGTTTTGTGTAAAACTACCACGGATATTATTCCGGCAAATGGGTTTTTAGAAGTAAAGATGGATTATAGATCCCCGCGAGGGCGGAAGACGCATGTTCTGATTAAATCCAGACACTCGGATTTAAGAAAAGTTTTAACAAATTAACAAGTTAAAAGATCATTTTGTTGAATTAAACAAAATATTTAATATATTCGTAAAGTTAACCTTATAATGACTAAAGAATTATGAAAAAACTTTTACTTACAACTGGTATCCTGTTTAGCTTAGCGCAAGCCGGATATAGTCAATGTTCTACAAGTTCCTCCCCGGCAGGAAATTGTAATTATGGTATTAATATCACCGCGTTTTCACTCGCAAACATTCCGAGCACAGGGAATGCAGGCTGTAGTTCAGGCGGCTATGGAAGCTTTGCGACACCTGTAAGGGCGTTGACGATGGGAATTGCTTACCCGTGGTCTGCAAACACAGGTGGAAGCTACAATTCAATGGGCTTGGCGATCTGGATCGATCTTGACAATGACGGTCAGTATTCAGCAAGCGAAATGTTGGTTAGTGATCCTTATACAACCAACCACTCTGGCACACTAACAGTTCCTATGACTGCTATTCCGGGAACTAACCGCCCCATGCGTGTAAGAGCCTCTTATTATTATAACATTAGTGGATCAGAAGCTTGTCAGAGCTACCTTGGTTACTATTGTGAAACCGAAGATTATTTAGTGGACATTATTCAGCCTCCACCGTGTTCAGGTACTCCTTCTTTAAGTTCTGTTGTTACTCCTACCTATATGGTATGTAACGGTGCAGGTACGAACCTGGGCATTTCAACAACTTATACAAATTATGGTTACCAGTATCAGTGGTATTCATCTACGTTAAGCAACGTAGGTCCATGGACACCGGTTTCGGGTGCAACACTTCCTACGTATTCAACACCTAACATGACAACTTCTACGTATTATATGGCTGTTGTTACCTGTACAAATTCATCTATCTCTACTTCTTTAACATCAGGACAAGTAACGGTTGCTCCAACGATTACCAACACGGTACCTTACTATGAGAATTTTGAAAACATTGCTTTCAATAACCAATTGCCAAACTGTTCATGGCTGGCGCCTAACTCACCAGGTGTTTGCCAGACCTATACAGCTACAGCGACACAAAACAGAAGTGCCCGTTCAGGAACCAAGTTTGGAGCATTCTATATGTATTACACAAGTGGTTCCAACTATTTTTACACCAATGGTATTCAGTTGGATGCTGGTATTACGTACTCTGCTTCCATGTGGTATAAAACGGAGTATTATGGATATACAAACGTGTCAGGTTTGGAAATCATGTATGGTACATCCCAAGCGAACACGGGTCTGATAAGTATTGCAGCCTCTAATCCTGCGGCGAGCAATATTTATAAATCGTTATCTGGAACATTTACTGTAGCTACTTCCGGGATTTATTATGTTGCTATTAAAGCTACCGGTACAGGTAACTATGGAACAAGTTATTTATCATGGGATGATCTTGCTATTGAGATCCCTTGCTCTCTTAACCAGACTTCTTTAAACCTGACCGCTTCTCAAACAACTGTTTGTGCAGGTGATGCGATCAACCTCACCGCAACCGGCGCTCATACTTATACCTGGAATACAGGAGCAACAGTATCATCTATCAATGAAAATCCGTATTATAATGTTAATTACAGTGTAATTGGCACAAATACCGTAACGGGTTGTTCAGCTACGCAATCTCAGTGGATTACTGTAAATCCTGCTCCGAATGTGTTATTGTTCACAGATAAAGCGATATCTTGCGCTGGTTCTGCTGTTCATTTAACAGCTCAGGGCGCGGATACCTATACCTGGAATACATCTGCAAATACTATTGGTATCACGGTTAATCCAACTGTAAGCACAAGTTATACTGTGTTAGGGTCTAATTCTTTTGGCTGCCAGGGTTCAGCTGTGCAACAGATCAGTGTTGTTGCTTTACCGCTTGTAACTGTTGTTAGTTCTGCTCCTACACAAATGTGCGCAGGTGAAACACATATGTTAACAGGTGGTGGCCCTGCAAATGTTGTTACTTACCAATGGGCATCCAATTCATTGTTCATTCAGTCCCCTGTAGCTCTTATCTCTCCAACTATTACCACCACTTATACTTTAACCGGTATAGATGCTAATGGCTGCGAAGGTAAAACTACATTCGTGCAGAATGTTGATGCTTGTACAGGTTTAAACAGAATAACTACTACAGCAAGCGGCGTTAAAATTTATCCTAACCCGTCTTCAGGTTTCTTCGTAGTGGAAGTAAACAATGCTTCTAACAAAGCAGTTGAAGTAACGGATATCACAGGAAGGGTAATTATGTCTACACTTACTAAAGATGAAAAAGTACATGTAAACATTACCACTCTTTCAAACGGTATTTATTATGTAAGAGTACAATCTGATAACGGAGTAGATGTTATCAAGGTTGTTAAACAATAGTTATTAAACTCTAAATTTCTCAAAGCCTCCAAATTTTTTGGAGGCTTTTTTTATTTAAAGCAGGTATTAAATGCTAAATTTGTCGTTCAATAACTAAAACAAATACTTATGGCTTTTGAATTACCAAAATTAAACTACGCGTTTAATGCTCTTGAACCACATATTGATGCAAAAACAATGGAGATCCACCATGGCAAGCATCACCAGGCATATGTAACCAACCTGAACAATGCTATTAAGGATACGGATGCTGAAAAATTAAGCATTGAAGAGATCTGCAAAAATATTTCCAAGTATCCCGCTGCTGTCAGAAATAACGGAGGCGGACACTACAACCATTCGTTATTCTGGGAAATTATGGCACCGAACGCGGGTGGTGTTCCTTCGAATGAAGTGGGTAAAGCGATCGAATCTGACCTTGGCGGTTTCGAAAAGTTTAAAACTGATTTTTTGCAGGCTGGTGCTACACGTTTTGGAAGCGGTTGGGCCTGGTTGTGTGTAAAACCAGATGGTAAATTAGGAGTTTGCAGCACCCCTAACCAGGATAACCCTTTAATGGATGTGGTAAATGATTGTAAAGGAACGCCTGTTCTTGGAATGGATGTATGGGAACATGCTTATTATTTAAACTATCAGAACCGCCGGCCTGACTACATGGCTGCATTTTTTAACGTGATCAACTGGAATAAGGTGAATGAACTCTACTTGAAGGCAAAAAAATAAAGTGCTTTTAATTTCGAAAAAAGGCCATCTGCTTAGCAGATGGCCTTTTTTATGCAGTTCTCAGACCTCACAGGTCCTAATACTCCTTAAACCAGGCTTTTTGCTTTTTCTAAAGCGTTTGGAAGTCCTTCGGGTTTACTGCCTCCAGCTTGTGCATAAAAAGCCTGTCCGCCACCACCGCCATTAATTTCTTTTGCCAGTTCGCGGACGATATTTCCTGCGTTGAGGTTTTTTTCTTTTACAAGATTATCGTTTATTATAACAGAAATGCTTGGTTTACCGCCTACTTCCGAACCAAGCACACAGAAAAGGTTTGGTACTTCATTCCTGAGTTCAAACAACAGATTTTTTATTTCTTCAGAGCTGTCGAATTTTACAGAGTGTATCACAAAATTTACATCGCCGCGCTTTTCAATTTTTGAAAGAAGTTCTTTCTTAATTATGCCGGCTTTTTCATGATACATGGCCTGCAATTGTTTTCTTAGTTGAGAATTTTCTTCCATCAATCCCGAAGTACTTTTAATTAAGTCTTTTGGATTTTTTAGAAGGAGTTTTAATTCATGAATCGTTTTGGACTGGTTATCGATATATTCTTCGGCCCTCAGTGAGGTGATCGCTTCTATCCTGCGTATACCAGCGGCTACGGCTCCCTCGCTGATGATCTTAAAATAGCCGATCCGCCCGCTGTTTTTAACATGAGTCCCCCCGCACAGCTCGACTGAGAATTTCGGATCAAACGTTACGACCCGAACAATATCACCGTATTTTTCACCAAACAGGGCCATGGCGCCCGTTTTTTTTGCATCTTCAATGCTCATGAGTTCGGTCTTACCTTTAATATTTTCACGGATCCGGGCATTCACCATTTTTTCGATCTTCTCAATTTCTTCGTCTGTTACCTTAGTAAAATGCGAAAAATCGAAACGCAGGTAATCTTCGTTTACAAGACTTCCTTTTTGTTCGACATGCGTTCCCAGAACAGTTCTTAAGGCAGCGTGTAATAAGTGGGTGGCACTGTGGTTCGCCGAAATAAGCCTGCGTCGTTTGATATCGATCTTGGCGGTAAAGTCCTTTTGAAAAATTCCATCATCAGTGGGAAGTTTATCTATTACCAGCACGATCCGGCCATTTTCTTTAACGGTATTTATTACGTTTAACGTAAAATCTTTACAGATCAACTGCCCTGTATCTCCTACCTGTCCACCGCTCTCGGCATAAAAGGGGATCTTGTTGATCACAGCCTGATATTGTTCCTTCCCTTTGTTTTTAATTTTGCGGTAGCTGATCAGCTTTGTAGGTATGCCTTCTTTCACAACGGTATAAGGATCGTAATCTTCTTTCGAAATTTCCTGAGCCTGGTTGAGCTTGTAAGCAAGGTTGGCTGACGACACCCAGTCATCTGTATCCACGGCGGTTGCAGCGCGTGAACGGGTCTTTTGTTCTTCCAGGTAGTGTTCAAAGCCTTTTGTGTCAATGCTCAGGTCATAACCTCTTGCGATAAGGGAGGTAAGGTCGACCGGAAAGCCAAAGGTATCATAAAGCTCAAAAACTATTTTACCATCTATTATTTTTTTACCGGCAGAAGTTGTATCGATACATACCTGGTCAATACGCTTCAAACCTACCTCAAGCGTTTTGTAAAAAGACGTTTCTTCCTCTTTAATTACTTTTTCAATTAAGGTCCTTTGTGTGTTTAACTCGGGGAACGCGCCGCCCATTTGATGTGCGAGGGTGCGTACGATCCTGTACATAAACGGTTCTTTTAAATTTAAACTCTGATAACCATAGCGGATCGCGCGGCGAAGGATCCGGCGGATCACGTAACCCGCGCCGGTATTACCAGGCAGCTGCCCGTCGGCAATGCTGAAGGAGATAGTACGGATGTGATCGGCGATCACACGCATGGCAATATTTATTATGAGTTGTTTTTTATGTTTGTCTTCTTCTTCCGGTTTGTAACGCAGGCCGCTTAACTCTTCAATTCTCTGAATAATCGGGGTAAATACATCAGAGTCATAATTACTCTGTTTGCCCTGCAATACGCGGACCAAACGCTCAAATCCCATCCCGGTATCTACGTGTTGTTTAGGAAGTTTCTCAAGGAAGGTTAGTTCCACTCGTTTGCTCTCACGTGTTTTTGATCTTTCTGCTTCTGTTCCTTCGAATTCCTGTTCAAATTTTGCAAGTTCCTGCGCCGCGCCTGGTTTTTTCCATTTACGCTCAAATTCCATGAACACATTGTTCCAGATCTCGATCACCTGTGGATCATCATTGTTTACAAGTGACGCGCCCGGAACTTTTTTACGCTCTTCTTCGCTTCTTCCATCGTAGTGGATCTCAGAGCATGGTCCACAAGGCCCTACATCTCCCATTTCCCAGAAATTATCTTTTTTGTTTCCGTTCAGGATCCTGTCTGCACTTACAAATTGTTTCCAGGTGTCATAAGATTCCTGGTCAAAGGCTAAGCCGTCTTCTTTGTTACCTTCAAATACGGTAACATACAAGCGGTCCTTATCAATTTTATATACTTCGGTGAGCAATTCCCAGGCCCAACTGATCGCTTCTTTTTTAAAATAGTCTCCAAAGCTCCAGTTACCAAGCATTTCAAACATTGTATGATGGTACGTATCAACGCCCACTTCTTCAAGGTCGTTATGTTTGCCACTTACACGTAAACATTTTTGGGTGTCGGCTACGCGTGGGTCCTTAATAGGGGCGTTCCCTAAAAAGATCTCCTTAAAAGGGGCCATGCCGCTGTTATTGAACATCAGTGTAGGATCGCCTTTCACCACCATAGGGGCACTTGGTACGATCTGATGCCCCTTGCTTTTAAAAAAATCCAAAAATGTTTGACGTACTTTATTAGAGTCCATAAGGTATTAAAATGATGCGCGAAGATACTAAACTATAAGCTTTTTTGAAAGAATAGTTTTCATCTTCCTACCCTGTTTATTTCAGAAAAACACCATTTTCAGGGGTGTTAAGGAATGCGAAAAAAAGATAAAATTTTGCGGTATCAAAAGCAGTTTTTGTCGCAATTTTTTTATTTAATCCCTATATTTAGCCTCTGCTCAATGTCAAAGGTCAGGTACAGGTTCAATACAAAATCGCTCACTTATGAGAAGGTAAAAGTTACCTTTAAGCAACGCTTTTGGCAGTTTTTATCCTACATAGCCACGGGGCTGGTATTTGCTACCATTACAATTGTACTGGCGAGACAATTTTTACCTTCTCCAACGGAAAAAAAGGGGAAAAGGGAAATTGAAGCCCTTCGTTTGCAATACGAACTCCTGAATAAAAAAATGAACCAAGCTGAGCAGGTTTTAAAGGACCTCGAGGATCGCGACGATAATATCTACCGTGCTATTTTTGAAAGCGATCCCTTGCCAAAATCTATGCGTTATGGGGGATCGGGAGGCAGCGACAAATATTCCATTTTTGACAGTTACGATAATGCCGACTTGCTTAAGTCTGCGACAGAGCGGATGGACAGGATCTCCAAACAGATCTACGTACAATCCAAATCTTTTGATGAAGTGGTGAACCTAGCTAAAAACAAGGAAAAGATGGTCGCTTCCATTCCCGCTATTATGCCCATCAATCAAAAGGATCTGGCACATGCGGTGACGAGTGGTTTTGGCTGGAGAACCCATCCCATTTACAAGACCCAGGAATTTCATCCCGGAATGGATTTTTCTGCCGAGCAGGGAACTCTTATTTACGCAACCGGAGATGGGGTAGTGGACAGGGCGGATAATCTGGCCCAGGGTTACGGAAACCATGTGGTGATCAACCATGGCTTTGGCTATCAGACGCTTTATGGGCATATGAGCCGAATCGCGGTAAGGGCAGGGCAGAAAATTGCAAGGGGGCAACTGATCGGTTATGTGGGAAGTACGGGATTAAGTACTGCTCCGCACATTCATTATGAAGTCATCCGCAACGGAGAAAAGGTAAACCCGATCAATTATTATTACAACGATCTTTCGCCCGAGCAATACGCCATACTGGTTGAACTTTCGAAGAAGGCTTCGCAGTCGTTTGATTGAGCGGAGATCTGAAATACACGCATTTTATGAAGAGATGTAGGACTTGCCACAGATTACGCCGATTTCACAGATGTTTATTTAATAGATAAAAGTAATCAACGCAGGACTGAAGATCTATCAGGAATTTTTTTAATCTGCGTCATCTGTGAAATCAGCGGCAAAAAAATTAATTTTCTATTCCTTTTACCCGCTCCATCAGCGACGCGAGATCCTTTGAATTAAACGACTTAAATCGCCCTTGCTGCATGAATAGATAGCCCTTTTTCATTTGCAATTCAAAGTTAAAAACAAAAGGCGCCTGTTTAATGTACCAGCTGCCAACCTGCCCGAAACGCATATCGCTGAAGATAATTGTGTTGTTCTTTTTACTCACGCAATAATAGTTTTTTGAAAAGTGCATCAGATCTTTTACTTCCTCAGAGTTTTTTAAAGGCGCTAAAAGTGAGTCGCACTTCAGGAAAAATTCCCAGTCTACTGTTGGATTTTTGTCGAAGATGGAATAATAACCGGTATAAAAATTATCGCCGCTCTTTACAGCAGAATACCATAAAATATTGTTGAGCGGGGTAGGAGTGGCCATAAAGGCCTGATGTGGGATGTTTTTAGACCGAAGGTCATTTTCAATCACATGGGTTACATACAATTTTATTAAAATGCAGAGCAGGAGATAACACAAGCTGCAGTAAAGACTGGTATAAGCCACCCTGCTCCTTTTCGGATACCGGTCCCGGTTTAAAATAAGTAAGATCACCGAGCCTGTGATCATGGGGATGGAAAGCAGGGGATCAAGTATAAACAAGGTATTAAATGTTACGCGGTAATTACTGAAGGGTTCAAACCAACCTGTACCATATGCTGTAAATGCATCCAGGAGGATGTGCAGGAACAATCCGCTGCCAATTAATACCAACCACCGTTTAAATGATACGTCGTAGGAACTGAATCTTTTCTGAAAGGCCCGGGCAAACAAAGGCGAAACAATTACAGCAAAGAGAATGGAATGGGTAATTCCGCGGTGCACCATTAACTCGTGTGCAGGGCTCGTCCAGAAACTTGTTACAACATCGATATCGGGCAGGTTATTGGCCAGCGCCCCAATAAGCATTGCTTTTTTTCCAAGTTTTCTTCCCGCTATCACTTCACCTAAGCAGGCTCCTAAAACCGTGTGGGTAATTGTATCCATAGTTAATGTTGTTTTCTTTTTTTGCGCGTTCTCCCCATCATCACAATATTCATAATCGTTCTGTGAAAAACATATGCCAGCTTCGTTTTTAATTTGTCAAAAAAATGCGTGTTCCTCCTGACCTTGTCGAGATCCACTTTTGTACAGCAGTCCTGGAGAATTGTTTCTATATGAGAAGAAAAATCATGGATAAAATGGCGATCAATAATGTCGACATTTAATTCAATGCTGATGTAGTGACTCAGAAAATTAAGGTTATATGAGCCTATGGTTACCCAGGTATGATCCACCAGCATGGCTTTTCCATGGAGAATAGAATTCTGCCATTCAAAAAGTTCAATATTGTTAGTGAGATAAAACTCATAAAGATAATGCTGGGCAAGATTGACAGACAAAACATCTGATTTTCCGGCCAGGATTATGCGCGTTTTGACACCGCGTGCCGCCGCCAGTCTTAACAGACGACGGAAATGATAACCGGGAAGAAAATAACTCGCAACGATCGTGATAGAGTTCTCTGCCTTTGTGATCCCTTCCATATAGCTGCGGTGGATCTCGTTTTTTTGTTTTATAAAATCGTTGCGTCTGAAACGGATGAGCTTGCCACTCCCTGTTGCCAGGTCTCGGTGAATTTTATTTTCCCATGAAAAAAGCCTTCTTCTTTTCCTTTTAAAAACTGCCTCGCAAAGCAGGTCCGGATATTCACAGACCGTTCCTTTTATATATACCGCATAGTCCAGCCAGGCTTCTTCTTCGTTGATGAAGTTGTACTTATCTGCCACATTAATACCTCCAATAAGCGCTACACGCTTATCAGCGACTACAATTTTATGGTGCAGCCTTCTTCCGAAAAAAATACTCTCCGAAGAGAACAAAGGCGAATATAAACGAAACCGGATCCCCGACTGTTCCAGGTCTTTTATCGCTTCTTTTTTAAAAGGAAAGGAACCATAGGCATCGGAAAGCACAAAAACATTCACGCCTCTTGCCGCTGCTTTTTTAAGGCTGTTGATTACCTTAAGCCCCGTTTCGTCTGTCGCGAAAATATACGTTTGAAGGTGAAGGACTTCTTTGCTATTGTCAATGATCTGTTCAAGTATCTCAAAATAATTCCTTCCGCTAAAAACGAGCTGAATATCTTCCGCTTCAAGGTACTTTTTCATGGTACGGCAACAGTTTAAATTAAGTGGTGAGCCGTTTCATAAGGGAAAAGGCCCTTTCATCACGAAATGATGAGTAAAGATAGAATTATTGTTAATGCTTTCTAACCCGGATCAATTTTAATACTACTTTTACATTAAAATTTTATTAAGATGAAAAAAAGTGTATTAATAATAGGAGGAGTACTCTTATTTGCATTTATTATTTTTATGATGTACAGGAGTTCTTACAACACTGCCATTAAATACCAGGAGACCGTGGATGAGAAATGGGGGAATGTAGGGGCTAGTTATCAGCGCCGGGCTGACCTTATCCCACAGCTTGTTGCAACCGTTAAAGGAGCCGCTGCAAATGAAAGAGGGATCTTAACCCAGGTGACGGAAGCGCGTGCCGGTATTGTCGGCGCAAAAACTCCGGAAGAGATGGAGTTGATGGGCAAAAAAATAAATACCGCGATCAACCTGGCTTTTGAAGCCTATCCACAGATCCGTTCCACTGAGAATTTCGGTGACCTGCAGGCGCAACTTGAAGGAACGGAGAACAGGATCTCTGTTGCCCGCCAGAATTATAACGAGGCCGTGAAGGAATACAATATGCATATCCGTGGGTTCTTCAATAGCATCTTTTTAAACAAAGAAACTTTCCCTAAAAAAGAGCCATTTAAAGAAAGCGCAGGTTCCGAAAACGCGCCAAAAGTAGATTTTAACGAAACTAAATAAACTACGATTGACTTTGAAAGAGCCTCAGATTTCGCGGATTTATAACCTGTGTCATCAGCGTAATCTGCGGCAAAAAAAAGCAACCAACTAAAACAAATCGGAAATGCCAACAGCCCGTAATTTTTTCACAAAACAGGAACAGGACCTTTTGATCGAAGCGATTGGAAAGGCTGAGAAATACACCTCCGGTGAAATTCGGCTGCACCTCACAAATTTTTGTTTTGGAAACGAGCTCAAAGCCGCGCAAAGGGTATTTACCAGGTTAGGCATGCATGCTACCAGGGAGCGCAATGGCGTATTGATTTACATTGCCACTATGAGCAGGAAGGTTGCGATTATAGGCGACGAAGGCATTCACCAGAAGCTGGGAACGGAGTACTGGCAAAAACTTGTGGAGAAGCTGATAGAAAAATTCAGGTCCGCTAAGAGTTCTGAAGGTTCTGCTGCAAGAGCGGAAGCGCTGGTTGGATCTATTATCGATTGTGGGGAACAGTTAGGTAAATTTTTTCCGTTGAAAGACGACGATAAGAACGAACTCAGCAACAACATCTCTTTTTAATATGAAGAAAATTTTAATACTCTTCTTTTTTGCATTTGCAGGTGTTGTGAGTGCCCAGGTGGCTGATCGTCCCAATCCTCCGCGTTTATACAATAATCTTTCAAAAGAGTTCCCGGATTTTTTAGACAGGCAGGAAGCGGCGCTCATGGAAGAAAAGCTGGAACAATTCAGCAACCAGACCTCCAATCAGATCTGTATTGTAATTGTGGATGACCTGAAAGGCTACGAAGCTTCGGAGTACGCGTTTAAGATCGGGAATGAGTGGGGCGTTGGGAAAGCAGATAAGGACAATGGGATTGTCATTCTTATTAAGCCTACACAAGCAGATGGGGGAAGGGACCTTTTTATCGCAACCGGTAAAGGGCTTGAGGGTGCCATTCCGGACATTGCAACAAAAAAGATCCGTGATACGGAAATGACGCCTTATTTAAAAACAGGCGATTATTATACGGCGCTTGATAAAGGAACAGACGTACTGATGCAGCTTGCGAAGGGAGAGATCAATAAAAAAGATTATACGCGTGGTTATAGTTCAGAAGGAAGGAGAGGGGGGATCAGCGCAATTATTATTATCATTGTTTTAATTATTATCGTTTTTGGAAACAGGTTTGGTGGCGGGGGAAGTACTCTTTCAAGGGCCGGCCGTGCTATTTTCTGGGGAAGCATGTTAAGTGGCGGAGGCAGAGGCGGCGGATTCGGTGGTGGCAGTTCTTCCGGTGGCGGTTGGGGTGGATTCGGCGGTGGCAGTTTTGGCGGCGGCGGATCGGGTGGGAAGTGGTGACCTAAGGTTAAAAAAAGTACGTCCTCGTTTGAGCATTAGTGGGACTTATGTTTACAGCGCATGTACCAATACGAACCTGAGCGTTACAAACGCTCTTTTCAAACGTCCTCGTTACAAGCGAGGACGAGTCGGGGTTGCGTTCATTCCGAACACAAGGATGAAAATGCCCTGGTGTGAAGGAATCTCATGCAAAGTGAAGGACTCTTTTAAGCATAGTTGTATATGAGATTACTTTACTCCATTGACGTTCTTTATGCATAATTAATTTTTAACCTGTGTGGCTTACACATAATGCAAGTTTGTACAAGAACCAATAGTATTCCAATAAGCTGGAGTGGCTTAAATTCCAGACCTTATCTCCGGATATATTTCTTTATGTTACTTTTTCTAGTCAAAAAGTAACCAAAAGACAGGCCAAAAATATTTTCCACGCGCCTCGCAGAAAACTACGATTTTTACGCTCCCTAACGCACAAGCTCCGTTCGCTAAAATCTTGTTTTCTAGCTTCACCCCTCCTCAGCTCCGATTTTTGGCCGAGCCAACGCACGCGGGAATGGGCTAGCGGAGGATCTTGGAGCGTCATTTTTATCGATTTTCCGGCATAGAATTATCCCTCAAAGGCACGGGTTTTTGTTTTCAGAACCATATGTGTAAGAGAAATCTTATAAAATAAATTTATCCGTCATTATTTACGGATAAATTAAAAAATGATTTTAGGTGTATTATCTTTAACCTATCTCTATACAAGCAACTTCAACATTTTAATCCTCCGCCTGACCAGTTTTCAGTTTTAATCCGCACCTAAGCCGCCATCGCCTTTATTTTCTGCACGTTTGGTTTTACGCGTAATACGTAAAACATATAGTCGGTCATGGGTGCATCTGTAATACCAAGGTTTCTTCCAATGGTTATTAGTTGTCCGCGGTGATAGGTACTATGGTTCATGGCATGCTGAATGATCTCAAAGGCAGGAACCGTCTGGTCTCCGACATATGGAATTGAAAAGAATCGTCCTGAAATTGTTTCTTCGCTGTCCAGGTTGTTTACATATTCCATAAAAGCGGTGGAGTCTTTTAGGATGCCTTCAAGGATATCGTTAAGTGTGCCATCAAAGCCGTTAAAACGGAAAGCCGGAACCGGGGCTTGTTTCAGGTGCCCCAGCCAGGAGCGTTCCACGTCCCAGATATGCAACAATGTTGCCTGCAGGCTTGAGAAGCTGGAAGGGACTTCTTTGCTCATCAATTCTACAGGTTTGGTTTTTAACCATTCTACTAATTGTGTGTTTGCCCATAAGTTATAGGTTGCATAATCACTAACGAGGTAATTCAGGTCGATGTTTGATTTTAAAGTTCTCATAAGAATTGTTTTTAATTGTTTATGAAAACAAAGTAAATACCGCCGTGTGACAACCCTATGTCAACAGCCTGAAAAAGATCTTATATATTTTTGTAAACATCTGAAATTAAGCGTTTTATGTCTTCTTTTAATCCTTCGGGCTCTATGATCCGGGCGTTCGCACCAATCATGAGGAACCATCGCGCGAAGGCTTCGCGTGACGCCGAGAGAAAAGTCATTTCCACATCTTCCCTCTGTTCTTTTTCAGAAATAAAGCCGAAATAATATTTTTGGGTCACAATGTATTTTGCTATGTTTTTGTTCACCCGGATAATGATCTTTAATAGGTTACTTTGTTGGGAGATCTTTTGAAGATAAACGTCAAGGCTGGGATGTTCACGGTTTATTTTTTCTGATAAGATGTCCTGCGATCTGATGCGATCGAGCCTGAAATCCCTGTAATCGTTTTTAAGGTTGCAAAAAGCAATGAGGTGCCAGTTATTGTTTTGAAGAAATACACCAATGGGATCAACCGTTCTGCTTACAGCGGTATCTTCATAAGCGTTCTGGTAATTAAGCGCAAGTTTCTTTTTTTCACTGATGGCAGTCAGAATGAGCTGGAGTGAGGGATCGTTATTACCGGAAGCCGATTGAAAATTATTTCCAAGGATCAAAACAGTGGAATTTAAATCTTCGAGATAGTCTTTTTCGCCTTCTTTTAAGACTGCTTTAACTTTAAAAAGAGCGGAGCTGTAATTTTCCGCGTTGGAACTGTCGGTATATTTTTTAATTATTTTTTCCGCAACAACAAGTGAGGTTGCTTCTTCGCGGGTAAACATCACCGGGGGAAGGCGATACCCGCTCATGATGGAATAACCTACTCCGGCTTCGCCAATTATGGGGATGCCGGCCTCTTCAAGTGTTTTAATGTCGCGATAAACCGTACGCAGGCTGATATTAAAACGTTCTGCGATCTCGCCAGCTTTTACTACACGTTTAGATTGAAGCTGGATAAGAATAGCGGTTACCCTGTCGATGCGATTCACGTGATTGATCTATTGGAGAATAAATTTAGAAATAAATTTCACGAAAACTACACTACTTGTATACTTCCACTAGGGATCATTTCAAAAAATCTCCATCCACAATAAAAATCTTGCAGCCATTTTCGCTGGTGGAGAAATGAGGGTTTAATTCATTATCGCTTGTTTGATAACTCATTCCTTTTTTAAGTGAAAATTCTGAACCATCCTTTAGATGCGTCACAAATTCTCCTTCCGCGCAAAAAACAACATGGCCCTTGCTGCACCAATGATCGGCTTTGTAGCCCGCGGAATATTCCACCAGGCGGATCCTAAGTCCGTCATACTGTTTGGTATGCCAGAAAGAAGTTCCTGTTTCTCCTTTGTGTTCAGTGGCGGGAAGATCAGTCCAGTCTGTTAGTTCGAATGGTATCATCTTTAATTTTGTTAGTGGTTTTGTAAAAGTACTTTTTTTAACACAGAGTCGCAGAGACACTGATAAACAGAGGGAGTTATTTTATATGATCCTTTGTTTCCAAAACTGTATGTTACAAGATCCAATTCTCAACACAGGAACACAGAGGGAAATATTCTCTGTGACTTTATACCCCATAAACAGTGTGCTAACAGGTACTCTCAAAAATAGAAAAAATTACAAAAATCGGGCTGATTATTCTCCCCAGCGGTAGGAGTCCTGTTCAAGACCCGCGAGGTCTATCACTCTGTCAATAACAGTAGCGGCCAGTTCCTCAAAGGTTTTTGGGCTTGAATAGAAAGAAGGTGAAGCAGGGCAGATGATGCCTCCGGCCTCGGTAACGGTTTTCATATTGTTAATGTGGATCAGGCTTAAGGGCGTATCCCGCGTCACCAGGATCAGTTTCCTTCTTTCCTTTAACATAACATCGGCCGCACGCGTAATGAGATCGTTGCTGATACCTGAGGCGATCCGCGCCATCGTGCCCATGCTGCAGGGGCAGATGATCAGTGTATTGTATTTCGCAGACCCGGAGGCCATGGGCGCATAAAAATCGGTTTTAGCGTAAAGTTTAAAAGAATAGTTTTCGTAATCACGGTTGCCCAGCTCCAGCGCCCATACATCCTTTGCATTGTCGCTAAACACAAGACTCACTTCAGAGAGTTGACCTTTCAGTTTCCCGATCTTGTCGAGTAATACCCTGGCGTAAATGCTTCCGCTGGCACCTGTAACGGCAATCGCTAATTTGTAATTATTCGGTTTCACTTTTGCGGTTCTTGTCTATTGTGTAAGTAAACATCAAGGTAAGGATATTGTTGTAAAATCCTTTATTAAAATAACGCGCCACTACATTATTATAAAAAACATGCGAGGTGGCGCCGTAATTCCTGATTGCGCTAATGGAATTGGAGCAACGCACTTCACAGCTGAAGTTTTTTGCCATTTTTCGGCCAAGACCTATGTTCACGCCTATTTCATATTTTTTGAAATTGTTATCGCCTGTAATATCGATGTAGTTGAAATTTTCCCTGTAATTGATGAGGTAGGCAAACGACGGTCCCGCGGTAACAAAATAACGTTTGTTAAGCATGTACCTGAAGGACAGCGGTAGATCAATATAGTTAAGGGTGAGATGATAATAATCCAGGTTGTACTTCGTCGGATTTTTCCAGGTTCCTTTTTGTGAAAAATAAAAACCCAGTTCAAGGCTTATTTTATCATTGATCCAGGCATTTACAGCAAGTCCCGCAAAAGGCCCGGGTTTTTTATAACCGCTATAAGCATCTCCGTGTACCTGGCATACGTTTAACCCTAACGAAGGTTTAAGTTTAAACACAGAAATGTTTGGATCCTGGGCATTTCCCGCGTAACAAAGAAAGATCAGTATGAATGCCGCAAAGCGCATCGCGAAGTGCATTAGAATTTGTAGCCGAAGCCGAACGCCATGGTGGTTAATACCTGTAAACGCGGCCCTGCAAATTCACCTTTGTCTTTCTGATCATACAAGCCGTCATTGTTCCAGTCACGCTTAATAACAATATCGTCGTCGTAAAAGATCTGGGAGATAATGTTTGCAGAGAAATACTTACTGATTTTGATGGTAACAAGGTTGTTGAAAATAACGTCGATGTTACCCGGGTTATTGCCGTAGTTTGAGAAAAGGTCCAGGTAAGAATCCCAGTTAACATTCTTGGCAATGTCTTTTTTGAACTTCACGATAACCCGTCCCCCGAATTCGTAGCGGATGCGTTTTCCAGGGGTGGTCACATTTCCGAGCGTATCCCGTACTGCCGGTTCTACGCCGTAAGCACCTTCGTCTGCAAGGTATTGCCTGTTTACCAAAGTTATTTTTCCGGCGACGGGCGCAAAGGTTACTGAGAAATAATCTGTAGGTTTATAAGAAAGACCGAGGGCGAGTTGAATATAGCCTGGCGAGTTAAAATCTGAAACAGCCGGTTTTATTGTAGAATCACCGTCGTATTTATAACCGGGGGCAAATTGTGTACGGTAATCGGCCTGTGCGGTATAAAACCAGTATTTACTGAAAGCGTTTATGTCATATTTGGAAAGGAAAAAAAGCTGGTCGATGTTTTTCCGGAAAGGTACCGCATCACCGGCGCCTAGTTTTGCGATACCATATTGCGCATCCAGTTTATTGGTCCATTCCTGTTTGTTCTTTTTATAAATGGCCTGCATATTGAGGATGCTGTTGATCGCCGTAGCATTTTGTCCTCCGCCCTGCCAGTTACTTAATGAAGTCTGACTTGCATTGATGCCAAAAAAACCTGAAACTTTCCAGGAGGTATCTTTTTTTTCGGTTGTTGTACTGTCCTTTTGAATGGGTTGCAAAACCAATGGATCCTGCGCGGCAGACTGCAAAGCAAATGCGCTAAAAAAGATTAAAATCAGTTTTTTCATAGTTCTTAATTTGAATTCAAATGTACCTGAAAAAGACCGGTTAAAAAACTAGTCGATCCCGGAATATTCTTTTACAACATTATAAAGTGTATCTCTTTGCACGGGAATTTTTCCTACAGATTTAATGAGGTCCACCAGTTCCTGAGTGGATAATTTAGGATTCTGTTCTTCAGATCCGGCCATGCTGTAGATCCTGGTTGTATCATCGATTGTTCCGTCGAGGTCATCCGTTCCGAAATTAAGCGAAAGTTGTGCCGTGTTTCTTCCTATCATAGCCCAGTAGGCTTTAATATGTGGGAAATTATCCAGGTAGATCCTTGCTATGGCATAGTTACGCAGGTCTTCGATCACACTTACTTCGGGCACATGCGCCATTTCGTTTTCCTTGTTGCGGAATTTAAGGGGAATAAAGGCGTTAAAACCATGCGTTTTGTCTTGTAATTGCCTCAGACGTTCCATGTGATCAACGCGGTGCTCAAATGTTTCGATATGGCCGTACAACATGGTTGCATTCGAGTGATTTCCCATTCCGTGCCAGATCTCATGAATGGAAAGCCATTCCTCAGAAGTGCATTTCCCTCCGGCAATTTTATCGCGGATCTCTTTATCGAAAATTTCCGCGCCTCCGCCGGGTAAACTATCAAGCCCGGCGTCCTGCAATATTTTTAAGCCTTCCACGTAACTTACTTTTGCCTTTTTAAAGATGTAATGAAATTCAACGGGCGTCAGGGCTTTTATATGTAAGCCGGGACGATGCGCTTTTATTTTTTGGAATAACTCCGTATAAAAAGCAAGGTCTTGTTTCGGAACCACGCCCCCGGTAATGTGTACCTCTGTCACCGCCTGATCATCATAACCCTTAATGATATTGAGGATCTGGTCAACAGAAAGCTCCCAGCCCTGTTCGCGGTGTTTGATGAGGCGGGAATAAGAGCAGAATGCGCAGGAATACACACAGACATTCGTAGGCTCCACATGAAAATTGTGATTAAAATAAACATAATTCCCGCTTTTTTTCTCACGCACGTAATTGGCAAGTACACCCAGAAAACCAAGCTCTGCTTTTGTGTAAAGGGTCACACCTTCGTCAAATGAAATGCGCTTTCCGTTAAATACTTTTTCCGCGATAGCTTTTAATTCGGGCGAATAAGAAGAATTTGCCAGGAGGCTTTGTGGATCATGCTCACTTAAAATCATGCTCAAATTTACAGCTTCTTTTTTTGTGAGCAGGGGACAAATGCTAAAAAGATTAAAATTCCGAGTTCCTTATCTCAAGTTCTGGATGACCTAAAATAAATAACCCGAAACCTGAAATAACTACTCCACCCAAAGCACCATTCCCTTTAAATATTCGCCTTCGGAAAAGAAAGGCGTTACCGGATGATCTGCGGGTTGATATAAATAGTGAAGTATTTTAATATTCCGTCCCGCTTCAAGCGCCGCTGAAGTAACCGTGTTGTAAAAAAGCATTTTATCCACCACACCGCTGCAGCTGAATGTGAAAATAATACCGTTGGTTTTGATAAGTTTCATTGCCATGGTGTTAAGGCGTTTGTAGCCAATTACCGCGTGGTGCTTGGCGTCCCGGCTCTTTGCAAATGCGGGAGGGTCGAGTACGATCACATCGTAAAAGTCTTTTTTATCCTTTAAGAATTCAAAGGTGTCAATAGCAAAACTTTCGTGGTTCAGGCAGTGGTTTAATTCAATATTTTTATCACAAAGAGCAATTGCGGGTGCGCTCACATCCACCGAATGTACCTTAACAGCGCCTGCCGCTGCTGCGTATACGGAGAATCCACCTGTATATGAAAAGGTATTCAGCACGGTTTTGTTTTTGCTGTATTCAGCCAGAAGTTTGCGGTTATCGCGTTGATCAATAAAAAACCCGGTTTTCTGACCGTTAATAAAATCGATCTTAAACAAATGATCGTTTTCTTTTACAAGAATTTCTTCTTCGGCACCGAATAAAAATCCATTTTGGGTTTGGCCGGCAAAATGTTTAGATAAGGTCTCGGCGCTTTTATCATATATGCTTTTGAGAGACGGGCCCAGGGTCCTTTTTATGGCCGCGCATATGTTTTCTTTTTGAAGATACACCCCCCAGGAATGGGCCTGTAATACTACATGACCGTTGTAATAATCCAGGATCAGGCCCGGCACACCGTCACCTTCGCCAAAAAATAAACGGCAGACGTTTGTATGTTCATTCAGAATAGATAGTTGTTGCCTGTATTGCCAGGCTTTATTAATTTTTTCGAACCAGAAGTTCTCATCAATGGTCGTTTGTTCAAAGGAGATAATCCGCACCGCAATACTTCCGCCACCAGCGTAGTACCCAATTCCCAGGAATTCATTTTTATTTGAATATACTTCCGTGAGATCCCCTTCCTGCAGGTTTGCCGGTTTCTTTGCAATAGCCCCTGAAAATACCCAGGGATGTTTGCGCTGCATGGAGAATTCTTTTCCTTTATTTAAGATGATCTGCGGATAGCTCATAGACATGTTTTTAGCCACATATTTCACGGATTACGCAGATAAAAGCGAACCATAGAAATAAGGCCGTTAGTTTAGTCAGCAAATTTAGTATTCTTTTACCACTTGGGCACAAAGTTCACCCAGAAACACCAGGTGCCAATCTATTTCTTGGTGCGCCTTAGTATCCTTTGTACCTTGCCGCTTTCAGGAAAGGGATTATTTTTGAAATTAATTTTGAAAATGACATATAATTGTTACTTTTAAATTTATCAAACCCTATTTTGTTATGGAAGTAAATCAAGTTTTTACGCATGAATTTTCATTTACCCAGGATGAAGTGAACCGTTTTGCCGAAGTTACCGGGGATAAAAATCCAGTTCACATAGACGCTGCTTACGCAGCTAAAACTATTTTCAGGAAGCCAGTAATGCATGGAATGCTGGGCGCAGCTTTATTTAGCAAAGTCTTCGGGACATTGTTCCCAGGCGAAGGAACAATTTACCTGAAACAATCTCTCAATTTTTTAAAACCGATGTACGTGGATACAAAATACCAGGCAATTTTTACCGTGAAAGAGCTTCTTAAGGACAAAAACAGGGCGGTGGTGGAAACACTGATCAAAAACCCGGAAGGATTTGTATGCACGAGCGGTGAGGCCACCATCATGAATGTCGATAAGATAAAGAACTAGATCCCACACTATACAAGTTCCTTGAGTTGCGCCGGACATGGAACCGGCAATTTCTCTGCCTGTACTCTCCATATTAGTTTTAAAATCAATTTAACCTAAAATCATAACCTATGGATAAGCAGAATAAAAGAATTGTTTTGGTAACTGGTGCCACGGGCGGCCTCGGAACAGCAATGTGCAAAGAACTGCATAAAGATGGGTACCATGTGGTGGGAAATTATCACACCAAAGAAAAAGCTGAAAAATGGATGCAGACCATGAAAACCGAAGGTTTCGATATCCAGCTTTTTTATGGAGATGTGAGCGATTTTGACAGTGCGGGGGACATGATCCGGAAAATTGAAGCAGAAGCAGGTCCTATTGACACCTTAGTGAACAACGCAGGGATCACCCGCGACGGCCGGCTGATCAATATGAAAAAAGAAGACTGGTATGCGGTGATCAACACAAATTTAAACTCAGTATTTAATTGCTCGCGCAATGTTTTAGACGGCATGATACAACGAAAATTCGGACGCATCATTAATATCTCTTCTGTGAACGGTCAGCGTGGCCAGTTCGGGCAAACCAATTACAGTGCGGCCAAAGCCGGCATGCACGGATTTACAAAATCACTCGCCATGGAGGTTGCCAAATACGGCATCACGGTAAATACCATTTCTCCCGGTTATATTGGAACCGATATGGTAATGGCTGTGCCCGAAAAAGTTCTGGTGCAGATCGTGGCCCAGGTGCCTGTGGGGCGTTTGGGTGGTACACATGAAGTTGCGCATCTTGTAAGTTTTTTAGCGAGCGAAGAAACAAGCTTTATTACCGGCGCCAATTACAGTATTAACGGTGGGCAGCACGTGTATTAGCAATCTGCATTATTTACGATTGACAATTTATGATTGAAGGACAGTAGTTGCAAATTGTCAATCTTTCAATTGTAAATTATTAAGGTTTATTCACCCTAACCAGGGGTTTGTTATTTTAAATAAAAGACCTATTTTAGGCGTCTAACACAAACTTAAAAATATGGAACAAAAAAGTGGACAAAAGGGGCACCCGAAGGGACTCTGGTATTTATTCGGGACGGAAATGTGGGAACGTTTTGGGTATTACCTGATGCTGGGGATATTCTCGTTATACATGCTCGACAACTGGAACAACGGCGGAATGGGCTTTAGCCCTGCAAAAAAATCAGACATCTACGGGACCTACCTGGGCCTCGTTTATTTAACTCCTTTTATAGGTGGTTTACTCGCCGACAGGATCCTTGGTTACAGGAGATCGATCGTGATAGGAGGACTGATGATGGCCTCAGGTTATTTTCTCCTTTCCGTGCACAGTACATCCAGTTTTTTTGTTGCCCTTGCGCTCATCATTCTTGGAAATGGATTCTTTAAACCAAATATCTCCACTCTTGTAGGAAATCTTTACAGCGGCGATGATATGAAAGACAAAAAAGATTCAGGCTACAATATTTTTTATATGGGAATTAACGTCGGGGCTTTCATCTGCAACTTCGTGGCCGCATATATGCGCATCAACTATGGCTGGGGACATGCATTTGCGGCGGCAGGAGTAGGGATGCTGGTAGGTGTTGTTATTTTCTTATTAGGTACTAAACATATAAAACATGTGGATGTTGTGAAGCCGGTTCAGGCCGGGGACATGTCGACAGGAAAGATTCTGGGCATGACTGTGTTACCAATGTTTGTATTCGGGATCATCGGCTACATGCTTCCCGGAAATTTTTTAGGATCAGATACGAATGACGCTTTTATTATTGGCTGTCTTCCGGTTATCGCTTTCTTTGTTTACCTTGCGTTTGCGGGTGATCCGAAGGAAAGCCGCGCTATTAAAGCTTTACTGGCAGTATTTACCTGCGTCATCTTATTCTTCGCAATCTTCCATCAGAATGGTGATGCTTTAACCGTTTGGGCAGAAGATCATACAGAAAGAAGAATGTCAGAAAGCGTATCGAACGTTGCAGATAAAGTAGGAATGGCACAGGTAGTGGTAAACAACGAGATCGTTTCTGCTGATCAGGCGACCTTTGATGCTAAAATTGAGGAATTACGTGCGCAGGAAAAAGCAATGCCCGAAAATACAATAGAGGAGCTGGCGGCGAAAGCCAAGTTCTCAAACAGTATTGGGCAGCTTGAAAAATCAAGAAGTTATTTCTCAACGCTTCCGGGTGACCAGGTGCCACCGCAGGGCAGCAACCTGAAATTATATTCCACAGAATTATATCAATCTATCAACCCATTCTGGGTCGTTGTGTTAACACCTTTAGTAGTAGGAGTGTTCGGCTTTATGAGAAGACGAGGAAAAGAGCCAAGTACCCCTACGAAAATTGCGATAGGCCTTGTGATCACGGCATTATCGGCGCTGGTAATGGTTGGCGCTGTGTTGTCAACAAATAATCTGTCTACCAAAGCTGGTTCTTTCTGGCTGATCGCTTCTTATGGGGTTATAACGGTCGGTGAGCTTTGTTTGTCTCCTATGGGATTGTCCCTGGTTTCCAAACTTTCCCCTCCGCGGATCACCGCTTTAATGATGGGAGGATTCTTCCTGGCGATCTCTGTTGGAAATAAATTATCCGGCATGCTTTCCAGCATGTGGGAAAGTACGGCAAAGAAAGAGAATTTCTTTTACATGAATTTCGCGCTGGTGCTTGGCGCCGCCGTTTTACTTTTCGCCATGCTTAAATGGCTGAACCGTGTAATGAAAGAAAACAACGTACAGTAATCGTTTATCATATTTAATGAAAGCCCTTGGAAACAAGGGCTTTTGTTTTTCAATCCCTCCTTATGGATAAAAGTGTAGAGCAAATACAGAACTTTAAAGGCAAGTATCCACCACAATTATGGAGCCTGTTCTTCAGTGAAATGTGGGAACGTTTTTGTTTCTACGGAATGAGGGGAATGCTCACGTTCTTTATGATCCATCAATTGGGCTATAATGAAGTGGAGGCTAATCTTCAGTATGGAGCGTCTCAATCCTTTGTTTATGCATTCACCTTTATTGGCGGCTTATTTGCCGATAAGATCCTTGGTTACCGCCGTTCACTCTTCTGGGGTGGATTACTAATGATAGTTGGGAGCATTATTTTGGCAATCGATCCGAAAGAATTTTTTTTCATGGGTATTGGTTTCAATATTATAGGGACTGCTTTTTTTAAACCCAATATATCTTCTATGGTTGGTCGCCTTTACAAAGACAGCGATCCAAGAACGGATGCGGGATTTTCTTTATTTTACGCAGGTGTTAACCTCGGCGCATTTATTGGGGGCATTTTATGTATCAATATTGGTAAGAGGGAATATTTCCAGAAAATGATACCCGCGGGCATGGAATGGAATGTTGCCTTTGGTTTAGCCGCGGTTGTCATGATGATTAGTCTTGTTACATTCATTTTCACGCAAAAAAGTTTGGGTAGTATTGGCAATTCGCCGATCATGCATTTAGCACCAGTTAGAAGAAAATTATATGAGTATTCAACATTCATTGGTTCGCTTGTTGCCATTCCGATAGTTGTGGTCATGGTTTCAAAAACAGAGTACACGGATATGTTCATGTTTATTATTGGCCCGGCTTCGCTTGTTTATCTTATCTACGAAATGCGAAATTATTCCTTGGAAGAAAATAAAAAGCTTATAGCAGCTATATTTTTTATGATCTTCTCTATTTTCTTCTGGGCTTTTTTTGAACAAAGTGGTGGCTCTTTGAGTATTTTCGCGGATAATAATTTGCACAATTCAATTTTTGGAATTGAAGTTGATGCGAACGGAGCAAATAATTCTGTAAACTCCTTATTTGTTATTGCGTTTGCGGCGCCCCTTGGAATATTATGGTTATTAATAGGGAAAAAGAAATTAGAGCCAAATACCATTGTAAAATTCGGCCTTGGATTTTTATTTCTTGCCGCGGGCTTTTATGTGTTTTATTATACACGTCTTTTTTCCGATGAAAATGGTATGACCTCTCTTGGTGTATTTACATTTGGTTGGTTTGTGATCACATTAGGTGAATTGTGCTTATCGCCAATAGGAATGTCCATCATGACAAAACTTTCTCCAGTAAAATTGCAGGCAGTAGTTATGGGAATGTGGTTTCTGGCGAGTGCTTATGGTCAGTATTTTGCTGGACTTTTAGGAGCGAATATTGCAGAAGCTTCAGGCAATGCTTCCAACGCAGAAAAGTTTTTGATCTACACAGAAGGCTATAAACAATTGGGGATCTATGCACTGGTAATAGGTGCTGTGATGCTTGCCATTTCACCTTTCATTAAAAAGTTGATGGGGGAAGTGAAATAGTTCTTCGCCAGAAACAAAGGAAATAAATACCTTGAATAGGGCAGGGTTCTAATTGTAGGTTAAAGCATCTATTTTTTTACACAGATTTCACCGATTTCGCAGAGCCAAATAATTAAAAATTGCCTTTGGCAAAATTTCACGGATCCGCTAAGAAGTTTTCTCCGTTTCATAGTGCCTGTTCTTTTCGGTTCGTTTACTTTTATACTTCTGTCAAAACTGTTTAGGTTTCATATTTTTAGAAGCAAGCTCCGCTATCTCGTTAATTCGTCTTTGTTTTGTTTCTTCCTGTTTGGCAAGCGCAATCCACTGCAACATGGCTTTTCTAACGGATCTGCTTAAGCTCAAAAAGAATTTTTTTGAACCTTTGTGGCTTTTAAAGGCTTTCTCCAGGTCTTTGGGAACAACTAATTCCTCTACTGCATCTAAATGTTCCAGGAGCCATTTTGTTTTGCAGTTTCAATACTTTTTAAACCGACATCCGTCATTCTTCCTTCCTCAATCAGCTTTGTGACTTTTTCTTTGTTTATTTTTGACCAGGTACCACCGGTCTTCCGTTTGCTGAAGAGTTGCATGAATTTTTCAGCGTCAATGGATCTCCGTGTACTGTCTATCCATCCGAAACAAAGTGTTTCGTCAACAGCTTCGCTCCAGGAGAGAGTCGGCATACCGGAGTTCATTTTATAACAAATTAACCAGACGGATTGTTTTTGTGCATGGTTTTTTTGAAGCCATTTTCTCCACTGCTTTCTGTCGGTTGGATAGAACGCGTCGGTATTTTCTTTGCTCATGTTAATCGGTTTGATATTCCTCTTGATCAGTTTCAACTTCCGGATTTTTGCGTCATCCGGATCAATTCCTGCTCCAGCCGGTCAAAATTCTCTTCATTTTTTTCACCGGCAAATCCTTTTATTTGTTGCACTCTTCAGCAGAGTCAAAAAGCATTTTGAATACAATTTTTGTTTTGTCTGGTGCAACTTCATCAAATGTGGCAAGTACCTGGAAAATCGGTTTTGAATGACGTTTCCATGCTATGAGCGCAGGTTTCTCAATTTTAATAAATTCACATTCGTTAGCGTAATTTCCTTTGTCGGGACCATGCATGATAAAGCTCCATTTTCCGCCAACCCGCAGGTCAAATTCATGAAAGGTATTGGTGAAACCCGCCGGACCCCACCAGTTTTTCAGATGTTCCGGTTCGGTCCAGGCCCGATATACAAGCCCTCTTGAAAAATTCATAATTCTGGTGCTTACAATTTCGCAATCAGCGGTTGTGCTTATTATTTCTGTTGACATATGGTTTGAATAAGGGTAATGAGAGCGAATTTAATAAATTTCTGATGTAATACTGCTGATCAATTATACAGGCAAAGCTCATTCTCATAAGCCGGTTTTTTTATATTCTTCAGCAAAATATACTGCAAACGTTTGTAGATTTTTTTATCGCGCAGGTTTTATTATAGATAGGATCCTCTTCATTTTCTTAAGATCTTCTCCATTGCCTTTCCTTTTGCTACTTCATCAACCAGCTTATCCAGATAACGGATCTTTTGCATGAGTTTATCTTCGATCTCTTCCACACGGTATCCACAAATAAGGCCCGTAATTTTTGAAACATTCGGATTCATGTGTGGCGCCTGGGCGAAAAAGGTTTCAAGATCGCTTTTTTTGTCGATGTGTTGTTGCAATGTTTCTTTGGTATATCCTGTCAGCCAAAAAATAACGGTATCTACATCAGCTTTTGTGCGTCCCTTTTTCTCTACTTTTTGTATATAGAGGGGATAGATACTGGCAAATGACATTTTAAATACTCTTGCGTTATCCATTTTTGTGAGTGTTTGTGGCTTTTATTCTTCAAAATTACTTAAAATTCGCTTCCCGTGTCTCCAGATTCGGACTGACCTTATCTGAAGTACGAAAAAATCCTTTTACATATTTTTGACACGATACTAATTTTTTTTCTTTACGGAGGCTGTCGCTTTTTTATTTGCTTCTACCGCGGTCTTAACCCAAAAATCAAAGTCCTTTTTATTGTTTGTTCCGTCTGCATCTATAAGCAACCAGCCTGTCATTGGCTTACCTGTCAGGTCAAAAATTCTGGCTCCTTTTAGCGAAAGAAGTTCACTCGTCATTTCGGGCTCGCAACGAAGCATTAGATCTTCCTTGTTTACACCAAGACACATTTTGTCGTTGATCATAAAAGCAATACCTCCAAACATTTTTTTCTCTGTGAGTTTTTTTGTTCCTGAAAGCGCTGTCCTTATACGGTCAGCAATTTTTTCGTTGTATGCCATTGTAAATTATTTTTCTGATGTGATTCGTCCTGCTATGTTGTCCAACTGCGTAATACTTGCAGGAGCAAGTTACCAACCAAACTATCTATTGTCATTTTGTTAATTTATATCCTAAATAACTACCAAGAAATTTTGCTCCATTGGCAAGAGTAAAAATTAAAATAATGTCTGACCATTGAACCGTAGCAGCCAATAATAGAATCAATAAGTCCAGCAAAACATAAATGAGTGGAAAAAGAATTATTAATTCGAATAGATTCTGATATTTCTTTTTCTTCCAATATCTTGCGACTAGGAAGAAAATAACAAACCCAAAGATACCTGAGATAAAAGGTGCGGAAGATTCGGCGTGGGCTTCATAAACACTGACTCCTTGTCCCGGATTTATGACATACGAGTACAGGGTAACTTCAAGGATCGACAGAATAATCAATGTTATCATTGTCAGTATTGCCAATCCGGTTAATTTTAAAACAGTATATATTTTCATTTACCTGGTCGTGTTAATTTGTTATGTTTCTAAAATGTCACCAATGGCTTTCAGATTTATCAGTTTCTTGTCTTCACTGGATAATCCTTTCAGTATTATCTCGGCAGTTCCGGTTAGTAATTGTTTAAATTCCAGTTCTATGTAAACGTCATTATTAACAGAATTCAGATTTAATGATTTAGGCGAATGTACAATTGAACCTGGATATATGGTCTTATAAAACTCAATGTCATTTGTCAGGATTATATAACTGCGATAGAATTTGGTTCCAAAAAACTCAAGGTAGCCTAACAAAATTAACCCGTCGACTAAAAATAAGAGGTCTGCCTTATTAAATTTAAAATTCCAGCTTTTAATGTTTATCTGGAAGATGTCGACTTTAACGTTTTTTTTCTCCCTGATAATTTTATCTGCGAGGACCGATGATTTACTTAAAAAGACATCCAGGATATTTTTACCTGAGAGGTACAGGATGGTTATTATAATTACGATAAAGCAGGTAAAAAATAGTATTGGTATTAAATTCATAATAGTTTTAACTTCCACAATTGTACATAAACTCTCCAGGTAAATTACTGTTTTCAAAATTAATTGGTTTTTTTCTCCATCCCTTTAAAATTTATTAACTATTTGTAAACCAGTGTTATAAACCGGTATTAGTCGTTTGTTGTCGCTTAAATCCGGATGTAAATGTTTATTAACCGAATAAAGTTTTGATCCCGCCGCAACTTTGCATCGTCGATTTGAGATAACGCGTTTCCCAATGAGACAAAAAATAAAGCCACAGATTTCACAGATGGCGCAGATAAAAAAGTAAAAAGATCAGATCAGCGAAATTAGCGTAATCTGTGGCAAAATAAAAAGTTAAACAATAAAAAAACAAAACAATGATGAACATTAAAAATCACGTACAATTAGTTGGACGTTTAGGTGCAAACCCGGAAGTAAAAGTATTAGAGAATGGTAACAAGCTTGCACGCTTTAATATTGCAGTAACAGAAACCTATAAAACAAAGAGTGGCGAAAAAGTAACCGATGTGCAATGGCATTCTGTTGTTGCCTGGGGCAATCTGGCCGGGATCGCCGAGCGCATCTTAAACAAAGGCACACAGGTTACCGTGGATGGTAAATTGTTCAATCGCTCTTACATCAATAAGGAGGGCGTAAAACGTACCAGCACTGAGATTGTAGCAAATGAGCTGTTTGTGTTTGCAAGGCAGGTTCAGGCCGCTTAATATCAGTAAAAAGCCGCAAACATGAGTAAATAACAAAAAAGCCACAGATTTCACAGACGACACAGATAAAAAAATAAAAAGATCAGATCAGCGAAATCAGTGTTATCTGTGGCAAAAGAAAAAGTAAAACAATTAAAAAAACAAAACAATGACGAACATTAAAAATCACGTACAATTAGTTGGACGTTTAGGTGCAAACCCGGAAGTAAAAGTATTGGAGAATGGTAACAAGCTTGCACGCTTTAATATTGCAGTAACCGAAACTTATAAAACAAAGAGCGGCGAAAAAGTAACCGATGTGCAGTGGCATTCTGTTGTTGCCTGGGGCAACCTGGCCGGGATCGCCGAGCGCATCTTAAATAAAGGTACACAGGTTACCGTGGATGGTAAATTATTCAACCGCTCCTACGTAAATAAAGAAGGTGTAAAACGTACCAGCACGGAGATCGTAGCGAATGAGCTGTTTGTGTTTGCAAAACAGGTACAGGTAGCTTAACATCAATAAAAGTCACAAACATAAGTAACAAAAATAGCCACAGATTACACAGACGGCACAGATAAAAAAATAAAAAGATCAGATCAGCGAAATCAGTGTTATCTGTGGCAAAAGAAAAAGTAAAACAATTAAAAAACAAAAACAATGAATACAACAAACAGAGTACAATTAACAGGCAACCTGGGCAACGACCCTGAAATAAAAACCTTCGAAGGAGGAAAGCTTGCAAAATTCTCCATGGCAACAAAGGAAGAATACACTACCCGCAGCGGAGAACGCTCCGCAGATACCCAATGGCATTTTATCATTGCCTGGGGCAAGGTAGCGGAGCGTGTGGAATCTGAATTGAAAAAAGGAAGCTTCGTAAGTGTGGAGGGTAAATTGGCGACCCGCAACTATATAGATAAAAATGGCCAGAAAAAGTATGTAACTGAAATTGTCGCCAGCGATGTGGTACTGAATCAGAAGCAGGCCTGAGATGTGTCAAAGCTCTGTGCCTTATAAGCGGACAGGGCTTTTATACTCAGGAGATCTTTGTAATATCCAGTTCTTTCAGTTTGGGATTTATCTTGTGAATGCCGAGCACTACGAGGATGGTCATGCCGCCGCCAAAAGCAATGGAAGGGATCAGTCCAAGGATCTTTGCTGCGACACCGCTCTCAAAGGCACCGATCTCGTTGCTGCTGCCAACAAAAATATTGTTGATGGCGCTTACCCGGCCTCTCATATTGTTAGGGGTCATCAGTTGAAGAATGCTGTGTCTTACCACTACGCTTACATTGTCGAAGGCGCCGGTCATAAACAGCATGGCGCATGCAAGCCAGTAATTTTTGCAGAATCCAAAGAGGATGGTAAAAATACCGAAGGCTACAACCGACCAGATCAGGGCGACACCGGCTTTTTTAGCTGGAGGATAAGCCACCATGATAAAAGCAGAGATCACAGCGCCGATAGCAGGAGCAGTCCTTAATAATCCATAAGCCTCCGGACCTAGATGCAGTACCTTGTCTGTAAAGGCAGGAATAAGCACCACCGCGCCGCCGAATAACACAGCAAAGAGATCGAGCGAAATAGCGCTTAGCACCATTTTGTTTTTGAATACAAAACCTAGTCCCATTTTCATGCTTTCAAGAACTGTTTCGCGTTTTTCATGTACTTCCGGTGATCCCGGGTTATTGATCCGGATCACGAGGTATAAAGAAATAAGAAACAGCACCACTTCCGTAATGTGGCACCACTGAGCATTGTAGGTATTATTATGCCCGTAAATAAAACCGGCAAGTACCGGACCTAAAATAGCGCCTGTATGCCAGGCTGTACTATTCCAGGTGGCGGAGTGAGTATAATCCTTCCGGGGAACGAGCTGGCTCAGGTATGGATTTGTAGTAGCTCCCAGGAAAGCCCGGATGATGCCGAAAAGGAACACCACGGAAAAGAGCACGGTTATGCCTGCGCTGTGCAGCAAATGGATCATGGCCTGAGCGTTTAAAAAAAGAAAAAGCGCGCCAAACATCAATAGCGCAGTACTGATCAGGATGATCTTTTTTTTGGAGATGAGGTCTACATAATGCCCGCTGAAAAAAGACGTGATGATAAAGGGAATGGCTTCGGCAAGGCCTATCAATCCGAGTACCAGTTCATCCTTGGAGTATTCGTAATAGATCTGCAGGTAAATGGTACTGAACTGCATTTGAATTGCCAACGTTAAAAACAGACGCACCAGGATAAAAAGGCGAAACTCTTTTATTTTAAAAAGCTGGAGTGACTCCGTTTGTAGGAAAGACATAAACGCCTGTAAAATTAAGAAAAGGATCAAGAAAAAATTAAAACATGACAAATTAAATCAACAGTAACCCCGTTTGCAGATGTATATGGAAGAAAATATAAAACACATGAATATTAAAGCCCTGGCCGAAGACGACAGGCCGCGCGAGAAATTCTCAGGACTTGGAAGGCAGGGTCTTAGTGATGCAGAACTGATCGGGATCATTCTTGGGTCGGGCAACCGGAACGAAACGGCGGTACAGCTGGCCCAGCGCATGCTTTCCGCGTGCAGCAATAACCTTAACGAGCTGGCAAAACTGAGCCTTAACGACTTGAGGAAATTTAAAGGAATAGGGAAGGTGAAGGCTATAAACATTGCCGCAGCCTTTGAACTTGGCAGGAGGAGAGTGGATTCGGATGCCATCGAGCGGGTCAAGATCACCTCTAGCAGCACTGCTTATCAACTGCTCAACAAACGTCTAAGCGACCTGCCGCATGAAGAGTTCTGGGTTTTGTTGCTCAACCGGGCCAACCAGGTAATGAAGGAAGAAAACCTGAGCAAGGGTGGCGTTTCCGGAACGGTGGTGGATATCCGTCTTATCTGCAAAATGGCGGTCGAAAATGCGGCCAGCGGCGTGGTGATCGCTCACAACCATCCCAGCGGTCAGGTGATTCCCAGCGAGCAGGATAAAACAATTACTAAAAAATTAAAAGAAGCGTTAAAGTTATTCGAGATCTCCCTGCTTGATCATATCATTATTGGCGACCAGAAATATTTTAGTTTTTCGGATGACGGTTTGTTATAGAAAGGGAGCCATGACGATAGAATGTCATGATTTTTTATATTCCCGATGCCGCATGTAAGAATGAAAATTCTCATTCACTTCTCGACTCCCCTCGAAGTGATAGTTCAGGTGAAATCCAAGCGATAATGCAGGTGAAATTGGAGTAAATTTGAGTAGAGCCAGTGTCAGTTCGAGCAGGGCAAACATCCAGGGGATGTTTGGGCCAGAATGCAGGGCAGCCACTGCCAGTTCGAGCGGAGTCGATGTCAGTTCGAGCGGAGTCGAGAACAATCTACAAGTTAAAGAAAAATGGCCGTAAAATTTCTTTACGTCAACATGTTGAAGTGCTCCGATAGTATTAATTACTTCTCATGCGAATTATCCATTAAGGACTTGGAGCACACATGGAACTTCACTGAGTTAATAACTGGTTTTTATTGCTTGCGCTCAGAACATTTGTATCTTTATGCAGTAAAGAATGACGTGGGACTATCCTGGATAAGATCGGTTTTACAAAATAAGTAAGAGAAAAATAAGTGTATATTTATGTTAAAAATAGTCACCATCATAGGTGCCCGTCCTCAGATTATTAAGGCTGCTGCCTTAAGCAGGGCAATTAAGAATAATTTCAGCGGCCGTATCAAAGAAATTATTGTACACACCGGCCAGCATTATGATCCAAATATGAGCCAGGTGTTCTTTGATGAACTGGGAATTCCTGCTCCTGATTATAACCTGAATGTAGGAAGCAGCAGCCATGGCAAACAGACTGCCTCCATGCTTGTTGGCATCGAGGAAATTCTCGTTAAAGAAAAGCCGGATGCTATTGTTCTTTACGGCGATACCAATTCTACTTTGGCGGGAGGTATCGCCGCAAGTAAGATCCATATCCCAGTAGTGCACATAGAAGCCGGGCTTCGTTCATTCAGCAAAGTGATGCCGGAAGAAATAAACCGCATTATGTGCGATCACGTGAGCACTTTTTTGTTTTCTCCCACCAAAACAGGTTTTGAGAATTTACTGAGGGAAGGATTTAAGCGGGATGCCGCGGCGCCTTATTCTGCCGATAATCCCAAGATCTATCACTGCGGCGACGTGATGTATGACAACAGTCTTTATTTTAGTTCGGTTTCAGAAACCAAAACAGACATCATCAGGAAACTAAAACTTGAAAAGAATAAATTTATTCTCGCCACGATTCACAGAAATAACAATACCGATGAGCCTGAACGCTTGAATGCGCTTTTCAGGTCGCTTCAGGATATTTCGCTAAAACATGATCTTGAAGTGGTGTTGCCTTTACATCCCCGCACCTCTAAACTCCTGGAAACAAACCTAGATAAAGACCTGCATGCAAAAATAAAATCAAATCCGCGGTTCAGGATCATTGAGCCCGCTTCTTTTTTAGAAATGGTAGCTCTTGAAAAGAACTGTAAACTGGTGATGACTGACAGCGGCGGGGTGCAGAAGGAAGCGTTTTATTTTGAGAAACCCTGCGTGATCCTGAGACCTGAAACGGAATGGGTGGAGCTTGTGGAGTGTGGAGCCGCTATTGTGGCAGACGCGGATGAGGAAAGAATTAAAGCGGCGTTCGAAACTTTAAGTTTAAAGAAGGGTCTTACATTCCCAAAATTATACGGAGATGGTAAGGCAGCGGAATTTATTTGCGGGGAACTGGTGAAGTACCTGTAAGTTCTTTGAGATCGCTTAGCCGATGTCCGCGATGATGGATTTTTATACTTAGTCGGGCCTCGAAATGTCTCTTCTCTTTTTTAGAACTTACCTTTTTCCCTAACTAAAAAAGTAACAAAAAAGTCAAGATGATTTGTCAACCTGAATTTTTTGCGTTGACGCCTAAATGTAATACCCATATGTAAAAAAATCCGGGTTCGCACCAAATCGCTCCCGACAGATGTCGGGACCACCGCAGTATCCTGGACGTGACCAAAACTCAACAGTCACAATATATTCTGCCGAAAAAGCAACTAATAAATTAGATTTCCGGAAAATTGTAACCCCTGTTATTGCATAGAAATCTACTATTAATAAGGCTTTAAAAGTATTTGATGGTCGACTAACTATTTTCCTTTTTCAAAATACTGCATTAACTCATCTTTTTTATTGGGAGAAACGTCAATCACAGAACCGTTACTCATGGTTAGCTGCCCACCTTTTCCCTTTTTGTATTTCTGAACATGCTCCAGGTTAATGATGTGTGATTTATGTATTCTCAGGAATCCGGATTCGCTCAGTAATTCCTCATAGAACTTCAGGGTGCGGCAGATCATCATTTTAGGCCTGGCGGAAAAGTAGAAGTCAGTGAAATTATCATGTGCATCACAATGCACCACGTCTTTTAAGTTCACCACCTCAAAACCATCTTGCAGGGGTAATACGATCTTATGCTGGTCAGGGCGTTTGGCTTTTATGTTTTCCAGCAGCACTTTTGTATGCAGGCCCGAGCTGTTTTTCTGTTTCTGCGTTTTGATCTTTTCAACTGCCGCTACCAGCTCATCAATACTCACAGGTTTTAATATGTAATAGGCCGCGCTGTAGTTGAGGGCCTGGATGGCATAATTATCAAAGGCTGTAACAAATACCGTTTCAAAATCGATGTCCTTAATCTGCTCTAGCAGGTCAAAACCATTGCCCTTAGGCATCTCCACATCCAGGAACAAAATATCCGGTTGAAATTTCTCGATAGCCTGTAATCCTGTTTTAACGGAATCGCATTGCGCCAGGACCTCCACATCAGGACAATACTTCAGCAGGTAATCATTCAGGATGTTCCGGCTTATTTTTTCATCGTCAACTAATATGGCTTTAAGCATGGGCATGTTTATGTTGTGGAATGAATAGGTTTATTTTTGTTCCGCAGTTGAGCTCTCCAGGATAAGCGTCGTCTACAAGTACCCGGATGTTGGTTTCAAAAAGCTCGTTCATGATCACAAGACGGTTCTCTATGTTCTGCATCCCGATCGATGCCTGTTTTTTCTGGTTGCTGGTTTTCAGTTCCTTTGATTTGTTCCTGCCAATGCCGTTATCCATAATACTCACTAATAATTCGTTGTCTTTTTCAATGATATAAATAGAAAGTTTTCCAGGGTGATCGAGGTAGCGCAGCCCATGCCAGATCGCATTCTCAAGATACGGCTGGATCAGCATCGGCGGTAGTTCAAATTCTTCCTCATTTATCGTTTCGCTGATCTCAAGGGTATAGTCAAACTTATCACTAAAGCGTGTATGTTCCAATTGCAAGTATAAACGCAGCATGTCCAGTTCATCATTCAAGGGGACCAAACTGTGTTTTGAACTATCCATCACCATGCGCATAAGTTTTGAGAAATCGGATAAATAGCGGTTGGCTTTTCGCTCATCATTTTGCGAAATGTAATGGTTAACCGAATTAAGTGCGTTAAAAATAAAATGCGGATTCATTTGCCCCCTTAGTGATTTCAGGGCCAGCAACTGGTTTACCTTGCGTTTTTCCGCGGCGCTCCGTATCAGGAAATACCCCGCCAAAAGCATAAAGAGCAGAAAGAAAACAAGAACTCCTATGACCACGTTTTTAAAATCCAATTGCTCTTCTTTCAGGTCCTGGTCCTTTTTTAAGACCTCCAGTGATTTTTCGCTGAGCTGCCTTTCTTTTTCAAGAAGATCCATTCGTTGCTGATTTTTACCCAGGTTGTTGCTGATATTAATGGCCTCATCCAGTTCTCTTTTTCTTACGTTTTTAATAGAGTCCTGCAAAATGGCATATTTATCAAAATAATCCCGGGCCATCACAAGATCTTTTTGGTTTAAATAATTTTCCGCGAGGAGTTTGTATGTATTAGCTGTTTCTTCCAGGTCGCTGGTCCTCCCGAATAAGTTTTTGTCATTCGACCAGTTGTAGCTTGCCTGGGTTGTCTGATTGTTAAATTGTGTAATACCTTTGGTGTAATAGCTGTCCGCAAGCTCAAACTGGGCGGTATTCTGATAGGCGTTTCCTATTTCAATGTTTTCTTTGATAACGGCCTGCTGGTTATTTTCTGATGTATTGATCTGGATCTTGCTATTCCGTGTCTCAAGTTCTTTTACTACATTTTTTTGTTTGCGGAAGATCTTTGCAAGCCGCTCATTTGCTGTTAAAGCCAGTTTTGACTGGTTGTTTTTCTCCGCTAACGTTTTTGCGTTTGAATAGTTTTCAAGTGCTTTATCTTCGCTATTCTGTCCCTGATAAATATCGCCAAGCACAAGGTAAGTTTCTATTTCCCCGACAATGTTGCCGATCTCTTTTTCTTCATTCAACACCTCGTTTAATAAGGTTATGCTTTCTGTAGTTTTATTCTCTTTTAATTTTATCGCAGCCTGGATCCGTTTAACAGACAATATTTCCTCCCGGGGCATGGAAGAAATGTTGAGGCAACTTGTCACCATGAAATTTGCGTTGGCAAGGTCATTAAGCTCCAGGTAAGAAACAGCCATCTGCCTGTTGGCATAAAACATGTTGTTTTGATTATTGCTTATGGAATAGGAAGATTTTCCTTTGAATCGTGGAGTAGTAGAGGCGTTAATACATTTTTTGTAATTTTCAATTGCCAGATCGTGCTGGCCCAGGCGCTGCTGGATATTCCCAAGGATCAGGTACGCAGAGCTTTCCGTGTTCTTGTCTTTTTCAGTGATACTTTGCCCGATCGCCTTATTTATAAAATCAATGGCGCGGAATGGATTTTTGTTGGAATAATAATTAGCTGAATCAAGATAAACTGTCGCAAATCTGTGGAAGGAACTGTTTTGAATGGATTGATACCTGTTATTACGGGTATTGTTCTTGGAAGAATTGCCATAATCCTGCGCGTCAAGGTAACAACACGTTAACAAGCAGACAAAAATGAAGTTTCGGCTTTTAAATAAATATGTAAACAGGTGAAACATCATTTTCCTGGTCAAACTTAGTAAGGAAAGTGCGAATATTAAAATTTAAATTCCGGTAAAATGCCTTTAAAACAGGCTTATTGGTGGGTTAAACAAAGCAGACGGTCCTTTTCACCAAGTCAAACGGCTACTTCACTAAGTGTTGCTTTTATTTCGATGGAGGTGGAGATAATTTTACATATGAAATAGATTATTAATCCTTTAACCCGCAATTATGAAATACTTTAAGAACCAAAACAAAAACCTGCTGGCCCTAGTGACTGCTGTATGTCTTTGCTCGGCTTTTACATTGCCTGATAGCCCCAGCAGTAATGGCCTCAACATTACCGATTATAAAAATGTAAACGTGCCTGATTTTACGCCGGCCCTGGTAGATTTTGACGCGTACGAAAAACTTGTAGCGGAGGTGAAAGCCCACAGGAAGCAACGTCTGGTTACTGTTGAGCAGTTTGTAAAAATGAGTAAACAAAATAAAACCATAATCCTGGATACGCGCTCTGATGCAATGTATGCAGCTTTGCACGTAAAAGGTGCCATCCACCTTAATTTTTCTGATTTTACCCAGGCCAACCTGGCAGGGGTGATTCCTTCGGAGGACTATACTATCCTGATCTATTGCAATAATAATTTTGATAATAAACTCACATCACCGATTAATTTTGAGAAATATTTTACATCAAAAGCGGCTCTGCCTCCCTCCACACATGGAACTGCTTCGGCCTTAAGACCTCAAAATACTCCTATGAATGTTAAGCCAATTACACTCGCGCTTAATATCCCTACTTATCTGAATTTGTATGGTTACGGTTATCGTAATATTTATGAGCTGTCAGAACTTGTAACCACATATAATACGCCAATAGAGTTTGAAGGTTCAACGGTAGCTTCTCTAAAAACAGGATCTTTTAATAAAAATAAATAAAATTCCAAACCATGAAACAGTTAAATTTTAAGGCTGGTGCTGCTGCTTTAAGCCTTTCACTTCTCACCTGCACTTCTTGTATCTTGCTTCCGGAGCCGGATGCCAGTTATACAGCAATCAATACACCGGTTGCGGCAAACCCATGGGCCGCCGGACCTTCTGCCGGCATTAAGCCTCCGTCGGGTAAAAAGAAAATAAAAATCGCGCTTTTGTTGGATACCAGTAATAGTATGGACGGGCTCATAGAGCAGGCAAAATCACAGTTGTGGAAACTTGTGAATGAACTTTCGGGGGCAACCTGTGATAACGAAAAACCTGAGCTGGAAATTGCTTTATATGAATATGGTAACGACAGGCTCAGCTCTAATGAGGGCTATATACGCCAGGTATCACTGTTTACAAATGACCTGGATGTTATTTCCGAAAAGCTCTTTGCGCTGACAACCAGGGGTGGCAGCGAATTCTGCGGCTACGTGATCAATACTTCGCTAAGCCAGTTGGATTGGCAGGGTGACGGGGACTTTAAGGTTATTTTTATTGCAGGTAATGAACCTTTTAACCAGGGACCTGTCGATCCCACCATAGCCTGTAAGATCGCAAAAGAGAAAGATGTGGTGATCAATACAATTTACTGCGGCGATTTTGAGGAAGGGCTCAACAGTGGTTGGAAAAACGGTGCTTTCCTTGCCAAAGGCGAATTCATGAGTATAAACCAGGATCAGAAAACGGTTTATATTGAAACTCCTTACGATATGGAGATCGCGGCATTAAATTCAAAATTGAACGAAACCTATGTTTCCTATGGGAAACGCGGTAGGATCAGTAAAAGTAATCAAAGCACGCAGGACGCAAATGCGGCGAGTTACAGCTGGTCAAATATGACTGAACGTACTGTATCTAAAGCGTCTTCGTATTACACCAATAAGACATGGGACCTTGTTGATGCTTCGGATGAAAAACAATTTGATATTGAAAAAATTAAGGAAGAAGATCTACCAAAAGAACTCAGAGGCAAAACAAAAGAAGAAAAGGAAAAGTTCATCGCAATTAAAAAAGGTGAACGCGAAGTAATCAAAAAGAGAATCCTGGAATTGAATAAACAGCGTCTCAGTTACATTGCGGAAAAACAAAAAACAATCAGTACTACTAATTCTCTCGACGCGTCTATGATCAAAGCCATTAAAGAACAGGCGGCAAAAAAAAGATTTATGTTTGAGTCCTGACCCAAAAGGAAAGCAGAATAGGATCTTATTCTGCTAAACCAGGTTGTTTAGAAATTAAGCGCCTGGTTTCTTTTTTATTCTGATTAAAACTTCGGACAACTTACAAGCGAGCGTTTATTGCGCTTTCTTTTATTAGCAACTTCATACACCATCGAGATCTCATGTGCTCCCTTGGAATTGTTCAGTCCTAATTTTGAAATGGTAATGTCATAACTGTACCCGATCCTGAAGTTCTTGTCGGGGATCTCCAGTCCTACTAACAGGGCAATACTTTCACGGTTGGGGTAACCGGGTTTATATCGTTTAAAAGGTAAGCCACGATACCAGATCCCGAGGTTCAGGAATTCCTTAAAATAATAAGCGCCTAGATCGAACTGGTCGTATTTTAACTCGCGTTTGTAATGAAAACTGGCGCTGATGAATTCTTCCAGTTTTGTTTTCCCCGACCCTCTTGCCGAAATAATATAACGGTAACCTCCATGCACGCTTGTGGTGATCGGCAGGGCTTCTGTATTTCCAATCATGCTGGTATTGGGTTGGTTTATGTGTTTGGTGGAAACGCCAATCCAGTAGTTGGTTGTATTGTAAAGTGCGCCGAGTCCCATGTCAAGGTAACTGATCTTTTCAATGCTCAGCGCGTCTCTTGATGGACCGGATCCTGCGCCTGCCGCGAGCTGGTCATTAAAGATAAGGTTCGTGTAATCCAGCTTTTTTTGTGTCATCGCCAGCGAAAGTCCCATACGGAACTCGGAATACTTATTGACCTTGATCCTGTATGCAAAATTAAATCCTTCCTGTTGTGTAACAAGATTCGAAGTGCCCGCCCGGTCGTATAAAATATATCCACCAATACCGCTGTTAAGATTGGATGCGTTATAATCGTATGCAACCATCGCGGTGCTGTAAGCCTGTTTAATTCCCGGCCACTGGTTTCTTCCGTTAATACTGAAACGGTGCTCGTAAGTTAAACCTGTAAATGCGGGATTTAAATAAAGGGGAGAAGCGTAGAACTGCGTGAAATGTGGATCTTGTCCCAACGCAAGGAATGAGGAAAGGACAATAAAAGAAGTGATTATTCTGTTACTGCGCATTATTTTTTTTAAGTTTAAAATTTAAATAATGACTACTCATATCAGGCGGCAGGTTTGTCATTTCTGTCACAATAGGGTTACACTCTCCTGCTTCCACTTCTACTTTGTAAGTTTTTAGTGGGTTAAAGATCAGGATAAATTTTCCGCTGTAAGCGTTCGAATAAAAAACTCCGGTTACCGCATTTGTTTCTTTGTCCGTTAGTGTAATTTTCGCTTTGCAGGGTTTATCGTCTATAAATGCGAAACCTTCTTCGGCTTTTAGCTCGTTGTCACCGAAACGCGTATCTACCTGGTAGATGTCCACCCCGCCAAAAGTTTCATCTTTAACAGAAGAGTAATAACCTCTTTGACCGTCAACACTTAATACAAAAAAGATGTCGCAGTTTACATCATTAATGGGATAACCTAAATTTTCGGCCTGCGAAAATAAATTGGTGCCGGAGTTCCAGGTGCTCCTGAAAACATCATAATCTCCCATGGTATTGTGGCCCTTGCTGCTATAGTAAAGAGTAATTCCATCCGGGTGCATAAAAGGAGAGTCTTCGTCGTAAATTGTATTTACACCCGGCCCAAGGTTCATAGGAGCACTCCATTGCCCGTTCGGGAGTTTTTTGATCCGGTAAAGGTCTTTACCACCCATTCCTCCCGGGCGATCGCTGCTGAAATAAATTTCACTTGTGTCCGTGCTGAAACAGGCGCTCGTTTCTATGTAGGGAGAATTGATTTTTTCGTTCATCAGCTGTAACGGTTCCCATTTATTGTTTGGTCCGATCTGTGTGATGTACAGATCACCACTTAGTTTATCTACTGAGGTTCTGAAAACGATCATCCGCTGCCCATCGGGACTAAGTGCCACGCAGCCGTCGTTGGTTTCCGAATTAACTGGTTCTGCTATATTTACTGCATTGGTCCAGGCGCCATCTATTTTGGAAGAAACGTACACATCTTCAAAAAAAGTATTGTCCCCGTTCTTTTTATTATTAGAAGAACCTTCACGTTTGGAAGTAAAATAAAGCTCAGATTCATCCGGCATGATCACGGGCACATAATCCGCAAACGGAGAGTTTATTTCTTTTCCAATGTTTTTGATCACGGACCTGTGTGGGTTTTTAATAAACTCTCTGGCATTTATACACATGCCAATCAGGTAGTTTGTTTCGACGTCGTTGTGAAGCCGCTGCCGGAAAGGTATTTTTAAATAAGCATCAAGAAGCCGGAGCGCCTCGTCGAACGCATGTTTCTGGTGTTTTATTTTTGCCAGGTAGTATTTAGCGTCAGGCAGGCCCGACATACTCAAATTGGTAGACAGTGGGATCATGCTATCTACCGGGTAGTTTAGTTTCGACATGCAGATAACCCCATTCACGCCGGCCAGCTCATTTTTATCATCGATCGCCAATACCTGCCGGTAAGATTGCCACGAGGAAAAATATTCATCGTTATCAAAATAATATTGCGCTTCCTTTAAAAGAGATCTTATTTTCTTTTTACTGGCTGTATTCTGCGAAAAAACGGAAAGGCAACAGAAGATAAACAGCAGCAGGATCGTTTTGTTTTTCATTTTCATCATTACCTCACTAATAAAACATCTCCGGTTTTAGTGTATTTTCTTCCATCTATAAAAGTGGCTGATACTTTCCAGATGTAAACATCCTGGATGCAGAGTTTTCCTTTGTAATAACCATCCCAGCCTTCATCAGGGTCCCTGGTATCAAATAATAATTCCCCCCATCTTGAATAAATGCTGAAATTATATTTCTCCGCGCCCTTTACATTTGGATGGAAGATATCGTTGCTGACATCGTTAGGATCGTATTTATTTCCGGCTGGTCCTAAAGTATTCGGAGTAAAGGCATTCGGAATTTCAATGGTTGTTTCATCCAGCGCCAGCACCTTATTTGGCAGTGCGAATGTATCCTTACAGCCCTTGCTGTTTTCAACGATCAGTATTGACTGGTATTCACCGGCCCTGCCATATGTATGCGAAGGCGATTTTTCGGCGGAAACCTCGCCATCTCCAAAATTCCAGCTATAGATCAGGGATTCAGGCGTGGACTCATTCGTAAAAAAAGTGGGCTGGTTCGGTATAAAAACATTGAGGGGTTTTGCTGAATATTTGGCTGTGGGAACAGGGAAGATCTTCACTTGTTTGTTAGCTGTATCCGCGCAGGTGTATACATCGCGGGCAATCAGCTCAATATTGACCGTTTTTACAATGGGATCTTTATTTTCAAAAAGATTTATGATCGCTCCCGAGCTTCCGAAACTGATCCCGTCATATTTCCACTGATACTGTTTAACACCGTAAATGCTGTCAAAATATACACGTAAAGGACTACAGCCGCTGTCGGGAGCAGAGCTGATAAAAAAATTTGGCTTCGGGTGAATAATTATAGGAACGGTTACAGAATCTTTACAAAGATCCGGACTAATCGCGGAAAGACGTACAAGATAGGTTTTATTTATGCCCGAAGAATTTACATAAAAATGTGAAACGGTGGTGGAAGCGGTAGACGTGGTTTGTCCGTCACCGAATGACCAGTTATAAAAATCCGATCCTGTTGACCCCGAAGTGAACTGAATGGTTTTGGGTGAACATGCGGGCGTATCAGGACTGAACATAGCCTTTGGCTGCGCAAAAAGCACAACAGGTTTAAAAACAGAATCACGGCAATTGTTCACTGTTGCCACTACAAGCTTTGTAGTATACGTAAACTGCGGGGCTCCGGCCGCGTTCGTGAAGGTTGAAACCGGGTTTTGCACCTGTGATGTTTGCCCGTTTCCAAACTCCCATTTGCTGGTTGCATTTCCGGAGCTCATATCATTAAAGTTGACGTTCAAAGGCGAACAGCCAATCCCCGGCGTGGTTGTAAAGCCAGCCACCGGGTTATAAAAAACGGTGACAGATCCATTCCCGGTTCCGATACATCCATTGCTGGTTTGAGCGGTAAGGCTCACGGCCGAAATTTGATTCGATAGGCTAGTGTTCGTAAAGGTCCAGGCATGCGCCGTTAAGGTTGTATAGGTGGGCGATCCATCTCCATGGTCCCATGTATAAACAGCTACTCCAGGTACGCTTATAAAATTAACTTGCAAAGGACTGCACCCGCTGCTCGGCACCATAGTGAAAACCGTTAGTGCCTCAGGATAAACCGTTATCAGTTTTTTTACAGAGTCAACGCAGCCCACGCTGTTGGTTACAACTAGCCTTGCAATTACTGTGCTTGTAAATAAAGTGGTGTTTGTATAGATGTGGTTGGGATCCTGGACGAACGAAATACCTCCGTCTCCGAAAGTCCAGCTGGATGCATTATACCCGGTACTGGTGTTGGTGAAGGTAGTTAATAAAGGTGAACAGCCGGTTATGGTACTTGTTGTGAAATCTGCTATCGGTCTGGGTCTGACACTGATGCTCCGTTTTATACTATCCAGGCAAACGCCGATGGAAGCGATCAATGTAACGGTGTAGGTTTGAAAGTTCTGAGTGGTGTTTGAAAAAGTAAAGGCAGGATTGGTGGCATTTGAAACCGCTGAAATTCCGCTTAAGAATTTCCATAAATAATTTGTGGCGTTTATACTCGTATTGGTAAATGTAACAGCCAGGGAAGGACAGCCTACCGTTGGGGTGGCGACAAAACCGGCTGTGGGTTTAACGTTTATCGTTACTGTTTGTTTCAGGGAATCGACACAAAAGGCAGAGGAGCTTACAAGTCGCACGGTATAGGTTCCGGGTGCAGTGTACGTATGCACCGGCGCTGTGGCCGTCGAGTTTGTCGTTCCATCCCCAAAGGTCCAGGTAGTGGAAACAATACTGTTGGTTCCGCTTACTGGTGTTGAATTATTTGTGAAGGTGACAGGAGCGCCGACACAGGTGGCAAAAGGGGCAAAAGAAGGAACCGGATTCGGTCGGACAATAACTGTGCCTGTGCTGCTGTGAATGCAACTGGTACTGGCTGTTACAACAAGCGTTGGGTTAAATGTACCGGTAAGCAAATAGTTTTCCATGGCAGGATTTTGCAAAGTACTTGTATTTCCATTTCCAAAGGTCCAGGTATAACTTACAGCTCCCGTGGAAGTATTGGTAAACGTAACACTCAAACTGTTGCAGCCACTTGCAGGACTTAACACAAAAGCCGAAACGGGTGATGCAAGGATCGTGACGACTGTTTGTACAGTACTCTGGCAGGAACTGTTCGCACCCGCAATCGAAGCGATAAGTGTTACGGTATAAGTGCCGGGTGAGGTATAGGTATGGCTTTTGTTACCTGTACCCAGGTTTGCAAAACCGCCGCCATCTCCAAAGTCCCAGGAATACGTATTACTGCCTCCAAAACTTGCATTCGTAAACGTAATGGAAGTATTCTGGCAGAGATTTCCCGAAGGGGCTACAAGTGATGCCGTGGGTGGAGGAATAATATTAACGATCCTGAGCACTGTGTCGATTCCACATAAATTACTGTCGGCCAACATTACCGAATAAGAACCAACACCCGGAAAGGTAATGCTCAGCGGTGTGGAAGGTGGCCAGGGATTCCAGTTAATAATTGAATCGTGCCCAAGGCTCCAGTAGTCTCCCAGGTACCATTTTTCCTGGCGTTGAAACGTATTTCCCTGAGGCAGGCAGTTTCTTGTAGTGGTATTCGAAAAAACAAAATTATTATCGGGAACACAGTGTGTAATATCAGAAGCAATGGCCGCAGCATCAATGTCATAGATCTGGATGGGCCCATATTGTGAAAGGGAAGGGGTTACATTACAAAAATTCTTGGCGAACAAAGAAGCCGTGGTAGCACAAGTTGGCACGCTTCCCTTAGGGTAAGTATGCGAAACAAGCTGTCCGGAGTTGGATGAATTAAAGATAATCGGGGCTGAGCCGTCGCCAAACATAAAGGTAAAAGATGTGGTTGAACTAACGTCGGTACTTGTATTTTGAAAGGTGAGTGTTTTCGGCGCACAGCCATAAGTAGGGAATCCGTTTGGGATACTGATAACCGCGTTGGTCTGTAATTCCATAATAACGGGACTTGTGAGGGTGCAGTTCAATGCCGGGATCATGAGAACCAGGGGGTAGGTGCTGGTAGCAGCAGCATAGGTATGTGATAAGGTGGCTGAGTTGGCCGCATATGAAGAGCCACTACTCACCGGTGAACCATCACCCCAATTTACAGTATAAGTACCCCAGCCTGAATTTGAAATAACATTAAGCGCGTAGGAAGTGCCTGTACAGCTGATAAATTGCGGTGTTGTGGTTAAATTGCCAAGGTAGTCATAGAGTTGCGGGCACTGTGCCTTACCTGTAAAAGAGAACAGTATGACAAAAAAAATAAATAAATTTCTAATCATAGTATCCAACATATTTTTCTGCAAGTGTGTAAGCCGGGTTCTGTTTCATTCCGCCGAAACGGAATATATCTACCATTTATCTATGCGACCTACCCATTGCGGCTCCCTTTCGGGATAAGACGGGTCGCCTTAATTACCGCAACCTATTTGGCCTTTCAACATCCGAGGTTTACCCTGCAGAACTATTACTAACTCTGCCTGTGAGCTCTTACCTCACATTTTCACTATCACCCCGAAGCAAGCCTCGTGGCTACCTTGTTTTCTGTGGCACTTTCTGTTGCAAAATCATTCCTAATTCTGCACCCACCTTTTCAGGTGGCGGATTACCCTGTGTTGCCCGGACTTTCCTCCGCGAGGCAAGCCCGCGGCGGTAGAACAACTTGCATCGTAAATATACGTAAAATTTTAAATGCGGATTTGCCAATTAACGAACAGCCGGGCTGAAAATCGACAAGCGCCTCTAAATAGGCGATAAATTTTTTTGTAAGCGCTATTAATATTTTTTAACGGGGAATTGATTTAAAAACACCCGGGTAACGCCTCTAAGGAATATTTGTACAAGTATTCTAAAAAATACTTGGGGGTAAGCGCAGTTTTTCAGGTCTAAATAAAACAGATCCTTATGCTTTTATGCTGTTAATAGTTGATGCTTGTTTGATATTTTACTATTAGCTGGGAGCGAAATGTTTAAATTGGAACCGGCTTAAATTGTTAAAGGAATTGTGTTGCTGAATATGATAAGAATTAAGCCTGTAAAAAGTATTAACTTTATACCTCTCTTTTTTTTGGATTACTGTTCTTTTAAATTTAAAATACGATGAAGGTAAATTACGGCAGTTTTTTGAATAGGTATCTACCCGGTCTGATAGTATTTCTCAGTCTGATGTTATCGGTATTTACAGGTGGGTTGAGGGCGCAATGCGGACCCTCAACTCCCAGTTTTACTGCAAACCTTGTCGGAGCTCCCAATGGAACGATAATTGTACCTAACGTAGCCAGGGATGATACCTGTTGTGGCGCAATGGCGCCAGATAAATGCATTAAAATCACCATTCTTCTTGATGTTGGCGCAATGGGAATTAACTTCCAGGTATATGGTGCTGTTCCGCCTGGCGCGTTGTTTTACCAGATAGGATGCGGCCCGCAGATCGCAGTAGGTACACCTATCTGTTTGAACGGACAGGGACCTCATATTCTTACCTTTTGTAAACCTGGAAATAATATCAACTCGTATGGGATCATCTCGATTCCTGCTCCGGTTGTGCCGGATTCAATTCTTGTTAGAAATGGTTGTTCAGCTACACTGGCTGTTTCGGGCTTTTCCGTACCTACCATTACCTGGAATTCAATTTACCCGGGTGCTTCGGGTGCATATAACAGTTATCTGAGCTGCACTTCGGGCTGTGCAACAGTTACAGCAACACCTAGCGGTACCCCGCCTCCTTATGTTGATTACCTGGTTGGAGGATATGCTGAAGCGCCCTGCCAGTCTAATTTTTACCAGGATACGGTTAGGGTGTATTATTACCAGGACCTGTTAGCCAATATTACCCCGTCTAATCCAACTATTTGTTTCGGTAGCTCAACTGCAGTGCTCACGGCAAGTGTAACGGGCGGACTTTCGCCGTATACATATACATGGAGTAATGCCAGCACCAGCACGAGCGTGTCAGTGGGACCCGGCGTATATACTGTTAATGTGGGCGATGCAACGGGATGTCCTCCCACAACGGCAACAGCAATCGTGAATCAATTTACTTTGCCAATAACTGCTAACCCGGGACCCGCAACTACGATCTGTAAGAGTAGTCCGACCGTTGCACTGAGTGGTACTATCGGTATGGCCTCCGGAGGCATCTGGAGCGGGGGGACTGGTTCCTTTAGTCCGTCCAGCACTTTGCTTACAACGAGTTATATTCCTACCTCGGCTGAACTGAATGCAGGTTCTGTTCAGTTGTTTTTAAATTCCACCGGCAACCAAGGTTGTCCGCCGGGTTCAGGCACAATTACTCTTACATTTCAGGATCCTCCTCTTGTAAATGCAGGCACCGATAAAACAGTTTGTGCCAACAACAGCCTGGTAAGTCTTACCGGCGGTGTAACCGGTTTTTCTTCAACGGTGATCTGGAGTTCTCTGGGGAGTGGAACCTTTGCATCTACAACCAATACAACTACCAGCTATTCTCCGGGTACTGGCGATATTCTGACGGGAAGCGTAAATATTGTTTTAACTTCCACTAATAATGGCGCCTGTCCGCCGGCCACCGATACGGTGAAGGTTCTTATTACACCGGGACCAACAGTAAATGCCGGGCCGGACCAGCTAATCTGCAGCAACAGCAGCGCGGTACTTTCCGGAACCATTGGGGGACCAACAAACACAGGCTCCTGGACCACATCAGGTGACGGGAGTTTTTCTCCTGCTACTTCGGTCCTGAATCCATCCTATACCCCGGGGCCAATTGATATTAATACGGGAACCGTTTCGTTGATATTAAGTTCAACAAATAACGGGAGCTGCCTCGTGGTGAAAGATACTTTAAAACTGACCATTCGAAAGTTAGCCATTGTTAATGCAGGGATAAACCAGGCCTTGTGTTCAGTGACATCTACGGTTGCTCTTAGCGGAAGTATTGGTGGAGGTACAAATACCGGAATCTGGGCATCCGGCGGAACAGGTAATTTTGTTTCAGCTACAAGTTCATTGACTACTACCTATTCATTTTCCACTGCTGATGCTTTAAATGGCTTCGTCATTTTTACATTATCCTCCACTAATAATGGGCCATGTCCTGTAATAAGCGACACGGTAAAGATCGGCATCCGCCAGTTAGCCACGGTAAATGCAGGCCTTAACCAGGCAATTTGTTCTTCGCAAAACACCATTTCGTTATCTGGTGCGGTAACAGGAAGTACCAGCACGGGTACCTGGTTCGCCAGTGGCGCCGGTTCATTTATTCCCGGAAGCAGCACGCTCCTCACGTCGTACTCAATTACCACTGCAGACGCGAATTCAGGTTTTGTAACATTTACATTAACTTCCACCAATAACGGTGTTTGTCCTGCCGTATCGGATACGGTGAGAGTGAGAATTGCAAAACTTGCCGTCGTAAATGCCGGCACGAACCAGAACGTGTGTTCAAACGCGGCTTCAATTTCACTGGCTGGAATTATTTCCGGAGGTGTCAATTCCGGAACCTGGGGTTCCAACGGACCAGGCAGCTTCAGCCCCGGCACTTCATCTTTAAATACAAGCTACTCTCTTTCTCCCACAGACATTACAAACGGTTCGGTCACATTTACACTAACTTCTTCCAGCAATACACCTTGCCCCCTGGTAAGCGATACCGTGATGGTCAGGATCTCTCTTATCGCTTCCGTAAACTCAGGCAGCAACCAGTCGGTATGTTCGTCGCAGAATGGTATTTCACTGAGTGGCTTAGTGTCAGGCGCTGCAGGTACCGGGTCATGGTCGGCCAGTGGAGCGGGAGCGTATTCACCAGGTGCTTCGAACTTAACAACATCTTATTCATTAACTCCTCAGGATATCACCACAGGCTTTGTAACATTCACGCTTACTTCAACCAACAATGGCGTTTGTCCCGTTATAAAAGATACGGTGAGGATGAAGATCGTGAAACTCCCGGCAGTATTTGCCGGAGCTAGCCAATCCATCTGTTCCACGCAAGGCAGTGTGGCATTAACCGGAACTGTTACCGGTGGAAATTCTACCGGAGCGTGGACAACCAGTGGTACAGGTACATTCAACCCGTCAGCCAACCTCCCTGCAACCAATTATTATTTCAGCCCGGGGGATATCGTGAACGGCACAATTCTTTTAATTCTGGAATCGACAAATAACGGCCCCTGTCCTTCGGTAGAAGACTCGCTTTACATTTATGTTAAAAATCCCGCACAGGTAAACGCGGGACCTTCGCAAACGATCTGTTCTATCACCAATACCGTGAATTTATCGGGAACAATTTTTGGAAATTTTGGCGGCCTCTGGACTTCCAGTGGTGGTGGGTCTTTTGGACCTGATAATACCGCGCTGAATACGATTTATTCTTTAACATCCCTTGAGCAGAGCGGAACCAATGTCAGTTTTACTCTTTCTTCTACAAATAACGGAGGTTGCCCGGTGGTTTCAAGTGTTGTGAATATTTCTGTGACCCGTTTAGCGTCGGTGAATGCCGGAATCGATAAAGCGGTCTGTTCTTCGCAGTTAAATGTGAATGTAAACGGCGTTATCACCGGTGGAACCTCTTCAGGACAATGGACTTCTTCGGGAACCGGTATTTTTTCTTCAGCCTCGAACCCGGTTACTATTTATAATGCCTCCAATGATGATGTGGTTCAGGGAACTGTGTGGTTAGTTCTATACTCTACCAATAATGGAGTCTGTCCTGCTGTTTCAGATTCTTTGAAACTCAGCATCGTAAAAAATCCGACGGTAATTTTAAATCTGGATACAATTATCTGTGAAAAACAATATCCATTCCGTATTGACGCGCAACACAGCGGAGGATCAGGAATGATCCACTGGACCACCAGCGGTACCGGCAGTATTACTCCGGTGGATGCCATCCCGGCGTATTATTATTTTACCAGCGAAGATGTGTCAACACGTACAGTGGTGATCACGCTAAGCTCTGTTAATAACGGTCCTTGCGGGGACGTAAGCGGCAGTACAAAATTAGTTCTGCTTCCCAGTGCAAAAGCCTCTTTTGAACTCTCCGCGTCAACGATATCCCTGCCGAGTGATCCTGTATTATTTACAAACCAGACCAAAGATGCGGATATTTATTTCTGGAGTTTCGGTGACGGAGGCAGTTCAAAGCTAAAGAATCCCACTTATGTTTATAACAACGTTGGATATTTTACAATTACTCTTATCGCAAATAATGAATACAATTGCAGTGATACCGCGCAAAAAATTATTACGGTTATTCGCGATGTGCAGTTCCCAACAGCATTTACGCCAAATTCAGCAGGATCAAATGGTGGGGCTTATAATGTAAAAGATTACAGCAATGACGTGTTTTTTCCTTACACGGGTGGCGTTGTGGAATATGATCTGGCTATTTTTAACCGTTGGGGTGAGGTGATTTTCAGGACAAATAATATTGAAACAGGATGGGATGGTTATTTTAAAGGAAAATTATGCCAACAGGATGCTTATGTTTGGAAAGCAAATATTAAATTTTTTGATGGGAGAACTTACAACAAGACCGGAAGCGTTACTTTACTAAGATAATTATGTATGTGAAAAGAATATGTGTGACACTCTTGTTCGTTTGTTCCAGCCTCAGCCTCCTTATAGCTTCCAGTCCAGACAAAAAACAGAAACTCCTTTTGACAAAGGCAGACAAGGCATTTAAGAGAGCCGATTATCTGAAAGCCTATTCTTTATACCAGGATTATTTAAAAGCGGACAGCACGAACTATCAGGTTGTCTATAAATCCGGTCTTTGTCTTTTTAATATAAATAAAACCGATAGCCTTGCATACCGTCGTTTTTTTAAAATCAGGGCCCAGGTACCCGAAGCTCATTTTTATTTAGGAAGAATATTGCAGATGAATGAGAATACCGAAAAGGCACTCGAAGAATTTTACACCTATATCTTAACAAAAAACAGGAATAAGGAATCGTTTCCCGACAGTGTGGTAAAGCAGGAAATTCAAAAATGCGAACGTGCAATAGTTGAGCGCCGGCAAAGAGACTTTTTTGTGGTAAGGAATATTGGAAACAAAATAAATACGTCCTTTCCGGAGTATGTGCCATTGATATGGACCCTCAATGGTAACCTGGTTTTTACCTCCAGGAGAAGTGACAGTAAAGGTGGACAGATAGACGCATATGGAAGGTATTACGAAGATATTTATATTTCGGCAAAGAAGGACTCTACCTTGGAGGCGCCCGTTCCGTTGAGCGACAGCCTGAACTCTCCGGGTCACGACGCGTGTGTAGCATTTTCACCCGATGGTAACGAATTGATCATTTACAGGACCGATGAAACAAAACTCGCTGGGGACCTGTACATGAGCAGGTATAAAAATAACACATGGACGGCCCCGGTTAAGCTTGGATCTGAGGTTAATTCGGAGTACCTGGAAACCAGCGCCTGTTTTTCAGCCTATGGAAATGAGATCGTTTTTTCTAGCAACAGGCCTGGCGGATACGGGGGCCGTGATCTATACCGGGTGGTTAAATTCCTTAACGGGGAATACAGCCTGCCTGTAAATCTTGGCCCGGAGATCAACAGTCAGGAGGATGAAGATGCTCCATTTCTTGATTTTAATAACAATACACTTTATTTTAGCTCGAAAGGGCATCAAACTATGGGAGAATATGATATTTTTATGGCTGAATTTGATACTGGTAAAGATAGATGGAAGCATCCTGTTAATATGGGGCAACCGGTTAACTCTTCTAACGATGATATTTATTTTGTGAAACAAAAAGACCAGGCAAAAGGCTATTTTTCTTCCAGGCGGGAAGGAGGTTATGGAGACGCGGATCTTTATGAAGTTGATTTTTCCGGATCCACGGCCATGATCGCTTATTGCAGGATATTACCGGCAGATTCTGGTAAGCTTGATCCTGGGGAAATAAATGTTTCACTTTATGATTTAAAAACCGGTAAATTAGAAGGTTCGTATAAACCAAACCCGGAGTCTGGAAATATGATTATTCTGGCAACGAAAGATCATCGTTATCAGCTAAAAGTTGAGTCCGGTACGTATCAGGTACTTACACAAGAAGTTAGTTTTAATGACAAAAACAAAGAACTGATCCTTTATCTGAACAAACAGTAATACCAGTTTGAGAAAACTACACCTATATCTGTTTTTGTGTTTCGGTTTTTTTTCCGCAGAAGCGCAGCATTTTCAGTTCTCTCAGTTCTATGCGTCTCCCACTTATATCAATCCTGCGTTTACCGGAGCGGGCGTGTGCGGTCGTGCAGCCATTATATACAGGAATCAATGGTCCGGTATCCCCGGCACCTTTACCTCCTACCAGGCTTCGCTCGATCACTACATGAAAGCATACCACAGCGGCATAGGCATACAGTTTTTTAGCGACGAAGCGGGGCTTGGCGCTTTAAAAACATTGCAGATCAGCATTCTTTACGCATACGAAGCGAAGCTGAATAAAAAAGTAATGGCAAGGGGAGGCTTGTCGTTGGGATCGGTTCAAAGAAGAGTAGATTTCGACGCGTTGACCTTCGGTGACCAGATCGCGAGAAACTCATCGACCACGCTCGATGCAACGGGACAAGGCCGTGTGGTTTATTTTGATATTGGCGCGGGAGGCTTGGTGTATACTTCCGATAAATGGATTGGACTGGCCGTGAGTCACATGAACAGACCCGATCAGACACTGCTGAATAATGTAAGTCCACTGCCCAGGGAATTCAGGCTTCACGGAGGCTATAAATATACAATTGAGGAGCATGAAAGTTCCAGTAAAAAAGGACCTTACATAAGAGCGCTGACTTTCGCCTTTAATTTAAAGAACCAGTCAAAATTCACCCAGATGGATCTTGGCGTATATTACAATTTTAACTGGCTGGTGCTGGGCGCCTGGTACCGGGGCATTCCTCTCACAAAACCGAATGGTCAGGATATTAATAATGATGCGATTATTTTTCTGCTGGGCCTTAACGGCGGAAGATATAAAATTGGTTATTCCTACGATATTACAATTTCCAAACTTACCAACGTAAACAGCAGGGGTTCGCATGAGATCAGCATGAGCTACCAGTTGTGCAGCTTCAAAGTAAGTAAGAAGAAAAAAAACGTACTGATCGCCTGCCCAAAATTCTGAACGAGTAAAAAAAACGTTAAACGGATTTCAGTGCCGCTCTTGTAACGTCTGAAATAGTATAATACGTGTCGTTCAGTATTTCCGAATCAATTTCCTCTCTGGAGCACCAACGCACCTCGGTTATGCTTTCTTCCAGCTGCGGAATTAAAATTTCTGAATAATCAGTGTGCATATAAAACCAATAAGATTGTTTCAGCGCATAACCTTTTTTGTAGGCGTATATGTGAAAGGTGGAAGGCAGCGGCCTTATGATTTTTAGATCCCTGATCCCGCACTCCTCTTCACATTCTCTTATTGCCGCGGCTTCGATCGTTTCATACTTTTCTAATTTTCCCTTCGGAAGATCCCAGCGGTTATGCCGTCGTATAAATAAAAACGCGTGATCTTTTTCAATAAAACCACCGGCCGCTTCAATATAATAAAATGATCTTTTTAATAATGCAAGGGCCTTCTCAAAATCAGTTGTAACGATAAAAAAAGAATTTTTTTTGGTCTCATCAAGAAAATCTTCTATGAGTTTATTTAACTTTTTTTCACTCTCATGAGAGAAGTCTAATTTAAATGATTGATTTTGCGAAGATTGCGCCTCAGACCCGGTAAACTCTATGTATTTATCGTTCAAATAAATCCTTCTGTTCATAAATAACTAATTTTGCAACGAAACTAAATTTTACTTTTGGCCTATGACTTCGTTTGATGATGCCGCGTATAAAGTTGCTGAATTTTTATTACAAATAAAAGCTGTAAAGCTTCAACCAGAAAATCCATTCACCTGGGCCAGCGGGTTAAAATCCCCGATTTATTGTGATAACAGGAAAACCCTGTCTTATCCAAAGATCAGGACCTATATCCGCCAGCATTTTGTTGAAACGATCAATGAGCATTTTGCAAAACCCGACGTGATTGCCGGGGTAGCTACCGGTGGCATTGCCATTGGCGCTCTTGTGGCGCAGGAAATGGGACTTCCTTTTATATACGTGAGAAGCGAGGCTAAAAAACATGGCCTTACCAACATGATAGAAGGCGAGATAGAAAAGGGCCAGTCGGTCGTTGTTATTGAAGACCTGATCAGTACCGGAGGAAGCAGCCTTAAGGCGGTGGAAGCTTTACGTGAAAAGGGTTGCAACGTAAAGGGCATGGTTGCTATTTTTACATATGGATTTGACGAGGCCGTGCAAAATTTCAAAAAGGCAAAGTGCCGCGTTGAAACATTGACCAATTACAATACACTGATCAACGCTGCTCTCCAAAAGGAATATGTGGACGAAAAGGACATCAAGAGCTTAAAAGAATGGCGCTCGAATCCGGCTAAGTGGGGTGAAAGTATTGTAAAATAAAGCTATTTTCTGTCTAAATTAATTTCTAATGCATACTTTTGGTATGCATTTTTAATTTATGGACATATAATATGAATACCAATATGACTATTCTATAGCATATGCCAATAAAAAACAATACTAACTACCTATGAAAAAGATCGTTTTAGCCTGTAGCCTTTTTATTATGGGCATACAGGGATTCAGGGCCCAGACGCCGGAAGTGGCCGGAAAAAACTTTATCGAGATCACCGGAACAAGCGAAATGGAAATTGTTCCGGATGAAATTTACATAACAATTACCCTGCAGGAAAGAATGGATAACAAGGAAAAAGTTACCATCGACAAGCAGGAAGCAGATCTGAAGCAGAATTTAAAAGAACTCGGAATTGACCTCTCAAACCTCTCGCTCAATTCGGCTGACGCGGATTATGGCAAAGTAAGAAAATCCACGAAGGATGTATTGATCCAAAAATCGTATACCTTAAAGATCAGCGGAACCGATATGCTCGCAAAAGTTTATGACCGTTTGGACAGGATCAACGCGCAGGATGCTTATGTGTCAAGAGTTACACATTCAAAGATCCTGGAAATGCAAAAGGAAAACCGGATAAAAGCAATTAAAGCAGCAAAGGAAAAAGTGGATTACCTGCTCGCGGCTTTGGGACAACAGGCCGGGAAACCTTTGGAGATCAGGGAACAGGAAAATTACGTGCAGGATAATCCGCCAAGGTATGGCCGGGCATTAACGATGCAGGCTTTCAGCAATGCACACTCGGAAGATAGCGGTACGGAAATGTCGTTTAAAAAAATAAAGATCAGGTCAGGTTTTCTTGTTAAGTATGAAATAATTACCGTTCAAAAATAACAAATGCGTATTCTGAATCGCATTAAAAAGTATAATTCACATCATAAAACATAAGTAAATAAATTGTGGCAAAATTCACCATCGCTAGCGAAACACACAAAACAGTATCCAGTCTTAAAAGTTTATTTGATTTTTTAAGTGACTTTAAAAATTTTTCGGCCATTTTACCGGAAGATAAAGTGGACAATTTTAAATATTCAGAAAACGAGTGTTCCTTTAATATAAAAGGAATTACACCGATGACAATTAGGATTTCCGAAAAAGTTCCGTACGAATATATCCTTTTTTCAAGCGATGGCCTGGCAAAATTTAATTTTAGCCTGAGAGTCGAATTTATAGGGACAGCAGACAAACCCGGCGAATGTAAAATAGATCTGTTGGGAGACCTTAATCCCTTTATTAAGGCAATGGCGGAAAAACCCCTCGGAGCCCTTGTAAATACAATGTCTTTAAAACTATCACAACTAATTCCATAACCATGAAAATCAACGCTGCAATTCAATTACTCCCCATTTGTGAGAAAGAAAACAAATATGATCTTATTGACAAAGCCATCGGGCTTATCCGGAACAGCGGACTTAACTACAAAGTGTGTCCCTTTGAAACTGTTGTGGAGGGAAATTCAGATGCTGTTTACACACTTATTCAAAGTATTCAGGCAGAAACGCTGAAACATAACTGCGAGGAGTTGCTCATCAATATCAAGGTGCATGCTGCTAACCGTGATCTCAGCTTTAGTGAAAAACTGGATAAGTATTGAGGTATTCTGGCTAAAATAACGGCGCAACTCTGTCGGGGTTTAACGCTGTCAGTTTATCGATAATTTGGGTTATCTGTGGCTGAAAAACTACTCTTTCGGAATAATAATCGTATCAAACACGGGAGAATAGGCTACAAAGGCGCCAAAACATTGCCGGTAATCGTCGAACATGCTTTTTACATTGGCGGGTGAACTGAAAGGATTGCCGTTGCTGAGCTTATTCTGGTAATAGGTGAACCAAAAGTCATATTCTCTTCGACCTATCTTACAAAACTTTACAACCACCGTGTCTCCTGTTTTGTAATAACCCCGCTCAGGATCTTCCTCGTTTTTCTGAAACTGGTTAGGTTGTACCCCCCTGTCATAAGAAAAATCAAAGGTTTTACCGTCAACAAATTTATCGTCGAATACAGAGTTAAAGGGTGCGGCGTAAAACTGATCGCGGCCCAGCCTTTTTGAAAACCAGCGGTAACAATCTCCGCTGCCGGCCGGTTCTTTGAATTTTTGCCCGATGAAACCTAAACTATCTCCGCGGGTTTCTATAAAATACAAACTATCAAGTGCCGCCGGTGGCATTATAGTGCTGTTGGCCTGAAAAATGTTATCACCAACACGTACGCGCATGGTATAGGTTCTTCCTAATTGTCCCCTGAGTTTAAAACCTGCATATATGTATCCATAGGAGGGATCAAGTTCTTTCAGCGTATCGGTGGTAAATCCATCGCTTACCGTTACAAAAGCGCCTTTTATAAATGCTTTCTCGGGAGTGGAATAATCAAAATCACCAAAGTAGGGTACAGAGTAGGACAGGAAAACCATTGCCGTGCCATCTGTTTCAATGGAAGCTTCAATCACTACCTTCTGGTCGTACTCCGGCAATTGAAGTTTCACATCTTTTCTGCAGGAGAAAAGCACGGTCAAAATAATTATGTAAACGATATATTTCTTCATCAGAATTTAAAATTCCACGTGATGCTTGGTAAGATTGGAAAAAGAGACACTTGTTTGGCTCCTACCTTCAGAGTGCCATTGCCGAAGTCTCCCTCGCGGGTGAGGTATATAAAATAAGGATTGTAGCGGTTATACGCATTAAAGACGCTAAAGGTAAAGCTGTTGCTAAAATTCTTCGCCCATCGTTTGCTTACCTGAATATTTGAAGTATCCCTTCCTTGTTCCTTGTATTGCTGGGTGAGCAGTCGTTTTCGTTTTTCCAGTTTTTTTGCCCTGTCCGGCGTGAAGGTAACGTTCAGATCAAGACGGTGATAAGGCACGAACTGGTATGAATTCCTGAGGCCATAATCGTTGCTCAGGCTCCCTTCGTAAAGGAAGAACCCATTCGGGAGTGTACCCCGGTTCCCGGATCCATACACCCATACCATCCCGAAATTCCATTTTTTGTTCGCAGTATAGGTAAGCACGAACGAGGCATCGTGCCTCCTGTCGTATTTGGCCAGAAAGGTTTGCCCGTAGTTGATCTCTTTAAATTGCCTCCAGGTCCAGGAAAGTGTATAGCCGATCCATCCGGTAAATTTGCCGATGTTTTTTTTGATAAAGAACTCCGCGCCATAGGCCCAGCCTCTTCCAAATGTAAAAGCATTATCAGGATTGTCGTAAATATTGTCAGTGGGCTGAGATCCCTCCTTGTATTCGATCTGGTTGCTCATGGTTTTGTAATACACCTCGATACTCGTTTCAAACATATTATCCCTAAGGTTTTTAAAGATCCCCAGTGCATACTGATTCGATTCCTGCGGCTTGATCACCTCAGTGGATGGCATCCACACATCGGTAGGGAGGCTGATGGATGAAATAGAAGCCAGGTGGATGTACTGGAAGTTACGCGAATAGGATGCTTTCAGCGACAGTGATTTTGTGAGTGAATAACGTGCGGAAATCCTCGGCTCAAGCCCGTTGTAATTTGCCACCACTTCATTTGTGCGGTATTTCACGGTATCGTTGATCACCCCAAAAGCGTCCTTTTTATAACGGGTAAAGGGACCGATTTGCGTGAAGTTTGAAAAACGCAGGCCAATGTTCAATTTAAGCTTTTGTGTTACTTCCCAGTCGTCGCTTACATAAATGGCAGCATCGTGGGAGTACAAATGTATTTTTTTGCCGAGGTCAAATACCGTGGTGCCTTGCCGGGCGCTCACGCTGGTGGGTACAAAGATGTGGAAGATATAATTCACTCCTGTTTTTATACTGTGGCGGGCATTCGGGAAGTAGCTGAGGTCGTATTTAAAGTTGTAATCGGTGATACCTGAATTGATGATGAGCTCAAAATTTTGTTGTTCAGCGCCAAAACTGAAATTGTAATTGGTAATCACAGCCGACATATTGGAAAACAGTTTTGAATGGAATACGTGATTCCAGCGGAGGCAGGCTGCTGCATTCCCCCAGGGTATCACAGCTTTAAAATCGCCCTCCACATCGTTGTACACAAATTTATCACGTCCGAAATACCCACTTAAAAAAAGCCGGTTCTTGTCGTTTATAATATAATTGAGCTTCCCATTGAGATCGTAGAAAAAATAGGAGGTTCCTTTAAAATCAGAGTTATTGATCCAGGGTTTGCCCACAACATCTATATACGTTCTTCTGCCGCTTATAATAAAGGAAGCTTTATTTTTAATAATAGGCCCCTGTATGGCCAGCCGTGAAGCAATGACGCCGATCCCACCATCTACTTCAAATTCCTGGTTATTGCCGTCCTTCATGCTGATATCCAGAACTGAAGAAAGCCTCCCACCATATTGAGCGGGCATGTTACCTTTATACAGATTCACATTTTTAATGGCATCCCCGTTAAACACCGAGAAAAAGCCGAGGAGGTGGGATGCGTTATAAATGTTGGCCTCATCCAGGAGGATCAGGTTCTGATCGGGTCCACCACCGCGTACATAAAACCCGGTATTTCCATCGCCCGCATTTTTTATGCCAGGCAATAACTGGATAGTCTTTAAAATATCCACTTCACCCATAAAGGAGGGAATCTTTTTTATCTCCGTCATCTCTAACTGAACCACACCCATTTGAGTGCTTTTTACATTTTCACTCACTTCTTTGGGGCTGACTTCTACTTCCTGCAGGTTGGTTTCTGTCGGGGTAAATAAAATATTCAGGTTAATGTCTTTGTCCAGCAGCACTTCCTGTGTAATGGTTTTATACCCGGTATAGGTAAAGATCACCGTATAGATTCCCCGGGGAGCACTCAATGAAAAAAATCCGTAAGTATTGCTAACGGCATAAGTATTGGTTTCTTTCAGGTAAATGGAAGCGCCTACAAGTGTTTCACCGTTGGAGGCGTCCTTAATAGAGCCGCTGATGGTGAAATTCTGGCTAAAAGCCTTGTTTCCAGCAAAAAGTATTAAAAAAAATATGAGTAGATTTTTATTCAAGCAATTAAAGTTAACGAATATGTTATTAGAGGGTGATTTCTGAAAGGGCCAAAAAACCTTAATTGTTCATTTTTTGATATATGATAAAAAATCAGGGACTTATTCACAAATGCGGAAAGGAGTGATTTATTTTGAATCTGAAAAAATCATGCCAGCAGGATTCTATTGATTTATAAAATAAAAAAGCCTTCCCGGTTGGAGGAAGGCTTCGGTTTTATAACTATCCTGATCTACTTGCGGATCACCAGTTTTTTAGTGATCACTGATCTGTCTTCCAATTGTACTGAAATAAAGTACACGCCATCCGCAAGGGAATTAAGATCAACAGTTTCATATGAAGCCGCAGCTTTTGTAACTGTTTTTGAAAGCAATGTTTTGCCTGTTATATCAATTACCGTATAGGTAACTGCCTGGTTCTTTTCAAGGTCTAGTTTTATATAGGCCGTAGAGTTGGCCGGATTAGGGTATACCTCTATGCGGTCCTGATTTTTGTGTATTGATGGAATTCCTACATAATTAGGATGAGCGTCGATAACCCTGAAATAACGGATGTAACCACAGCCAATGTCACCCGGAAAAAGAGCGATGGTACTGTTCACATTCGCGTAGTCAAAACGCAGGCTGCCATTACCACCGGCGGTATTTGCCCACCAGCTCATGCCGTCACAGCCGGTGTCCTTAATTTCAAATTTGTAACAACCAGGGCTAAGTAACATGCTATCTACATATACTGTCGTTGGATTTAACTGGTCCCTTTGGAAAACAACTGCTCCTGTTTCGTCATACAGGTACCAGCTTGTTTCAGCAAAGCCTGAACCGTCCACGTTATTGTTCGTGTACATTTTTATAACAAAATTTTCGGGGTATACCGGAACGGAGCTTGTCTGTGAACTGTAAATATTATTGAAAAGGTTTTGATCACCACTCACATTGTTTACGGTAACAACCGACACCTGGAAAATACTGCTGATGGTGCCAGAAAGAATTGAAAGCGAAGGAGGGAACACAACGAGTGCCGTATCCAGGAAACCCAGAGAGCCATTCCAGGTATAGGTCTTTATTGTATCATTGTTCAGCCCGTAATTAAATACGATAGATTTCAGGGAGTCGGTCCCTGTATTTTTTATTTTGATCACAGGATTGCTGCAACGTGGATTTTCCCTGAAATAATTGGCATCCTTTGTGGGAGAGATAATATCTTCAACAGAAACATCAAGGGTATGGTTCGGCGCACTGTAATTGATAAGCTGGGTGACAAAATTGTAACCACCAAGACTACCATTGCCAATATACGGCTGCATGTCTATGTCTACCGAAAAAGTATTGTTGGCGGACGTAAGAGTACTGAGGTCGTGGTAGATCGGCCATACCACAGCGCCAGGGCACCAGTTCCCGCGGTCATAGATCCAGGTACCTGTTTGAGGATATACTTCGTTTAAACCACAATCGTTTCTCCACAATTGTTTTTGTGAAATCATGTTGTTGTTGATCTTGAGCTGGTAATATTTGCTGCAGAATTCAGCACAGCCGGCATTATCCGAGCCATGACCACTAATAGTATTTTTTACGAAAGTTCTTGATGCAGGGGACGTGTAAGAAAAAGATCTTGAAGTAAGATAGTTCTCAATAGAATTGGAGCTGTTGCCAAACGGGAAATACCCGTCGTAAATATTTTTTACAGACAGTGCATCCATTGGCGGTACACCTTCTATAAATTCAATTTTGAGCGTAAGGGTAAAACCCCAGGAATATCCTTCGTAATCAAAACGCATGGCAGTGTTTCCTTCAAGGGCAGAGGCATAATCTGTAACATCGACTACATAATCGTGTTTTTTGTTTAAGGAAAGCCAGTCACTTGCATAGGGGGTAATAACCCTTGCGATCTCAACAGAATCTTTTCCGGCGGGACGCGCGTGGATCTGGGTGGTGTAATCCCAGGAACCACAGTATTGTTCTCCCGCAGGGCAGCCATATCTTCCAAGGATATAATGTAAGCGGATCTTGCGGTAACGTTTACCTGTTGGAAAAACAGCCGTAGTGTCGTAATTGCCATACTGTGTGATTTTTCTCAGGTTGTAAACCGTAACCCAGGTGGTATCACCGGGATTTGCCATTGCCGAAAAATTTAAAAACTCAGCCAGAGCGATCAGTAACATGATCTTTTTAAAAGCGGATAAATGTGATAATTTATTAAACATGTGTATAGAATAGTAAGTAAATGTAAGGATTTATTAAATCGTTTTAGTAAAGTGCTTGTATTGTTAGGGCATGTGAACTTAATTTACCATTAAAAATCTGTTTTTCAGGTATTTAAACTGGTTTAGGAAAGTGCCTTCCAGTTTGATCTTATTTTTTCTTTTTCTGGATTTAATACGATAGTGGGCGATATAAACAGGATCAAACTCATCAAATACTTAAACTGTACGGTTAAATTAATTGTATAGGAGTCTTCTGTTCCTTTTAGTGACAATATGGAAAATCAATTAAAATACCTGGAAATAATTCCTTTAATTACTTCTTTGGTTAGGGGCTTTGTTATATAGTCCGATACGAAGCTCCAGTTTTTGGCTCTTTCAACATCGGCAGGATTTTCAGAAGTGGAGAGCATGAAGATCATGGCCCGGCTTTGCAGCTCTTTATCCAGCTTGTTGTACTCGTCAAGAAACTCCCAACCGCTCATGCCTGGCATATTAATGTCCAAAAATATTAAATCGCAATGTGGTTCTTTCCCGGATTTTAAATGATCGAGTGCTTTTTTTCCAGAGTCTTCCACCAAAACAACGGTAGCGAAATGATTCTCTATAATTTCTGTTTCGTGAAAAAAATTATCGTCCTCATCGTCATCCACAAGCATGATGCAATTTAATTTCTTGATCATTTCGTTATCTTTGGTATTGTAAAATGAAACTGGCTGCCCTCATTAGGGACCGAATCCAGCCAAATTTCGCCCTGGTGTAACTGAACTATTTTTTTGCAGTTCGCAAGTCCTATACCGCTTCCTTCGTATTCTTTGTTACTGTTTAAACGTTGAAAAATATCGAATACCTTTTCAAAATGAATGGGCTCAATTCCTATACCGTTATCACTTACTGAAAATTTACATTTTCCATTTAGTTCTTCCGCTGTTATTTTGATTTTGGGTTGTACGCCCGGTTTTTGAAATTTAATAGCATTCGTGATCAGGTTTTGGAATAATTGACGCATTTCCGTTTCGTAAATATTCAAAGTGGGCATTTCCGTTACTTCAATCGTAGAATTAGTTGTGTTTATAAGAATTTCCAGATCTTCGACCACATTATCAATAACCTTTTTACAATCAACGCGGTCAAGTTTTCTATTGTGACCTAACTGAGAAAATATCAAAAGGGATTTGATCAGAAGGCTCATTCTTTTAGTGGCACTATTAACCGAGTTGATGTATTTAAGTGCATTTTCGTCCAATTGCGATATGTACTTTTGTTCAAATAAGCCCATGTAATTTAGTACAGTCCGGAGTGGTTGTTGAAGATCATGCGAGGCTATATAGGCAAATTGTTCAAGTTCCTTGTTAACCATACTTAATTCCGTGGCTCTTTTCTCTTTTTCAGCGTTTTGATACGCAAGTTCTACATTCGCAATAATGAGCTCCGCAGCCCTTTTACCTTTTTCATCGTTTTGAAATACCAACTCGGTATTTGCAATAACTAATTCTGCGGCTCTTTTTTCTTTTTCGGCATTTTGATATGCAAGTTCTTTGTTTGCTACTACAAGCTCAGCGGAGCGCCTTGCTTTTTCAGCGTTTTGGAATAATAGTTCAGTATTTGCAATGCCTAATTCCGCTGCTCTTTTTTCCTTTTCGCCGTTTTGAAAAATAAGTTCTTCGTTTGCTATTAATAGTTCAGCGGAGCGTTTTCCCTTTTCCTCATTTTGATAGGCGAGTTCCTTGTTAGCAATACCTAATTCGGCAGCTCTTTTTTCTTTCTCCTCACTTTGAAACGAATGTTCCTTGTTGGCAATAATAAGCTCGGCGGCGCGTTTTGATTTCTCTTGTGTTTGAAAGGCTAGTTCGATATTCGCGATAATCAATTCATCTGACCGTTTTCCCTTTTCCCTGTTTTGGAATATAAGTTCTTTGTTCGCAAGGACAAGCTCAGCGGCTCGTTTCGCCTTCTCTTTTTTTTGAAAGCTAAGTTCTATATTAGCAATCGTTAACTCAGCGGCCCGATTTCCTTTTTCTTTATTTTGGTAAAGAAGTTCTTTTGCAGCAATGATGAATTTTGCCGCTCGTTTTTTTTCCTCCCGCTTCCCGGAAGCAATCTCCTTTTTAGCAAGAATCAGCTCTGCGTTCTTTTTTTTAATAATATCCGATAGTGCCTTTTTTTCCGCTGCGTGTTTTTGCAATAGGGTAGGGATATCTTGTTGTTTAGCTTTCATTTTATAAAAATTGTAGATGCATTTTAAAATGAACGCGATAATTTTAAATCCAGACGAGGTTCAAGGAATGATATCACTTAATTCTAATGAAGGTAAACTATATATTGGGACATTCGTACATTATTACGCCTAATTATCGCCATTTACAATGTGAATCGAAGCTATGCAGCCAGGGCCTTTTAAACACGGGACATTGAACCGCTATCCAGATGTAAGTTTTATTGAAAATAAAGAAAATTCACCGAAGCATACAAGATAGTGCCATTACTTCTTTGGGCAATTAGTTCCTCAAACGGACAAAGTCTGGAAGGCCGGAAACCCACTTGCGCTATATTCGCGCTTGCCGCCGGATGATAACTTGTAACTTCTGATGAAATAAATGTGGATTAATAGTCTATCTTAGAGTAATTATGCGCGCTTCTCTTGAACCCATTATTATTAATCTTAAACTTGAACTAAGCGACCCTTTTCTCTCTGATCTCAAATGCACGTACCTGATTCAAAAGATTAAATTACTTAATAGTCACAATGAAAGTAATATTAAAGGGCGGGAAACCCTTCATGATATTTTATAATTAAGGACAATCTTCTTAATTCAACAGAAACCTACTTTCGATCTCTTGTTAAATTAGCGCAATTCTTGCAAAGGAAAAGTTTACCTGTTCCCTGAGCCAAATTCTTCAATTCAATTTTACTTCCTTCAACGCACTTACTATTATTATGATAGATAGTTTCTCCAATTGTTTTGCTGTGGAATGATGAGATTAGTGGCATGATGTCATATTTTGCACTAAGTTAAACTATAATAGCAAGTAAATTACAGAGCCTTTGTAGTTAATAATTTTTCTTTTTTTGCTGCCAATATCTTATATCTTAGCTTAATTCCAGGGTGTAAACAGGTCCCATCATATACTATTTGTTGCCTATTTGTTATTCACTAAATTCTATTTCTCCTTAAATCCTTTGGAAATAGGGTGGTCTGGCAGTTTTTTGAGGCCACCTGTTGCGACCACCTTCGCTGGGCTTATTGGATAAACGTTTGAGCGATTTTATTCTAAAAAATGAAAGGAGAGCCGGACCTGTTTTATAGTACCTCTGAAATTGGCTCTTTTTGACGAAAAATAATTACGGGAAAGAGCATTCTTGTGAATAAATTGTTTTCGTTAATGATTGTAAATATTGTTGGTAAATAAACAGTTCCTCTTTAATTTTAATGGTTTGCTTTACACCTCTTTGTAGAGCATTTTTTCACAGAAATAATATATGGCAGCTGAATTTATTGAAGACGAAAATATAGAAGTTATAGGGGCCCGCTCTCACAACTTAAAAGATATATCCATTACCATACCCCGCAACAAGCTGGTTGTTATAACGGGTTTAAGCGGAAGCGGAAAATCCTCCCTGGCTTTTGATACCATTTATGCTGAAGGGCAGCGCCGGTACATTGAAAGTTTTTCGTCCTATGCCAGACACTTCCTTGGCAATATGGAGCGCCCTGACGTGGATAAAATTTCAGGGCTCAGTCCGGTAATTTCAATTGAACAAAAAACGGTAAACAAAAATCCACGTTCTACCGTGGGGACCATCACGGAAATATATGATTTTATGCGCCTGCTTTATGCGCGCGCCGGCGAAGCTTACTCGTATAATACCGGTGAAAAAATGGTTCGTTACAGCGACGACCAGATCGTTGACCTGATCATTGATGATTACAAAACAAAGAAAATTAATCTGCTGGCCCCGGTTGTAAAAGGTCGTAAAGGACATTACCGCGAACTGTTTGAAGATGTCCGCAAGAGAGGATTTAATAAAGTGAGAATTGACGGCGAAATAAAAGACATCGTTCCGAAAATGCAGGTAGACCGGTACAAGATCCACGATATTGAAATTGTTGTCGATCGCCTGGAGATTACTCCGGATATTCGTTCACGCTTGTATCAATCCCTGCAAACGGCGATGAAACACGGCAAGGGAACCATTATGGTAATTGAGCATGTGGAAGAATCTGCAAAACCAAAAAAGGCAGTTGCGGCTAAAACTACAAAGACTCAGGCAAATGGTTCTGGCAAGCTGCGTTTTTTCAGCCGTTTTTTAATGTGTCCAACCAGCGGCATCAGCTACGATGAACCGGCGCCGAATTTATTTTCCTTTAATTCACCTTATGGCGCCTGCCCGCAATGTAACGGGCTGGGAGAGATCTCTGAAATTGACATAAATAAAATTATTACGGATCCTAAACTTTCTATCGGAAAAGGCGCGATTGCGCCGATAGGTGCGCAAAAGGCCTATGGCGGCGGCGGATGGATCTTTAAACAGGTTGAGGCCATTGGTCATAGCTATGGGTTTACTCTCGACACTCCTTTTGAAGATATCGTAGAAGAGGCGGTAAATGTCCTTTTATATGGAAGTGATGAATTGTTCGTTGTTACTACCGAAGCAGGAAGTTACAATACTAATTTTGAAGGGATCGCCACGTTTATTACCCGCCAGTCGGAAGATGATCCAAGTCCCGCCATGCTTAAGTGGGCGCAGGGCTTTACAGATAAAAAGGAATGCCCATCCTGCAAGGGCGCGCGCTTAAAAAAAGAAGCGCTTTATTTTAAAATTGCAGATAAGAATATCTCCGAAGTTGCAGAAATGGATATCTCCGTGTTGCAGGTATGGTTTAAAGACATAGAGAAAAAACTGAGCAAGAACCAAAATATCATTGCCATTGAAGTACTGAAAGAGATCCGCGCCCGGATCCAGTTTCTGGTGGAAGTTGGTCTGGATTACGTGACCCTGAACCGTTCTTCCAAATCCTTAAGCGGGGGAGAGGCTCAACGGATCAGGCTTGCCACCCAGATCGGATCACAGTTAGTAGGTGTTTTGTATATTCTTGATGAGCCCAGTATTGGTTTACACCAGCGTGATAATGTAAGGCTGATCACTGCCTTAAAAAACCTGCGTGATGTAGGAAACAGCGTTCTCGTTGTGGAGCATGACAAGGACATGATGATGGAAAGCGATTACGTGATTGATATAGGCCCTGGCGCCGGCGTTCACGGTGGAAGAATTGTAGCGGCTTCTACTCCAAAGGAAATGCTGAAGTTTGATACCATTACGGCAAATTACATGACGGGTAAAATGAACATTGAGGTGCCAAAGACACGTCGTAAAGGAAATGGCAAAAAAATTACCCTGAAAGGGTGCACTGGGCACAATTTAAAAAACGTGAGCGTTGAATTTCCCCTGGGTAAGTTTATTTGTGTTACAGGTGTGAGTGGCAGCGGAAAAAGCAGTTTGATCAACGAAACGCTTTATCCTTTGCTGGCAGAGCATTTTTATAATTCCGAAAAAAAGCCGCTGGCTTATAAATCTATCACGGGTTTGGATAACGTGGACAAAGTGATCGACATCAACCAATCACCAATTGGCAGGACACCGCGCAGCAACCCGGCAACCTATACAAATGTTTTTTCAGACATCCGGAATTTGTTTTCTGAAATTCCAGAAGCAAAGATCCGTGGTTATAAACCCGGGAGGTTTTCGTTTAACGTAAAAGGTGGTCGTTGCGAAACCTGTGGCGGAGCAGGGGTTAAGACCATTGAAATGAATTTCCTGCCGGATGTATATGTGAATTGTGATGTGTGCAATGGTAAACGCTATAACCGGGAAACCCTTGAAGTAAGATTTAAAGGGAAGTCGATCAGCGATGTTCTGAATATGACAATTGACCAGGCGTGTGAGTTTTTTGAAAACGTACCGAATATTTACAGGCAAATAAAAACCTTACAGGACGTTGGACTGGGATATATTACCCTGGGGCAGCAAGCCACAACGCTCAGCGGAGGGGAAGCCCAGCGTGTGAAACTCTCCACTGAACTGAGCAAACGCGATACCGGCAATACATTTTATATCCTGGATGAACCCACAACCGGTTTACATTTTGAAGATATCCGCATTTTATTGGGCGTTCTGAACAGGCTTGTTGAAAACGGTAATACAGTATTGGTAATAGAACATAACCTTGACATTATAAAAGTAGCCGATCATATTATTGACCTGGGGCCTGAAGGCGGAAGGGGCGGAGGAGAGATTCTGTTTACGGGGACTCCGGAAGAACTCGCGAAAGACAAACGGAGTTATACGGCGCCGTTTTTGAAAAAGGAACTTTTGACGAGATAGAGCCACAGATTTCGCTGATTGCACAAATAGAAATAATTAAAGATCCGAATTCTCTAACTGGGAAAATAGTTGTTCAATAGAATATCTGTGAAATCTGTGGCAAAATGTTGAGATTATTAATTCCTCCGCATCACCATAAGGCCGTCCCGCACCGGCAAAAGTACGGTTGAAACTCTCGGGTCATTGTTTACTTTTTGATTGAAGCCGTGGATTGCCTGCGTATCCTCATCTTTTTTATCGTCGAGAATTTTACCACTCCACAAAACATTGTCAGCGATTATCAGTCCTCCTTTATTTACTTTTTCTATAACGAGATCGAAATAAATGCCATAGTTCTTTTTGTCGGCATCAATAAAAACAAGGTCGAAATTGTATGGTAGCCCCGGGATAACGCCCTGAGCGAAACCAGCGATCAGCTCTATCCTGTCTCTAAATTCCGACCGCTCTATGAATTGTTTTGCGAAGAAGTTGGTTTCTTCATTCGGATCGATGGTAATAAGTTTGCCATTTTCTTTCAGACCTTCAGCCAAGCAAAGAGCTGAATAACCCGTATAGGTTCCGATTTCAAGAATAACTGCCGGTTGGATCAGCCGCGATAAAAAACTAAGAAAACGGCCCTGCAAATGTCCGCTCAGCATACGTGGACTGCCAATTTTTAAATGGGTCTCGCGGTTGAGCTGTTTCAGAAGGTCGCTCTCTTTTTCAGTAAAGTTCTCACAATAGGCCAGCAATTCTTCTTTAATAAATTCCATACTGTAATTTTAAATTTAGCTGAGTCTTTTATGTATTATTTTGGAAACGTTGCCAAATACCTGCCCGGGTGAGAACTTGCGCCAGTCAAAATCATCGAGCTCCCCGCCAGTGATAAAGTAATAATCTAATCCGGCCTGTTTAAATTCCTTTAACACATGTTCCCTGAAATTTAGGAGCACGATCCAGCCTTCGTCACCATTATCATCGAACCATTCTTCGTAATAACTGTCATCGCTTTGGTGAAAATTAAGCACATTTTCTCCCACAAGGATGTATTTATTTATTCCGTGATAGTTAAGCTCGTCAACTATATCACGTTTCAGGATCATAATATCATTGGTAATGGCATCGTTCCATTCTCCAAGAAATTCAAGTATCGCATATTTTTCTTCGTAATCAACAAACAGTATTTTTATGTAAAGCGTTTCACTGCCAATATCGTCCCACTGCGGGTGGATATAAAAATTATAGATGGTATTGGTAAATTCAAATTCGCTGTACTCCCGGCCGTAGAATGGAGATTCAGGGTCTTCCGCCGCGATGTAAAGATGCTGCCAGTTATAAAAAGGTTCGATCGTATGCACGGTCAAATTTACAATTAATGCATTTAAAAATAAAAAACGGGCAAAACTTAATTAAAGAATAACATTAAGAATCAGGTCAGATCCTCTACTGGTTCCGGCTAAAAGGCATTTTTTTCGTGATCTTGATCTTAAGTGCTTCACGCACTGTTTCAAGAGCCGTTAAGAGTATGATCCGGATGTCCATGCCGGTGGTAGCGTGTTCTACGTAATAAAGGTCCCATTGCAGGCGCTTGTAGATAGAACGTATATTTGGAGTTGGTCCCCTGAATCCATTGATCTGCGCCAATCCTGTAATGCCTGGTTCTACGAGGTAACGGTTATAATAACCTGGAAAAATTTCGGCAAAGTATTCAGAATCTTTGAGCATGTGCGGGCGTGGGCCTACGATAGACATATCCCCGATAAGTACGTTGATAAATTGAGGTAACTCATCGAGGTTAGACATGCGCAGGAATTTCCCCATGCGGGTGATCCTGGGATCGTTAATAGCAGCCTGTAGGTCGTTAGCGGTTTTATTCACCTGCATGGTCCTCAGCTTAAAACAATTGAACGTTTTTCCTTTGTAGCCCGTGCGTTTTTGTTTAAAAAAAATAGGACCGCGGGAATCTAATTTAATAAGAAGGGCAAGTATAGGCATTAGCCAACTCAGGATAACCAGCACGATCAATAATGAAAAAAAGATATCCAGGGCCCGTTTTACAATCAGGAAACTTTTACGCCTGTTTTCGACGGCTTCGGCGAGTTGTTCATTATGCTCAAGTGTAAAGGCATCTTTATCAAATATGGCGCTGTTTTGAGTCAAGAATTTAAAAAAACAAGATTAAATAGGAATGTGTAAAAATACTCTAAAATCACGAATATTAGTCGAATATTTAACGATAAAAGTGCTAAAAGTGCTTAAATTTAGAACCGCTCCATTTTACAGATATTAACAGTTCTAGTTTCATGATCCCTGTACTTTTAGTTTAAAAATCACAAAGTCACTATTCCCGAAAATTTGTTCGAAGTATTCGCTATGAGTATTCATTTCAGATTCAGCCAGCTGATCATATCCTTTTGGATAGTAAACGTAATAATCAGCTTTTCTGCGGACACAATCCTGGTAAGAAAAAGGAACTATTGAATTTCTTCCGCTGTAAAGAAGCATGGCTCTTGGTTTCCAGAAGCCGATGAGATCCGTTTTACGGGTATGCCTAGCAATAAAGTCAAACATTTCCACACTTGTTTTTTTATAAGGACCCTCCCATTCCTGCTCAGTGTGCATAGCAGAAAGGCTATAGGAAAAAATGGTTTTAACTGACAGAAAAAGAAAGCCGCCGAGAACCAGGGAATATGAAATATTTTTAACAAACAAAGGTATATTGATCAAAAAAATCAGATAACCGAACCCTTTGATAAAAAAATAGAAAAAGAAAGGCACCAGTGGAATAAGGTAACGCACGCCCTGGTAAAACGGGGAAACAAGAACAATGCCAATACTCAGGCAAAAAAAGACAACATACAGGCTGTTTTTTTTCGCACTCGTAAAAAGCCCTACGACCGCGAACGCTATTAAAACCCACGTAAACACCGCTGTATATTTATTAATGACCTGTGTGGTAGAGAATAATTCCCGCCATATTTTAAGATAGTACTCAAGGTTATTTAAAATGGTTTTTTGTAAATCCAAATGAGCATATTGGTTGAGGTAACTTACCGGTTTTACCGGAATTAAAGCTTTAGACAGGTAAAGAAAAACAAAAAAGGTTACGAAAGGAATAAGAAGAACAGCCAGGCGTTTTACATTAAAGAATGATTTTTGAAAAGTAATCAGCTGTGCGGCCAGGAGGGTCGGCAACAAAACAATGGATTGATTTCTCATCATATAGCTGATAAAAATAACGAGGCCGGTAAGGAACCATGAAAAATAACTATTAAAAATGTATTTACCGGAAAGTGTGGATTTAATCAGGTAAAGACCAAGCAAAACAAAACACAGGTTTGGAAAATCTGCCAGTAGGTAATTCTTAAATTCCCAGAAATACGGGCTGGAAGCCATCATCGCGGTGACGAGCAGCGCGGTTTGTTCTTCATCCTTAAAAAGTAAAAAGGCAAATACCAGGCCAAGGATAAAAAAAACATATATAAAATACTTCAGAACGATGATGTTTGAATCAAAAAAAGAAATAACCGGAGAAATAAGAATGGGAAAGCCCCAGGGGTAATTTAAAATGTAATCGGTTTTTTCTAAATGATCCTGAAGTGCCACGTAGGACCCCGAGGCAACCGCTTTCGCCTGGATGACGTAGCCGGCAAAATCATCTCCCCAGTCCTGTAATTTATTAAAACTTGAAAAATTTATCAAAAGGCAGAAGACAATAAAACAGATAAGAAGCTTGTTTTTCATTATTCCTTCGGGAGATTACGGCCGGTTAAAATAACAAAAATAAATAGAATCCTCTTAGAATATATTTCGGTATAAATCAACCGGGGCTGATCGTAAAATTGTGAAAACACAGGCGACTTTTAAGATCTGAATTAGTATTATATGGTATATTTGTTTTTGATTTTTTTACAGGAAGTAATTAAAGATTAAGCTATCACCCGCTTAAAACGGGAGTTGTTATGAAACATGGATAAACCGCAGGGAAAGAAAAAACTGGTTAAGGATATTTCTGCCAATACGCTGCAAATGCTTATTATCCAGGGTTTCAGCTTAATCATTTTTTATTTTACTTCCAGGTACCTATCCAAAAACGATTTCGGGGAATTCAATTGGTCCATGGCTGTTGGCACCGCGCTTATTGCGCTCGTTTCCCTGGGACTGGATATTGTTTTCGTCAAACGCCTCGCTTCGGAGCAAAATGCGCTGGAACTGAGCGGCATTCATTTTTTTCATACACTTGCGGTTGGTCTTGGCATGAGCTCACTGCTGTTTGTCTTTAACCTGGTCTTTCCTTCTTTCCACGAAAATCACCCGATTTTTTTCCTTGTATTTGTGAATCTGTGTCTTTTAAACATTGCCAATTCATTTAAGCTTTGCCTTACCGGCCTTGAAGTTTATAAAGACCTTGCAATCCTGGCGTTTATCGTTAATGTGTTTAAATTCTCACTGATCCTGTTGCTTTATTTCCTGGGCCTGTTTACGATTTTAAACGTGATCTATGCCTACATCGTAAGTTCCGCGCTTGAGTTTTTTGCGGGATATTATTTTGTTGGCAAAAACCTTAGAATCAGGGTAAAACCTCTTTTGAAGCTGAAGGAATATAAATTCTTTATAATTGAATCGCTGCCGCAACTGGGTGTTGTGTTTTTTGATTCGGTATTGGCGCGAATAGACTGGATTATCCTGGGAATTCTGAGCACTGCGAATGCCACAGCGGAGTATAGCTTTACCTATCGCATGTATGAATCGTCCAAGCTGCCTTTTATTATTATTGGGCCGATATTGCTCACAAGGTTTTCAAAGCTTTTTGTTGAGCCTGAGCTTATAGATGATACAAACCGTAAAGAAATCCACGCATTTTTTAAGCTGGAGCTGTTTGTTGTAATGCTTATTCCGCTGGTACTGATCTGTGTCTGGTCGCCACTGATCGATTATTTTACGAACAACAAATACGGTGAGGTGAATGAATTGAACTATATGATCCTGGCCGCGTGCGTACCGCTTCACTGCATTATCAATTTTTTGTGGAGTATGGGTTTCGCACAGGGGCAGCTAAAAACAATCATGTTTATTATTCTTTCTTCAGCGGGTGTTAACCTGGTATTGGATCTTATTATGATACCTTATTATGACAGCTTGGGCGCATCGGTAGCTTTTTTGATCACAACTATACTGCAAACATTCCTCTATGCCAGGTTCATAAAACAAAAGCATTTAAAACTACCTGTTAAAAACAGCCTGCTGGCATTTGCAAATGCTATTTTGGCCCTTTTGATCGCCAAATTTGCTACAAATAATGCTATCTTTGAAGCTTTTGTTGCGGTGGGAACTGCCTTTGCACTGGCCTTTATTACCAGGCAGGTTAATTTTTCCCAGATAAAAAGGATTATTAATCCGTAAATTAAGTCAAAATACAGAACAGGTATGATGAAAGCCTTCTTGGAGAGAAAGTTTAAGAGTATAAAGAAGCTTTACGAGTCTACCGATGTTTTATTTTTAATATTCCTGATCCTGTTTTTAAATGTAAAACTGCCTTTAAAACTGGCAGCGCTTGTATTGATTTACACTTTCCGATTTAATTTTGAATTCGGGCTCAGCCTCAAAAAAAAAAGCAGGCTTCCCCAGTTTTATGTGCTGATGATCCTGCTGTGTATCCTGGAATTTTTTCTCACGCTTAATTTTTCAACACCTTATATTCTTTTATTCAGCGCTTGTACCTGCCTCTGGGGTGTCTCCTTCCTGGTCATTCATCAGATCAAACTGGCTATTGAAAAAAACGGCACAGAAAAGATCAGGAATGCGCTGGAAATTTTTCTCGCGCTCAACATCGCTGTGAGCCTCTGGAATTTATTTATCATCATGATCGAGACAAGGTCAGTGAACCCATACACGTTTGAAGGACTCAGCTATAAGTATTTCATTTCAACCGGCGACAATATCAGAGGAATAACAGCGGATGTGTGTACCACGAATATGATCATAAACGCCTTCGGTCTTTTTTACTTTTTGAGCCAGAGAAAATACTGGTTTTCGCTTGCTTCGCTTGTTGTAATATTGATGACAACAAGCAACCTGGGCAACATCATCCTGTTGATTTTTCTCATTGTGGTTTTTATCACGGATTCCAGCAAACTCAATAAAAGCATTATGCTTTGTTACATAAGCTTAATGGTCGTTTTCATGATCAAGGTTTCTCCTTCCAACCTGGATTATTATAAAGGCCTCTATATTAAAATGACGCAACAAGATAAACCCAATACTGTGGGGGTTACCCCCCCGGTAAAAAGAACTTTAAATTCTGATTCGTTGTTGCTTGTCTTTGTGAGCAGGAAACATTTTGAGCGGAAACAGAAACAGGTGGGGGCGCAAGGCAAAGCGGAAAGGGAGAATGCTTTTCATGAGATCCGGAAAAAAATAGAAGGGTACAGGTTCCCGGTGGAAATGAAAGACCCGTCGTTCGATATGTATGAAAGAAATATACACGATAAAGTGGCGGATTATTGTAAAACCATTTATGGAGATTCCCTGACATCAGGAGATATACCTCTTTTAAAAGATCATAAAATTCCTGGTAAACTGGTATCATTTGCAGAGACTATGAACAATGCAACCGGCAGCATTAAGAGTTTTGTATTCGGAGAAGGTCCGGGAAATTTTTCATCTAAAATGGCCTTTCGTGCTCTTGGCCTGAATATAGATGGTACCTGGCCTTCGGCATATACCTGTTATTCGGATAAATTCAGGGATAATCATCTTAAGCTCTGGCTGTTTTACCGTATTCAGCCGCCGGCAGAACATTCCGTGATAAATCATCCCAATTCATGCGCAAACCAGCTGATGGGAGAGTATGGCCTTGCCGGAACGCTCTTGTTTTTAGTATATTATGCTGGATATTTTGTCAGACGTTTCAAATTCTTGTCTTATGGAAAAATTATTTTCCCTCTCCTGCTTGTTTTTATGGGAGTGGATTACTGGTTTGAGAATTTGTCGGTGGTAGTCATTTTTGAAGTCATGATCCTATTGGATCTTCAAAGAGAAAGGACGGCGGAAGGATGACGGATAAGGACGTTTTAGTTTCGGTATTAATGCCTGTTTACAATGGCGCCGGTTACATAGGTGAAGCCATTGACAGTGTACTGGCACAGACATTTCCTTTTTTTGAGTTGCTGATCGTGAACGATGGTTCCACCGATTCAACGCGGGAAGTGATAGAGTCCTACAAAGATCCGCGCATCCGGCTCATCAACCAGCCTAACGGTGGTGTTTCTGCCGCACTCAATACCGGATTAAAACATGCAAAGGGAGAATATATTGCACGGTTCGATGCAGACGATATCTGTTACCCCGACAGGATCGAAGTTCAGTATACATTTATCAAAGAACATCCCGACTACATTCTGGTGGGAACCGATGCGGATTATATAACACAGGAGGGTGAGTTTATTTATAAGTATGTCAACGTGGGGCACACCAATGAAGAGATTAATAAAACCATTGAAATGCACTGTTCCTTTATTCACAGCTCGGTGATGTATCCCAAAAAGGCGGTTATGGACCTGGGCGGTTATGAGGTGAAAGCGCATACCTTTGAGGATTATTTTTTATGGAAGAAGTTGATCAAAAGAGGAAAAGTGTGTAACCTGAGAAAGCCGCTGTTAAAAGTAAGATTTAATTCTTCTTCAGTAACCATTGATGAAAAGGATCATGATCCGGTGTTTCTTATGCTGAAGAAAAAAGCGCTCCAGACAGGAGTGATCACAGATGAAGAAGGAAAACTTATTCTCAAAAGCGTAAGAGGATTAAGCAAGAAAAGAAAAGAAGGTTCATATAACCGCATGCTTTGTAAAAAATTCCTGTGGGACAATTATCAGCCTGGCAGGGCAAGGAAGCACCTTATGAGATCCCTGAAGTCGGAGCCCTTTGTGTTTACAAGTTACCTGCTCCTATTGTTATCTCTGTTACCTGAAAAGATCATCAAAGCTATTTATGAAAAAAATAAAACATAGTGGCCTGACATGAGAGTTGCATTTATATCCAGGAATACACTGTTTACAGGCAGGGGTGGCGATACGGTACAGGTGGTGAAAACCGCCGAGTATCTTAGGAAAATTGGGGTGGAGGTTGATATTTATACCAGCTCTGAAAAAATAAATTATGAAAACTATGACGTTCTTCATGGATTTAATGTGATCCGTCCCGCCGATCTCATCGGCCACTTCCGGCGATTTAAAGGACTGAAAGCGCTTTCTACCATTTATGTGGATTATTCGGAATATGATGTAAAAGGCAGAGGTGGATTGCAAAGCAAAGTGTTCAGGTGGCTGGGAAGTAACCGCTCCGAATACCTGAAGGCGCTGATGCGCAAGATCAAGAGCGGTGAGAAAAGCTTTAACCTGGCTTATCTTTTTAAGGGACATAAAAAAGCACTGGAAGAGCTGATCGCCCTGAGTCATATTCTCCTGCCCAATTCAGAAAGCGAATACAGGCGGCTGGCTTCAAATTACAAAGTGAATAAGAGGCACGTCGTTATTCCGAATGCAATTGATACAGGGATTTTTAAGGAAGCACGCGATCTTTCTAGCAAGCAGAAAAACCTGGTGATCTGTGTAGCCCGGATCGATGGCATTAAGAACCAGCTTAATTTAATAAGAGCACTTAAGGACACGGAATTTGAGTTGCTGTTGATCGGTAAGCCGGCTCCGAATCAACTCGCATACTATAAACGATGCAGGGCAGAGGCTTCGGGAAATATCCACTTTATTGAAGAGATGAAACAGGAGGAGCTCATTGCCTATTACAACCGGGCCAGTGTTCATGCCATGCCAAGCTGGTTTGAGACCACCGGGCTCAGTTCGCTGGAAGCGGCAGCCATGGGATGTAATATTGTAATAAGCAATCGCGGCGATCAGCAGGAATATTTTGAAAGGGATGTCTTTTATTGTGAGCCTGATGATGTAAAAAGTATTTATGAAGCCGTGCTCGACGCTTCCCATTCTGAATTTAAAGAAGACTTCAGGAAGAAGGTGCTGGCCCGTTATACCTGGCAAAGGACAGCCGAAAAAACCCTGGAGGCATATAAGAATTGCATGGAAGAGGAAAATCATCCGCTATCCGGCGAGTCAAAGAAAAAGGTGTTGTTTATTATGCAGTTACCGCCGCCGGTACATGGCGCGTCTGTGATGAACCAACTCATAAAGAATAGTATACTCATTAACAAGTCATTCGACTGTGATTATATTAATCTTGCAACAGCCAGGGACATTGATGATCTCCAGAAAAACAGGTTTAGTAAATATCTTCTTACTCTTGGCATCATTTTTAGAACGCTGCGGATGATGTTCTCGAAACGATATGATTATGTGTATGTCACGCTTTTTCCGTACGGGCTGGCTTTCATTAAAGATTCCATCATCGTGATTCTCGCCAGACTTATAGGGTTAAAGCCCATTCTTCACCTGCATACTTATGGATTCAGGGAAGGATCAGAAAGGTCGGCCCTATGGAAAAAGTATTATAAATTTATATTCAGGAACACAGAGGTCATTTGCCTTTCTGACCTTCTTATGGAAGACATTGAGCTTATTTACAAAGGTAAAGTATACATTCTCCCGAACGGGATTCCGCAGGTTAATTTTGAAAACAGGTATAAGAACGCAGGTGATCCTGTTACTCTGCTTTTTTTGTCTAACCTGATAAAAGGAAAGGGGATACTCATTATTATGGATGCCCTGGAACTGCTTAAAAACAAGGGATTGAATTTTAAACTCAGGATCGTTGGTTCTGAACGGGATGTAACATACAAGGAACTGATCTCGATCGCAAAAAATAAAGGGCTTGAGAACCATGTATCGATAGTAGGAGCCAAATACCGCGAGGAAAAATATGCGGAATACAGGAATGCAGGGATCTTCCTTTTACCAAGTAATTATGATACATTTGGACTTGTTTTACTGGAAGCGATGCAGTTTGGCGTGCCTTGCATCTCTACAAATATCGGGGGCATTCCGGATGTGCTTGGAGACGGAAGGGGCCTGATCATAGAGGAGATAAGTGCAGAAGCCCTTGCAAAGGCAATTGAGTACCTGATCTGTAATCCGCAGGTAAGAGCGGAAATGAGCAGGAAAGGCTTTGAGTATTTTAAGAACAATTTTACGGACAAAATTTTTGAGGCGCGTTTAAAGAAAATACTTATGCAGGAACCAGAGATCATTAATGAAAGACTTACCTTTTAAAATGAGCCGCAGATGAAGATCGCGATTATCGGAACAAGGGGGATCCCCAATAATTATGGAGGATTTGAACAACTGGCGGAGTATCTGTCACTGGGACTTAAAGAAAGAGGGCACGAGGTGTATGTCTATAACTCAGATAAACATGCCTACCAGGAAAAGATCTGGAAAGGAGTTCATATTATTCATCAGCGCGATCCTGAAAAAAGCATCGGTACTGTAGGGCAGTTCATATACGACCTGAACTGTATACTTGATACAAGAAAACACTCATTTGATGTGATCCTCAACCTGGGTTATACCAGCAGTTCTGTGTGGATGAAACTTTTTCCAAAACAATCCCGTGTAATAACCAATATGGACGGACTGGAGTGGAAGCGTACAAAATATAGCAAAAAAGTACAGACGTTTTTAAAATATGCCGAAAAACTTGCAGTAAAAAAAAGTAGCAGCCTGGTGGCAGATTCAAGAGCTATACAGGCTTATCTTTTGAAAAAGTACAACAGGCATGCGGATTTTATCGCTTATGGCGCTGATCTTTTTGATGATCCGGATGAACATGTGCTGGAATCATTTAAGGTGAAGCCATATCAATACAACATGCTGATTGCACGCATGGAACCGGAGAACAATATTGAAACGATTCTTGACGGGGTATGCTTTTCCACATCAGAACGTGTTTTTTTTGTAGTTGGCAATACCGAAAATAAATACGGGATTTATCTCACCGAAAAATTTAAGAATGAGCCGCGTATCCGGTTTACAGGTCCAATATACGACACCCGGGTTATTAACAATTTAAGGCATTTTTCTAATCTTTATTTTCATGGACATTCAGTGGGTGGCACTAATCCTTCCCTACTGGAGGCCATGGCTTGCGGGTGTCTGGTGGCTGCACACAACAATGAATTTAATAAAAGTGTTCTGAGAGCAGACGCCTTTTATTTTAACGACAGCAGGGATATTGCTACTTTTGTTGACGACCTGGACAAGACGCAGGAAAGTAACCAGGCGTTTATCAGGAGTAATTACGATAAAATTAGAACAGAATATTCCTGGGAAAAGATAGTATCTCAATATGAACAAGTGATGACTAAAAAATGAGTGCGTTTATATTAAATAGGGATCTATGGAAGAACATTGAAGAGCCTACGGAAAAGCTGCGCTTTCTGCTGATTGTGTTGCTTGTATTTTCGCTGCCTTTTAATATTTTTTATTCCTCGGTGCTATTGATTACACTATTAGTCCTTACCCTGCTTGATCTCAGTAAGGAAAAGCTAGGACAGATCCCCAGGCAGGTATGGCTCTTTCAGATGATTTATTTTCTGGGTATCGCGGGTTATTTTTATTCGAACCATAAAAATGCCGCAGCCTTTTTACTGGAAAGGCAATTGAGCATATTGCTTCTGCCATTGATGTTACCCATAGCGATCCGGATCAATTGGCAAAAGGCAGAGGCACTTATTATCACGCTGGTTGTTTCCTGCTGCGTGTCGGTATGCTACCTGCTTTTGCACATGCTTTATACTATTATCACCGGCCTTGAACTGCCCCTGGTAAGTACTGTGTTTTTGGGTGTGTTCTTCAACCATCAGTTTTCCATGCCTATCGGGATACATGCAGGGTACCTTTCTCTGTACATATCCTTTTCCATATTTTATCTGGCGCGGGAGTATAATCAAAAGAACAGGACATTCAGACAAAAGATGAGCATGGTTATGATGCTTTTACTTCTTTTCACAGGCTTGTTCCTTCTGGCTTCCCGAAACAGTATTTTAGCAACTTTTTTTGTACTCATCTTTGTTTCGCCCTTATACAATAGTAAAAACAAGCTAAAGTACATTCTTGTTTGCTTAATTTGCCTGATAACCGGCTTTGTTATTGTCAAAAGTACACCTTACCTGCGAAACAGATTTTCTATTCAACTGCTTACCGATATAAAGCCTTTGGCTAACGGCGATTTTATTGAGTATGGAAGCGCGGAACCGCGTTACGAAAGATGGAAGGGCGCTTTTCAGCTGGTTAAACATTCGCCGGTGTTTGGATACGGAACCGGCGACGAAATAGAAATGCTGAGGACCGAATATATAAAGCGTGGATTATATATTTCATACCTTGAAAGGTTTAACGCACATAACCAGTACCTGTCTTATCTCATAAAGAATGGTATCCCCGGCTTGTGTATTTTTCTGTTCGCTTTTTATTATTATACAAAGCTTGCGGTTAAAAAAAAGAACTTTATCTACTTGTCGTTCCTTGTACTTTTATTGATCGGGTTTTATACAGAAAACATACTTGATGCAAATAAGGGAATTCTTTTCTTCTCAATCTTTAACACTATTTTGGGATATGCCGCGCTCACGGATCCGCAAACAGTGGACTAATGGCTCTGTTGTTCCTTCTGTCGTTGTTTTCGAAAAGTAAAGTATATTAGCGCCATGAAATTTGACACTGGATTATTCTCATCTAAGATGTTCCTGGCATTCATACTTTTGATAGCCTTTATATTACGTTTTTATAACATTGATTTCCAAAGCTTGTGGCTGGATGAAATTTATACGATGAATATGAGTGATCCTTCAAACAGTCTTATGGAGGTATACCGGCTTTCACCTATCAATGATCCATTGTCGGTATTGTATTTCACTTTGCTGAATGTGTTTTTTAAAATTTTCACCTTTAGTTCTTTCCTGGCACGTTTATTCTCGCTTATCTTCGGGGTTTTGGGCATATGGGTTGTTTATTTGCTTGGCAAGGAATTAAGAAATGTTTCAACAGGGATTATCGCATCTGTGCTTCTCACCTTTAATTATTTTCATATCTGTTATTCGCAGGAAGCACGCGTGTATACGATGTTTATGGCGTTTACCTGCCTGTCTTTCCTCTTCCTGATCAGGTACCTCAAAAAACCGGGCATGCGCAACGCCATTTATTACGGACTCTCTATGTTATTGATGCTTCATAGTCATTTTTACGCCTGGTTTACAGTATTCTCACATGTGATCATTCTCCTTGCAGTTTCTTTTTACATGAAGAAAGTAACGCTGAAAAGATTCATGGCGCTGACGCTTATTTCTGTCACAGTTGTGATCATCGGATACATTCCGATTATCCCCATTTTTATTAAATTGGCAAAAAATACGTCCACCTGGATCCCACCGATTGCGAATAGCGCTTTTTTCGACATGTTTGGTGGTTTTTTTGGTAGCTCGTATCTGGTCGTTTCTATGGCCTTTCTCTTCATTATGTATTTTTTTATAAGTGTTTTTTCAGAAAGGTCACAACCTTCTGAATCGCCTGCCTTTGAGAGCAAAGGATTTGTTTTTTCGATCCTTGGCATTTGGATACTATGCACCTTCCTTTTGCCCTATTACAATTCGTTCATCAAATTTCCCATGCTGGTAGACAGGTACATGATCGGCATGGTTCCCGCGCTTATACTCATGATGGCGGTTGGTCTGGATCTTGTAGTGAATCAAAAGCTGCGTTATGCGCTTGTTGGTTTGTTTGTCGTGATCTCCTTTCTGTCAATGACCGTTGAGAAACCCTATTACAACCGGCCATACAAGGCTACCTTTCGTGAAGCTACCAGGTTTGTGATCGACAACAATGCTTCTAATTCAAGGATCAGTACCAGCCTGCCATATCATTTCGGCTATTACCTGAGAGCTTATAAAAACACAGCGCCGGTTGACGGAGATCCACTTGATACTTTCATTAACAGGATGCGTTCCGGTCTTATAAAACCTGGTCCTTTTTGGGCGCTCGATGGTCATGACAGAGTCTTTAAAATTTCAGATACAAATCAGAAATACCTGGCGGCTAATTTTGAGGAAGTCATGAATTTTAGCGGCATCAGTACATGGGCAAAGTTCTTTGTTCCGGCATCTTCGCGCGATTCGGCCGGCGTTCTTTTAAAACTCAATTCTACCAATTTTTTTGAAGAAGCACCTTATCTCTACGATAATAATATTTATATCTACAACAACGGTTTTATCGAAAGCAAACCTTTTAATCTTGATTCGGGAAATTACAGGCTGGTGGCAAAAACAAGAAGCACAGGTTCTCAGGCGCCGGGCGATACAAGTGCGCACGTTACTTATTATATCGGCAATAAAAAGATCGGAGATTATTTTATAGGGGTGAATAGCTACCTTCAGGGAGATACCATGGAATTTAACGTGCCGGGGAAAGAGCCGTTCTCTATTAAGATCGGCTTCGATAACGATGCCATAATTAACGGGCAGGACAGAAATGTTGTTATCCGGGAAATCAGGATTCTGAATGGCGGGAAGTAATTTGCTGGTCGTATTAAAAAATGCCCCGCAGTGGCGAAAGACTGTATTTTCTGGACTTAAAAACCTCAAATTAACGTATATTTACGATCTATAATTATTAAATGAAGACTATAATTACAAGCACAGACAGATCCTTCCTGAATCTTGCTGAATTAAAGCGTTATAGTGGACTATTCAAGTACTTATCGCTACGTGATGTGTTTGTGAGATACAAACAAACCTGGGTAGGTTTTGGCTGGTCGATCATCCGTCCACTCATTAACGTTCTTATTTTTGGCAGTTTATCTTTTCTAGTAGATAAAACAGGTGATTTTACCACTCGTTTCGTGGTCGTTTCTGCAGGTATTATTTCCTGGCAACTGATCTCCACAACTATTACTGAGGTGAGCAATTCATTAACAGCGAATTCAAACCTGCTCACCAAAGTTTATTTTCCAAAACTGATCCTTCCATTTTCAAGTATATTGGTTTGTTTTATAGATTTTTTAATTGCTCTTGGTATTTTTCTGCTCATTTTTTTTTCAATTGAAGGCCTTCCACCCTGGCAGATCATTTTTCTGCCTTTAGTTATTTTATATACCCTGGTGTTTTGTATGGGTATTGGACTTCTTTTTGCAACGGCTTCTGTAAAGTACAGGGATGTGAAATTTATTTTACCATTTTTATTACAGATCTTATTTTATGTTTCGCCGGTTTTTATAAGTTCTGAATTTGTTTTGAAACATAACATCCCTGAGGCGCTTAAAACTTTTTACCAATTGAACCCATTGGTTTTTATACTTAACGCATTTAAGTATTGTTTTTACGGAAACTTTGAAAATTTTAGCATGGTGTTTGCCCTTTCATCTTTTGGGTTAACCTTACTGATCTCCGTCATTTCCATTCGTTATTTTCTGAATTTTGAAAAATCATTTGCGGATTACATTTAAGAATGAGCCAGGTAGCTATAAGCGTAGAAAATATAAGTAAAAAGTATCAGCTTCTTCACAAACAGAAGAATGAGAATGATTCTCTTATCGCAGCTCTCGCCGGTGGTGTGAAGAGCTTGTTGAGGAAGAATAACGGCAGCCAGACTGAGGAAGATTTCTGGGCGCTTAAAGATATTAATTTTAAGATCAGCCAGGGCGATCGTGTTGGTATAATCGGAAGAAACGGCGCAGGGAAATCGACATTGCTTAAGATCCTCAGCCGGATCGTGAAACCCACAACAGGACGGATTGAGTTTGAGGGAAGGATGGCCAGCCTGCTGGAGGTGGGTACGGGATTTCACGGGGATCTGAGTGGAAGAGAAAATATTTACCTGAATGGCTCGATTCTTGGCATGACTAAACGAGAGATCGATGCGCGCTTCGACGAGATCGTGGATTTCAGTGAAGTTGAAAAATTCCTGGATACTCCAGTGAAAAAATATTCTTCGGGAATGTACGTGCGCCTGGCCTTTGCGGTAGCCGCTCACCTGAATTCGGAGATCCTTATTGTAGATGAGGTGCTTGCAGTCGGTGATGCTTCTTTTCAGAAGAAGAGTCTTGGTAAAATGGAAAGTGCCAGTCAGCAAAGCGGTAAGACTATTCTTTTTGTAAGTCACAACATGGGCCAAATCTCTGCGCTTTGCAATAAGGGCATCTTGCTCAATAAAGGAAGAATTGAGGCTGAGGGAAATATTCAGAGTATTATTACGCAGTACTTCAACAGCGGAGAAACAGGAGAAGAAGGAGCGATGGAATTCAGGTATGCACCCGATGCATCGAAGGAATATAATATAACCAGGATAAGACTGTTAAATAAAGACAAGCAGCAATCGAAAAGTTTCGCGCACGATGAGCCGGTGACCCTTGATATCGATATTGAAAAGAACGGTTCGCTGCAGGATGTGGTTTTGGGGATATTTTTTACCGACATGATGGATAAGAAAATTTTCTCGGTGCAATTACCCGTTTCTGATAAATTTAGCCTTGAGAATAAAAGGACGTTTAACCTGGTAATACCGGAATCTACTTTTACGCCGAATTCCTATAAGTTTTCTGTCGCCTTACATATCCCAAATATTCAAATGGTTGATGAAAAGACAAGTGCCGGTAAGTTTGAGGTCTACGATAATGGATCTGAGTTTTATAAGTATGCAGGCCTGGATATTGGAATGGTATTTATAAAATGTAAATGGGAATATTAAGAATTTGGAGGATTTTATTTTTATAAAATGAATGTATATCATAAACTAAAGGAAATTATCGGAATAGGGTACAAGCTGGCCCGTTTGAATACAAAACTTAATGAATTAAGTGAACGTTTGCACAAGATTGAAAATGCAAATGATGATCTTAAGATTTTGAATGCAAGGATCTATAATAAATTGCTGGAAAAGGAAACGTCTTCTTCTTTGGAGACTTTTGAATTTAAAGTGTTTTCGCAGTTTGGGGACGATGGCATTATTCAGTACCTTATCAGGAAAGCAAATATAAGCGTCAAAACGTTTATTGAATTCGGAGTAGAGAATTACAGGGAGGCGAACACCCGTTTCCTGCTCATTAATAATAATTGGAAAGGCCTGATCATGGATGGGTCTGAAACGCATATACAGCAAATTAAAAGTGAGGATCTTTACTGGAGACAGAATCTTACTGCGGTTTCAGAATTTATAACGCGGGAAAATATAAACGGACTTATTTCAAAAAACGGCTTCGGGGGTGAAACAGGGATTCTACACGTTGATATTGATGGTAATGACTATTGGGTGTGGGACGCCATCAATACCACTAGTCCCCAGATGGTAATCATGGAGTACAATGCGGTGTTTGGGCTGAATCCATGGACCGTGCCATATGATCAGCGTTTCTACAGAACGGAAAAACATCACAGTAATTTGTATTTTGGCGCCTCTCTTGATGCACTGAATATCCTGGCGGAAAAAAAAGGCTACTCCTTTGTCGGCTGCAATTCCGATGGTAATAATGCCTATTTCATCCGGAATGACAAAATGAACGGCATGAAAAAAGTGGATATAAAAGAGGGTTTTGTAAACTCGCAGTTCAGGGAAAGCCGTGATGTAAATGGAAATCTGACTTTCATTTCGGAGGATGAACGGATAAAGGTGATCACGGGTTTGCCCGTTTATAATGTTGTAACTGATAAAACGGAAACGATCTGATGAACGTCTTCTTTGATTACCAGATCTTTTATCTGCAGCGGTACGGAGGAATCTCCCGGTATTTTTATGAGCTGGCAAAAGAATTGGATGAACTGGAAAACTGCAAGCCGAAAATAGTAGTACCCTATAATGCAAACGAGTATATCGGGAAGGAAAAACACAATAGATTCATTTTGACTTTCCCGCCGCTTTTAAAAAAGATCTTTTATAACCGGTTTTACGACAGGCATATTTTTATGAACGAGTACCTGCTAAGGAAAATGACCTCGGATCGCAAAAATACAATACTTCACGAAACATATTACACCAACAGGGTGAAAACCAATGCACCCAGGGTAATTACCATACATGACATGATCTATGAGCTTTTTCATAACGATCTTGCCGATGAAAAAATGATCATTGCACAGAAGAAACAAGCCATAGAAGAAGCAGATTGCATCATCGCGGTTTCGGAAAACACTAAAAAGGATCTTTTGAATTTGTATCCCGCCGCAGAAGCAAAAACACATGTGGTTTATCATGGAGTCAGTCAATCTGCCTATCCGCAGATAAATAAGTTTTCCCGCCCTAAACCATTTATGCTGCATGTGGGAAACAGGGGCTGGTATAAAAATTTTGAACTGTTACTGGAGGTCTTTGGTGAACAAAAAAATATAAATACGGCGTTTGACCTGATCTGTTTCGGAGGTGGTAAAATAACTCCGCAGGAGGAGCGCCTTGTAAATAAATATAATCTCCGTGACAAGGTACATTTTATAACAGGTGATGATACTGTGCTGATATCTCTTTATAAGGGGGCTGCGGCGCTGATCTACATTTCAAATTACGAAGGATTTGGCATGCCTGTACTCGAAGCTATGGCGCTCTCTTGTCCGGTGTTGAGCTCGAATACAAGCTCTTTGCCCGAAGTGTATGGAAATGCAGCGCTGGCCATTGATCCTAAAAGCAAGGAAGCTCTTATTGAAGGGATGACTTCTATTTTATTAAATGATGCGGAACGGAAAAAATTGATCCGGGCAGGCCTTGAACGATCTGCTCAATTTACCTGGAAAAAATGTGCGCAGGAAACGTTTGAGCTTTATAAAAAATTGGTATAGATGCAGGCTCCAAAACTCTCCATAATTACCATCAATCTTAATAATTCAAAAGGGCTGTTAAAGACCATAGAGAGTGTTGTTTCGCAAACGTACAGGAATTTTGAATTTATAATTATAGATGGAGCATCAAAAGATGAAAGTCTGCAGGTAATTGAGCGTTTTGCAAAAGAGCTTACGTCATGGGTATCGGAGAAAGACAGTGGTGTGTATAATGCTATGAATAAAGGAATTGGCCGGGCCAAGGGAGACCACCTGTTATTTTTAAATTCGGGGGATTACCTTAATAACCCTGAGGTGATTAAAGATGTTCTCCCCTTGTTGAAAGGAAATGATTTGATCAGCGGGGATATTGATATTTACGATCAAAACAGCTGGCATCCCATGAGATCGATTGACAAGATCGAGGTGGATCACTTTCAGCATTTCAGTCTTTATCACCAGGCGACATTTATTTCGGCGGACTTGTTTAAAAAGTACGGCTTGTATAATGAAGAATTTAAATCTGTGGGCGACCTGGAATTCTTTATAAGGACTCTGCTTGCAGGTAATGCCAGTTATAAACACATCGCACTTAAAATAAGCAATTTTGTAGCCGATGGTATGAGTAACGATCCGGGCATGTTTGAGCTGAATAAAAAAGAAAGAGCGAAAGCCTGGGAACTCAACTTCGAAAAAAATATTATTGAGGAACTGGACTCTTACCGTCAGCTTCGAAACTCAGATCTGATGAAATGGGGCAGGAGACTAAACAAGTTGTTACCTTTTTGAAAAAGATAGCCGTCATAACGATTAATTACAACAATGCCACCGGGCTTGAGAATACAATACAAAGTGTTGTAAACCAGACCAGCGATAATTATGAATTTGTGATAGTTGACGGAGGCTCTGCTGATGAAAGCCTGGCTGTTATTAAGCGGTTTCAAAATAAAATTACGCACTGGGTCTCTGAAAAGGATAATGGGATTTATCATGCGCAGAACAAAGGAATTACGCTGGCTGGTGCGGAATATTGCCTCTTCCTTAATTCCGGCGATACATTGGCTGATGAAAACGTCCTGGAAACTGTTTCTGCAAGACTCACCGGTATTGATATTTTGTACGGAGACATTATCAGCTTAAATAAAGAGGGTGAAAAAAAATACCTGGCCTCACCGGAAAAAATAGACGTGTACCACCTGATGATCTCCACACTGTGGCATCCCAGTGCGTTCATTAAAAGGAGTATATTTAGTAAATTTGGCGGATACAAGGAAGAATTTAAAATCACCGGCGACTATGAGTTTTTTATCCGGACAATTTTAAAACACAACCTGAAAAGCGGGCATATTAAGCGGGCAATTGCCGTTTTTGATCTTGGAGGAGTGAGTAATTCAGCGGATATGAGTGAACGCCAAAACGCGGAAAGACAAAAGAGCTGGGAGCTTAATTTCAGCGCGGCGGTGATCGAGGTCTTTGAAAGCAATACCCGGATGCTTCGTTCACGCGAATATAAGCTGGGAAAACTGGCCATGGTATTTTTAAAATTCTTTAGTCGTAAAAAATGAAAGAGTTTTTATTCCAGATAAAAAAGAAACTTATTGCTTTCTTAAAGCTACAGGCGAGGAACCTGCAACGACTCTTCGTCAGAACCAAAATGAGCCGAGAAGAATCGTTTAATGTACCCATTGTACTGAATAACAGGAACCGCTACACGTATTTAAAGGATCTGGTAGACTGGCTTCAAAAAGCAGGTTACAAAAACATTTTTATCCTGGATAACGATTCCGATTATCCTGAATTGCTCGACTATTATAAAAGAACACCGGCCAGGGTTATTTTTCTTAAAAAAAATGCGGGTTACAAAGCCCTGTGGGAAATAGAATTCTTTAACGAAATTAAAAAAGGGTATTATGTGTATTCTGATTCAGACCTCATTCCTGACCAAAAATGCCCGGAAGATATCGTCTACAGGCTTTATCAGGTTCTTTCCCGCTACCACATTGAAAAATGTGGTCCAGCCCTGAAAATAGACGATCTGCCCGATAGTTACGACCGTAAAAAAGAAGTAATTGCCTTTGAACGGAAGCACTGGCTTCAGGAAATTGAAAAGGACGTGTTTGACGCGCCCCTGGATACAACCTTTGCATTGTACAAACCTTTTGCTTTTGGCAATGCCGAAGAAATAAAAGCATACAGGGTGGGCGGGAACCTTACCTTTGTTCACCTGCCCTGGTATGAGGACTCAAAAAATCTTTCAAAAGAAGCTGAATATTATAAAAAAAGTGCAACTTCATCCTCGTATTGGTATACACAAAAATGAGCGTTCTGGTAAATATATACAGGAAGGTATTGCCCGAAAGCCTGAGGTATAAAATACTGAGGTGGAGGACCGCGGGAAGGTTGAACAGGCTTAAAACCCGGATCCTGGAGTACTATAAAAAAAATCCATCAGGCGATAGTGAATTAAACGAGGCGCTGGTATTCCTGAGGAAAAATCCCCTTACTGTGTTTCCCTATGAATTTTCGAAAAAATACAACCCGCAAAACATCCAGGTCTTACGGGATGATTCAACGGGACTTAGTTATGTGATGCACGGTTCACATAAATTGTATTTTAAGAAAGGGCTGACGCCGGAGCAGATCCGGCATATGTATTCCTTCTTATTATGCGAACAGGATCCCGGATCGCCACACTGTTATCTGGATAAAGATTTTTCACTTGGAAAAAACGCCGTGCTGGCAGATGTTGGATGCGCGGAAGGGATCTTCAGTCTGATGAATATTGAAAAAGTAAAAGAGGTTGTTTTATTTGAGGCAGACAGCGACTGGATCGAAGCGCTTGAACAAACCTTTCAGCCATGGAAAGAAAAAGTAACGCTGGTTAATAAATTCGTTTCCGATGCCTCGCTGAACAAATTTATAAGCCTTGACGATTATTTTAGAACTAAAAAAATAGATTTTCTGAAGATAGATGTGGATGGGGCGGAGGATGAATTGTTAAAAGGTGCACAGGAACTGATCACAAAGAGTAAATTGCAGATCGCACTTTGTACGTATCACAAACAGGGTGATGCGGAGAAATTCAACATGTTTTTACAGAAATTTAATTATAAAACGTCTTTTTCGAAGAACTACATGTTGTTTTATTTTGATGATCATTTTGAGCCTCCATATTTCAGGAAAGCCTTGTTGCGAGCATCTAATTAAAAAAAACGAACAGCGATCAAACGGATGAAGTCGTTTGAGATGGATAAAATAAAAAATAAACCGGCGCGGATCAGCTTCATCTGTGTTCAATAAAAATGGTCAGTATCTGTATACCTGCATATAATAATCTTAAGCTCTTTAAAAGGTGCCTCGATTCGGTATTGGCACAGGATTTTAAGGATTACGAGATCATTGTCAGCGATGATTCTTCGCATAATGAAATAGAAGATTATATTAAAAAACAGGATCTTAAGAACCTCTGTTATTTTCATAACTCTCCGGGACTTGGCTCTCCTGAAAACTGGAACAATGCGCTTCGTCACGCGAAACGAAAATATATAAAGATCCTCCACCACGACGATTATTTTACAGGTACCAATGCTTTGGGAAAGTTTGTTGGGGCTCTTGAAAACAATCCTCAGGCTTATTTTGCATTTTGTTACTCCAGGATCCATTTTAAAAAAGAAGATAAATTTTTTATCCATAAACAAACCCGGACCCAGTTAAAACGGCTGGAAACCAATCCTGAATTTTTATTTTTCAGAAATGTGATCGGGGCACCGAGCGCTACTTTTTTTCGCAATAAAGGTGGGATCTTTTTTGATCCGGCTTACAAATGGCTGGTAGATGTACAATTTTATATCCGCTACCTTGGGAAGTACCGAAAATTTGTATCCATTCCTGAACCCCTGGTTACTGTTGTGGATGGCGAGCAGGAGCAGATCAGCCAGAAGGCGGCATCAGACAGGAACCTTGTTATTCCTGAAAACCTGGAGCTATTTTCAACCATTTTTCCAGGCAGGCTAAACTTAAAAAAGGCAGGACTGTTTTTCCAGGAACTTTTTGTACAATTTGAAATTACAAGCTTTGAACAGTTGAGCAAGGAATTTAAGATCCCGTCGGACCTGGTATTTTTTCTGCAGACTGCTTTGGAAGATCTGTCAAAAGGGAAATTAATAAAGGCGATCCGGAAACGGCTGTTAACCAGCAGGTACAATAAAAAAATATTTAAAATAGAGCGCTTTTAATGGTTGTGGTAAGATTAATAGGTGGTCTGGGAAACCAGATGTTTCAATATGCCGCGGGTCGCGCCCTGGCGTTTCGCCTGAATACAGAACTTTACCTGGATACTATTCACCTGGGTTTTGATCCAGATGGAGCGTATACCAAAAGAAATTACGAGTTAGAACAGTTTGCCATTCATGCTCACATTGCTGATATAGAGGTTTTGAATAATTTCAGGCATGATTCGCGATTAATTACAAAGCTGAAAAGTTTTTTCCCGGGCTTATTTAAAAACATAGTGTTTAATGAATCTCAGCCTTCCTTTCACGACCAGTTCTTTAACCTTCCCGCCACCAGCTATCTTAATGGTTACTGGCAGGACGAGCGGTATTTTTCTTCGATCCGTCAGGTCTTAACTCAGGAATTTGATCTTAAGAAAAAAAGCAATTCTTATCAAACCATGCTGGAACAGGTGAGTTCCGGAAATTCCGTTTCGATCCATGTGAGGCGCGGTGACTATGTTACACTGGGCTCCGCGCATCTTTATCATGGCGTTCTGCCGCTCACGTATTTCAAAGAAGCCGTTGACTATTTGAGCAGAATGAAACAAGAGTTTACCTGGTTTATTTTCAGCGATGACCTGATCTGGTGCAGGGAAAATTTAGGGTTTATTAAGAATGCACAATTTATGGAAGGTAAAAAACTGGATCTTTCGCCAGGGGAAGAACTCTTGTTAATGAGCCACTGCAAACATAATATTATCGCCAACAGCAGTTTTAGCTGGTGGGCAGCCTGGCTCAATAATAGCCCGGGTAAAATAGTCATTGCCCCGAAGTGCTGGTTTAACAAAACGCAAAAACAACCTTTAAGTTTGATCCCTTCCGACTGGATCCGCCTGTAATGATCAATTCCGTAGAAATATCCGTATTAATGTCCGCCTACAACGCTTCTAAATACCTGCGTGCAGCGATGGACAGCATTTTGACCCAGACCTTCGCGAATTTCGAATTTATAATTGTAAACGACGGCTCAACAGATGCCACTGAAAATATTATCAGGTCGTATACTGACAACCGTATTGTATACGTTAGGAACGACACAAATTTAGGTTTGATCGAAAGCCTCAATAAAGGTTTGGATCTTGCAAAGGGGAAATATATCGCGCGGATGGATGCGGATGATATTGCAATGCCTGAACGTCTTCAGGACCAGCTGGCCGTATTCAGGGAACATAAAGAGATCGTAGCAGTAGGATCGGATTATTACCTGCTCAGTGGTGAAACCTTAAACATGGAGGTGAATATTAATGACAGTGATTACCAGAAAACTATTCTGTTATTTGCTACTTGTTTTGCTCATCCAACAGTGATGATCAAAAATATTTTTAAAGAAACAGGCCTTCGTTATAACAAAGAGTTTAATCACACTGAGGATTATAAGCTCTGGACCGATCTTTCTTTTCACGGTGATTTTTACAATGTGGGAAAACCTCTTCTTAAATACCGCTCACATCCCACCCAGGTGAGCGTGCAAAACCGGTCTACACAGTTTGATCTAAGCGATAGCATAAGAAGGAATTATTTACAGAAACTGGGTTTTTCTTTTTCAGAGGAAGAATTTAAAATTCATTCCCTGATCGGGAACAACGAATTTATCCGGTCAAAGGAACAGCTGCTGGCAATAGAAACCTGGCTAAATTCTCTTGTGGACCAGAATGAAAGTCTAAAAAAATTAAAGGCAGATTCTTTTAAGCGCGCCATTCATAAATTCTGGTTTGACAGCTGCGGGAATACCAATCTCGGCCTCTACGCCTTTAAAAGCTTTACCCGCTCTGGTTTGTCAAAAATTTACCCGACTTCTTTAGCGATGAAGTCCAGACTTTTTGGAAAGTGTGTGCTGAGGTTTGTGAAGAAGTGAATTTTTAAAAGATCAGATACTTATGTTCGGCTTAGCGTCCGTCTTTTCATAGCAGATCATTGGACTATAAAGAAATATTGGTTAGTACCTTTTAGCTTCAAAGCAATTTCCTGAGTTCTTTTATCCAATGTTCCCAGTTTAACTCTTCCTCAAACAGCTTGCGGGTTTGTTTCCTTAATTCAAGGTAATCGTTCGGAGCATTGATCAGCGCCTCTGTTTTAGCGGCATAACCTTCGCCTTTATCGGCGTAGTCCAGAAGATATCCATTTCTGCCTTCTTTCAAATGTCCTGCAACTCCGCCACTATTGGCAACAAGGCAGGGAATGCCAAAAGCGCTGGCCTCGTTTATCACAATAGGCGTGCAATCAAAGCGTGTGGGAAGGATGAGGACAGAATGCCGTGCGTAAATTTCGACTAATCGTTTCTGGCCCTCCGGATCATTTTTATCGATAAACGGAATTACTGTCATTCGCGGGTGACTGATCTCCGCCGGAGGAACACAACCGAGAACGGTCAGCGATACGTTATATCCTTTTTCCGCTAAAATTTTAAAAGCATTGTAAGCAATGTCACCGCCTTTGCTTTCCCAATAAACGCCTACAAACAATAGTTTCCACACAGCTGGTACTTCAAAAGTAAGCGACGAAACTGCAGGTAGGTTCTCAAAATTTGCGCCGTACGGCACACATACCACGCTGGAAACCGGTGCTTTGTAATCGTTAATGACTGAATTCCTGCACCATTCTGATGAAACAATAATTTTACTACTCTTAGTAATGGCAAGTTGTTCTACCTCGTTGCCCTCTTTGATGGAAAAATCTGTAAGGTGCGTAAGACTTTTGTGGTAATTCAGGCAGCCCGCAAAAGTTCCATCGGTAATATAAATAACCGGTACCTGTGTTTGCAGGTATGCAATTTCGGCCGATGCAGCCGGCGCAATAATATAATCGTACGTTTTTCCTTTTAGTTTTTTACTGAAATAGGTTCCGTAAGCTCTTGATATAAATTTACTGTGGCGGTAGCTGATCCGCTTGCCGGATAAAACAAGGAACAGTTGGTTGAGTATCCGCGCGAACAGTAGTTTTAATCCCGGCTGATAAGGGCCAAGTATTTCTACCTCTCCCAATGTTCTGAGATGTTTATAAATACTATAGTGTGTGCCCGACCACACTTTTTTATCATTAGGATCTTCGGCGGACAAATATGCGAAACGAGGTGTTTTCAGAACAGAATAATTGTAAATTTGAAACGTTAATGGATGTAAATATACCAAATAAAAGAGCAATTTTATTAACCGGAACTATTATTCCCAACAGTGTTTACACCCATTATACCGATGCGGAAGCAAGGTTAAAGGATTATATTTTTGCGTTGGATTTTTACTGCGGCCTGTTTAAGAATGACGATGTTTTTTTTCTCGAAAATTCTAGTTTTGATCTCGATGAAAACCAGGACTACCGTGAACTTAAATTAAGAAGTCCTCATGAACTGATAAAGTTCCCCCAATCTGAAAGATTTTATGAAGGGAAGGGGTACCAGGAGTTTCAGATGCTTGATTATGCTGTCGATCAGCTAAAGGAAAAATATTCTTCCTTTATTAAGCTAACAGGACGTTACATTATTAAAAATGCGGCAGAGCTTACCAGCTTTAACTGCCGGGGCATTGTAATTGATCTGGGCAGGCGGCAGCGACAAGCGCAAACCTATTTTTTCTATTGTAATACGCAGTTTTACCTGGATAACCTGAAGGGCTTGTACAAACAGGCGAATGACAATGAGGGTGTTTTTATAGAACATGTTGTTTACAATAAAATAAACCCTGCACTATTAAAAGAGTCGCGGCTGTTTCCATCAACGCCTCATATGTCGGGTATTACAGGGTCTTATGGCATTGTTTTGAAGAGAAATTCGCTAAAGCTGATAATACGGAATGTGGAACGGTTTTTTTACAATTTATTAAACATTAAGTCTTTTTTTTATTAATTTTAGTCCTTAGCCCTCAGGTGCACAAATAGATGGAACTCCTTTAATCCCAGGTAGTTTACATAACAAATATGAAGTTCTCAATCATTATACCATCGTTTAATCAGCAGGCCTATATTGAGAAAACGCTTCAAAATGCCATAGAAATTAAAAACCTGGCCAAAACAAAAAACTGCGAAGTTGAAATTTTGTTATTCGACAGCGAGTCGAATGATGAGGTGCAATCCATCATCCGTAGATACATGCCAGGTCTTGATTACGTGGAGATAAAAAAAGACAAGGGGCAGTACGACGCGATCAACAAAGGCATTTTAAAATGTTCGGGTGATTACTGGTCCTGGCTGAATACGGATGATCTTATTGATATAAATGGCTTTTTTAAACTTGTGGAGGTTTTAAGGCAGGATCCGGAGATTGACTATATATATGGTGGTGTGGACTATATTAATGAGCAGGGGAAAGTAACGAAGAATTACGCGGCTTTTGATATAAAATTTAAAACACTTTATTCATTCAGTCCCGGTATTTTTCAGCCCGGCTCTTTTTTCAGGAAAAAATTTACCGATAAGATCGGGCTGCTGAAACCTTACCAGTGTTGTTTTGATTACGAATATGTCCTGCGCTTTATGAAACATGGCGCAAAAGTGCAGTGCTGCAGGTTTGTCGTTTCAAATTTTCGTTTTTATGCCACATCAAAAACGGGGAGCATTATCCCGGTCTTTATAAAAGAACAATTAGAAATAAGTAAAATATACGGAAGGAAACCCTATCACTTCTTATCTTATTTTTCGCATTTAAGATTACTTAAACATACTTTATTTCCCCGAAAATGAAAGTCCTTCTACTGTCAGATACCTATAGCGAACATACCGAAAAATGGGCGTTAGGACTCGCGAATAAGGGGGTTAAAGTTGGGTTGTTTAGTTTTAACAAAGCCTCGTACGAATGGTATTCGCATCCCGGTATTACTGTTTTTTTTGAGCCTGAAAAAAAGATCAATGCCGAAAGCACACTTACAAAGCTGGCCTATTTGAAGTATGTAACGATCCTGAGGAAGATCATTAAGCATTTCCAGCCTGACATCCTGCATGCCCACTATGCAACAAGTTACGGGCTGGTAGGAGCTCTAAGCGGATTTCATCCTTATATTATTTCAAGCTGGGGAACAGACGTTATGAAATTTCCAAATAAAAATTTTGTAGCCAAATCAATTCTTAAGTACAATTTCAGAAGCGCGGATCTTTTATGCGCCACCTCCGAAACAATTAAGAAATTCATTCACCAGGTCATTCAGAAGGATGTGACTGTTGTGCCTTTTGGTGTAGATGTGGAGAATTTTCTTCCAAAAAAGGTTGACTCCTTATTTGCAAAAGATGATTTTGTTCTGGGAAGCATAAAACCCCTGGAAGAATTATACAACATTGATATTCTGATAAAAAGTTTTGCAGCGCTGCATGAGAAATATCCGGCGCTTAAGCTTTTAATTGCAGGTGAGGGCAGTGAGGAAAGAAATCTGAGAGACCTGGCTATAAAATTAAAAGTAAGCGAGGCTATTACATTCACGGGCAGGATCCCGTTCAGTGAGATCAGCAAATATTATAATATGATCCATGTCCTGGTTAACATTAGTGAATATGAAAGTTTTGGTGTTTCCGTGATAGAGGCCATGGCCTGTGAAAAGCCAGTGATCGTAACAAACGTGGGAGGCTTAAAGGACATCGTTAATGATGAAGATCTGGGCCTGAAAGTAGACGTCCGGAATATTGAACAAACGACTGCAGCAATTGAATCTCTGATAGCCGACAAAATAAAATACAAACAAATTGCGGAAAATTCAAGAAAACATGTGATAGAGAATTACAGCTGGAAAAATAACCTGCAGCAAATGATCGATCTTTACACTAATTTAAAAAAATAAACGTGATCCTTAAACCGATACACAGAGACCTGTATTCTGAAAAAGCCGTGGCAACCATCGGCGTTTTCGGCTCGAAGGCATGGCTTTCCTCCTATGGAGAAGAGTTGAGTTATGTGGGTATTTACAAGGACGAACACCAGATGATCGGCGGTTTCTATTTTTTAAAGACAAAAAAATATGGATTTAATTTTTTGAAATTACCCCCCTATACACCTCACTGTGGTCTTTTTTATAATTCCGAGAGCAAGAACCAGTCTTCGGTGAATAATTTTTCTAAAGAAATTATGACGGAGGTATGCAGGTATATTTCGGGGCAGAACTCAGCTTTAACGGTGTTGGCTTTTCCGAGCGAAGTTGAAGACATGCAACCTTTTATATGGGAGAAATTCAAGGTAGTTCCAAATTACACTTACAGGATCTCGCTTCAAAAAAGTATGGAAGAAATAAGAACAAATTTCGATTCCAAAAACAGGAACGTGATTAACAAAGCGCTGAAAGAAGATGTGAACGTAGAAACCAATATCCTGGACAAACAAGACCTGTATGAGTTTTTTGTAAATTCTTTGAGTGCCACGGGTGCCAATATTTATAAAAAGGAGCTTAAGAATATTTTCCTGAAATTCTCGGATCCCTCAAATTCCTTTAGCATGGAGGCGCGGAAGAATAATGAATTGCTGGGAGTTGTTTTTTGTGTGTACGACAGGAATACCTGTTATTATTTACTTGGAGGTGTCAATAAATTATCGGGAGTGGGAGGGATCAATAATTTACTTGTACAGCAGAGTATTGAAAAGGCAAAGGAGCTTGGTTGCAGTATTTTTGATTTTGAAGGTTCGATGCTGAAAGGTGTGGAGAAATTTTTCAGAAGTTTTGGCCCGGAATTGGTGCCCTACTACACTGTTAACAAAGCCAGCCTGCCTATTGAAATGCTTTTGAAATTTAAAAAGAGAGAACTGTTTTGATGCTGGATCTGAAACATATAAAGCATGATGATATAAATTTCAATAAGTGGGATGAAACGATCCTGGGGTCCTTAATTCCCACCGTATTTGCTCAGTCTTATTTTCTTAATGCTACCAGCCCGGGCTGGGATGCGCTTGTTATAAATGATTATGAAACGGTTTTTCCACTTACCTGGAAAAGAAAGCTAGGTATTCTGTACCTCCCACAACCTTATTTTACAGGTCAATTGGGCGCATTCGGAAATGTAACTGATGAAGCTGAAATCTTGTTTTATACGTATATTATTCAGAAGTACCGCCTGGTTGAAATTGAACTGAATACTTCTAATCACCTTAATTCAAAATACCTGGAGCCTAAAAACACTTTCGTAATTGAATATAAGAAGGGTTATAGCTTTAATCAAAACACCAGGCGCAATATTGCAAAGGCTCTGTCAGCTGGCATGAACGTGAAGGAAGTTGCACCCATGGAAATTACGGGCCTTTCGAAAAAAATATTAAACCCTTTTTTGTCCGGTGATCTTAAATTGCCGGACAAAGAAATCGGGCGTTTTGGTGACCTTTTATTAAATTGTATCTCAGCCGGGTCAATCCGCACATTTAAAACAGTCGACAAAAACAATGCGATCAAAGCTATTGGGCATTTTGTTTTTAATGAGAAATATGTTGTTTTTTTGAAAGGAACAAATGTCGACAAGGCGGATAATTCAGGAAGCATGCATTTGCTGATCAGCCATGCAATTGAGTTCTTTGAAAAGACGTGTACCTGTTTTGATTTTGGCGGGGGATCTTTAAACGAGGGACTGGCGGGGTTTTATAAAGGACTTGGCGGCGCACAGCGCGACTACCATTTCCTGCGCGTAAATAATCTGCCCCGGATCTTAAAGGTTTTAAAAAAATAAATACCAAACCGTTAACTGATAACAGGTACTAGAGAGTAGAAAAATAAATGAAGGCGATAATATCACACGATATAGATCACATTACGGTGTGGGAACATTTGTTCAGGGACACCATCATCCCTAAATACCTGGCAAGGATGCACATAGAGCTGTTTTCCGGGAAAATTTCCTCGCGTGAGTATACCCTCCGCTGGTCTGATTTTTTTAAGAACAAATGGCAGAATATTGATGAGCTCATTACATTTAACAACATCAACAATGTGCCTTCTTCTTTTTTTATAGCCGTAAATAAGGGGATCGGACTTAATTATTCAAACGAATCGGCTTTGTTATGGATCGATCAAATGAAGCTGCGTAAGTGCGAGCTTAGTCTTCATGGAATAGCTTTTGATAGTCCCGATCTTATAAAAAAGGAATTTGAGTTATTCAGATCACTTACAAAGACCGGGAATTTCGGGATCAGGATGCATTATGTACGTAATACAGAAAGTACGTATAAACTCCTCGCGGAGGCTGGTTACCGCTATGACAGTACAGAACATGCCTTTAAAAATCCGTATAAAATTGGAAAAATGTGGGAATTCCCGTTCCAGATCATGGATGGATGGATCATTGAAAATTATAAGAAGTGGCAGTCGCTTAACCTGATTCAGGCAAAGGAAAATACGGTACGCTTGATCGATCAGGCATTCGAAAAAAAGCTCGACTACCTGGGAATTGATTTTCATGACAGGTATTTCTCTCATGCTTTTAAAACATGGTTGGATTGGTATATGTGGCTGGTAGAATATTTAAAAAACAATGGAATTGAATGCGTCAATTTTAACGGAGCCATCAGGGAACTGGAGTCGACCGGTAATGGCTAACAATTATTTAATTTGCGAAGCTTCCCGCAATTGTTTTATTTTACGGTTAAAATTAATGTTTAAGTTAAGATCAGCAGTTGTTTTATTTTTGTGTCTTTGTTTTTTTGGAGTTCCTGCTCAAAAGAAAAAAGAAATTAAAAAATATGGAATTAGGACGGTTACAAGCACAAAAACGCTCGGAGCTAAAACAATAAAAGACGAAAAGCTCAGCTATGATAAAAACGGGCAGCTAACTGAAGAAATTAAATACGGGGAAGAAGGAGAAGTCGTTTCCGTAACACGATATAGATACAATGCAGAAGGGGACGTTGTAGAAGAGGCGGAATACGATGGGAAGAACAGTCTGGTTGAAAAAAAGACGATCAAGTACAATGTGCTGTTACAGAAATCGGAGGAACTGGTAACCGGCAAGGATGGGAATCAAATAAAAAAAATTACGTACTCGTATGACGCCAAAGGATTGAGAGCCGAAAAAAAGACATACGATGCAAACAATGTCCTGGTGACCACTAAAAAAATTGTTTACGGATATAAATAACTAATAATACCGGTTTAAATGGCACAACTCTTAAGTCTTCTGCAAGTAACATTTGAAACAGCAGTGGATACGACAGATTCTTTTGGAAAAACATCCGTGAGTCTGCTTTGTCGTTTCCTGATCGATTTTCTCGCGGTGTTTATTTTGGTTCGGGGAGTTTACTTTCATGTTTACAAAAGGCGTGAGCTGTTTTTTACTTTTTTTATTTTTAACCTGGTTATTTTTCTTATCTGTTTTTTGCTGAATAAGGTGGGCTTAAGTATGGGTGCAGCCTTTGGACTTTTTGCAGTGTTCAGTATGCTGAGGTATCGTACAGAAGACATAAGCATTAAGGACATGTCCTATTTATTCCTGGTAATAGCCATGGGTTTGATCAGTGCTGTTACCACGATCAGAGACTCCACCGGGTATTACGAGTATGCGTTTCTTATACTTATAAATACGGTGATAATACTGGTGGCCTATTTACTGGAAAGCAAGGCGCTTTTTAAAAGGGAAGTAACCCAGGTCATTAACTACGATAATATGGATTTGATCCGGGCACAGGACAAGGCTTTACTTATAGAAGATATCAGGAACAGAACAGGGATAAAGGCGCATCGGGTCACCATCAGCAAAATTGATTTTCTAAAACCTTCCGTTCAGATAAAAATCTACTATTTTGAAGAGTAGCAATTCCAACCTCTGACTTTTAATTTCTAACTTCTAATTCTCACCTTTCACCTCTCACCTCTCACCTCTCACCTCTCACCTCTCACATCTAACTTCTCACCTTACTTTCGGAATGAATGTTTAAATTTACCCCTTAATTAAAAATTATCTTATGAGTATCTGGCAGGGAGAAATTACTACCGACATGGTGAATGATTTAGGAAAAAACAGCCTTGGCGAGGTGTTTGAGATTCACTTTACGGAAATAGGACCCGATTTTATGAAAGCAACGATGCCTGTTAATAATAAGACAAAGCAACCTTTTGGCCTTTTGCATGGAGGAGCTTCAGTAGCTTTGGCGGAAACAATAGGGAGTGTTGCCAGCTGGTGCGTCGTGAACCGTGATCTGTTTATTGGCGTGGGAATTGAGATAAACGCCAATCACGTGAAATCGGTTACGGAAGGTCTTGTAACGGCGATCTGTAAACCAATTAAAATAGGAGGGAAGGTGCATGTCTGGGATATCCGCATTACAGACCAGCAGCAGGAATTGTGCTGTGTTTGCCGTTTTACCTGCATGGTGGTCCCGAAAAGGAAATAAAATCAGGCGTTATTGCTCATAAAAATAACCTTGCCATTAAAAAAATTCCATTATTTTTGTTCCTGTTAAAATTTAAAATCCAATGACATTATCACACAAATTTATTGCCCTGGGCGTTACAGCACTTATGCTAACGGCATGTGGCGGGGGAAAAGAAACAGAAAGCACGGGTGAAGCTATTGACTCGGTAGGCGTGATGCCTAAGGATACGACTCCTGTGACCGTGAATGACACAACTAAATTTAAATTTGATTTTGCGATCGCGAATATCCCGTCTCCTGCCAATTCAATGCAGCAACTGGGAACCTGGGGTGTGCCTTATGATAATAGCATTTTAAATAACCCGAAAAATGGTTCCAAATATACCACTGAGTATCAAAGGAGTATAAATCTCGGAGTATACAATATTGATATGGCTTATGCAATGGTGAGTGAAAAGGGGCCGGATGTATTGCAGTATATGAAGAATATCCTGGTTTTAAGCGATGCTCTTGGTCTGAAAGGTGCGGTTGACATGATGGTTGGAAAAAGAGCTGAAACCAACCTGAACAGCAAGGATAGCCTTTTTAAGATCCTGGATGAGATCTTTGTAAAAAGTGATTCCTATTTAAGAACGAATGAACGCGTGTATACCGCTGCGACTGTATTTGCAGGTAGCTGGCTGGAAAGCCTGTATTTAACTTGCAGGATCAATGAACGGGTAACAGATCCTGAACTTAAGGACAAGGCCCGCACACATTTATGGGAACAGCGCATGCACCTGGGCAATCTTATTAATTTATTATCAGATTATAAGGATAAAAAGGAATGTGCCGAACTCATTAAGGACCTTAAGCCAATTCATGACGAGATTATGACAATGAAGCAGCCTTCAGAAATGACGGATGAAAAATTTAAATCTATTTCTACTAAAATAGTTGCTCTGAGAAACAAACTGACGGCTAACTGATTTTTAATAAGTCTTGCAGAGAAGGAGAGTTACCTGGGTATCTCTCCTTTTTTAATGAGTGAAATCATGTAGTCGAATTCCTGCCTGCTGGGGATCCCGAGCAAAGCCTGGGAATCCGGGTTTAATTCCCCGCTGCTTTAAGACGAAAGAAAAGAATTCGGATCTTTGATGCTCACGTCCGCTTGTCGCTTATGCTTCATAGCTTAAGCAACGGAGCACGGCGGGGTAGTTCATTTTAACACCTTATCCACGCCGATCCCAAATAGCGCGAAATCATACTTAACAGGATCCTTTGCATCCATGGTCCTTAAAACGGCGGTAATTTCTTCTACGGCCTGCCAGTCATTTTGTTTGCGTGTTAATAGACCTAATTGCCGGCTCACATTGCCCGTATGTACATCAAGTGGAAGGCAAAGCTGTGCGGGTGAAATGCTTTTCCAGATCCCGAAATCAACTCCTTTTTTGTCCTGCCTCACCATCCATCGTAAAAACATGCATAAACGTTTTGCGCTTGATTTTTGAAGCGGGTTTGAGATGTGTTTTTCTGATCGTTTTAAATGGTTTGTTTCCAAAAATAAATCCCTGAAATGTGCAATATGATTTTTCAGGTCAGATGGCTGTCCTTCTGATACTCTATTGAAAGCGCCTTCCAGTCCCATGTGATTCTGGTAAATGTTTTTGAGTGATTCTAAAAAGAAAAGACAATCTTTTCCGTTAAAAGTGCGGTGAACAAATTTTTCAAAAGGTTTTCTGTCTTTTTTTGTATGATTAATAATAAACTCATAAGGTGAATGCTCCATCCACTGCATGAGCTTCATTGAATTGTTGATGATGGATCTCCTGTTTCCCCACGCAATCGTAGCGGCAAGGAAACCGGCTATTTCCCGATCTTCTTTTTTTGTATAAAGATGCGGAATGCTTACAGGATCATTCTCTATAAACGATCTGTTATTGTAGTGATGGTATTTCTCATCCAGGAATCCCTGGATGGCTTTAATGTCCGGCATAGGGGTAATGTAGAAACCAAAGGTAGAGCGCTTTCACCTTAAAACAAAACCCCATTTCACCTGGAAATGGGGTTCTGTGTTTAGAGCACAAAGTTATTTTGTCACTACTACTTTCTGGTTGATCAGTACGTTATCTTTCTGGCCTGAGATAAAATAGATTCCTTTCGCAAGGTCCGTAATGGAGATCTTGTAGTGATTGGTTCCGGACAAGGTAATAACCCTTACCAATTGTCCGAGTTCGTTCACCAGGGTTAATTTAAGATCGGCGTTGTTAATTATCGGATCCGTTTCTATCATAAACTCTCCGCTGTTTGGATTGGGATAAACACTTAAGCTGGCGTGAACCGAACTCAACTCATTCAAACCGTTACAGCCCGATATTTTGACCTGGACGGTTCCGGTGTTCACGCAACCGTTAGCATCTGTTCCTGTAACGGTAAAGTTCATAAACGTTCCGCTGCCGGCTGGCACGGTAACCGTTCCCCCGGTCATGTTATTGCTCCATACATAGGATACCCCGCCATTACCGAACAGATCCACCGATTCGTTTTTACAGA
>Ga0208492_1000071_pt1 | contig 103224 bp, 75 predicted proteins | sample Subbioar_CSW14AB_FD_184820 | JGI IMG/M metagenome (GOLD analysis project Ga0208492, IMG submission 184820) | Serpentinite rock and fluid subsurface biosphere microbial communities from McLaughlin Reserve, California, USA - CR12Mar_CSW14AB (SPAdes) | ecosystem: Environmental > Terrestrial > Deep...
TTTCCTAACTAACTCATTGAATATCACCCAATCCCATCACCTAAAGAACTATCCCGTTTTACTTGCGGGTTGCAAAGGTAAGGGCACATCACCATACAACCCAAACCTTTTTAAAAGTATTTTGAAACAGAAAATGAAAACCCTTTGTGGGTAAGCCTTTCAAACGAAAAATAATTTTTGCAGCTAAATGAAGATGCTGTCTGGATAGCTTACTTTGATTAAAAACAAGCCCTTTGCAGGTGCTGAAAAATCTGCCGTAGCAATTTGAGGCTCTTGAAGTAATTGATCAAACACCTGCATATCCGTACCACCTCTTGCCACCCGAAGCATTGTGCCCACCAGCCCACGCACCATGCCACGCAAAAAACGATTGGCTTTTACGTGGTAAACCAGACAACCATCTTGCTGCAACCATTCACTTTCAAAAATAGAACATTGAAACGTTTTTACCTGTGTATTACGTTTCGAAAAAGCAGAGAAGTCGTTCGTTGCAAGAATTTTTTGTGCGCAAATGTTGAGTAAATCATGATTGAGTTTGTAGGGGAAGTACCAGGCCCTGTCATCGATAAAAGGATTTTTTTCATCGTAAATGAAATATTTATACTCTCTTGCAGTAGCATGAAAACGGCAATGCGCATCTGCTACCACTTCTCTTACAGACTTAATAACGATAGCAGCAGACAGTATTGCATTGAGATTGTAAACAGCCGCTTGCGGAAACTCTTCCTCCCAATCAAAATGAAAATAGTTTTGTAACGCATGTACGCCTGCATCTGTACGTGAGGAACCCGTTAGTGCAACAGGTTTACGGAAAAAAGTTGCAAATGCCTTTTCAATTTCAGACTGAATGGTTATGGCATTTTGTTGCACCTGAAAGCCACTGTACTTTTCGCCTTTGTAACTTAACTCCAGAAAATATCGTGGCATAGTTTATTGATTGGGCAGCAGGGCTATAAAACGACGTTTGTAGTACTCGTCCTGTATTGTTTCACCAAGCGATTTAAAATTGGAAAAATCGGTTACGTAAGGCAATGCTGCATCAAAAAAGCGATAGCGACCTTCGTCTGTTAAAAACGCAACAGACAAATTACGCAACTGAGCGGAGGTAAAACATTTATTGCGGAAAACTTTCTTTGCCTCCTCAACCATCTGTTCATCTTTACGTTGCGATGCCATTTTGCGACGAAGCTTAACCAGGTCATCTTCGGTTGCAAAATCCTTACAGTTACTGTTAGGTAATGATTGCGTTTCCTTTTTTGGCGCAGGTTCTGATACGGGCGGAGTTGCAACTTCTTCTTTCTTCATCACTACTTCTTCTTTCTTTGTTTCAACAGGAGTTACAACAGCAGGCGTTACAGCTGCTGTATCTTTCTTTACTTCAGCCGGTACCGGTGTTACAAAGGGAGTTGCCACTGCTGGCAAAGTAGTATCCCGTTCAATAAAGAAGCGAACGGTATCTTTTACAGCATTATCTGTTTCAACTTCAAATACATAATCTGCGCCTTCCCTGCTTTCGAATTTGCGTATTTGTTTTATGATTGATTTTGCAGGCGCTTTCCATTCCGGTTCGGTTACGGGGGGAGTTACTACTTCTTTTTTCTTTACTACAAGCTCTTCTTTTTTTGTTTCTACCGGCGGCACTACAACAACTTTTTCAATCGTGTCCTTCCCTTTCTGAACAGGCACTTCTGACTTAACAATAACCTCTGCAGGTTTTGTAACCTTTGGAGTATCGGGTTTTACCACAGGTTTCGGTTCTACGGGCTCCTTGACGATTGTAACTGTCTTAACAGTACTATCCTGCGTTACTTTCGAAAGCATATTGGAGAACGGATCGTTTGCCGGAGCAACGGTTGACGTTTGCGCATTAACAACCGGAGCTGTTTTTATATTTGCATACACGATTGATGAAGATTGCAGATCGTACAGCCCCCAGCCCTTTTCATTGAAATTCTTTACCAGAAAGCCTTTATCTGCCTTGTCGATTGTACACTGAAACTGCTGCTCTTCCAGGTTGGTTTTTGGAAAGCCCAAAGCAAATTCAATTACTCCATCTTTCAATTTTGGCAGAATTAAGTAGCCAGATGCAGAAGAACTGATAATACGATTATTGTACTTTATATAGAACGGCTGCTGATTATCGGTTTGCAGATAAATGAAATGATTTAACTGTGCCAGAGCGCCGGACATAAAAAGTCCGAGGGCAATAAAAAGTGAAACCAATCTGCTGATCTTGAACATACGCATAACAACAAAGCTAATTTTTTTTGCTTATCCGATTTACAAACCATTTGCCAAATTCTGTGGCAACAGGGAAGCGCTTATATTTACAAGCTAAATACTGAACTGAAACAGCCCTCTGGCCGTTTCGAATTACACTAAACGTTTCATTTATGAAGAAAAATCTTACCATCTTAAGCTTACTCGTAATGAGCTTAACAACCGGTTTTGCACAAACCGAAGAAAAAGCGGATACATCGTGGAAGCAGGTGTATCGTTCTGCCCCAGAAAAAGCACACGATCTGGTACATACCAAGCTGGAGGCCAGTTTTGATGTACCCAATGCACAAATGAAAGGAAATGTATGGATTACCTTAAAACCACATTTTTACGCAACGAACACACTGGTACTTGATGCGAAAGGAATGGATATAGCACAGGTAGCGCTGCAAAAAGGTACAGCACGTACCAAACTGAGCTTTGAATATGATGGGTTGCTCTTAAACATCAAGCTCGACAAAACGTATAAAGGTGGCGAGCCTTATACCGTTTACATTCAGTACACTGCCAAGCCAAACGAATTTAAAACACAAGGCAGTGCTGCTATTACCGATGCAAAAGGTTTGTACTTCATTAACCCCAAAGGCGAAGAGAAAGATAAACCAACGCAGATATGGACGCAGGGTGAAACCGAAGCAACCAGTGTATGGTGCCCAACAATCGACAAAACAAATCAAAAAACAACACAGGAGTTTTATTTAACCGTTCCGGCAAAATGGGTTACGCTCAGCAACGGCAAACTCATGAGCCAAAAACCAGCCGCAAACGGCACCCGTACCGACTATTGGAAAATGGACCAGCCACATGCGCCATACCTTTTCTTCATTGGTGCAGGCGATTTTGCAGTTGTAAAAGATACCTGGAAAGGAAAAGAAGTAAGTTATTATGTAGATAAAGAGTATGCTCCTGTTGCAAAAAAGATCTTTGGTCTTACACCTGAAATGATGACTTATTTCTCAAAAATTACAGGCGTTGAATACCCTTGGGTAAAGTATGGCCAAATGGTGGCGCATGATTATGTAAGCGGTGCCATGGAAAATACAACAGCTACATTACATGGCGATGGTGCTCAACAGGATGCCCGTGAGCTGGTAGATGGCAATAACTGGGAAGGTACAATTGCCCACGAACTGTTTCACCAATGGTTTGGCGATTACGTAACAACAGAAAGCTGGAGCAACCTTACCTTAAACGAATCATTCGCTAACTACAGCGAATACTTGTGGGATGAATATAAATACGGGAAAGACAAAGCCGATGCAACACATTACAGTGCTATGCAGGGTTACTTGGGCAGCGGCAGTGAAAAGAAAGATCTTGTTCGTTTTTATTACGGTGATAAGGAAGATATGTTTGATGCCGTGAGTTACAACAAAGGCGGCCGCATTTTGCATATGCTCCGTAATTATGTTGGCGACAGTGCTTTCTTTAAATCGCTGAACCTGTACTTAACAACCAACAAATACAAATCAGCCGAAGCACATCAACTGCGTTTGGCATTTGAAGAAATTACAGGTAAAGATCTCAACTGGTTCTTTAACCAATGGTATTTCGGTGCAGGTCATCCTACACTTGATATTACCTATAGCTACGATGAGGCAGGCAAAAAAGCAACTGTAATTGTAAAACAAACGCAAAAAGATAAACTGTTTATGTTGCCTGTTGCGATTGACATTTATAACGGCAGCAGCAAAACACGTCACCAGGTTTGGGTTAAACATGCAGTAGATACCTTTTCATTTGCAACAGCAACAAAACCAGACCTTATTAATTTCGACGGCGACAAAGTTTTGTTAGCTGTTAAAAAAGAAAACAAAACACTCGACGAATACATTCACCAATACAAACATGCCGGTCTTTACCTCGACAGACGTGAAGCCATTGACTTTGTTGCAAAAAAACAAGACGATGCTAAGGCAGTTGCGTTTATGAAAGAAGCCATTAACGATAAGTACAGTGGCTTGCGCAATTTTGCTTTAAGCAAACTTGATCTGAAAAAAGCTGCTATTGTGGAAGCAACTGAAGCTTCTGTTGAAAGTATTGCCAAAAAAGATCCAAGCCGTATTACCCGCAGCCGTGCTGTTGAAATACTGGGCAATCTGAAGAAGCCTGCTTACAAAACACTCTTCACTTCTCTGTTAAACGATTCATCTTATACCTTAAGCGCAGTAGCATTAACAGCATTGGAAAAAGTTGATGCAGCAGCAGCTTTAGTTGAAGCAAAACGATTATCGAAACAACCAATGAAAGGCAACCTGGTAGAAGCTGTTGCAACAACTTTAATCAAAAGCGGCGACGAAAGCAGCTTTGATGAAATTATTGAAGCGTACAGTAAAATGGGTTTAACACAGGCTAAGTTTACACTTACTTCATCCCTTGCAAACTTTGTAGGCATTATCAAAAACACCGAAAAAGTAAAACGTGGTGTTGATGAGATTGTAAAATTCCGCAACGCTATTCCTGAACAATATGGTGTTACACCTGTTATCGACGGGTTTTTGAAAACCGCAATTGGCAAAAAGGAAACTGCAAAAAAAGGCGGTGAAGATGTAGCTGCTTTGCAAGAGCAGATTGATTATATCAAGAGTAAATTGAAAAATTAAATTATTCGTACAGAAAGATTATTAAAAAACAGCCGGTCAAATGACCGGCTGTTTTTTAATTTATACCAAATAATTATTGTCAATTTTAAGAAAGGGCTATCTGCCAGTCCTCCTGCTCTACTCCACATCAAACAAAAACACAGCATCTGGTGCAAAACAAATGCAAAGACTACCGTTTGAAAGCCGCTTTACAGTAGCTTTGCGGCCTTAATAAAAAAGCAATCATGAGAAGTTTCAGCATTGTAATTGTATGTTGTGTTTGTTTTGTACTGCCCTACTCAAGTATGGCGTGGGGTACGCAGGGACATCGCATCAGCGGAGAAATTGCAAACAGTTATTTAACTAAAAAAGCAAGGAAAGCAATCAGCGCCATCCTGGGTAACGAATCAATTGCCATTACCAGCAACTGGGCCGATTTTGTAAAATCAGATACCAGCTACCGTTATCTTTCTAACTGGCATTATATTAATTTACCTGCCGCATTAAACAAAGATGCAGTAGAAAATTTCCTCGCAGCAGATACGGCAACAGATGTGTACACCAAAATCAACTGGCTGTCAACCCAGTTGAAAAATCAACTACTCGCTATTGATAAACAACAGTTGTATCTGCGTGTATTAATTCATCTTGTTGAAGATGTACACCAACCGATGCATGTAGGCCGTCCGGACGATTTAGGTGGCAACAGAGTTACCGTTAATTGGTTTAGCGATGCATCTAACCTGCACCAGGTATGGGATTCCAAGCTGATCGATTTTCAACAGCTGAGTTACACAGAGTATGTTGCTGCAATTAATTTTACGACAAAGCAACAACGCAAAGAATGGATGGCAGAACCTGTAAATGAATGGATCTGGCAGTCGTACCAACAGGCAGAAAAAATTTATGCTGGTGTAAAAACCGGCGATCGTTTAGGTTTTGATTATAACTACAAATACATTGCAACTTTAAATGAGCAGTTGTTGAAAGCAGGTGTTCATTTAGCCGGTTTATTGAACCGCATTTTCAGTTAAGCAAATTCATTGCTGCAAAAACCGGATCGTAAAAAACAAAGAAGCCAACTCTGAGAGTTGGCTTCTTTTATATGTTGTACTGAACTTTTTTCTACCAATCGCCACCGGCACCGCCTCCACCAAAACTACCACCGCCAAAACCACCGAAACCACCACCACCGCTGCTTCCGCCGCCGCCCCAGCCACCTCCGCCACCACCGGGGAACCAAATTGGCGGTGTACTATCCCAACGGCGGTAACCTCGTCTGCTCATCATACCACCACCGCCTCTTTTGTTGATGTTTGAAACAATGATGAGTATAACTACAACCATAATAATCGTTCCCAACGGAATGCCGCCTCCTTTCTTTCTTCCACGATTACTGTATCCTGCCGGTGCTTTGTATTCACCAGCTGCTGCACGCATCAGATCACTGGTTCCTTCATCAAGTCCACGATAAATATCCTGGGCTTTAAAGTTGGGTACAATATCATTTTCAATAATCTGCTTGGCTGTAATATCGGGTATTGCACCTTCCAAACCATAACCGGTAGCAATCCATACTTTTCGCTTTGCCCGTTCTTTATCTTCCAACACAACAATCAAAATACCGTTGTTGAATTCCTTACCGCCAATTCCCCACTTACGGCCAAGGGCAACCGCAAAATCGCTGATATCGTAATCGCCAATATCTGCAATTGTTACAATCGCAATCTGGTTACTGGTACTATCATCGTAGGCCACCAGTTTACGTTCCAGCGCTTGTTGTTGCTCGGGAGTAAGCTTTCCAATAAAATCATTTACCAGCTTTGGCGGATTCGGCGCAGCAGGAATATATTTTTCAATTCCCTGTGCATTAACCAACAGGCCTTGCAGCAGGAACAGAACAAACAGTATGGAGGAGGATAAAAATTTCATACGTATTTATCGTCCGAAAACGATATCGTCGGGTAATTCATTCCGGTCTTCACTTTCGTACGGAAAATGATGAACGAGAGCGTTTCCTATTTCAGTTACAATTTGCACAATACCTTCGGCATAGTGTTGTTTGCCAAAAGAGGCAATCATCTTTTTCACTTCTTCGTTCCAGAAAGCAGTACCCACTTTTTGGTGAATACCCTCATCGCCAAACACAGCCAACTGATGATCTTTCATAGCAATGTACAGCAGCACACCGTTACGATCGGCCGTTTTATCCATCTGCAAGCCAAAGAATACTTCGGCTGCACGATGCACAGGATCTACATAACTGCAACGGCTTTCAACAAACAAACGGATTTCACCCGATGTACGTTTCTCAGCTGCACGGATTGCATTTACGATAGCTTCGTGTTCGGCCGGTGTAAACCAGTCTTGCTTTTTGGTAAAGAAGGAAAAGATGCTCATTGAACTGTTATCAGAATTTTACTTCAGGCGCTTTATCGCTGCCGGCTTCTGCTTCAAAATAACCTTTTGGTTTAAAGCCCATGAAACCGGAGTAGATATTGTTCGGGAAGCGTTTGATCAAGGTATTAAATTCCTGTGTTGCACTGTTAAAGTCGTTACGGGCAACTTTAATACGGTTCTCCGTTCCTTCCAGTTGCGTTTGCAGGTTACGGAAACCTTCATTCGCTTTCAGGTTGGGATAGTTTTCGGTAATCATAAGCAAACGGCCCAATGCCTGCGACAACTGCCCCTGCGCTGCCTGGAATTCCTTTAGCTTTTCAGGACTCAGATCGTTCGGGTCAACTTTTATCTGTGTTGCTTTTGAACGTGCTTCTATGATATCGGTAAGCGTTTTCTGTTCGAAGTTTGCTTCACCTTTAACTGTGTTTACAAGATTCGGGATAAGATCGGTTCGGCGTTGATATTCGCTCTGCACATTGGCCCATTTGCCTCGGATGTTTTCTTCGGCAGTTACGCCTTTACGTTGAAAACTGATGGCGCCACAACCGCCAAATAATACGATTGCACCAATAACGACCAACAGGATAAGTGTACTACTTTTCATGTGTATGATGTTTTGTTTTGTAAATGATAAGTATAGTGTTAATTGAATTTGTTACAGATGGTAGATAAATAACCGGGAGATGGTTGCGGTATTACATACATTAAATTTAATTGAAACATTTTATTTGCCAAGATGAATTTCATATAACACAAAGGGTGCCGACTTTAAAAAGCTGACACCCTGACGTTTATTGAATGATGTGTTGCAATTATTCTTTTACCGCTGCAATACCGGGCAAGGATTTTCCTTCAAAGAATTCGAGCATGGCGCCACCACCGGTTGAGATATAGCTTACCTTATCAGCAAAACCAAAATCGTTAACAGCCGCTACGCTATCGCCACCGCCAACAAGTGAAAATGCACCTTTAACCGTAGCATCGGCAACAGCCTGTGCAACTGTTTTTGTACCGTGCTGGAATTTTTCCATTTCAAATACACCCATCGGGCCATTCCATAAAATGGTTTTTGAATGCAGCAATACATTTTTAAACTGCTCTGCCGCATTTGCACCAATATCCAAGCCCATCCAGCCAGATGGAATATTATTGCTTGGTGCAGTTGACGTATTGGCATCTGCCGCAAATTTGTCTGCAATAACAGAATCGCTCGGCAAGTGAAGGTTTACTCCTTTGGCGGCCGCTTTTTCCAAGATAGCTTTTGCGGTATCCAAACGGTCTTCTTCGCAAAGTGAGTTGCCGATATTACCACCCATTGCTTTCATAAATGTATAAGCCATGCCGCCCCCAATAATAATATCGGTTGCACGTTCCAGTAAGTTTTCGAGAATAAGAATTTTATCACTCACCTTTGCACCACCGATAATAGCCGTAAATGGTTTTTCTGCCTGCAGCAACACTTTTTCACCTGCAGCTACTTCACCCTCCATCAGCAAACCGAACATTTTCTTCTCTGCCGGAAAGTATTGTGCAATAACCGCTGTTGAAGCGTGTGCACGGTGTGCAGTACCAAAAGCGTCGTTTACATATACATCGCCCAGCTTACTTAATTTTTCTGCAAATGCCGCATCGCCTTTTTCTTCTTCTTTATAAAACCGGAGATTTTCCAGTAGCAACACTTCACCTGCACGCATCATACCGGCAGTAAGATAGGCCTGTTCACCAATACAATCATTGGCAAATAATACTGGTGTATTACCGCCCAATAATGCTGAAAGATGGCTAACCACATGTTTTAAAGATGATTTTTCTTCGGGACCATCTTTCGGACGGCCAAGATGACTCATCAATATAACGCTGCCACCATCTGCCAGAATTTTTTTGATCGTGGGGATTGCAGCACGCATACGGGTATCGTCTGTTATAGCCTGTGTTTGCTTATCGAGCGGAACATTAAAATCCACACGAATCAATGCTTTCTGTCCGCTGAAATTATAGTTTGAAAATTTGCTCATAGTTATGTTAGTTTAATAGTTGAAATGCGGTTACGAAGTTATTGTTTGCAACAATACAATATAGGGTTAAATCAATTGATTGACGTCAGTAATTGTTCTACACAATTGATATTACGTTCAACATCATTTTCACCGGTGATTTTTACACGCATCAATCCACCACTGATAAGTTTATATCCTTCTACAGCCTGTGCTTCATTATAGAAACAATTATTCCAGTCGATCAGCTCATTTGCATAAGCCATGCTTACTTTGTTACCATAAAATTTAATTGGCTGCGGATACCAGTTACCACCGGGGTTTTCGATATTATTTTCTTTTGCATGTTGGTAAAGCGCCAGTAAAAACTGCAGGTATGCACGTGTACGCTGTTTAATTTGTGCAGGCGTTTCCTGCTGTGTTGGTTTTTTACGCCATGCATGCATTGTTGCAGCAAACGGATCAACGTTTGCCACATTCGTTACCGCCTGTACATTTACACGCTCTTCCGGATTTGCTTTATCAACCGGAAACGTTGAGTAAAAGCTGAATTGTGTTTTATTGCCGGGCTCCGATTGATCAATGAGATAGCGTTCTTTTGGAGCATCTGGCGATGCTGCAGGTTTTAACACTAACAGTTTTTTCTCATTATCAAATACCCAGCTACCTTGCTCAAACAACAGTTCGGCACAAAGCACATAATTCCCATTGGGGTAAAAACGCAGTGCGTACATGCCCAGCTTATTGGCCACATCGTCTTTCTGCTTATCCTGTTTTACATACCACTCGCAATTTTTAGGATCGGGCGGCAAAAACGATTCAGGCTTCGGACCACTGTTGCACGCAATAAATAAAAAAGGGATACTCCATAAGAAATATCCCTTTACAGTTTTTGTATTCACAAGCTTTAATTACTTGATGAGTTTAGCAAAATAGTGAAGTGTACGTACCAACTGGCTTACGTAACTCATTTCATTATCGTACCAGCTAACTACACGTACCAATTGTGTATCGCCTACATTTTGTACTCTTGTTTGTGTTGCATCAAAGAGTGAACCGAAGCGGATACCTACGATATCTGAGCTTACAATTTCATCTTCTGTATAACCGAAGCTTTCATTTGCTGCGGCTTTCATTGCTGCATTTACTTCTTCAACAGTTACTTTCTTACCTAACAAAGCAGTTACTTCTGTTAACGAACCGGTAAGTGTTGGAACACGTTGTGCACTGCCATCGAGCTTACCTTTAAGACTTGGCAATACTAAACCAATTGCTTTTGCAGCACCTGTGCTGTTTGGTACAATGTTTTGTGCTGCTGCACGTGCACGGCGCAAATCACCTTTTGGATGCGGAGCATCTTGTGTGTTCTGATCGTTGGTGTAAGCGTGTACAGTTGTCATTAAGCCGTTCACAATACCAAACTTCTCTTCCAGTACCTGTGCAACAGGAGCCAGACAGTTTGTTGTACAGCTTGCACAGCTGATTACAGTTTCGCTTCCATCAAGAATATTATGGTTAACGTTAAACACAATTGTTTTCAGATCACCGGTAGCAGGAGCGCTGATTACTACTTTCTTAGCGCCTGCAGTAAGGTGTGCTTCTGCTTTTGCCTTATCGGTAAAGAAACCTGTACATTCTAAAACCACATCTACATCGTGTGCGCCCCAGGGAATTTGAGCCGGATCTTTCTGAGCATAGATCTTTATTTCGTCGCCATTTACAATAATGGAGTTCTCTGTACTTTTTACATCTTCTTCAAAACGGCCTTGTGCAGTATCATATTTTAATAAATGCGCCAATACTTTAGGAGAGGTAAGATCATTGATTGCCACTACATCGATGCCTTCCATTTTAGAAATCTGGCGATAAACCAGACGGCCGATACGTCCGAACCCATTAATCGCAACTTTAACTGTGCTCATGAGATTTAATATTTAGTGTTATAAAAATGCGCTGCGAAGGTAATGAGTTTAAGAATTAAAGCCTGTTAGTTTTTGATTGATAAACGGAGAAATATGCAGGCGCAAACGTTTCCTGTTCGTGACGGACGAACAAATAATTACCTGCTTATTTTTTTATGGAATAAAATTTTGAAAATTGTTTGGGAGGAAACATGCACAAACCTATCTTTGCACTCCAAAAAACAAACGCCGCGTTGGTCAAGGGGTTAAGACGCCTCCCTTTCACGGAGGAATCACGGGTTCGAATCCCGTACGTGGTACAAAGCCCTGCAAATTGCAGGGCTTTTCTTTTACAGCCACTTTCTTCCATATTCTAACAAGTGCCAAGGCATAAGACCGGCAAATTTGCTTTGCAGCATTTACCATGCACCCGGTAAAAAATCAGAAAAAAACCATATGGCGCTGTCTTTTTACCTGTCTTTTATTTGGTAAAACCAACAGATAAAAACGCCAACAGAGCAGTTTTTGAAGCCTTTTGAAAAATAATTTCAAGATTTTTTCAATTTTCTTTCCGCTTCAGATCGCTGAAAATCAATGCATTTACTATGTAAAAATTACGTAATCGTATTTTAACGAACTATAGCCCGTAAATCTACTATTGCAGATGTAAAAAACTCGGTGCAGTTTTACACCCGATAAGCATATATACTTAGTGTTGATTATTGTTTACCGAATTTACAGCTGAATATATTGCTTAAAACAACAGTACCGTCCCTATAAAAGAACAACATGTCGTACCTCAACTTATCTGTAAAAAGAGCCTTTGTGCTCGTATTAATCCTGATATTTTCAACTCAATCAGGTTTTTCCCAGCTCACGTTCAATAACCTACAACTTGTAAGCGGAAGCGATTTGCAGGAAGGAGCAGTTTACCGTTACGAGAATGTTGCACCGTTTGTAAATGCAATTATTACAATTGCTCATATCGAAAACGGAAGCACATTACTGCATCTGGATGAAAACGGATTTGGTTATGATGGTGGTTTTCAACCATTAATTCAATCGGGAGGCAAAGGTGAATCGTATGTGCTTTTCAATTTACAGTTTGTAAGCACCCAAACTGGCATGCCTTACAATTTTTCTTCCTTAACGGCTACAATCCTGGATATTGACGGCAGCAACCAACTGAAAGAATTTGCTGAACTGAACATGAATAACGGAGTTGCAGCTTTATTGAACAGCTCACCTCAGATAAACCTTCAGACAGCAAATGGTGTTGCGAAAGCTTTAAATACAGCAGGAATAGAAGTTGGAGGTATCAGCACCAGCGCTACTGAAGTAATGTTTAAACAAACCGGTATTGCGGTTTCCTCTTTCCAATTAAAGTTTGGCACAGTGTCGGAAACAGGTTCGCACGCATCACGACAGTATAGTCTTTATTTTAACAGCTTTACATTGCCTTCTACTTTACCTGTTTCGTTACTCGATTTCCAGGTGACCTTAAAAGATAAAAGTGCGAACCTTAGCTGGGCAACCACCAACCATTACAACTTCAGCCATTTTGTAATTGAAAAGAGTACCGATGCTGTAAACTTTACTGAAGCTGCCATCTTATTTGCGCCAACTACCAGTGCAGCAGAAAACACGTTTACTTACAACGATAATCTGAAAAACAGCACTGCTAAAACATATTACTACCGTTTAAAAATGACAGATACAGATGGCAAATACAGTTACTCAGATACACGTATGGTTCGATTAACGGCTGCTGCAACTGCAACAGTAATAAGCACCTTCCCTAACCCGGTGGTAAATGAGGTTCGTGTAATGATACCGGAGAGCTGGCAGGATAAAAAAGTAGTGTATGAAATTTACAATACTACCGGCGTGTTACTGCAACGATCTGTTGCAGGCAAGGCTGCACAAATTCAACAATTGAATGTACAGCCATTAAGCAGCGGCACTTATGTGTTGCGTGTGAGCACTGCTAACGAAACAGCTACAACTAAACTGATTAAATAAACATAATTCGTACGGACAAACAGTTGCTAACCTTAACGCACTTGTTGCTAACCATTTTTATTGATAACTCAACATTCGTAATGAATGTTCTAACATAATTATTTGGTCTCTTGGTACGGACAAAAAAGGTTGCTAACCATCCACACCTGAAGTTAAGTTTACCCAAAATCCGCAGAGGATTTTTTTTCGAACGGCCCTGGTTTACCCGGGGCTTTTTTATAGCCCGATTTCAAAATGCATTTCCGGTACAATTACATCGGTAAAGCCTTTCCGCATTAACCGTTGTTGAAATGCATGCTGCACATCGTACTCGCCATGCACAACAAATAATTTTTCTACCTGTTTGGGATCCTGGCAAGCCAGCCATTGACTCATGTCTTCATAATCGCCATGTGCACTCATGCTGCGTATTTGCCCGATCTCTGCATGCACTTCCTTTTCCACCCCGAATATCCGTACCTCTTTTCGTCCTGCTAACAACTTACCACCCAGCGATCTTGGTTCGCAATAACCGGTTAACAGAATGGTATTACGGCTGTTTTCAATGGCATTGTTGATGTGGTGCTTTACTCTTCCTGCATCGGCCATACCGCTGGCACTGATGACTACATACGGACCGCTTTTGAAATTGAGGAGTTTTGATTCATCTACCGTCTTCACAAACTTCAATCCTTTAAATCCAAACGGATCACTATCGCTTTGCAATACTTTTTGAATGCGCTTATTAAAGTACTCCGGATAACTTTTTACGATTTGTGTTGCCTCCATACTCAGCGGACTATCTACATAGTAATCAAGATCGGGCAAGCGACGCTCCAGTTCCAACTGATTAAGATCGTATAACAGTTCCTGTGTTCGGCCTACACTAAAGGCGGGCACAATCAGTTTTCCTTTCTTTTGAATACAAGCTTTTTCAATCCATTGCAATAACTGATCAGGTGTTGAAATAGCATTATCATGTAAACTGTTGCCATAGGTCGATTCCATGATAATGATATCGACCTGTGGAAATTCCTGCGGCGATTTCAAAATCACATCACGGTAACGGCCGATGTCACCCGAAAAAGTAATGGCTTTTGTTTTGCCGTTTTCTGTAACCCGTAAATGCACACAGGCACTACCAATAATATGACCTGCATCGGTAAACATGGCTTCAATACCATCAGCAACTTTAAACCATTGCCCGTACTCATGCTGCACAAAACGGTTTAGTGCTGCTTTTGCATCTTCAATGGTATACAACGGTTGCAGATAGGGCATATTTGTTGCTGCCCGGCGTTTGTTTTCGTACTTCACCTCATCTTCCTGTATTTCAGCACTGTCTTCGAGCAACACTGCGGTTAAACTTGCAGTAGCATCGGTGCAATGTATTTCGCCTTTGTATCCATCTTTACACAACTTTGGAATTAACCCACTATGATCAATATGTGCATGACTTAAAATCATGTAATCAATTTCTGCCGGATCGAAGCCCCAGTGCCTGTTCATGGCATCGGTATCTTTTCCCATACCCTGAAACAAACCACAATCGAGTAATAAGCGTTTACCGTTTACAGTTAGTATATGCTTGCTGCCTGTAACACAACGTGCAGCTCCGTGAAATGAAAGTTTCATAATAACCCCCTCCGCCCCTGAAGGGGAAACTGTAACACTCCGCCCTTCAAAGAGATTTTTATTTTTAAAGTTTCTAATTCTTTGCTTTAAATGACCATGTAATATAAAATTCTGCAACGATTTCACCGGCTTTGTTACGGCCAATTGATTTTGCTTTAATTGTTTTTGCTTCGCCTGTAGCAATTGCCTCGTCTACCAACCGTTCAAATTCCTTACCGGCTTCACAAACAAAGCTTGTAACATCGGTTGCTTTCTTAAAAAAATTTCCTTCGATTGATACCACCAGCATGGATACTGCAGGCTTTCGTCCGCTGATCTGCATTAAACCCAATACACCCGTTGTCATTTCTGCAGCCATGGCCAGACAGGCAAAATAAGTTGAGCGAAAAGGGTTTTGCGAAAACCACTTGTAAGGCACCGTTACCACGCATTGTTCTTCTGTAATTGATTGGATGCGTACGCCACTGAAAAAAGCTGCAGGCAGCTTGAGCAGCAGAAACAGTTTCCCTTTCAACGGATGTGTAAGTTGTTTAATAAACTGTGTTGCAGATTCTTTCATATGGCATTGCAGGTGAATCGCCCGCCTCACTAAAGATAAAGCGAACAGATGAGCAACTGTTACTTTGTTATTTCAACAATACAAGCTACTACATTATTGGCATCACCGTTCACATCAAAACGCATCGTTCCTTTTCCGGTTGATGAATAACGCACATTACGAATAAGCGATGAACCGAGTGCCCGGTTGAGCCTGCTGCCAAAATCGGCCGAAGGATCACTGCTGATCTCTTGATTAAGTTGATACCAATCGAGTTCTTTCTTACTCACCACTACTGCGATTACATCACGGTTGCCGATACTGTCAGGCGTCATGCTTTTATCTTTCGGAAACAAACGCACACCGGTAATACCACAGAACGGAGAATATTTTGTTTTGGTTGGATCATCGGTGCGTGGATAAGGAAACAACGTATAGCTGGTTCCATCCACTTCTTTGCCGAACACATACACATAACATTCGGTTGTGTTCTTCAGTTCCATTTTAAATTTATCGCCGGGACGAAGCGCTGTTGTTGTTTCAAAACGATTACCGCCCATATTGCGCAAAGCAATGTAATCACCGGCTACTGTCTTCTTTCCATCATATTGAACACTAACCAATCCTACTTCGCAAGCAAACTGCTGTACATCTTCATTACCTGCATGCATCGGATTAACACCGTACGCTTCACGTACGAAATTTTGAAAATCGCCGTAACGTACCCACGCAAAACCATTCACACCCCATTCCTGTCCCCAACTGTTCATCAGTAAAAATGAACCACTGTATTTTTTATCATCATACCCCACCACGCACATGGCATGACCGCCAAAGCCCATCATGCTTCTGTCGCCGGGAGCAGGCACCCACAAGTCTTGTCCCATCATGGGTTGCATAAAACTTTGTCCCACCATCATACCAATAACAACCGGTGCACCTTGCGAAAGATTTTGTTTGATGGCCTGCAGATCAACTGCATCATTCCGGTCGCCCAAACTCAAACGATTAAATCCCCGCATACGATACTGCTGGGCCGCTTGTTGCAGATTATTGTTGGGCTGCGTTTGGCAATCCTGATCATTGTATGGAAACTGATCGAAGGGAACATCGCCACGTTTGGTCATAAATTCCATGGCACGGATAATGTACGAACCCTGGCAACCATCAAGACCAATTTGATTGTACATGAACGAGGGAGAGAACGCAACTTCGTTTGGCTGATTGCCTGTACGTGCAGCTTCTAAAATCGTATGCGCAGCAAATGCACTGCTCCACGCCACACAACTTCCCTGCGAACCTTGATTTTGTGGTGTAGGACAAAAGCGCTGCAGGTTGGCAGATTCAGGCAACGGATTTTTTGTATCATCATCAGCAAGCGGTTCGTAGATTTCTGCTTTTTCAAATTGTTTCGGATCGAGAAATCCGCCAGTTGCAAGATTGGCAAGATCGCTTACGTTGCAACCTCCACGACCCAATAAAAAGTAGGCGCCTGCAGCTACAACCAATAACAATATAATTCCTTTGCCACCACCTCCGCCACCACGGCCAAACATACTCAGCAATAAAGGCAGCAGGTTGAGCAAACCACCTCCACCTCTTCCACCGCCACCCGGGCCAACGGGAAAACTTCCACCACCACCACCATCGTTGTTGTATTGTTCTTGTTGATCCTGCGGATCATCTGTCATGCGTATAGGCATTGTTCAGTGTTTTTATACTGATTAAATGTAATGTAAGTTTTTGAAGAACGGAACAGCATCTGCCCGTAATCAATCTTATCTTTCGAAAAAAAGAACCATGCGAAATCTTCTTGCGTTTGTTGGCTGTTTTGTTTTTGTAGCTGTTTCATCAACTGCGCAAACAAAAACCGACACTGTACCTGCAGCAACAAAAGATGTTGAAACGGTTGATGCGATTATTGCGGCGTTGTACAATGTCATCAGCGGACCTGCAGGTGAAGCCAGGAACTGGAACCGCATGCGTAGTTTGTTTTTACCCGAAGGAAAATTAGTAGCTACTGCAGTTCGACCAACGGGCGAAGTGGTGAAGCGTGTTTTAACTGTTGAAGAATATATTGCCGGTAACGGACCTGTATTGGAGAAGAATGGATTTTTTGAAAAAGAAATTCACCGCAAGCAGGAAGTGTACGGACATATTGCCCATTGCTTCAGCACGTATGAAGCAAGAAGAACTGCAACCGATGCTGAACCGTTTATGCGTGGCATCAACAGCATTCAATTGTATAACGATGGAAAACGTTGGTGGATCTTAACCGTGTTCTGGCAAACAGAAAATAAAGATTTGTTGATACCGAAGGAATATTTGAAACAATAAGCTACGGCTCCACCGTACTTCCCAACCACGCCATCATTGCCATGCCTGTTTCAATGGCATCTTCATCAATATTAAACGTTGGTGTGTGTACACCGCTGCTGATGCCTTTTGCTTTATTCATCACCCCTAAGCGGAAAAAACAACCGGGTATTACCTGCGAGTAATAACCAAAATCTTCTGCACCCATCCGCAACTCGGTTTCTTCTACATGTACTGCACCCATTAATTCGGCTGCTTTTGTTTTTGCTTTTTCGTTGAGGGCTTCGTTGTTGTAAACAGTTGGATAACCAATATCAATATGTAAATCCAATTCTCCACCCATACTTTCCACCAGCAGTTTTGCATTGCGGCGGATTAGATCATGTGCATCAAAACGCCACTGCTCATCCATTGCACGGAAGGTGCCCATGATCTTTACTTCGTTAGGGATAACATTGGTGGTAGTACCGGCATTGAATGCGGTGATGGATAATACGGAAGGATTATGCGGATTACGGTTGCGGCTGATGATCTGTTGTAAACTTACCACCAGGTGCGATGCAATCAAAATAGGATCAACCGTTAAATGCGGTGCAGCTGCATGGCCACCCTTACCTCTAACGGTGATGTATAACTCATCGGCACTTGCCATTACTTTACCGCCACGAAAACTGAGTTGACCTAACTGCAAACCGGGATGCACATGTAATCCAAATATGCATTGCGGCTTGGGATTCTCCAGCACACCTTCTTTGATCATGATACTGGCTCCGCCGGGATTTTTTTCTTCGCCTGGTTGAAAAATGAGCTTCACTGTTCCTTCCCACTCTGCTTTTAATTCGTTGAGAATTTTTGCAGCACCCAGCAAACAGGTGGTATGCACATCATGTCCGCAGGCATGCATGACACCATCCACTTTCGATTTGTACGGCACATCGTTTTCTTCCAGTATCGGCAAGGCATCCATATCGGCACGCAAGGCGATCACTTTTGAAGATGGGTTCTTTCCCTCGATCAAACCAACAACACCTGTTTCGGCCATTACCGTAAACGGAATACCAAACTCCTTGAGTTTTGCCTGCACAAACTTTGATGTTTCAAATTCCTTATAGCTGAGTTCGGGATTTGCATGCAAATGATGACGCACGGCAATAAACTCTTCTTTGTACTGTTTGGCGAGTTGCTGTATCTGATCTTTTAACATAGATGCGCAAAAATACAAAAACCTGCAACGCTGCAGGCTTTCTTGATAATTGTTCAACTGAAAGCTGACAATGTATTGTTCTTTATCTATCGGTAGGATTAATTGGTAATTTCTTCTTTCTCCGGCGGTGCTTTATATTCAATATCACTGGGAATAACGAATACACCGGTAGGAAACATTTTCGCCAGTTCCTTTTTCAAAGCATCTGCTTCTGAACGTTCAACAAAGTTGCCGATGCGTATTTTAAAATAAGGAGCCGTGTACATGAGATAGGTTTTATGATCGGGATATTGCGCAAGCAGTTTCGACTTTGCAGCCAACGCCTGTGTACGGTCGGTGGTATTTAACACCTGTATACGATAACCTTTGGTTGGCCGCCTGGCATCTGCTGCTTTTTTATTGATCTCTGCTTTCTTTTTGGCAAGTAAATCAATGCGACTATCCTTCACAACAAATACATTGCTGTTAACCGTATCTGTTACCAGTTGTGCCTTGGCAACAGCTGTAATACTCATTAACAAACAAAGCAGAATAACTTTTTGCATATTACTGGTTCAAACTTTCTTTTACAATAGCAACACTGGCACTGCAACCCAACCTGTCTGCTCCTGCTTCTACCAACTGTTTGGCAAAAGCGTAATTGCGAATACCACCCGATGCTTTGATTTTAATGTTAGACGGTAAATGCTTCCGCATCAGTTGCACCGCCCCTAAAGTAGCGCCTTTCTCGGCGTACCCGGTAGATGTTTTTACAAAATCTGCGCCAAGTTCAGCGTAAATCTCACAACAGCGGATGATCTCCTCATCGGTGAGTACACCGCTTTCAATAATCACTTTGATGTGCTTTTCCTTTTTATGCGCCATCGGTATCAGCACTTCGCCTTCGTGTTTAATAAAATTCCAGTCGCCGTTTTTAATAGCCGAAATATTCGCCACCATATCAATTTCATCTACACCATCAACAATGGCCAACAGTGTTTCAGTCACTTTTGCTTCAATAGCCGAATAACCGAATGGAAAACCAATAACTGTTGCTGTTTTTACATTGGTACCACCCAGTAACCCTTTGGCGAATTTGGTAAACGGCGGAGGTACACAAACCGCTGCAAAATTGTATAAACCGGCTTCGGTACACAACTGTTCAATATCACTCACCAACGTAGTTGGTTTAAGAATAGTATGATCGATATAAGAAGCAATATTCATGCGGCAAATGTATTTTTTTATCGTGTTGAATCAAAGGAAGTTCATCAGTTAAAAAAACCTCCCGAAGGAGGTTTGAAATTTATAAATCTTTACCGTGACATTGTTTATATTTTTTACCACTTCCACAAGGACAAGGATCGTTGCGTCCAATTTTCGGACCGGCAATAACGGGTTCCTGTTTCACATTCTCAGATGGATCGTAGTAATCGGGCGTTTCCATCAATTCGCTACCGGCACCTGCAGCCACCATATCTTCTTTGCGCTGACGCAATTTACTCATATCGGTTTTTTGTTCACGACCTTCACGAATTTGTCCGGCATTGTTTTCTTCAACAGGTAAACCTGCATGTGCAAGGAAGGATACAATGTTTTTGTTGATTTCGCTATTGAGCTGTTCAAACAAGGTATACGCTTCTACTTTATAAATTACCAACGGATCCTTCTGCTCATACGTTGCATTCTGTACAGATGTACGCAGATCGTCCATTGCACGTAAATGCTCTTTCCATGCTTCATCAATAAAGGCGAGTGTAGCCGTACGCTCCAATGCATTTACCAGCTCGCTTCCTTTTGATTCGATGGTTTTATTCATCGATGCCAATACCTGCAACCCACGCTTACCATCGCTGAACGGTACAAACACATTTTCAATATGTGCACCTTGTGTTGCTTTAATATTCTGGAATACCGGCAACGCATCCTTTTTCAGCTGATCGTTTTTGCGCAGGTATGATGTTTTCGCTTCTACATACAATGCTTCTGCCAATGCATTGCTATCCGATTTGTCAAGCTGTTCGGCAGTAATTTGCGTATCAATACCGAAGTTGATGATGCAGGCCATCTTGAAGCCTTCATGATCGTTCTGCTCTTTAAACGAAGCAATCAATCCTTCTGCAACAGAATAAAACGCATTATCTGTATCGAGTGTTAAACGTTCACCGCTTAATGCATGGTTACGACGTGTGTAAATAGCCGAACGTTGTTTGTTCATTACATCATCGTACTCCAGCAGACGCTTACGTATACCAAAGTTGTTTTCTTCTACTTTCTTTTGTGCACGCTCGATTGATTTAGTGATCATGCTGTGCTGAATCACTTCTCCTTCTTTGTAACCGAGTTTATCCATCATGCCGGCAATACGATCGCTGCCGAACATGCGCATCAGATCGTCTTCCAGTGATACATAGAACTGTGATGAACCGGGATCGCCCTGGCGACCGGCACGGCCACGTAACTGGCGATCGACACGACGGCTGTCGTGACGTTCTGTACCAAGAATAGCTAAACCACCTGCTTCTTTTACACCTGCACCCAATTTAATATCGGTACCACGACCGGCCATGTTTGTTGCAATGGTTACTGCACTGGGCAAACCGGCTTCGGCAACCACCTGTGCCTCACGGGCATGTTGTTTTGCGTTGAGTACATTGTGCGGAATCTTTTTCACCTGCAGCATCTTACTCAGCAATTCACTCACCTCAACTGATGTTGTACCTACAAGCACCGGACGGCCCGCTGCACGCATTACTTCAATTTCATCAATAACTGCTTTGTATTTTTCACGCTTGGTTTTGTACACCAGATCCTGTCTGTCGTCACGAATCATGTTCAGGTTCGTTGGCACTTTCACCACATCGAGTTTATAGATATCCCAAAACTCACCCGCTTCAGTTTCGGCAGTACCCGTCATACCACAAAGTTTGTGATACATACGGAAGTAGTTCTGCAACGTGATGGTAGCATAGGTTTGTGTTGCCGCTTCGATGTGTACATTTTCTTTGGCTTCAATGGCCTGGTGTAAACCATCGCTGTATCGGCGTCCATCGAGAATACGACCTGTTTGCTCATCCACAATCTTCACTTGTCCATCCAACACTACGTACTCAACATCTTTTTCAAACAAAGTATAGGCTTTCAGCATTTGCAAAACGGTATGGATACGATCTGCTTTTGCTGAATACTCGCTGAGTAATGTTTCTTTCTGATGTAATTTTTCTTCTGCAGGGGCTGTGCTACGTTCAATCGCTGCCAATGCGGTACTGATGTCGGGCAATACAAAGAAAGTTGGATCTTCATTTTCTTTGGTAAGCATGGCTAACCCTTTATCGGTCAGCTCAACCGAATTGCTCTTTTCATCAATATGGAACAGTAAACCCTCATCCACCTTCGGCATTTCTTTTTGCTGATCGGCGAGGTAGTAGTTTTCTGCTTTCTGCAGTTTTACTTTTATCCCGGGCTCACTTAAATATTTAATCAACGGACCGTATTTCGGTAATGCACGCCATGCACGCATCAATGCCAGGCCACCGCTCTTCGGATCATCATCACCTTCTGCAATGGCTTTTTTGGCTTCGTTTAAATATTGTTGGGCTAAACGCTTTTGTTCATCTACCAGTTTTTCAATGCGGGGGCGCATGCTGTGAAACTGCTGCTCGTTGCTGCCTGTACCTACCGGACCGGCAATGATCAATGGCGTACGGGCTTCATCAATTAAAATACTATCCACCTCATCCACCATCGCAAAATGCAGCTTGCGCTGTACTTTTTCGGCAGAGTTTACCACCATGTTATCACGCAGATAATCGAAACCAAATTCGTTGTTGGTTCCGTAAACAATATCTGCCAGGTATGCTTTGCGGCGGTCTTCGCTGTTCGGCTGATGTTTATCAATACAATCAACAGTTAATCCTAAAAATTCAAACAGAGTTCCGTTCCACTCACTGTCACGACGGGCCAGGTAATCGTTCACCGTTACAAGGTGTACACCTTCACCCGCCAATGCATTGAGGTAAGCAGGTAATGTTGATACCAGCGTTTTACCTTCACCGGTTGCCATTTCGGCAATTTTACCTTGGTGCAGTACACTACCACCAATTAACTGCACATCGTAATGCACCATGTTCCAGGTAACCTGTCCGCCCGCAGCCATCCACGATTTTTTGTAAAAAACCTGGTCGCCTTCAATACGCATGTGTGGGCGTTTGATTACCAGGTCACGGTCGAGTTGTGTGGCAGTTGCCTGCAATTCTTCGTTATTGGTAAAACGGCGGGCCGCTTCTTTTACTACAGCAAATGCTTCGGGATGAATCTGCTCCAGAATTTCCTCAATCTTTTTATCACGCTCTTTTTTGAGCTTGTCAATTTGCTGGTAGGCCTCATCTTTCTGCTGAATCTGATCTTCAGTTAAAGCATCAGCTTCGCTCGTACGGTTGGCAATCTCCTCATCAATAGCAGCCAGGTACGCCTTTATACGATCACGAAACTCCTGTGTTTTATTCCGGAGCTGATCGTTGGTGAGGCTTTGGTATTGCTGGAAAAATTGATTTGTTTTTTCAACGATAGGTGTAAGTTTCTGTACATCCTTTTCACTTTTACTGCCTCCGAAGAGTTTCGATAGGAATCCTAACATGTGTATTTATTAATGAGTCAATTACGTTGTTAAAGCATTTTTTCAGTCAAATACAATGCAAGGTTTCATCCAAAGCCAATTTGACAGAAAACCCCTTTTACGCAGAGGCCGACAAAGGTAATGATTAAGTATGGAGAGATGATTGCCTGTCTTTGTTTTTTGAATGCAGCCAGAGGAACAAGGTGAATTAAACAGCCGGCACATTCGCTTGTTAATCCGTCATTAACAGTTAGGGTCCCGCATTTTACCCAGCTGTACGGATAGGTGCCGGCCATTGAACCAATAGTTTTGCCTTTTATCCCTAATATACCCGGGTATGCAAGTTTTAGGCAGGCATATCGTCTATTATTTAACATTTTGCAATTTCACATTTAAACGAAAATGTTCGTATTTCGTATTTTAAACATGTTTATGAAGAAACTATTGCTCATTATCCTTATCGCCGTCAGTTCCGTACCAGCTTTGGCTCAAACATCGGGCATTACCGGAAAAGTAACCGACTCTACCGGTGCAAAAGGCCTCGAAAAAGCAACCGTAAAAATGGTTGAAAAAGATACCCCGAAAGATACCTTGCGCACAATTACCAACGCAAAGGGAGAATTCAGCTTCGCAAAAATTCCGGCTTCGGCTTATGCCATCATTATCAGCTATTCCGGTTTTAAACCAATGGTGAAAGAGTTTTTTAAACCATCGGCCGGCGTAGCCAATATCGATTTGGGCGAACTGGTGTTAACTAATACTTACCTCGACCTGGCTGAAATTGTAATTGAAGCACCTGCGGTTACCATGAAAGAAGATACCGTTGAGTACCGTGCCAGTGCGTTTCAAACAAAGCCCAACGCTACAACTGAAGAGTTGTTGAAAAAGCTGCCGGGTGTACAGGTAGACAGACAAGGGAACATTACTGCACAAGGCAAACAGGTTACCCGTGTTAAAGTAAACGGCAAAGATTTCTTCAGTGGCGATCCAAAAACTGCTACACAGGAAATTCCTGCTGATATGATTGATAAGGTGCAGGTGGTTGATGACTATGGCGATCAATCGAGCGCTTCGGGTATTCGTGATGGTGAGCCTGAAAAAGTGATTAACCTGCAATTGAAGAAAGATAAAAACAAAGGCATTTTTGGCCGTGCGATGGCAGGTTATGGTACAGATAACCGTTATATCGGTGCTGTTGCCCTCAACCGTTTTAATAACAGCAAACAGCTTTCACTCATCGTCAACAGCAACAATAACAACACCTCTACTTTCCGTGCCAACGATGGTGGCGGAGGCGGCGGTATGCAGTTTGGCGGCGGTGGCGGCGGTATGCAGTTTGGCGGTGGTGGCAACCAGGGCGGCGGAGGCGGTAATCAAAACGGTATTACCACCCTCAACTCTATCGGTTTAAACTATCGTACCGATTTCGGTAAACGCAACTCGTTTTATGGCAGTTATACGTATACCGACAGAAATACATTTACCGAAACATATACAGGCAGAGATCAACCACTGTTCTCCCTTTTAACCAACACGTACCGTTCTACAACCAATAAAAACGGCACACACCGTGCTTTTGCCAACCTTGAATACTGGATCGATTCGTTCAACTATATTAAAGTAAATCCAAGTTTTTCGTACACGCAAGGCGATAACATTGCCTTTGATACATCGCATTATTATAATGCAAAACTGCAAAGCAGGTCAGACAGTAATCAAACATCTGTTTTCTCCCGTCGTCCCGATTTCAGTACATCCTTATTGTACAATCACCGGTTTAAGAAAAGAGGAAGAAATTTTTCGTTTAACGGTCAGCTCACTTTGTCGGGCAGCGAATCAGATCAGCTGAGAGAAAACTATACCAATTTCTACGATGGCAGCGGTACCTTCCTGCGGGATTCGTTACAATTCAGAAATACCATACAGGATAACCGTAACAGCGGATTTAATGCCAGATTTACATACACAGAACCGCTGAGCCTTACCCGTTTTCTTGATTTGAATTACAACTTCAACCGCAATTTCTCCGGCAACAACAAACAGGTTTATACCAAAGACCCTTTAACCGGTAATGATTATGCATTTGTAGATTACCTGAGTAATAATTACGAAACTGATTTTAACTTCAACCGCATCAGTGCCGCCATCAGAACGGTGATGAAGAAATATAATTACACCATTGGTGTAATGGTGCAGCCGGTTGTTTTAAATGGTTACAGCATTACAAAAGACAGTGTTTACAAACCAATCAGCAACTTCAATTGGTTCCCTGTAGCCCGTTTCCAATATAATTTCTCACGTTCCAAAACATTCAACTTTAACTACAACGGTAGTGCAAGACAACCCAGCTTCGATCAGTTACAGCCTGTTTTGGAAGAAAGCAGCCAGTTGAATAAATCAAGCGGTAACCCGTTTTTGAAACCATCAACCAGCCATGTGTTTAACAGCACATTTAATAATTTCAATTTCGGGTCGGGCAAAATTTTCCTTGTAAATGCTTCGTTCAATTTTGTAGATAACCAGATTGTAAACAAGGTAACCAACTTTAAAGATGCCTCTAACCGCTTTACAGGTGCCACCTTTACACAACCTGTAAACGTAGATGGTTATTATAACGCCAACCTGTTTGTAAACTATGGCCGTCCGTTTAAAAACCGTAAGTATGTTCTTGGTTTAAGAAGTATGTTGAATTACAATAACAACGTTAGTCTTGCCAACCAGGTTACAAAAACAAGCACCGACAGCATTGTTGGAGCGGATATCAAAAACATGTCACGCAACTGGATCTGGAGCCCCGGTGTTGATTTTGATTACAACTTACCCTGGTTAGAGTTACGCACCGGCGCAAACTATAACCTCAACTATACCGAAAACTCAAACAACAAAAACATCAACCGTTTACATACGATTACTTTAAGTAACGACGGACGGATTGATTTTGGTGCCGGTTTTATTCTTCGCTGGGATTTTGATTACTTCATTTATGAAGGTTTAACTTCTTCCGGTCAACAGAATATTGCCTTATTAAATGCATCGGTTGAAAAGGAAGTATTTAAAAAGAAGAACGGTATTATTAAACTTGCCGGCTTCGATATTTTCAAACAGAACACAAACATCAGCCGTACTGTTACGGAGCAATTTATTACCGACACACGTACTAATCGTTTAACACAATACTTCATGTTAAGCTTTACGTACAGGTTTAATAAATTCAGCGGTACACAAGGTGGTCAGCAGAATAATAATTTCCGCCGCAGCGAAGGCCGTACCATGATGATGATGCAGAATAACGACTAATCAACTTCCTTACTTAATAAAAAGCAGCTCATTCGGGCTGCTTTTTTATGCCCGTCTGTAGAAGAAATAAAAATATACCATATACGTCAGTGAAACCAGCAGCATCGTTAACAACTGCGTGCAAAGGGCTATCGTAAACCCCTTGAAGAAATTCACCGTTTTCCTGCCAGTATGAAAATAGCTGCAGGCCCAGGCAAAGTAAATATGCCAACTGAAAATATAGATGGAAAGAAACAGGTAATACTGTGTGTGCAGCAACATCCACAATGGTGCAATAACAATACTGAAAAACACCGACCGCTCGCCCGATGTATAGGCTGCAAGCACCAGGTTTTCAGCAAAGTTTCTTCCGCTTTTTCGAAAAAACAGGCTACTAAACATGCCCAGTAAAGGCACATTCAGAAAAATGATGAGATTGATGTGTTTATTGAAAAAAGCAGAAACCGGATTCCCCTGCATACGGGGATTTCCGGCAAAGTTGGTGAACCCCGAGCTGATGAGGATAAGCGAAGCAATACCTACCACCAGTACCAAAAAAGCAAAAGGGTTGAAATATTTCTTTCGCTTCCCTTCTACATACTCGGCGGCAACTTTACCCGGGTTCAAAAGTAAATGCCGGATAAGAGAGAAGATGCTTTTATCGGCATGCGTTACTGCATGTACCAGATCGTGCCAGATGTGGGCCAGGCTAAGCTTGTGCGTATCTGTTTTTTGCCCGCATTGGGGGCAAAATTTATAAAGAGGCCCGGTTTCGGCCCCACAGTTTAAGCAGTTGGTTTGATGCATAAATAGCTTCGTAAGCCTCAAAATAGCAAAAACCTTGTTTCGGTCTTTGCTTGAACTCAAAAAGAGCCCAAAAACAACAAATTCCTTTTCCACAAATTCGTTTACAGCTTGGGGTTGTAAGCCCGATTCCTTTACCTTTGCGGCCTGAAAATAAACGTGTAAACCATGCCCGGACAATTAAAAGAGGTACGTAACAGGATTAAAAGTGTACAAAGCACCCAGCAAATCACCAAGGCAATGAAAATGGTGAGTGCGGCTAAACTGCGTAAAGCACAGGATGCCATCATCCAAATGCGCCCTTATGCACAAAAACTGCAGGAAATGCTCAGCAATATTGTGAGCAACAGCGATGGCAGTGTGAGTATGAAACTGGCTACCGAGCGTCCGGTAAATAAGGTGCTGATTATTCTTGTTACCAGCGACCGTGGTTTATGCGGTGGTTACAATGCCAACCTGGTTAAAATGGCCCGCCAGCTTATTAACGAGCAATACGCTGCACAAAACAGCAAAGGCAATGTAGAAGTTTGGGGTATTGGTAAAAAAGGATACGAAGCCATGCTGCGCAGCGGTTACAAAGCAAACGATGCGTACAGAGATACATTCCTGCAACTCACATTCGAAAATGTACAAAAAGCATCGGCTGCCGCTATGGATGCCTTTGTAAAAGGTGACTATGATGTAGTGGAACTGGTGTACAGCCAATTTAAAAACGCAGCTACGCAGGTATTTAAAACAGAACGCTTCCTCCCTATTCCAAAAGTGGAAAATCAAGGTACTGCCTCTAAAACCAAGGCCGATTTCATTTTCGAACCGGGCAAGGAAGAATTGATTGTGGAATTAATGCCGAAGATCCTCAATACACAATTGTTTAAAGCTGTACTTGATGCCAATGCTTCTGAGCATGGTGCACGTATGACGGCCATGGATAAAGCAAGCGATAACGCCAACGAATTGTTGCGTTCACTCCGCATCAGCTATAACCGTGCACGCCAGGCAGCAATCACAACCGAACTTACCGAAATCGTTAGTGGTGCAGCAGCATTAAATGGATAAGCCCTTCTTTCCAACGGAAAATAAAGGCTCTCACAGATTTGAGATTTTGCATAATTTTCAAATTCTCAAATTTTCAAATTTTCAAATCAAGAGATGGAATTAAGTGTTATCATCCCGCATATTGAAGCGCTGATTTTTGCAGCTGAACGTCCGCTTACCACGCTTGAGCTTTGCGACCTGGTTAATAACGCACTTGGCTTTATTGAAGACCGTGCAAGCCTTGACCAAACCGAAGCGGCCATTGAAGCTATCAAAGAAAAATATGCCGCCGAATTTTATCCGTTTGAAGTGCGTGAAAGCGGCGGCGGATGGCAATTCCTCACCAAAAAGGAATACCATAAAACCGTTGCACAAATCAATGGCGATAAATTTTTAAAACGCCTGAGTAACGCAGCACTCGAAACACTTTCCATTATTGCTTACAAGCAACCCATTACAAAAGGTGAAATGGAAGCCATCCGTGGGGTAAACTGCGATTATGCTGTACAAAAATTATTAGAGAAAGAATTGATTGTTATACTGGGACGTAACGAGAAACTGCCAGGTCATCCATTGGTGTACGGCACTTCCCGTTCGTTTATGGATTACTTCGGCATTAACTCACCCGATGATCTGCCAAAGATCAAAGAAGTGATCTCAACCGACATCATCGACCCGACTGCAGTGCAAAGCGACACCTTGCATGTAGCAGGTGAAGAAGAGCAGTTGTTAAGCAGTAACGAAACATTGGTGGTAACTGAAGATGGCGAACTGTTAGAACAGCCGGTTGCAGAAGAAACAATTGAAGAAACTCCAACAACAGAAACAGACGAAGAACAAATTGCAGAAGAAGTAATTGTTGATGAAGTAGAAGTTGTGGAAGAAGAAACAGCCGATGAGGAAACCGAAGAAGTAGAATTGACTGAAGAAGAAACAGAGACTGCGCAGGAACAGGCAGAAGAGGAAGAAAGCAACGACGAACCGAACAACGAAGAAGAAACAAACCCTTAAAAGAAAAACCCCGCAACAGCGGGGTTTTTCTTTTACAGAATAACTTACAGATGATCGTTCTTAAAAAGTCAGACCGCTGTTCCTGCTCTGCAAGTCATCAGGAAAGATAAAGCGACCAGACTCATGAACAACCTGTTTTTAACTAATTTCGCAGTCAGCAAAAAATAAAATGACGACTACAATACCCACCAGCCAATTATTAGAGATTGCAGCAACATACGGCACTCCTGTTTATGTATACGATGCAAACAAAATAAAAACACAATACGAAAAACTGGTGAACGGTTTTTCTATTTTAGATACACGTATTTTTTATGCCTGCAAAGCATTAACCAATCTGCATATTATTAAATACATCAACAGCCTTGGTTGCAATATCGATTGCAGCAGCATTAACGAAGTAAAGCTGGCTTTGCATGCAGGTGTTGCGCCGGAAAATGTTTTGTACACCAGCAATGGTATTTCATTCGCTGAAATTGAAGAAGCTGTTGCAGCAGGTGTACACATCAACATCGACAGTTTATCCAATCTTGAAAAGTTTGGAAAGAAATACGGGCATAGTTATCCGGTAGGTATCCGTCTTCGCCCCAACATCATGGCAGGTGGCAACTTAAAAATTTCTACCGGTCATGATAAAAGCAAGTTTGGAATACCGGTGGAGCAGATCAGCGAACTGGAGCAGATTGTAAGAGACAACAACATCTTCATCCGCACCTTGCATATTCACACCGGCAGCGAAATAAAAGATGCCGGAGTATTTGTAAAAGGTATTGAAGTATTGTTCGATCTCATTCCGCATTTTCCGGAGCTGGAAGTGATTGATCTCGGTGGTGGTTTTAAAGTGCCTTACAAAGAAGATGAAAAGGAAACCAATATTGCAGAGCTTGCACAAAAACTGAAACAGGCATTCATTGATCATCCGTTGGCAAATGGAAAAGAATTACAGGTATGGTTTGAGCCGGGTAAGTTTTTAGTAAGCGAATGCGGTTATTTATTAGCAGAAGTAAATGTGCTCAAACAAAATGCAGATGTGATCATTGCCGGCATCAACACCGGGTTAAATCACCTCATCCGCCCTATGATGTACGATGCCTATCATACCATCAGCAACTTAAGCAACCCTAACGGTGAAGAAAAGAAACACATGATCACCGGTTATATCTGCGAAACCGATACGTTTGCCAGCGACCGCATGTTGCCCGAAGTAAAAGAAGGCCACGTTCTCTGCATCCACAATGCAGGTGCTTATGGATATGAAATGGCCAGCAATTATAACTCACGCTACCGCCCCGCCGAAGTATTGGTGAAAGACGGCGAAGCAATCCTCATCCGCAAAAGAGAAAGCTTTGAGGATTTGCTGAAGAATATTATTTAATACCCGATTATATTGCTGAGAATGAAAAGTGGCTCAAAAATCCACTTTTCATTCTTTTCGTACCTTGCCGCCCTGTTTAGATTGTTAACGATTGATTGCATAATTGAAACGTATGAATAAAGAACAATTGCGCCGGCAGCAGGCATTGGAGTATCATGCCAAAGGCCGTCCCGGTAAAATCGAAGTCATTCCCACAAAAGAAGCAAAAACCCAGCGTGATCTTTCATTGGCTTATTCGCCCGGTGTGGCCGAGCCTTGTATGGAAATTTTCCGCAACCCTGAAGATGTGTACAAATACACAGCAAAAGGAAATCTTGTAGCCGTTATCAGTAATGGTACAGCGGTACTCGGTTTGGGCGATATTGGTCCCGAAGCGGGTAAACCCGTAATGGAAGGCAAGGGCGTACTCTTCAAAATTTTTGCAGACATTGATGTGTTCGATATCGAGATCAATGAAAAAGACCCGGAAAAATTTGTAGAGATCGTAAAAGCGCTGGAGCCAACATTCGGCGGTATCAATCTCGAAGACATTAAAGCGCCTGAATGTTTTTACATTGAAAAGCGTTTGAAAGAAGAGATGAAAATTCCGCTGATGCACGACGATCAGCATGGCACGGCCATCATCAGTGCTGCTGCCCTCATCAATGCCTTGGAATTACAGAAAAAGAAAATCGACAAAGTACAGATTGTGGTGAATGGTGCAGGTGCTGCAGCTATTTCCTGCATCAGACTGTATGTTGCATTGGGTGCAAAGAAAGAAAACATTAAAGTGTTCGATAGTAAAGGTCTTATCCAGGACGAACGAACCGACCTCGACGATCAGAAAAAAGAATTTGTGATCAAGAGTAAACCGATGACATTGGAAGAAGGCATGAAAAATGCCGATGTGTTTATTGGGTTAAGCAAAGGCAATGTGGTTTCGAAAGAAATGGTGAAGAGCATGGCCAAAAACCCCATTGTATTTGCTATGGCCAACCCCGATCCGGAAATTTCCTACGATGATGCATTGGAGGCACGCAAGGATGTGATCATGGGTACAGGTCGCAGCGACTATCCGAACCAGATCAACAATGTACTGGGCTTCCCTTACATTTTCCGTGGTGCGTTGGATGTGCGTGCAACCAAGATCAACGAAGCAATGAAACTGGCTGCAGTAAAAGCATTGGCCGAGTTAACAAAAACAGTAGTGCCCGATATTGTAAACATGGCGTACAACGAAAAAAATATTTCGTTTGGCCCTACTTACATTATTCCCAAACCACTTGATCCACGTTTGTTAAGTTATGTGGCACCTGCCGTTGCCAAAGCAGCCATTGAAAGTGGTGTTGCGCAACACGTCATTACCGATTGGGAAGCCTACGAAGATCAACTCAACAAACGCCTGGGCATCGATAACCAGTTGTTACGTGCCATTGGCAGCAAAGCACGCAAAGATCCACGCCGTGTGGTGTTTGCTGATGCTGAAAATGTAAAAGTGTTGAAGGCTGCACAAATGGCGTTTGAAGAAGGTGTGGCTTACCCGATTTTATTGGGCGATGTAAACAACATCAAAGACATGGCCGAAGTAAACGGTATTGATCTCGATGGTATTCCTGTACTCGATCCGAAAAGCAGAGATGCAGAAACAGAAGCCATGCGTCAGAAATTCGGCGATCTGTTTTTCCAGAAACGTCAACGCAAAGGATTGAACCGTTACGAAGCGGTAAAAGCCATGAAAGAGCGTACACACTTTGGTTGTATGATGGTGGAAACAGGCGAAGCCGATGCATTGATCAGTGGTTTAAGTAGAAAATATTCCGATACCATTCGTCCTGCACTGCAGATCATCGGTAAAGATGAAACTGCAGGCAAGATTGCCGGTATGTATATTATGTTGACCAAGCGTGGACCTTTGTTCCTTGCAGATGCAACCGTCAACTTTAACCCGAAGGCTGATGAACTGGCAGATATTACACAGCTTGTAGCCAAAGAAGTACGTGCATTTGGTATTACACCACGTGTAGCCATGCTCAGCTACTCCAACTTTGGCAGCAGCGACAGTCCTGAAGCAAAGATGGTGGCGAAGGCAAGAGATATTGTGAAGCAGCGTGAACCAAATCTTGTTTGCGATGGTGATATTCAGCCATTGGTGGCTTTCAATAAAGAAATATTGAAAGAGAACTATCCGTTCAGCGAATTGGTGAATGGTGAACCTAATGTGCTCATCTTCCCCAACCTTGCCAGCAGCAATATTGCGTACAACCTGTTGCAGGAAGTAGGTGATGCCGATGCCATCGGACCCATCTTGTTAGGTTTGAAAAAGTCGGTACATATTCTGCAGTTAGGCAGTTCGGTACGTTCGATTTTTAACATGGTGCTCATTTCTGTTATTGATGCGCAAATGAAAGGCAGAACAGATGTGGATGCAGCCATTAAAAAATCACCGTGGTGGAAACGCTTTCGTAAAGTAAGTCACGATATGTGATGATCGACGACAGATTACAGACGACAGACCACAGCAGATTATGCTGATTAATCGTTACCAGATTAGTTTCATAATCTGCTTTGGTCTGTTTTTTTTATAGCCTGTCAACTATATCAAATACAGATCATCATTTTAAATTGTTAAGTAATTGGTATAGTACGCTGCTGTTGTCAGTCGTCCGTGGTCTATCGTCTGCCGACTAATCATTATTTTACTATCTTCATTCTATGAATTTTTTCACCCACTTCGGCCGTTACCTGTTGATGATCAAGGGTATGTTTTCCAAGCCGGAAAACATGCGCCTCTACTGGAAAGAACTGATGCACCAATGCAACGAAATTGGCATCCGTTCGGTGGGTATTGTAGTGATCATCTCAGTGTTTCTTGGGGCGGTAACAACTGTTCAAACAGCGTATCAGCTGGTAACACCACTTATTCCTAAAACTGTTATTGCTGTTATTGTTCGTGATAATATTATTCTTGAACTCGCTCCTACCTTAATATGTGTTGTATTGGCCGGTGTGGTAGGCAGCCGTATTGCATCGGAGTTAGGGAATATGCGCATCAGCGAACAAATTGATGCTTTAGAAATTATGGGCATTAATACCCGGGCATACTTAATTATGCCGAAAATTTTAGCGGCGTTAATTGTAGTGCCTTGCCTCGTTGTATTGGCAGCAGTGCTGGGCATCTGGGGCGGTAAAGTGGCCGGTAATTTATCAGGTATTCTTCCTCCAAGTATTTACAATGATGGTTTGCTGGAAGATTTTATTCCGTACAATGTATTCTTTGCATTAAGCAAAACTTATACCTATGCCTTTATTATTTCCAGCATTCCTGCTTACTATGGTTACCATGTAGAAGGTGGTTCGCTGGAAATTGGCCGTGCCAGCACAAAGAGTGTAATTGTAAGTTGTATTCTTATTTTATTAGCCGATTACGCACTGGCTGCATTATTGTTATAACACATGATTGAGATAAAAAATATCAGCAAAGGTTTTAACGGCCGTACCGTTATCGATAATGTATCGGCTATACTGGAAACAGGTAAATGTAATCTCATTATCGGTGCAAGCGGCAGCGGTAAAACTGTTTTAATGAAATGCCTCGTAGGTTTGTTTGAACCCGATAGTGGCGAAGTTTGTTACGACGGTGAAAGCATTACCAATATGAATGAAGAAGGGCGCAAGCTATTACGCCAGCAGATTGGTATGTTGTTTCAGGGTTCTGCCTTGTTTGATTCGTTAACGGTGGAACAGAATGTGATGTTTCCGCTGGATATGTTTACCAAACTGAACCAGAAACAAAAACACGAAAAAGTAAACGAAGTACTGGCAAGAGTTAATCTTACCGGTGCCAACGATAAATTTCCTGCAGAGATCAGTGGAGGTATGAAGAAGCGTGTGGGCATTGCACGTGCCATAGTACTGAATCCTAAATTTTTATTTTGTGATGAACCTAACTCAGGGCTCGATCCCAAAACATCGCTGGTGATTGATAAACTGATTAAAGAAATTACCATTGAGTTTGGCATGACTACTGTGGTAAACACCCACGACATGAACAGTGTAATGGAAATAGGTGATAAAATTATTTTCATGCACCAGGGCCATAAAGAATGGGAAGGTTCGAACAAAGACATCATCTTCAGCAAAAACGAAGAACTGAACCAATTCATTTTTGCCTCCGACTTTTTACAGGATGCCAAAGACATGCGTATGTTGGAAGCAAAAGGAAAAATTAATACCGACCGTGATATGAATGAACTGACGAAGTAAAACAGGTATTTTACTTTTCAAAAAGGGGAACGAATACAAACGCTCCGTTTAAATTGAACGGCATGAATTATAAATCACTCTTATTCATTTGTTCGTTTTTATTTGTACTCCCCGGACTTGCACACGAGTTTTGGCTGGAACCGCAGCAATATCTTTTTTCCCGCACCGAAGAAATCAATATCCGGTTTCGTGTGGGCGAACATTTTACCGGCGATAACTGGACCGGTAACCAGCAGAAAATAAATACACTCAAACTTTACTACGCCGATATTACCGACGACCTCAGTGATGCTTTAACCGACGACGAAGGCGACTCCCTGCAGTTTTCGATTCATGAAGAGGGAACAGCGATGGTTGCTTTCAACAGTCACAATTCGTTTATTCAACTGGATGCAAAATCATTCAATGAATATTTGCAAGAAGATGGATTGCAGGCTGCAATTGACTACCGCAATCAACACAATGAAACAGATTCTGCCGGCAAAGAATATTACCAGCGTTCGGTTAAAACCCTTGTGCAGATTGGTGCACTCAAAACAAACATCTACAAAAAGCAAACAGGATTACCCGTCGATCTCATTCCTCTCTCCCACCCGTATCAACTAAAGAACGGCGATTCGCTTACGGTGCAGGTATTGTTTAACGGCAACCCTTTACCAAATGCAATAGTGCGCAGCTGGCACAAACTGCCAAGCGGTGTAACAACAGCCAGTTATTTGAGTAATGCAAATGGCGAAATACGTTTTGCTGTAACAACCAGCGGCGAATGGATGCTGAGTTGTGTAAACATGGTTCGCTATCCAAAAGGCACGGATGAAATACAACCTGCAACAGTTTGGCAAAGCTATTGGGGCAGTTTAACCTGGGGTTATACAGGGAGGAATATTACAACAACAGCAAGCCGTTAATGCTGTTCGGCTAATGTTCATTCGTAAGTAAAAGTCACCCATCAGCCGACTAAACAATTCAGCAACTTACAAAAATCAGCAATCGTAAATCCGCAATCCTAAATCATCATCCCCTATCTTTGCGGCACTTAATAACGTTTCCAAATGAGTATTCTCGTTAATAAAAATTCGAAAGTGATTGTACAGGGTTTTACCGGTACAGAAGGAACTTTCCACGCCTCACAAATGATTGAATATGGTACCAACCTCGTTGGCGGTGTAACACCGGGCAAGGGCGGCAGTACACATCTTGATCGTCCTGTATTTAACACGGTAGAAGAAGCCGTTAAACAGGCAGGTGCGAACGTAAGTATCATTTTTGTACCACCGGCTTTTGCTGCGGATGCAATTATGGAAGCTGCGAACGCCGGTATTGAACTGGTGGTTTGTATTACCGAAGGCATTCCCGTACAGGATATGGTAAAGGCGAAGAATTATCTCGTTGGAACAAACACCCGCTTAATCGGACCAAACTGCCCCGGTGTAATTACTGCCGGCGAATGTAAGGTGGGTATTATGCCCGGGTTCGTGTTTAAGCAAGGCCGTATCGGTATCGTTTCAAAAAGCGGTACACTTACGTATGAAGCAGCCGACCAGGTAGCAAAAGCAGGTTTGGGTGTAAGTACAGCGGTAGGTATTGGTGGCGATCCTATTATTGGCACTACTACCAGAGAAGCGTTGGAGTTGTTTATGAACGATCCTGAAACAGATGCAGTGGTAATGATTGGTGAAATTGGTGGTGGTATGGAAGCAGAAGCTGCTCGTTGGTATAAAGAGAATGCAAAGAAACCGGTGGTTGGATTTATTGCCGGCCAGACAGCGCCTCCCGGCCGTCGTATGGGTCATGCCGGTGCAATCATTGGCGGTGCAGAAGATACAGCTGAAGCAAAAATGAAAATTATGGGCGAGTGTGGCATTCATGTAGTAGCCAGCCCGGCAGATATTGGTAAAACAATGGCCGCTGTATTGAGTAAATAATTGCGCTTTTGATTATGATGATAAGTCCCGCATTACTGCGGGGTTTTCTTTTGCAGGATAATCAAAAGAAGCATTTACCGTTATTATAAAAACTGCTGCAATGAAACTCCTTTTGATTTCTGTACTACTTGCATTTTTCACGAATGAACTAGCCGCTCAAAACCAGCAGGTTACTGAAAAAGATTTTCGATTATTAATTGACGGAAAACAGTACAATGATTCAATTAATATTATTTCAAAGGATGATTTGGTGAAAATGAAAACCGTTACAGCAAACTTCTCTTGGATTACGGTGAAGGATGTTATCATTTATTACCAGCCTCCTATGTGCGAAGCAATATTTCAAAGATGTGCCGGCAATATCGTTTGTACCGATGCCAAAGAATTTATAAGGAACCTAAAACCCGGATATATTATTGCGATTGCAGCAGACGAAGCTGTCAACAAACAAGGCAGTAAAGTTTACATTCAGGAACTTTTCTTTCGCATAAAATAAAGCTGCTTTCCGTATCAAGCTTTCATAAAATCCATTTACATTAGATTTATGCAAAGCGTTTATATCGAAGATGAATTGTTTGAAGCGGTAGACTTTACTACAACTGCATTCAAAAAAGGCGAATACGAAAACTGTACATTCACGAATTGCAATTTTGCAGAAGTGAATGTATCGAAATCGACTTTTATTGATTGTGTGTTTGATACCTGCAACCTCAGTGCGACGAACGTAAGCTGTACTGCATTCCAGGAAATACAGTTCAGCAACTGCAAGCTGATGGGAGTACGTTTCGAAGATTGTAATACGTTTTTATTTGCCGTAACTTTTACCAACTGCCTGCTGAACCTTTCTACTTTTTATAAACTGAAACTAAAGAACACACGTTTTACCAAATGCAGTTTGCAGCAGGTTGATTTTACTGAAGCCGATCTGAGCGGTGCTGATTTCGCTGATTGCGATTTGCTGCAGGCCACCTTCGACAATACTATACTGGAAAAAGCCGACCTGCGAACAGCCGTCAACTTTTCAATTGACCCCGAACGGAACAAATTAAAGAAAGCAAAATTTACAACAGCAGGCTTAGCCGGCTTGCTGGATAAATATAATCTGTTGATTGATTAAAATTTCTGGGTATGAGTGATGTACAACAAGCCTACAACAGCTGGGCAACGCAATACGATACAAACGAAAACAAAACCCGTGACCTGGAAGCAAGATCGTTACGGGAAACACTCGCTCCATTATCGTTTACACATTGTTTGGAAATTGGCTGTGGTACCGGCAAGAACACCGTTTGGCTGATGGAAAAAGCGGCAACAGTTACTGCAGTTGATTTAAGTGACGAAATGCTGGCCAAAGCAAAAGAAAAAATTACAGCAGCACATGTACAGTTTGTGCAGGCTGATATAACACAGCCGTGGACCTTTGCTGCAAAGCAGTACGATCTTGTTGGCTTCAGCCTGGTGCTGGAACACATCGAGCTGTTATCGCCCATTATGAAAAAGGTGGCAGACGTATTAACAACCGGCGGCTATCTCTACATCAGCGAACTGCACCCCTTTAAACAATACAACGGCAGCAAAGCAAGGTTTGAAACCGAAGCAGGCACGCAGGTTGTTACCTGTTTCAATCATCACGTAAGCGACTTTACAGATGTTGCAACTGCCAACGGTTTAGAACTGATTACACTCAAAGAATATTTTGATGACGACGACCGGAATAATATACCACGACTGCTTACTTTACTTTTTCAAAAGAAATAAAAAAAGCCTCCCTTGCAGGAGGCTTTTCAATTGTTGTTCTGCTGAACACATGCTTAATCTCTGTACGATGCAATGTATCGTGTCAATTCAGTTTTGCTGGTTCCGAAATTAAACGCATCGTTCACAATAAAGTAACTGTTCCTGTCGGTTGTGTAACGGTAAGCGAATTTCGCCAACTCGAGTTTGTTCTGTTCAAAACTCATCAACTGTACCAACTCTTTTACCTGTTGTGCACTAACGGGATTGTTGGGTAAAACCGAACGGAGTAATTCCATTTTGTTATCATCGAAATTGCTGCGTTCAACCGATTGTTTCAACTGCTGAAACTTCTGGTAATCCATTGGCTGGTTGCGGTTGTACTCGTTGTTACGATCGTTTCCCCAGCCACCGTTGTTTCCCCTGTTATCACGGTCGTACCAATTATCATCGTTACGGTTATCAATCGCCTGTTCATCAATAAACACTTTACCGAAACGGTTTACAATAATATCGGTATGCATTCCCCGGCGGATATTGATATTACTGTTGTAGATCAGTTCGTCCCTGTTGTTGCCGAATACGCCTCTGCGCCTGTTGTTATTATTAACAGCATAGATCTGTATGCGGTGAAAACCGGGATTAAGATTGGAGATCTGGTATTCACGGTTACCAACCTGCACCTGTCGTCCGTCAACAAGTATACGAACGGGCTTTGCCGACATACTTGTAATACTTAATCGTCCATCGTCCCAACCGGCAAATGCTCCGGTTGTGATTAAGAGAAAGGCTAAAAGGGTAAAAATTCTGTTCATAGAAACCTCCTTTGTTTATTGGTTCAGACGCTACAACAAAGCCGAAGGCAAATTGAAAGCTGATAAAGATTCGTTAAAGCATTTCCGTTGTCAGGACGTTGAAGATGCCAGACATCCGAAATACTTACTAAAAAGTATCTGACGTCTGCTACGTCCTGATACTGCATTATGCAATTACCTGTTTCTTTGCATCATAAGAGCACAGTATTAATTACCTTACATAAAATGCTTTCTATGTATTTGAAACGTATTTCCCTTGTTAACCTTTTTATCCTCTTGTTCAGCATGAGCTTATTTGCACAAAACAAATTCAATTATACAACTGCCTGGAAAAAGGTAGATAATCTTCTTTCTAAAAAAGGATTAACCGAATCGGCCTTAAAAGAAGTAAAGAGTATTTACGATGCAGCAAAAAAAGAAAAAAACAACGGGCAGCTGCTTAAAGCCGTACTCTTCCGTTTGTCGTTGCAGCAACAGAAAGAAGAAGATACCGATGTAAAAACTATTGCTGAAATTGAAAAGGAAATCAGCATTGCAGCAGAGCCGTTAAAATCTGTATTAACAAATTACGCAGCGGAAGCTTATTGGCAATACCTGCAAAACAACCGCTGGGAATTTTACGATCGTACCAATACAACGGGTTTTGTAAAAGATGATCTTAAAACTTGGACCATTGATGACTTTCATAAAAAGATCAGCAGTTTATACCTTGCTTCGTTGCAAAATAAAAAACTGTTACAGCAAACAAAGCTCGATGCATTTGATGCAGTCATCAACAAAGGAAATGTACGGCATCTGCGCCCAACACTGTACGATCTGCTGGCGCATCGTGCAATTGATTACTTTACCAATGATGAACGCAGCATCAGCAAACCCGAAGAAGTATTTGAGTTGAATATCGCTGCAGCGTTCGATCCTGCTGCCGATTTTATCATACGCAAGTTCCCAACTAGCGATGCAACGTCGCTTACACACAAAGCATTGCTGTTGTACCAGGAGTTGATTGCCTTTCATATCAACGATAAAAAAGCAGATGCATTGATCGATGTTGACCTGCTGCGTTTGCAGTTTGTTAAACAGCATGCAACACTGGAGAATACTACAGAACTCTATCGTCTGGCATTACAGCATATCATCAGCCAATACAATAATCAGCCGGTGGCAGAACAGGCGACTTACCTGCTTGCAAGAGATTATGCTGATTATGCAGCCACCTACGATTTTAGAAGACATAAACTAAACGACGAACAGAATCCACGTTTGTATTACAAAAAAGCAATTGAGCTTTGTAAAACAATCCTTGCACAAAAAGAACTCACCGAAGGCCGTGCCAACTGCAGCAACCTGTTGCGGGAAATACAAAGCAAAGAACTCTCCTTGACCTCAGAAGAAGTGAATGTGCCCGGCAAGCCATTCCGTTCGTTGCTGAAGTACAGGAATGTATCAAAAGCTTATTTCCGCATTGTAGCCATTGACAGGGAAACCTGGCAGAACATGGAGAAGAATAGCTGGGATGATGCATATTGGCAAAAGTTAACGACGTTAAAACCAATCAACAGTTTCAGTTACAATTTACCGGCCACCGACGATTACCAGCCACACAGTACCGAATTAAAAATCCCTGCACTGCCTGCAGGTACTTATCTGTTGCTAACCGGTGCCGATGAAAAATTTACGCTTACAAAAAACTTACTGGCTGTACAGTTTTTCCACGTAAGCAATCTTGCATGGATGCATTACAGCAATCATGTTTTTGTAGTAAACCGTGAAACAGGTGCGCCGCTGCATAAAGCAACTGTTACAGTTTGGGAACAGGGTTACGATTACAATCAACGTAAATATGTAAGCAACAAAGCTGGCAACTATACAACCGATGTAAATGGTTACTTCAGCATTACCAACAGCAAAAGCGAAAACCGTTACAACCAAACACTGGAAGTAACGTATGAAAAAGACCATTTGTTTGTAGATGACAATGCCTACAGTTTTGTGTATGAGAATAAAAAGCAACCGGTTGATGAAGTAAGAACAAGACGTACGTTTTTCTTTACTGATCGTTCCATTTATCGCCCCGGACAAACGATTTATTTTAAAGGTCTTGTTACTGCAACGGATGCAGCTACCGAACGACCAAAGATTGTTAACGGACTAACGACTACTGTTTATCTCTACGATGCTAATTACCAGAAAGTAGATTCGATAAAGCTTATATCCAATGAATACGGATCGTATGCGGGAAAATTTGTGCTGCCTGTTGGCCGCATCAGCGGACAATATTATTTACAGGAATCAGCAACCAGCGGCACAGTTTATTTTTCGGTGGAAGAATACAAGCGTCCGAAGTTTTTTGTAGAGTATCAACCCATCAAACAAACATTCCGCATCAACGATAAAATAACAGTTACAGGCGAAGCAAAAGCGTATGCCGGCAATAATATTGACGGTGCAAAAGTTAAGTATCGTGTTGTGCGTGAACCACGTTTACCCTATCCCTGGCTTTGCTGGAAATGGGGCTGGCCGCAAATGGATGAACAGGAAATTGCACATGGCGAAGCAATCACAAAAGCCGATGGCACATTTGAAATTTCGTTTACAGCTGTACCCGATAAAAAAATACGGAAAGAACTGGAGCCGGTATTCGATTACAAAGTCGTTGCTGATGTAACCGATCTCAACGGTGAAACAAGAAGCGGCGAAACCTTTGTAAGTGTTGGTTACAGTGCATTGCAATTAGACATCAGTTTACCAAACGGTGAATTGCAAAAAGCTACCCGGTTCAACAGCATACAGGTGCGTACGCAAAACACCATGAATGAATTTGTGAAGAGCTTGGTTACAGTGCGTATGTATAAACTGAAAACACCGGAGCGGCTTATCCGTAAACGTTACTGGGAAGCACCCGATCAATTCATCATCAATGAAAAAGAATATCTCGCCGATTTTCCGAACGACGAATACAATCACGAAACAGAAAAAGAAAACTGGGAGAAAGCTACAATGTTGTTTGAACAAAAAGATACAACAAAGGCAAGTGGTGAGTGGGCAATAATGAGTAGTCAGTTAAAAGCTGGTTGGTATTTAATTGAAGCAGCTGCAACCGATAAGGATGGTAAAGAAGTCAAGAATCAAACCTATGTGCAGTTAACTGACGATAACAACAAACTGTCAACACCGGAATATGTTTGGCAATTACCTTCTACTGTAACTGGAGAGCCTGGTACGAATGCAAATCTGCAGTTTGGCAGCAGCGCAGACAATGTATTCTTAGTACAGGTTGATCCTGCGACTTCGGTTGATAATTTTCAATTTCATCAACTAAGCAACGAACAAAAGCAAACCAGTGTTCCTGTTACTGAAAAACAGCGTGGCGGTTTTGGTTATGCCTATTCGTTTATTAAACACAACCGTGTTCACAGTTTCACCCGCTACGTTCAGGTACCATGGACTAACAAAGATTTAAATATTACGTATGAAACCTTTCGTGATAAAACATTACCGGGTAGTGAAGAGCAATGGAAAATAAAAATCAGTGGTTACAAAGGCGATAAGGTTGCAGCAGAAATGCTGGCAAGTATGTATGATGCATCATTGGATCAGTTTAAACCACATCAATGGAATAAGCCGGATTTGTTTCCGATTAATTATATGAAGAATAGTTGGAGCGGTGGAGGGTTTAAGTCAATCAATAGTGATGAAAAATCCTATTTTGAAGAAACTGATATCAGTTTCATCAAACACTATGATTTATTCAAACAAATCGGTAATTACTTTGGAATGTTTGAGGGAGTAGCATATAAAAGAACATCGCCTGTTACTCTTGCTGATGCTCAAATGGTTGCTGCCCCGGCTCCGGAAGCGGCTGAGAAAGAAGAGGGGGCTACAAAAATGGAATTTAATTTAGGTCTGGTTGATTCAATGACGTTTCAATACAACACCAAAAAAGAAGAACCGAAAAAACAAAATAACAATCCGAACATCCGTACCAACTTTAACGAAACTGCTTTCTTCTTCCCCGATCTCAAAACAGATGAAGAAGGAAACATCACGTTCAGCTTTACGATACCTGAAGCATTAACCAAATGGAAGGCACAGTTACTTGCGCATACCAAAGATCTGTCGATGGGATTAAGCGAAACAAGCATCGTTACACAAAAAGATCTAATGGTGCAACCCTTTGCGCCACGCTTTTTACGTGAAGGTGATCGTTTTGAATTCACTGCCAAGATCAGCAACCTTACCGATAAAGAAATTACCGGCACGAGCAATCTGCAGTTACTCAACACCGCCACCATGCAAACCGTTGATGGCTGGTTCCAGAATACATTCCCGGTACAGCATTTTACGGTTGGTCCAAAGCAAAGCACCGTAGTGAAGTTCCGCACCGAAGTACCGTACAATTTTAATGAAGCACTCACCTACCGCATCATTGCCAAAGCAGGTAACCAAACCGATGGTGAAGAAGCAACGCTTCCTGTATTAACAAACCGTATGCTGGTAACAGAATCGTTGCCATTATCAATGCGTGGCGATGGAACAAAAACGTTCAACTTCAGCAAACTGTTAACGGCTGAACAATCTGAGAGCTTAACGCATCATCGCTTTACCATTGAGTTTACCAGCAATCCCGTTTGGTATGCAGTACAGGCATTGCCCTACTTAATGGAATATCCGTACGAATGTGCAGAGCAAACATGGAATCGTTTTTATGCAAACGCATTGGCAGCACACATCACCCAAAAATTGCCACGCATACAGCAGGTGATGCAGCAATGGAAAATAAAAGACACAGCCGCCCTCCTGAGCAATCTGCAGAAGAATGAAGAACTGAAAAACGCATTGCTGCAGGAAACGCCCTGGGTATTGCAGTCGAAGAACGAAGAACAGCAGAAGAAAAATATTGCATTGCTGTTCGATATGATCCGCATGAACAGCGAGCTGAGTAAAAACCTGGCACTGCTGCAACAGATGCAATCGGCCAATGGGGGCTTTGTGTGGTTCAAAGGCGGACCGGACGATCGTTACATTACCCAATACATTGTTACAGGTATCGGTCATTTGCAAAAGCTGAATGCAGTACCGAAAGAACAGCAAACTGTATTGAATGAAATGGTTACCAAGGCAATCACCTATCTCGACAAACGATTGAAAGAAGATTACGATTATCTGCTGAAGTATAAAACACCGTTGAAGAATAACAACATCGGTTCAACACAAATTCAATATTTGTACATGCGCAGCTTCTTCCCTGCCATTGCACAAACAAAGGGAACAGAAACGGCATTTACTTATTACAATACACAGTCGAAACAATACTGGGTAAAACAAAGCAAGTACATGCAAGGCATGATTGCTTTGGCGCAGCACCGCAGCAAGGATAGCAAAACAGCAACAGCCATTGTGCAATCGTTGAAAGAAAATGCGCTCTTCAGCGAAGAGATGGGCATGTACTTTAAAGATTTTACTTCAGGTTATTACTGGTACCAGGCACCGGTGGAAGCACAGGCATTGATGATTGAAGTATTCAATGATGTAACTGCTGATAAAAAAGCAGTGAACGATTTGAAAACCTGGTTGCTGAAACAAAAACAAACACAAAACTGGAAAACAACCATTTCTACTGCTGAAGCATGTTATGCATTGTTGCTGCAGGGTGGCGAATGGATTGCAACAGAACCTGTGGTGGAGATTAAAGCAGGTGATCAATTGTTCAGCACATCAACAGAAAAAACAGAAGCTGGCACCGGTTATTTCAAACGGAGCATCGATGGCAATTTTGTAAAACCATCGTTCGGTACTATCAATGTTACTGTCAATAAATCGAACGGACAGCCAACATGGGGAGCTGCTTATTGGCAGTATTTTGAAAACCTCGATAAGATCACTGCTGCAGCAACCCCTTTGAAATTACAGAAGAAATATTTTGTAGAACGTAACTCTGCAAACGGACCAGTACTTACGCCGGTGAACGAAGGCGATGAATTAAAAGTGGGCGATAAAATTAAAGTGCGTATTGAATTACGTGTTGACCGTAATATGGAATATGTACACATGAAAGATATGCGCCCAAGTTGTATGGAGCCGGTGAACGTATTAAGTCAATATAAATGGCAGGGAGGTTTGGGTTATTACGAAAGCACCAAAGATGCCAGCACCAGCTTCTTCTTCAGCTATCTTAACAAAGGCACGTATGTGTTTGAATATCCTCTGTTCTTAACACATGCAGGTAATTACAGCAGCGGTATTACAAGTATTCAATGTATGTACGCACCGGAGTTTACAAGCCATAGTGAAGGAGTAAGAATTAAAGTGATGAATGAAGAATAATGCCTGCTCTCCGTAGTTTTAACGAAGGAGAAAGTGATAAGTATAAAAAGAGGCAGCTTTCGCTGCCTCTTTGCTTTGGTTAAAGTTGGAACAAATCAAAACAGAATGATTTCTTCCTTTGCTTTTTTCTTTTTAGTAAACCATCGGCGGCGTTCTTTCACCGGTTTATAAATTTCTTTTGCTTTGATCACCAGCTGCAACATTTCCTGTTGCCAGTAATCGTTTTTGTTGACACAAGTATTGAGTAGATTGATCAAAGATTCCCAACTATACACTTTCAGGTAAGGCGATTGTTTCAGCATAAATCCAAACATCGCAACAGCGGCTGAGAACCGATAATTACTGTCAACTGTATACAACGATTTATAGTTGTTCGTCAGTCTGTATGTTTCCGTTTGCTTTTCTTTTGACCCCACCGGTTGATAGCCGAGTTCGGCGATCGCTAATTCGCTTTCGGCAGCAGAACTATTGTTCATCTCTACTTCAAACACGGCCGTAACAATATGGCCCGTACCAATTTCTCCCCCTTCTAAAATGCTGGCACTGTCGGCAAGTACATCTTTCCGGTTATCGAAACCAATTAAACGGTATTTTTTTATGTGTGTTGATTTGAATGAAGCATTGAGGTACGCATCATCCACCACCACATACAATGTTTGCATTAACTCCTTCACCAATACTTTCTCGGCTTCCAGCACATTATCAAGATAAGCGAAGTTGCCATTCCCTTTTTTCGCCAACACTTCCAGTTTCGAATCTTTGTAATTACCCATGCCAACACCAAGACAAGTAAGATAAATGCCTGTTTGCTGCTTTTGTGTAATCAGCTGCATCAATGCTTCTTCACTCGATTCGCCTACATTAAAATCGCCGTCGGTAGCCAGTATAACACGGTTATTACCGCCTTGTATAAACTGGCTTTGCGCCAATCGGTATGCCTGCCTGATTGCAGATTCACCCGGCGTATCGCCACCTGCAGAAAGCGAATCAATCACTTTCATGATCTTTTCTTTTTCATTACCACCGGTAGGTGGTAAAACAATGCCTACCGTGCCGCCATAAACCATCAATGAAATCGTATCAATTGTGCGGAGGTTTTGCACCATCATCCGAAAAGCAGTTTGCAATAAGGGTAAACGGTTGGGTAAATCCATTGAACCGCTCACGTCAATTAAAAAAACAAAATTGCTGGGTGGTAATGAATCGTAATTGATCTTTTTTGCATGCAGCTGCAAAAACAACAAACGGTTCATCGGGTTCCATGGGCAGTCGGTGAGTTGTGATTCGATATGAAATGTCTTTCCTTGGGCCGGCGCTTTGTACTGCTGCGGAAAATAACTGAGCATTTCTTCAATACGCACTGCATCCTTTGGCACAACAGATTTCATATTGATAAATCGGCGGATATTGCTGTACGATGCCTTATCTACATTCAATGCAAAACCAACTGCCGGGTACTGTTCCGCTTCATTAAAACTGTTTTCAACCTGTTCCGAATATGTTTCGCCATTTGCAAAACCAACACCGCTTCGCTGCTGTATTTTATCTTTTGTAACAGAAAGTAATTTTCGTTTGGGATTACTGATGGCAGCACTGGGCTTTAGCTCAATGCTGTTAAATTCGTTACTGTTCAGCACCACTGTTTTTTCGTCGTATCCGTGCAGAAAAAAACTCACGGTATCTTTTACTTTGGCAGATGGCAAACCAAACCCGCCAGTAGAACCCGATTGATAAAACGAATTGGAAGAATGTACACGTATACGTACCAACGCAAGACCCACACCGCCTGCATCTTTTACTTCGCCACGGAAATAGTATTGTGCATCCGCCACAAGTGCGAACAGGAGCAAGCACACCAAAGTAATCAACCGTGGTTTCATAATAAACTCCTGCTTCGCCGGGTTAGTAAGTGGCTATCAGGATGGATTCTCTGTAAGCTGGTAAATTTCTTTCAGATTACGTCCAAGACCATCATAGTCTAAACCATAACCGAGTAAAAATTTATTTGGCACAGAAAAACCTAAGTAATCAATTTGAATAGGATACGTTGTTGCTTCCGGCTTATGCAATAACGAAGCAATTTTTAACGATGCAGGATGCTGATTATGCAACTGCGGCAAAAACTCGTTCAATGTTTTACCGGTATCAATAATATCTTCAATTACCACCACATGCCGGTCTACAATATCGGTATCTAAACCAATAGCTGTAATGACCTGGCCGGTTGATTTTGTGCCTTTATACGATGCAAGTTTGATAAAACAAATTTCTGCATCAATATGGATCTGCTTAAATAAATCGGAAGCAAACATGAACGAACCGTTAAGGATCGCAATGAACAATGGTTTTTTGCCTGCATAGTCAGCATCAATCTGCTTTCCTATTTCTGCAATACGTGCAAGTACTGTTGCTTCCGTCATGTACGGAACAAAATATTTATCGTGGACCTTGATGATTTCTGACATGCAGCTTATTTATTAATGATGAGTTCTGTTCCTTCTTTTAATTCGGTACCTGCCAGTTTATTCCATTGCTGAATTTGCGCCAGCGATACTTCGTATTTTTTTGAAATGCTGTACAAGGTTTCTTTGGGTTGCACAACATGTACAATCACTTCCTTGTTCTGTACAACTGTTTCACCTTCTGCTGCATGTTGTAATACGACTTCCTTTACAACAACTGCTAATTTAGGTGTTGCAGGTGCAGGCGATTGTAAATATAATTGTTCGCCCACGGCAGGCTGCATATTCACCGTCATCTGGTTTAACTGCAGCAATGCATCTAAACGAATACCTTGTGTTTGTGCAATATCGTAAACAGTTTCACCCGCTGCTACCACATGCACGGCATTGGCGCCTGTACGGCGTTTACGTTGCAGGTAAACAAGCTGATCTTTTTCCACTACTTCTGCTTCTTTCAGATCATTAAAATCGAACAGCCATTTTAACTGCACATTGTACTGCTGTGCAATGGCAAGAAACGGTGTTCCTTTTGTAACATACACAACTCTTGTTTCATTGATTTTGAATTCGCCGCTGGGGTAATTAACCGCTGGCTTTACAACTACCGGTTTGGGTTGTTCTTTTTTGGGCTCTTCCTTCTTTGGTTCTTCTTTCTTAACAACGGCAACAACTTCAGGTTGAGGTTTTACTTCCACCTGCGGAGCAACCGGCTGCTGTTGTACTGTTGCAACAGTTGCTATTACCGGCGTTGTTACAGGAGGCTGCTCGTTCTTTGCAAGAATGGGTTCACCCGCTGTTTTTTTACCCATCGCAATCAGAGAATATTCGTTGAGGTTGTACTTTTCAATATACTTGATCAACAGTGCAGGATAAGCAGGATTGGTTGCATACCCCGCTTTCTTTAAACCATAAGCCCATGCTTTGTAATCGGACGGATCGAGGCTAAACAGAAAGTTATAGTGCTTGCGTGTGCGTAAAAAATTAGAATGATCGATGTACGATTCCTCCGCATTGTTGTACACACGGAAACATTCGCCCGGCGCATCATCATCATGACTTACAGACGGACCTGTCCACGTTTCTTTACACTTAATACCAAAATGATTGTTTGATTTTTTTACCAGCTTACTGTTTCCGTTTTCGGTTTCCACAATTCCCTGTGCCAATGTAATAGATGCAGGAACACCCGTGCGAATCATTTCCTTCATGGCAATTTCTTTGTACAGATCAATGTACTCTTCAATTGTCAGTGTTTGTGCATTTGCAGTAACAAAAGCAAAAAGAGCCATAGACAAATACAACAGTCTCCTCATAGTATATCTTATTTTTTTCTGATGAGAAACAATCCGTCTCTCAGTGTTAACATTATTTTTTCTACTTCATCATCTGCAGCAACCAGCTGATTAAATGCATGTACTGCTTTTCCGTTCTTTCCTTTTATTTCCTCTTCCAGTACATCGCCATGAAACAGCACATTATCTGCAAGTATCAAACCGCCGCTTCTTAAACGTGGTTTCACCAGCTCGTAGTATCTGGCATAACTGGTCTTATCTGCATCAATAAACACCAGGTCCCATGTTTCGTTCAGCTGCGGAATAATTTCCAATGCATTACCAACATGTAGCTGAATACGATTCTGCAAACCGGCTTTTTCAAAATTCAATTGTGCAATCGCTGCATCGGCTTCACGCATTTCAATGGTATGTAGTAAACCATCTACAGCAAGTGCTTTTGCCAAACAAATGGTACTGTAACCTACCATGGTACCTATTTCAAGAATACGTTTAGGTTGTACCAGTTTGCTGATGATTTCAAGGAACTGTCCCTGGAGATGACCGCTGAGCATATGCGGCTGTTTGTGCGATTGTTCCGTTTCTGCGGCTATCTGCTGCAGCACAGCATCTTCCTTTGTAGAAAAAAGTGCTGCATAAACTTCGGCCTTCGGGTGAATCAACTCCAAGTAAAAACGTTTCGGCAAAGATAAAACAGATGGCTTTAAAACAGGCAATAATCGATTTGTTCTTCGTACTGCATGTTTTACGCTGCCTGCGCCTGCTTTTGTTGTTTTTGTGAGATGAGGAATAATCCGATGAACGTTAACAGGCCGTTGATGATGAGCAACTCAAGCCCCACTTCGAAGGAACCGAATAATTGCTTCTGAAACTTATCAATAAAGAAACAGATAACCGGCGCAACAATACTAACAATTGGCACAAGCTTATCGTTCACCGTACGGCTGGTTATGATACCGAAAGTAAATAAACCCAATAACGGACCATAAGTATATGCTGCTACTTTTAAAATAACACCAATCATACTGGGTTCGTTGATCCATTTGTACACCATCACCAGCAACAGGAATAAAGCTGCAAAAGACAGATGCACACGTTGACGCAGTTTTTTCTTTTCTGCATCACTCATATCGGTACGGCGTTGCATACCGATGATATCGATACAGAACGAGGAGGTAAGTGCAGTAATAGCGCCATCTGCACTGGGAAACAGTGCAGAGATCAACGCAATAATAAAGATCACCGATACAATCGGCGGCATATGGTTTAATGCAATAGCCGGGAATAACTTATCGCCTACAGCTGTTATACCCTGTTGTTCTGCAAACAATAACAAAACAGCTCCGAGGAACAGGAACAGCATCAACACAATCATTAAAATAACACCCAGTGTCAGTACATTCTTCTGTGAATCTTTTAATGTTTTTACCGAAATATTTTTCTGCATCATTTCCTGATCCATACCCGTCATGGTAATGGTAATGAATGCCCCGGCCAGGATTTGTTTCAGGAAAAAAAATTTACTTTCCGGATTGGTAAAAAATATTTTCGAATACCCTTTTTCATTCATGGCAGAAATACTGTCGCCAAAACTCATACCCATCTGGTTCAGTAAATAAACCACACAAATAACCAAACCCGAAAGCATAAAGGTTGTTTGCAGGGTATCTGTCCATACAATTGTTTTTACACCGCCTTCGTAAGTGTACAAAAGAATCATAATGAGTATAACAAGCGTTGTTACCCAGAACGGAATATTGACCGAAGCCGGTAATGCATCCTGCAAAATTTTAACTACCAGGTACAGCCTTGCTGTGGCACCCAGGGTTCTGGAAAGAATAAAAAATGAGGCTCCGGTTTTATACGATTTAAACCCAAGCCGGCCACTGAGATAATTGTAAATAGAAGTAAGATTAAGTTTATAATACAATGGCAGTAATACATATGCGATTGTGACATAACCCAGCAGGTAACCAATAGTGATTTGAAAATAGGCAAACGATTCGTTTGCCACAGCGCCGGGCACACTTACAAACGTAACACCACTTAACGATGTACCGATCATACCAAACGCCACCAACATCCAGTTACTGCTGCGGTTACCGATAAAAAACGAATCGTTATTTGAATTCTTCGAGGTATACCATGCTACAACTAACAGCAACAAAAAGTACCCGAGTACAAATGAAAACAGCAATAAAGGCGACATACTGAATTGTTTAAAAATGAAGATAAAGAATTAATCGTACGGTAAACCAGTTTGCGTATTTTGCGACTCATAACTTTAACTATGCAACTTTCTTCACTCGCTGTTTTTTGCGGATCAAAACCCGGGGGCGACCCCTTGTTTCTTGCTCATGCAAAAGAACTTGGCCGTATGATGGCTGAACGGAATATAAAACTTGTATACGGTGGCGGCGGTAAAGGCATTATGGGTGCAGTGGCCGATGCAGTGATGGAAGGCCGAGGCAATGTAACCGGTATTATACCGGAAATTTTACTGGAGTGGGAAGCCCAGCATAAAGGCATTACCGAACTGCATGTAGTTACAGATATGCATGTGCGCAAAAAAATGATGTATGAGTTGTGCGATGCGGCTGTTATTCTTGCAGGCGGCTATGGCACATTGGATGAGTTGTTTGAAATGCTTACCTGGAATACATTGAAGATTCACAGTAAAAAAATCTTCATCGTTAACAGCAATGGTTTTTACAACCATTTGATTGAACACATGCAAAAAATGTACAAGGAAGATTTTTTATACGAACACCCCGAAGACCGTATTGTGTTTGTAAATGAACCGGCAGATATTTTTGCTTAACCTTTTCGTTGTGGTTTGAGGTAGAACATAAAACCGGTACGAAAAACCGGCAACAATGTATTGGTTTGCCGATCAACATACGGAGAGTTGGGCTTACGCAACACATCTACCATTATACTTGTAAAAAACTGTGCACGGCCTATCTGTCTGCTTCCGTAACCGGCACCTACCAATATACTGGGACTTGTGTACACTTCTTTGTATGATGTAAACTGATCGTTATACTTTTCTGAAATACGGTTATACTCCAACTGGCCGGTGATAAAAAACTGGTTAATAATCCAGCCACGTACATAAGGCCCGGCACCGTACGCAAAGAATTTATACGACGTACCGCCACCAAAATTTTGTGTGATGTAGTTGATGTTTGTTGCAATACCAACATCCAGGAAGTTGTTTAAGCTATAGCCAACCTCGGGGTTTAAACCAAGTACCCAGCCTTGCGAAAAACCAACATTAATACCTGTACCGATGTACAACTGATCTTGCTTAAATCCTTTTTCACGTTCTTCTTTTTGTGCCAACAAATGGACACTCACAAACAATAAACAAATTACAACTACCGCTTTTTTCATAATGTCTGTTTGTTTAAACCAGGTCGAATATTTTACCGGGGTTAAGAATATTATTAGGATCGAACGCCCGTTTTATTTCACGCATCAGTTTCAGGTTCGCTTCTTTCATGACAATATCCAAATAGCCTTTTTGAATTAAGCCCACACCATGCTCTCCGCTGATGGTTCCGCCTAACGAATACACCAGTTCAAACATTGCCCGCAGGCATTTGGCCATTTCTGCATCGCCATAACTGTTGGGTGTACCTTCTTTGTGTATGCGGATGTGCAGATTACCATCGCCGGCATGACCGTAACACACTACATTAAAATCGTATTGCTTACCCAGTGCTTTTACCCCTTTGATTAACGCCGGCAATTCTGCACGGGGAACAACGGTATCCTCTTCAATTGTATAGCCAACCAACTTCACCGCTTCTGCTACTCGACGACGCAATTTCCACAACTCTGCTTTCTGTTGTGCGTCATCTGCAAAATACAATTCACCAATATCATATTTCGTTAACAGTTCGCTAATTGCCTCCATGTCTTTCATCAGCACATCCATATCGTTTCCATCCACTTCAATAATTAAATGTGCAGCTGTATCTTCTGTAATTGGTATAGCAGAGCTGTCTACCATTTTGCTGACGATCTGCAAGGCATCAATCTCCACCAACTCTAATCCGCTCGGTACAAATCCTGCTTTGAAAATTTCACTTACGGCTTCACCTGCCTGTTCTAAATTTTTAAACGGAACCAACATCAGCAAATCGTACTTCGGTAATGGAATTAACCGCAAAACAATTTTGGTAACTATACCCAATGTACCTTCACTACCCACAATTAAATGCGTAAGATTATAACCGGTTGAATATTTCAACACGTTGGCACCTGTCCAAATTACTTCGCCGCTTGGCAACACTACTTCAAGGTTCAATACATAATCCCGCACCACACCATACTTTACGGCTTTGGGTCCGCCGCTGTTTGCTGCAATGTTTCCACCAATGAAACAACTGCCACGGCTGCTGGGATCGGGCGGATAAAACAAGCCAAGCTTTTTCACTTCTTCCATCAGCACTTCTGTAATAACGCCGGGCTCGGTTATTACCTGGTGATTCCGTTCATCTATTTTTAAAATGGTATTGAAACGTTCGGTAGAAAGTAAAACGCCGCCTTTATGTGCCAATGCTGCTCCTGCCAAACCTGTGCCTGCACCACGTGGTGTAACAGGAATATGTTTTTCGTTACACAACTTCATAATGGCGCTAACCTCCTCTGTAGTGCGTGGCTTCACCACAACTTCGGGAGGAAAATGTAGATTCTCTGTTTCATCATGTGCATATTTGCTGAGCGATTCCTCATCAACAAAAACATATTGTTCGCCAACAATTGTTTTCAGTTGCTCAACAAGCGGTAAATCCACTTTTGTATAATTGTGAACGGCGGTCATGTGTTCGAATTTTGGGCGAAATTCGGAAAGGTGGCGCAGGCGGCAAAATCTAATAAGATGAGGAGTACCCGCAAGAAGCTATCTGTTTACGACTTAGAATCTCGGACACATACTTTGCCGGCGTTGACTCTTATCGCCAAAGTATTCGTTGTAATATCCGTTTTTAATAAGTGAAAATTCATAAGCCCCATTCGCACTGTTAAAGCGGGCAAGATTACTTGTTGTTGCATCGTAGGTGAATGTAAAGCGGATGTCTTTCCACTCCAGGCCAATCATTGCAACCGCTGCATCATTCCATCGGTAGTAAGCACCGCCAAATACAACTACACTTCCATCGCCTAACACATTGTGTGCAAGGTTACCACCAAAGACCAGTTCATTTGCACTCGCCTGCGAAGAAAAATAAGCGTTGGGGTTCACAATCCAATCGTCGTTTACTTTAAAACTTCCGTTTAAAAAACCAATGTAACGGCGTGGTACTTCGTTGGTACCATTGCTGAAGAATGTTTCTTTTGGTTTGTTAATGTGGTGTACTGAAACACCGGCATTGATGTATGTATTCTCTGTAGGGAAATACGCATAATTCATTCCCACCTGTAAATCGAAGTATGAGGTATTTGGATTGTTTAAAACCGATTCGCCATTGGGTGCGCCTGCATCAAAAAACTTTCCGTTCCATTGATTATCGTAGGTGAGTTTGGTAATATCGATGCGTTTATTGGCGTAACCGGCATTAAAGCCCGCACTTAACAAACTACCATCTCCAATCATTTGGTGATACGCAACCGATGCATACACTTTATTCGAACGGAGATTGCCACGTCCTGCCACATCATTCAACAATACTGCACCAACACCTACCCAGCCGTTTTCAATTTTATTGCGGAACACCTGTGCATCGCCCCATACGCTCGATGTACGGTAGGGCACAGGAATGGAAGTCCACTGGTTGCGGAAGTTGCCACCAATACGGTAATCAGCTTCGGGAATAAATCCGGTGTTGGCCGGGTTTGTTGTTAACGGCGAATTCATAAACTGCGAAAAATGCAAATCCTGTGCAGCTGCACCGGTATGCAACAACAGTAACAACAATACAGCGCCTGTAATTCGTTTACACATCATAGCTCATCATTTAAGCATTTATTTTGCTGTTGGTCTTGGTCTTGTTCAATATGGATATGTGGGTACTGAATTCTGCGCTATCTGATCAACGTAACATCGCCTTTCTTTTTAAAGCTTTGTCCTGTAAAATATTCTACATCCAACGTCCATGCATAAGCATCCATTGGCTGTGGCACACCTTTGTATTTGCCATCCCAACCAATATTTTGTGTGCGGCTTTCGAATACCATAACACCCTGCCTGTTGTATACACGCAACGTCATTTTTGTAATACCGAAGCCACGCACCATAAACACATCATTCACCCCATCGCCGTTGGGCGTAAAGGCCGAAGGCAGATCGTTTACGACATTGATGATTGCTTCAACAGGAATACATACAGAATCTACGCAACCGGCTGCATTGGTAACTGTTTGGCACACGGTATTAATGCCCGGCGAAACATATTGATGAATCGGATCACGCAGATTAGATGTATCTCCATCGCCAAATTCATACAACCATTTCACCACATCAGCCGATGCCGTACTGGTAAAACGTGTAGGTGTATTTTCCTGCGATGGATTGGGGCTGTAAGTGAAGCCTGCTGTTGGCGGAGCAACTGCACGGAACTCGTGTTCAGCAGAATCTACTCCGTTACAACTGTTGGGATTAAACACATATTGCTTAATGGTATAAGTACCGGGCGAATTATAAACAAACTTCGGAACAGGGTTGGTTGAAGTTTGTCCATCGCTGCTTACCCATAAGTATGTTAATGCACCAAGCGATGTATCAACTACGTTAACCGTATCGGGCACACATACATCCGATACACGGAAACCTGCCCGTATATTATCGATTACCTGGAAGTTGATGATACCTGATGAATCGCCCAGGTTACAATAGTTCGAATCAATTAACACCAACCGTACATTGTAAGTGCCTGTTCCCGGGAACGTATGTGCAATGGGAGGTGAAAAACCGGGTACAGTATCGTTTCTTGATCCATCGCCCCACACCCACATAAATGATCTTGGACCAAACGGCCTTGATGCTGTACGTAGATTGCTGGTATTGGTAAAGTTGAACGTTAAACTGTTACAGTTCTGCCGTGCAAAATTAAATCCTACATCCACCGAATCGGTTGTTACACGAATACGCATGGTTGCAGAATCTTTTACGTTACAGGAGTTGCTGTCGATACCAATCACTTTTACATCAAAGAAACCGGTACTTGAATAAGTATGTGTAAATGGATTGACAGTTGTTGTATCATTCGGTGTGCCATCGCCCCAGATCCAGATGTATTGTTTGGCTTTACGAATGGTATCGGTAAACTGTATAGTTGCCGGTAAACAGAAGTTGAGTTGTTTGGCACCCACTGCACGCAGTGCTACATCAATACCTGCCAGATCGAACCGCAACTTCACCATCCCCAGATTACAACCGCTGCCGCCGGAAGGATTGATATTGCCATACACGCCCGCAGAAATGGGATATGGCGATGTTAAAGGCGTACCGCTGTTTACGTTTTTACAGTTTGCACAAAGTGCCTGGTAGATTACACCCTGCGCATCGAAACGACTGGTACCGCCATCCACATGTTCCAGACCTCCTCCTCCGCCCAGTTGACCGAAGAAGCTGCCGTATAATTGTGATGCTGCATTTTTTTGCAGTACAAAAAAGTAAAAGTCGCTGCCATCGGTATTGCGTTGAAAGGCATCGGGTGTTACGGGCAAACCGGTTGTGCCCGAACTGGGATAACCGGTACCACCAAAGTTATTGGCACCGCCGCCCCAGCCGGATACATATACGTTCTCGCAATTATCGACCAGAAAAGCAACGGGTGAAATATTCGGACTTAAGGCGCCATTTGTACCAAAGGTTGTGGAGTATACAAAGGCACTTAAATCGGGGCGAAGTTTTGCAATAAACTGCCTGGAGTTTGCTACAGAATACGTTGCGTTGATAACCGGCCAGTTGCCTGTTGTGGTACCCATTACATAGGGAAATCCTCTGCTGTCGAACTGCACACCGTATACAATATCAATGTTACCGGTACCTAAATATGTTGACCGAACTAAACTTACGGATCCTCCGTTATCCTGCAAACGAGCCAGGTAACCATCGGCCAAACCACCGTTGTAGGTTGTTTGCAATGTACCGCCTGCACCCAATGGAAAGTTATTGCTACCCGTACCGCCACCAACATAAATGTTAGCCGGGTTCAATGGATCGTAACTTAATACAAAACCTGCATCATCGCCGGAACCACCCATTACTGTGCTCCAGATAACCGCAGTTGCGTTCGCATTAATTTTCATCACCACTGCATCCTGGTTGCCGCTTAAACCTCCCTGAAAACCATTTTGCACAGGAAAGCTAGAAGCACTTCCTGCTGCGCCGGGCGATCTTGTTGAAGAGGCTAATAAAATATTTCCATCCGCTGCGAGTATTACTTCACTTCGTCCATCATCGCCATAAAAACGTTGTAACGAATTTGCACCTCCACGACTGGCTGTAATATTTACACCATCATCGCCTGAACCACCAATACGCAATGAGCCAATAATGGCGGTTCCGGTTGCATTAATTTTTGTTACAAAAATATCGTAGCTGCCACCGGTGCCTACCAACGTACCTGGAAAGTTTGCACCGGAATTGGTACGGCCTGCAATAACCAGATTACCGGCTGCATCTGCTATTAAACTATGCGGCTGATCGAGCCCGTTACCACCTAAATAAGTTGCATAAATTCTTGTGCGTCCATCGGGCGAGAGTTTAATAATGGCAATATCCGGCGGAACACCAGAGTTACCACCGCCGCCACCGCCACCTGTGCTCTGAATGGCACCCGGGGTTACAGGGAAACCGGTGGGCTGCGCAATACCGCCGCCAAAAAAACTTCCGTCTGCACCCGGTGTGGCAGTAAAGCCCCAGTTGTCTGCAGTACTTCTGCTGAACGATGAAAAAACCAACGATGGATCAATTACCAATACTGTTGATTTATTATAAGCGCTTACATCAAAACTTACTGTATTACCGGTAATCTTGTATTTATTACCAACCACCTCCCGCTTACCATTTACAAACTGGTACGAATAGGGTTTTAACTCACGGGCTTCGCCAACCGAAGTTGATACAATGAGTTCATTACTGCGGATGCTCAGTTTCTCGGCTCCTTCATAACGCATCTGAATGTTCGATACATCTGCACCGGGATAAACCACCAGATCGTATTTCAACTGATCGTCCTGTACATAATAACGGACATCAATATTGGGATAAACATTTTTATACGTAATGGCCTGGTATGTTTTACAACCGCTTGCCCATTTGGATGGATCGTTGCCTATGAAATAATTTTCAACACCGGGTAGCGGTTTTTCCATGATGGGTTTTGTATTGAAGTTGCCGCCCAGGAATTTTACCCGAAACGCATGTGCACGCATTTTATCGGGTGCTGCATTTCGAAATTGTTGCTTCGCCACAGAATCGAAGCCATGACCATGATTAAACTCGGCTAAACGCTGATAATCTTCCGGATGATTGATTAAAATGCTGTACCCATCTTTCGTTAAAAAGAAAGCACTATTGCCCGCCTCGGTTTTAAAGTGCACCTGCTGATCCCACTGCCCTTTGTTTTCTACAAAATACAATTGCGAAAAGCTATACAGCGGTATAGCCAACAATACAAATGGAACAGAAAGGAGTCGGAGTACTTTCATGAGTTTGAAGCTGATGTAATGGACTTTGAATTTAATTATTTAAAACGGAAGAACGCACACGTTATTTCATTAAGCCACTTTACTCCACTCCGTTTTTCCTTTTTTCGACAACAGATACGTTTTTAACAGCAAATTTTCTGCCGAAGACAAATCAGGATCGCTTTGCAGCAGTTCATCGCTAAAGATTTTTGCCTGTTCCAGTATTTCTTTGTCTTGGACTATACTGGCCAGCTTAAAGTTTAATGTACCGCTCTGTCTTGTGCCCTCAATATCGCCGGGCCCTCTCAATTCAAGATCCTTTTCTGCTATTAAAAAACCATCGTTGGTGGCGCACATTATCTTTAACCGTTCACGGGCGTCATTCGTTAATTTACTCCCTGTTAAAAGAATGCAAAAACTCTGTTCACTGCCCCGGCCAACCCTTCCACGCAACTGATGCAGCTGCGATAAACCAAAACGTTCGGCACTTTCCATCACCATTACACTGGCGTTGGGCACATCAACCCCCACTTCAATTACCGTGGTTGCCACCATAATCTGTGTATCGTTTGTTTTAAAACGCATCATGTTGGTATCCTTTACCTCCGGCTTTTGTTTGCCATGCACCATGCTGATGTAGTACTGTGGCTCGGGAAAAAATGCTTTCACTTCTTCATACCCCTTCATGAGGTTTTCAAAATCCATTTTCGAACTTTCTTCAATCAACGGATAAATGAAATAGGCTTGTCTCCCTTTGGCGATTTCCTGTTTTACAAAATCCATGATCGATGGCCGGGCTGTTTCGTACCTGTGCACTGTTGTTACAGGTTTACGACCCGGAGGTAATTCATCCATTACACTATAATCCAGATCGCCGTAAGCCGTCATGGCCATTGTACGTGGAATAGGCGTTGCCGTCATTACCAGCACATGCGGCGGCAGTTTTCCTTTGGTTTGCAGCTCGGCCCTTTGTGCTACACCAAAACGATGTTGTTCATCAACAATCGCCAGTCCCAGATTTTGAAACCTTACCGGATCTTCAATAAGTGCATGTGTACCTACGATTAATTGAATTTCGCCGGATTGTAAACCAGCCAGTATCTTTTCCCGTTCTGCTTTTTTTGTTGAACCGGTAAGCAGTTTAACTGTAAGCGGCATTTCACGCAAAAGGTTCGACAAACTGTTGAAATGTTGCTGTGCAAGAATTTCTGTTGGTGCCATTAAACAACTCTGGTATCCATTATCGGCAGCCAATAACATGCTTAACAACGCCACAATGGTTTTACCACTGCCTACATCACCTTGCAGCAAGCGATTCATCTGATGGCCCCTTGCAGTATCCTGCCTGATTTCTTTCAATACTCTTTTTTGTGCGCCGGTTAATTGAAAGGGCAAATGATGGTTGTAGAAATTATTGAACAGCTCACCCACTTTATCAAACACAACACCTTTCGAAAAACGATGGCGGTTGCTTTTAATCATACCCATGCGCAACTGAGCAATAAACAGTTCTTCAAACTTTAACCTGCGCAATGCAGCATCGTATTGTTCCTGGTCGGCCGGAAAATGAATAGCACAATAGGCCTGATACCTGGAAGGAAATTTTAGTTTTTTAAGAATGGGCTCCGGTAAATTTTCAGGTAAATCTTTTGGATGAAGCTGTGGCAGCAATGCTGCAGTCAGCTTGGCAATGTTGCGGCCGTTGAGCCCACGTACTTTTAATTTTTCTGTTGCAGGGTATATGGGCTCCAGTACCGATTTCCCATCGGCATTATAGGGAGTGCGTACTTCCAGTTCGGGGTGTACAATTTGCGGCTTGCCCATAAAAAAACCAAGCTTGCCAAACACTAAAAACTCTTCGCCAATCGCCAGCATCTTCTGCACCCAGCTGATGCCCTGGAACCAGGTGAGCTCCATTGTACCACTGCTATCACGAATATGCGCCACCAACCTTTTTCCTTTTCGTTCGCCCACCACTTCAAAATCGGTTAAGCGGCCTGCTACCTGCACATATTCCATTTGCATATTAATTTGCCCAATGGGTGTAATCTTTGTTTTATCAAGATGGCGATACGGAAAATGTTCGAGCAGATCGTTAAACGTAAAAATGCTCAGCTCTTTTTTTAAAAGATCGGCACGCAAAGGCCCTACACCTTTCAGGTATTCAATGGGGCTGCTTAATATAGAAGCTGTTGTATTGATAGTTGTAATTAAACCGTGAAATTATTGAAGAATCGTTTTACAATGTTACCGCTGTGCTTTTTCCCACAAAACAGATTGCCCTTTTGTAAAATAGCGAACAATTCCCGCCATCATAGCTGCATGCATAAACACAATGTAAAACGGAACAGTAAACAGGAAGAACGATTTTTTTTGTACGGAAAAAAAGTAACCGATTAAAGCAAACACATAAAACAGTATTTGCAGCAACAACGCAACCCTGTAACATGCAAATGAAGTTGTATTTGCCAGCATTACATTTGCCAGCAACAATACAAGAAATGCCGGACCGCAAAATAACCAGCGTAATACACGATGCGAAAAAAACTGGAAACTTAGTACCGGGTAACGAAAAGGATTGAGTGCTTCTTTTACAAGAAACAACGACTGTATACCCCCTGCTGCAATACGTAACTTTCTGTTCCATTCATCTTTCAACGAAAGCGATGCAGCTTCGGTACTGATTGCATCTGCAGCATAGGCCACTTTTTTTCCCTGCATGTTAACTGAAAGCGATAGAAAGAAATCGTCGGTAACGGCATGTTCCGGAATAGGCACAAACAATTCTTTTTTAAATGCAAACAACTCACCCGCTGCGCCTACAACTGTATAAAAAACAGTTTCCTGTTGTTTCAACCACGACTCGTAACGCCAGTACAATCCTTCGCCAGATACTGTTGCATTATTTACATCCACAACCTTTTTTTCACCCGCTACTGCACCGGTTGCAGCATCGTTCAATTTCAACACAAGTCGTTGAATGGTTTGCGGTGTAAGTAACGTGTTTGCGTCGGTTAGTACAACAACAGGATGTATTGCCTGAGCTACAGCTTCATTTACAGCAACGGCTTTGCCTTTTCGTTCGGCCGATTGCATAACAAGTACGTTTGGAAAAGCGGCTGCAATAGCTGCTGTACGATCGGTTGAACCCTGGGCTGCTACAATTAGCTGCAGCTTTTCAAGCGGATAATCAGCAGCCAATGTATTTTCTATTTTCTTACCAATTACCGCTTCTTCGTTATATGCTGCAATAATTACAGTAACCAACGGCAATTGTGTTGCAGTTTGTTTACTGCGGCTTTTAAACACCGATAATACCGCTAACAGCAACGGATACCCCACATAACTATACAGAATAATACCACCGGCCGTATAAAACAAATCAAACCACATGCGATAAAAATAGAAAGAATGAACCAATCAACCCGCTGCCAATCTGCTGAACGGGACGAAAATACCATGCAGACGGTATTGAACGGGGCTGCAACAGTTACTAACATTGTTGCGAACTAAGTATTAACCACCCAAACGCCACAATGAAATCATTCTTCACCATACTGCTGAGCATGTTATTGTTACATGCTGCTGCACAAACTCCCGAGAAGTATGCGGTAATTGTAGCTATTTCAAATTATGCACCTGCAACGGGCTGGAATATGCTTAACTCAGAAAATGATATTCCGCTGATTCGTGAGGCACTCAAACGTCAAGGTTTTAAAGAAGCCAACATTCGCATTATACGGGATAAAGAGGCCACAAAGCAGGGCATCTTACTGGCCATGCAGCAACAGTTTATTACAAAAGCAAAAGCAGGTGATATCTGTGTCTTTCATTTCAGCGGGCACGGGCAACAGGTAATGGATAATAATGGAGATGAAGCAGATGGTTATGATGAAGCATTGGTTACCTACGATTCGCCAATGGAATATGAAGGCGGTGTTGAAAAACATTTGCGTGATGATGAGTTTGGTTTTAAACTGGAAGAAGTAAGAAAACATTTGGGCAGCAACGGTAATTTATTGGTGGTTATCGATGCTTGCCATAGCGGCACCAGTACACGTTCGGGGCTTGGTACTTACAGAGGCACCACCACCAAGTATGCACCGAAAGGTTACAAACCCGTCACCAATACAAAAATAATTAATGAAGGCCTGTTCAGCCTCGGCGAAACAAAGCCCGGTCTTGCACCCATGAGCGCCTTTTTTGCATCGGCAGCTTCAGAGTTAAACCAGGAATGTGGCGAAGAACATTGCGGCAGTTTATCGCTGGCTTTTTCTAAAGCTTTGGCAAAAGCGGATACGAAAACAAGCTATCGTGGTTTGTTTGATAACATTCGTTTAGAAATGAGTAAAATGGTGCCCGGCCAAACGCCCAATGCCGAAGGCGACCTGGATAAAGAAATTTTCGGCGGTGCAGCATTAGGCAAACCCAATTATTATACGGCCGAACAAATCATCAGCAAAAAGAAAATAACAATCGGCTGCGGAAAAATTTACAGTGTATTTGCCGGAACAACCTTACTCATCTATCTTTCAAATACCTACAACAGAGAAAATGCAAAGCCATTGGCAAAAGCAGTTATTACTACTGCCGGCGATTACAGCAGTGAAGCAGAACTGGATACTGAATTAAGTGAAGATGTATTAAAAACTGCCTGGGTGTTTTTAGATGAAGTAAGTTTTGGCGACTTAACTGTACCCGTTACTGTGAACATCAAAGACGCATCGCTTTTACAACAGGTAAAGCAACTGCTTACACAAAATAAACAGGTTAAATTAACCGGTGCACAAGGCGATTTGTTTATTGAGCAGGGTGCAGATGGCTTTGCAGCAGATTCAGTTTATGTTTCTACTGCCGGCGATTATCGATTAGGTGCTTGCAGTAAAAACAGTACAGAATCACAGCTTGCTGCTTTTATCAATTCAAGAGTAGCCGCCTTTGGCCGTGCAGCTTATCTGCGTAACCTGAATATGAAGAACGAAGAGCTGAATGTTGTGTTTGAATTTGTGCCGATTGATTACAAAAAAGCAGAAGGAAATAACAATGCCGTTATTAAAGATCTGCCGCTTAAAAGCATTACAGATGCATCGGGAAATATTGTTTTTCAACACAACGACCGTTACAATTTGCGCATTATTAACAACGGGCAGGAACGGCTTTACTATAACATTCTTGAAATACAACCCGACAACCTGGTGAATGTGTTATTCCCGGCCAGTAATCAACAACCGATGGATTGCTTTATTAACCCCGGCGATACGGTACGCTTAACACGCATCTTCCGTATTGGTCCGCCCGATGGTATGAATGTAATTAAACTCGTTGCTGCACGCTCGCCTTTAAACCTGCGGCAGGTATTTGCAGCCAATGGCCTCTCACGTGGCGATGCCCCCAAACCAAACAATCCATTTGAAAAATTAATGCAGGGCATCAATCAAACCGATGCCATCCAAACAAGAGGCAGCGGCGAAGAAACCATTCAACCTGATGCTGTAAATATTTATTCGGTTCCGTATAAAATCGTTCCAAAAAAACAATAATTCTTTCATCATCATTTTTAAACCTCAACAAAAACAAACAGTATGAAAAAGTTAGTATTTCTCATGTTCGCTATTATTGGTTTAACGGTTGCATTTGGTAACAAAGCAACTGCACAAGCTGCAACCAAAAAGAAAGTAGCCGTTATTGCACAGGAAGTAAAAGAGAAAAAAGATTTACCTGGCCCCGAAGCCGGCCCACGTGAAAAGAAAACCCGTGGTTATTGCTATGCGTACTTCGACAACTTTACCGGACATTATGTTGACATTTGGGTAGAAGGTATTTACCAAGGTCGCCTTTCTCCATATGCAACTTCTGTACGCATTGATGTTTGGGTGCCCGGCAACTGGACTAAATGGTATGCTGAAACAACTGATAAAAGTTTATACTGGAGCAACAGCAGCTATTGCAACGACAGCCGTGTGTTTACTTTAAACCTGAAAAGATAAGCGTTTAGCAGAGCTTTAAAAAGAGAGGGTATAACATGTATGTTATACCCTTTTTTTATTGGCAAGCAATTATCCTGATTAAACAAAAAGGATAGGTCATCATCAGTAGTTGAACGTGATGTTCAATATGTTTACATCAATTAAGCATTTCTGCCAGCAGTGATGGTATTTTTTCAAAATCGGATGTTTTATCAAGAAAATGTTCTGCTCCCAGCTCCAGGCATTTTTTCCTGTAGCTGTCAAAAGCCTGGTTGGTAATCATAATTACACGGCAAGGCTTGTTATTGCTTTTAATGTAATTGAGCAGGTCGATGCCGCTTTTACCGGGCAGATTTATATCGAGCATTGCCACCTGGAAATCGATACGGTCGATACAATCAACTGCATCTTCAAAGTTGGCTGCGGTATAAAACTTTACAGATTGAAAATCTTCTGAAAGAATTTCAACCATCCGTTCTGTATAGCTAACGTTATCATCTACAATCAACACCAAGGAAAAGCAATTTTGGTTGCAGTGGCAAATTATCTTGTTTTGGCAAGAATGTGTATCGTGTCTTTAACGTAGAAAGTGTAGTATAAAAACCTCAGTTTGTAGTACAAAAACTACAAGGCATCAGATAAGCTTTTTTTCAAGCGCATATCGTGTAAGATCGGCGTTTGATTTCATACCCATTTTTTCTAAAACCCTGGATCGGTAGGTACTTACCGTTGTAACACTTAAGGCAAACTGGTTGGCAATTTCGCTTACTGCTTTACCGCTTGCCAGCATTTTAAATACATCAAATTCACGGTCGGAGAGTTTTTCGTGTAATTGATCTGCCGAATCTTCTTCAAAGGCTTTTGCCAGTTTTTCGGCTATGGTGGGAGTAATAAACTTTTTTCCTAATTCAACGGTTTGTATGGCCCTGACAATATCGTCGTGAATGGTTTCTTTACCTAAATAACCCGCTGCACCAGCTTTCAGCACCCGTAACGCATACTGATCTTCGGGGTACATACTCATAATCAACACCGGCAACTTGGGCGACATTTGTTTTATTTGCGATAAAGCATCGAGGCCGCTGCGGCCGGGCATACTGATGTCGCAAATAACTACATCCCAGTCTTGCTGAATAATTTTATTGATGAGGGTTTCGGCATCACCTGCTTCACCTATTTCGGCCGACGGATATTCCTCCAACAGCAATAAACGAAGTCCCCTTCTTACAATAGCATGATCATCTGCAATTAAAATTCTTTTCATAACGCTGTTTATAGGTCTAAGCACGATTAGGATAAAGGCACCCGTACTTCCACTTTCGTTCCTTGCCCCGGTTTACTTTCAATCGTAAATGTACCATGCATTGCATTAGATCGTTCACGCATACCTAATAAACCGAGAGTTTTTTTGCCTGCCAATTCGCTCATATCAAAGCCACGCCCATTATCTTGTATGCACAAAATAAATTCTTTGTTTTGATTTTTCAAATGTATATCTACCTGATTTGCATTTGAATGACGGGTTATATTCGTCAGCGATTCCTGCAAAATACGGAATAGACCTGTAGCATACGCATCAGGTACCGACAAGCTTTCATCGGGTTTTTCGAGTTTGATCTTAATGCCCGTTCGTTTGCTGAACACATCAATCTGCCATTCGATGGCGGCAATTAAACCAATATCGTCGAGCAGGCTGGGTCTTAATTCTGTTGCAATACGCCTTACCGAAGCAACTGTTCCATCAAGAATTTCCAGCATTTCGTTCATTTTCTCTGTAACTGCCGGTAAATCGCCGCTGGCAATTTTCTTCTTCATCCACGAAACATCCATTTTAATAACCGTCAACTGCTGGCCCAGTTCATCGTGTATTTCACGTGCAATATGCGCCCGCTCCTCTTCCCGCACATTGTGGAGGTAAGTCGTTAATCGTCTGATTTGCTGATAGGAATCCTGAATTTCCAGCTCAGCATGCTTGCGATCGGTAATATCAATGCCCATACCAACCAGGCAAACTTCATGGTCAACTTCAATACGGGCACCGGTAAAGAAATAAGGAATGCGTTTGCCCGACTTTGTTACAAAATTAGCTTCCGCATCACTCATTCCTTTTGTAAACACTTCGCCAATCCGTTTCTCCAGATACAGCTTATCATCGCCTTCAAAAAAATCGAGGGGATGCATAACAGCGATTTCCTCGCTGCTGTATTCGGTTACATCCTGGAATCTTTTATTCCAACGAATGAATTTTCCGTTTTGATCGTAGAAGTAAAAAATACCGGGTAAGCTGTTAATGATTGAATCCAATAGATCCTTTTCTTTCTGCAGTTGTTGTTGTGCCTGCAAACGATCGGTAAGATCCCGGATAATGGCGAGATAAGTACCATCGTGTAAACGCTTTGCCCTGATTTCTGTTTCAACCATACCACCTCTGCGGTGTTTCATTTTCCGTTGCCTTACAATCGATTCGCCTCTTTCAAGCAAATCGAAACGAATAGGTACATTCTTCAGCTCGTTGCTGTCTAAAATATCAGCAACGGTAAAAGCCAGCAGTTCATCTTTTGAATAACCAAGTAAAGACGACACACTTTCATTTACATCGAGGATGGTTCCATCTGCTTCAAAAACAATGATCCCATCTCCGGCCTGCTCCACCACGTTACGGTATTTTTCTTCGCTTTTATGTAAAGCTTCCTGTGCTTTACGTCGTTCGGTAATATCTCTGATAATGGTATTTGCCTGCTCTTCGCCGGAAGCCGTTTTAAACTTCACCGAAGTTATTTCGGCGAGGAAGGTAGATCCGTCTTTTCTGAAATGACGTAACTCTCCTTTTGCTTTCCCTTTTTGCAAACGCTCGGCATGAAACAGTTTCCAGTTCGGATCTGTTTCATCCAAGATGGCCCTGCGGCCAACAGCACAAATCTCTTCTTCTGTCATACCAAAAATTTGACAGGCTGCTTTGTTTGCCCCAAAAATTTCTCCTTCGCCATTTGTGATTAAAATACCATCCATACTGTTTTCGAAAAACAGTCGATATTTTTCTTCGCTTGCATTTAAAGCCCGCAGTGCTTGTTTACGAATTGTTATATCCCGCATGTATACCGATAAACCGGAAGCAGAAGGATAGATATGCAGCTCGAACCATTTTTCAAATTGAGGAAGCAATGTTCCCAGGTAAATATACTCCCGGCTTTGAAATGCTTCACGTAATGCTGTTTCCACTTCGCCTTCGGGTTGCTGAAACAGGTTAAAGACGGGTGTTTGGATCAATTGCTTTCCATCAATACCAAATAACTGCTCGGCCTTTTTATTTGCGTAAACAATATTCGAGTTATTATCAATTCCCAAAAAGGCTTCAGAAATACGTTCAAATACATCACGCAACTCTTCTGTTTTTTCATGCACCTGTTTTTCAAGTTGATGGTTGAACTCCTGTAACTGCTGCTCCAGTTTTTTCCGCTGCGAAATATCTCTGTGCACCGCAACGTAACCGGTTACCTCTTTGTTAGCATTCCGCAATACGGTTACGGAAGCCTGCACATAAATAACATGTTGCGCTTTTCCGTAAAACTCATATTCGGCCGTATAAAATCCTTTTTCCAAAAGCTCGGCCAATAACCGTTGTGTTGTTTCGGGCGAAAGTGTGCCTCGTAAAAACGTACCCATCGGTTTGTTGAGCACTTCTTCTTTTGTAAAGCCGTAGATTTCTTCGGCACCTTTATTCCAGCTCTTAATATTAAACGCAGTATCAGTTGAAAGAATCGCATCGCTTGTTTGCTCAACTAAATTTGCCAGGTGATTTTTTTCTGCAATTGTTTCGGCCTGCTTTTCTTCCCGTACGTTCAGCAAAAAAGTATTTAACCAGATCAATGCAAGAAAAACAATGATAATGCTGGTAACAAACAGGGCCGATCCAAACTCAAGATTATATAAACCGGCCCGTTGTCCTTTTAACCTGATAAGGCCGATTATAACCGGTAACAAAAATGCGGGAATAAACAAACGCCACGCTAAATAACTTCCGGAATAAATGCTGGTAAACTGCTGCATAATACCAACAGAAGGTGTAGCAAATAACACAGCAAGCGAAAACAAAAAGAAACAAATAGCTGTACCCGGCGCCATGGGTATAAAACTTTGTACTTCGTAAAATTCAACAGCACCAAACAAATAACCCAGAATACAAAAAACTGCCAGCATCAGCGATATGAGAACTGCCGCTTGTGTTACAATAATTAAGCTGCGGCTGCGGTAGTTAATAAACAGTGCAGCAAGAGAGGAAATAATAAAACAAAATGCGGTGTTGGGGGCCATGTTGTTTACAAAACCTCCCGCACTTTCATTCAACACCGATTTTTGAAACAAAAACAGATCGAGCGTAAACGGCATTTCATAAATCACTGCCAATAATTTCCAGCAAGAAACCAGGAGAATGCCGAGCAAAGTACCGTTTGCAGCCAGCATTATCGTTTTCCTTCCGCTGAATTTTAATTTAAGGCTTGTAGCTGTGATGAGTAGAATAAAGAAAACAGCGGTAAGCGGATTCATTGCTACCGAACCGGCGATGAGATATTTTAACCAGTCAATGGAAAATTTCCAGCCTGTAAGCGCAAGCAGCACAATAACGAGAATAACCAACAGCAGCGTATTGGCTATTTTCATTAATTTCTTTTGCAATGGAATATCTGGCGATAGTAATAGCATTCGTCTTTGGGTTATTCTTGGTGAAATGGGAACTGTCTTCTGTTAAACCTGCAGCGATTCAAAAGGTTCAGTATTCAGCAGGGGTAATTGCACTTCGATCTGCATGCCTCCATCGGCATTTTTACTAATACTAAAACTTCCATCCATCATCTCAGCTCTTTCCTTCATGCCCAACAAGCCAAGTGTTTTACGTTTACCTACGGTTGCAAGATCGAATCCCTTTCCGTTATCCGATACCCGCATGGTTATAAACTGATTCTCCATGATCAGTTCTACAGTTACTTCAGTTGCATCTGCATGCCGGGCAATATTCGTCATACTTTCCTGGTAAATACGAAACAGACTTGTAGCCTGCTCTGCCGGAAGGTTCAGGTGTCCTTCGCCTGTGATAAAATGGGTTTGAATGCCGGTTCGTTTTCCGAACTCACCCAAATGCCATTCAATTGCTGCAGTTAAACCAAGATCATCGAGTAAACCCGGACGCAGATCGGCAGCAATACGCCGTACTGATTGAACCGTGTTGTTTAATAACTCCAGCACTTCATCGGTTTTTTCTGTAATTGCAGGAACGTTAAGTGCTTTTATTTTTTTACTTAACCAGGAAATATCCATTTTCAGTACGGTTAGTAACTGGCCAAGCTCATCGTGTATGTTCCTTGCAATGTGTTTCCGTTCTTCTTCCCTTGCCTGTTGGAGATGCGAAGTAAGTTTGCGGATTGCTTTGTATGAATTATTAAGTTCGTTTTCTGCTTTCTTCCGTTCGGTAATGTCCCGTATGAAAGCAAGGAAACGGCCATCCGATAAAAACTTTGCATTAATTTCAATATCCACACACACGCCATCTTTTCTGCGCATCCGGCGCTCGCTGCTGGCGCCCTTCTCCGATTTCATTTCGCCAAATGCAAATGGCTTCACTTTCAGTTCTTCCGGATCGGATAAATGATAAATCGTCATTTGCATCAACTCTTCTTCGCTGTATTGCGATAGTTTTACTGCAGCCGGATTAACAACAATAAACTTACCCTTTTCATCGGCAATAAAAATAGCATCGGTTGCCTGCTCTACCAACGTACGATATTTTTCTTCGCTGTTTACGAGTGCTTCACTGGCCTTTTTGCGTTCGGTAATATCCGTCATACTCCCCATCATCCGCACCGGCTTTCCTTCGCTGTTACGCACAATATACGTTCGGTCGTAAATAGCCATTTCTTCGCCTTTATAATTGAACATCCTGTATTCGCTGATCCAGATGTTTTCATTGGAGTGTAATACCCTGTAAAAACTTTCCAATACAGCCTCCCGCTCATCGGGATGAATACTGTCTTCCCACTGTTCAAGCATGGGTGCTTCATCCTGCAAAGTTAAACCATAGAGTTGCTGATGGGTTTCGTTACTCCATATGTAACCGGTTACAAGATCCATCTCCCATAACGCTTCGTTGGTTGTTCGGGCAATTAATTCGAACCGTTCATTGGAATGAATAATTTTTTCTTCGGCAATTTTGCGCTCGGTAACATCCATCATGCTACCCGTCATTAAAACAGGCGTGCCGCTGTTATCTCGTTCAATATAACAACGATCGAAAATATATTTATACCCGTCTTTTGTACGAAAGCGGTACTCAGAAATAAATACGTTGGTATCAGAAGCCAATGCATGGTCCTGCATGTCCAGGAGTCGTTGCCGATCATCGGGGTGAATTCGATCGACCCATACTTCTTTAGTTGGAACAGGATCGTTTACCGTTAATCCATACAAAAGCTGATGGTTCTCGTTAGCCCAAAGGCTGTTATCGGCTAAATTCCATTCCCAAACAGCATCGTTGGTAGTGCTGCTGATGCGGATAAAACGTTCGTAAAACTTTTGCAGATCCTGCTTTGCCTGCAACTGAGCCATTCCACTACTTTCGATAGCAGAAAGATTGGCTTGCGCCTGTGCAAATTTTGCCTGCCCTGCATTTAAACTCGTGTACACACTTCTTACAATTTTTTCCGTTGTTAACGAATCGAGAAGCAGACAATCATTGATGCCGTTTCGCAGAAATGGAATAGCGGCTTCAAAATCGGCAGTAGTACAAAGTAAAATTGTTGCTGTGCCGTCGTGTTGTGCAGCAGTGTAAACAGCAAAGTCGGGAAAGCTGTTCGTTAAAAAACTGAGTGATGCAATGTATAGATGATGCCGGCCTTTTGTGGCTTTTTGCTGAAATAGTTCCTTCGTTTCTGCACGCTCAAAATGATATCGTATTTGATCATTTTCTGTAAGAAGTGATAAAAAACGGACGGCCTCGTCACCGGAAACACCCAGAAGTATGTTTACCTCACTTTGCATATATGTTTACGCAACAATTATTATGGTTTGTACAAGTGTTCTTTGGAGTTTTCATGGGGAACCGATCAAATAACCGGCTTAAGTTACTCAATATGAAGCATATCTGACTGTTCGTTTTTTTTAAATGTGCCGTTACCTGCCATAACTGTGTAAGCGTTTTGAGGCTCGTAGTTAATATACTACAGTTCCTCTTATTATTCACTTACAAACTCTTTCGTTGTATTACGATTTTTCTGCATAGATATACAACCTTTCTTTGCACTATCAATTACGATAATAATTGGAAAACCATATATAGCCATCCTTCAAAGGAATTACCCACTGGCTAAAAATCTAAAACCTATGATAAGATAAAGAGTTTACCCTGAATCCACAATTGTAAAGTCCGTATCCTATTTACTTTAAGAGTTACTTTGTAGCAGTAACCTACTGCAACGCATTAGTTCCCGCTTTTACTTCTCGTCAAAACTTCCCTTTGTTTGCTGCTTGCCCATTGCATCGCATATAAATTGCACAATCCCTTACTGGTGCTGAATTTTCCGATACTCCTTTCTTGCTATAATTGCACAAATAAACTCCGTCTTTAACCTTAGATTCTGTAAAATAAAGCGGTCTTTTCAATTGAAAAATACACTTAGTCGATTATAACCCACAAATAATAATCTGCGAAATACATTTGTTACTTCAAAGCAGATGCAGCTGCGAGTGGCAGCTTATGGAAATCTGATTCCTTCTGAAATTCCTACCAACTATTTACTGGTTATACATCCACTTCCTCCATGTTTAAAACCGTACCCGACGCCAGACGTCAAATTTTAATCATCAAAAAAATTAAACATGAAGCAATTTTTTACCCTCACTCTTTTAGTAATTATTTCTTTAAGTGCTGAAGCGCAGGTTGGCACAGTTTATCGTTTACAAGGAACCTTAGGGGGCAATGTGACTGCTGTTACAAATGGTACAGCAACAGATGGTTTCAGACGTTCTGCCATCTGGAGAGTTGTAAATGCTGATGGCAGCTTAGGTGCTAATCAATCTCCGACCAGTGGTGCTACACTTCAAATTTTCGGCATAAACCTGGAAGTAACATCCATCATGAATTTAAGTGCGTTTGACTTTACTATACAAATCAGAAGCGAGTTTCGTGATTTTGGTGGCACAAACGGTACCATCCGTTTACATCGGGGCAGATTACATGTAAATAATGTAACACTTACGCTGGGGGGTAACTCCAGCATTACCCTCGGATGGGGCATCTATTCAACTACATCGCCCTCAGTAACTTATTTTTTACCTGGCTATTTACGTTTACAAGATCAAAGCGCAATCATTATTGGCACAACAGCTATTGCAGATCGAAGAGGTGAATTTAATGGCAATAGTCATTTAAATGCAAATGCATTTAATGTTACAGCAACATCGGGTACTAACTTCAACAATGCAACAAGTAACAGTACCTCCAACAGTAGTACAATTACCGTAATTCCAACCGGTACACAACCTCCAACAGCAAACATTACAAACAAGATGATTGCACGCCCCGGAGGTGCTTTGTTTACAAATTTTGCATTGTTTTATAACGCAGCATCGGGAGCTGGAGGAACAGCTGTAGCTGCTCTTCCGGTTCAGCTAATTAACTTCAACGCTGCTAAAGCAACTGGCAAAGTTGTTCTTACCTGGACAACAGCTCAGGAAATAAACAGCGATTATTTTGACGTTCAACGCAGCACTGATGCTACAAACTGGAAATCAGTTGCTATTGTAAAAGCAGCAGGCAATTCCGGAACCATCAGAAACTATCATACTGAAGATGCAGGAAGTTTTACAGGCAATGTCTACTACCGTATAAAAATCGTTGACAAAGATGCTACGCATGCAAATTCAAATATTGCCCGTTTATCGTTTGCAGCATCGAACGGTAAAATATTTGCTTATCCAAATCCGGCTTCAAACTACACTGTTATCAACAGCGACCAGGCATTATCCGGCCAAATTCAGGTAGAAGTAGTAAACTATATAAGTGGAGTAAGAATGTTACAACAGGTATTTACAAATCCAGGCAACTCTTTCAGGTTAAATATGAATCAATTGCCTGCCGGTAATTATGTGGTAAATGTGTATAGTGAGCAGGCATTGCTGCAAGCCATAAAAATTGCAAAATATTAATCAAAGCCTTTTGATTTATAAAGAATGTTTAGAGGTACTTTAGAGGTAAAAAAATAACGATTGCATGCACGTTGTAAAAGAGCAGTGCTTAATGGAAAGCCAAAAGGAGATGTAACAACATCTCCTTTTTTAATGTCTAAACAATTGGAATACCTTACCTATTTAGTCAACCGTAAGTATATCGGAATGATTTCTTTTACATAATTTAGAAAGGTAATTACCTTATTCAAATTTATGGCACAACTAAAATGCGTTTTAATAGAAGATGATGCACTTGCGAGAGCCATCCTTATGCAGTTGATTGAGCCACATAAAGATTTATTCCTTGCTGCCTGTTTTGAAAATATAAAAGACACATTAACTTTTTTTGATACAAATCCGGACATTGATCTTTTGTTTTTAGATGTAGCGTTAAACAAAGAATCCGGTATAGAATTATACGAACAGTTACCCTATAAGCCTGCTGTTATATTTACTACCGCATACGAAAGTTTTGCATTTACTGCCTTTGAATTAGGTGCCATTGATTATTTGAAAAAGCCAATTACACAAGAACGTTTTACAAATGCAATAACCCGCCTGGTAAAAATAAAAACATCAACGAATACTTTTGCCGATCAGCAAAGTCGCAACCTCAATTTGGTTTTTAAAGAAGGCAGAACGATGCTTACATTGAACAGCGCTGATGTGCTTTTTTTTGAAGCCTCCAAGGACTACGTAAAAGTTGTTACTGCTGCAAAAAGCCATATGGTATTGATAACAATGAAAGAGCTGCAACAAAAACTGAAGCCTGAATTGTTTTTACGAATCAGCAAATCTTATATCGTCAACAAAGAAAAAATCACCAAAGTAGATACCCAAAAAGTATATATACAACAATACGGCCTGAAATTAAGCCGTATGTTAAAAAAAGATATTGCGAAGCAGCTTACAGCTGCAGGTAGTTAATCCATTACTTCTGTAAACAGATGCTGGTTCACATCGATATACTTAATCAGCTGAACCGACTTTTTGATCTGCAGTTTTTGATAAATGTTATACCGATGTGTATCAATTGTTTTAGAGCTCAACTCTAATTGTTCAGCAATTTCACGTGCACTTAACCCTTTGTAAAGCAAGTAAGCTACTTTCTTTTCTTTCTTTGTTAAATACTTTGTAGAAACATCCCCTGCATCTGCATTATCGTTAAAGAAAATACCGGAAATCAATTCCTGTACTTCCCGGCAGCGATAGTTTTTCCCTGCAACCACATCATTAATGGCTTGCATCATTTCACTTAGTGGAGATGTTTTTGTTATGTACCCGTACACCCCGGCTGAAAATGCCTTCTTCACTGTTGGAAAATCTGTATGAGCAGAAACAATCAGAAATTTCGTGAGTGGAGAAACCTGCTTAAGCTCAGGAATAATATCCAGGCCTGAACCATCAGACAAAGCAATGTCAAGTAAAATAACATCTGGCTGCTGTACTTTTGCCTCTGTAACAGTATCAGCTTTCGAGCTAGCCTTACCTACAATTTTATACTCTTTGTTTTTGCCTAAAACGGCGTTCCACATCTCTGCAATCAGAACGTGATCTTCCGCAATCAGAATTTTTATTGGTGTCAAAATGTTCGTTTTATTTTTGTTTGTAAGATAGAGAAAAATACTTTTTGCAAAGAAACGAATGATTGATTTTCTGTTCGAAATATTGCATAAAAATAACAGAGTATTTCATGCATTTACTACAAAGCACTTAATTAAATAAGTACAAATAACTACATAAAATCTGTACGTAATTCTACAATACAGTCGTTAAAGTTCTTTATTACCATTACCATACGTTTATGTATATCTGCATTCACTGTTCCAAACTTAATTTCCTGCTCAATAGCTGCAATTTCGGCCTTCAGTTGTAACATGCCAATTGTGGCAGCCGCAGGCTTCAGCTTATGCAATACAGTTGCTGCTTTATTGTAACTGTACTGGCCAACTGCTGCTTCAAGTTCTGCCAGCATAACCGGTGTTGATTCCAGAAACACTGTAATCATTTTCTGTATAAACTCACGATCATCGCTTAAGCTTTGCAGATAACTTAAGTTGTAAAGCTTAGGTGTTGCTGTATTCGTTTTTTGTGTTTTTGCGGTACTGATTTTATTTAATGCTTCTGTAAGCTGTTGCTCACTAAAAGGTTTGGTAATAAAATCATTCATACCGGCTGCAAGGTACTCTTCACGCTTTCCTTTAATAGCATTTGCCGTTAATGCAATAATAGGAATATTCGCTTTCGACCGATCATCGAGCTTCCGTATTTCTCTTGTAGCTTCAACTCCATCCATGAAAGGCATTTCAATATCCATCAATACAACGTCGTATTCATTTCGCTTTACTTCTTCCACTGCCTGCAATCCATTATCCGTAACAAAAAAATAAACATTCTGTTTTTCAAGTAAATGCTTTAATAAAAACTGGTTAATTGCAACATCTTCTGCAATAAGTACACGCAATTTATTTTTTGTCATTGCTACGGATGTTTCTGTTTGATCTTCAGTTGCACTTTGCGTTGTATATACAATTGGCCATTTATATGAAACAGTAAATACAGAACCTTTATTTTCTTCGCTTTCAACCTCTATAACTCCACCTTGTAAATCAACAAGCCGTTTGCAGATAGACAAGCCAAGCCCCGTACCGCCATACTGTTTTGCTATTGCACTTTTACCTTGCGCATAAGGCTCAAAAATGGTTGTAAGCATATCGGCTCCTATACCTATGCCTGTATCAGCTATCGAAATTCTTACCACAGCCTGTTCTTCACTCATTTTTTCTAAGTTTACCGCTACTGTTATACTTCCCTGTTGTGTAAATTTTACGGCATTACCCAATAAATTATGAATAACCTGGCTGAAACGATAAGAATCTGCTTTTACAAAAAGTGCATCTGCATTCCTTACTAAATTAAATGCAAGATTTCGTTCAGCCGCATTAACTCTGTATACACTGCATATATCTGTTATCAGCTTAATTACATCAAACTCGGTTTCTTCCAGTATAATTTCATTCCTGGTTATTTTCTCAAAATCCAATACCTCATTTACAATCCGCAACAGATGAGCTTCCGACATTTTAATTATGCTGATGAATTCCTGTTGCTTATCGGTTAGTTCTGTTTTACCAAGTAATTCGGTAACACCCATAATACCGTTTAAAGGTGTACGTATTTCATGGCTCATGGTGGCAAAAAAACGATCTTTCATTACAGACGATTGCTCAGCTTCTGCACGTGCTTTCTCCAATGCCTGTTCCATTTTTTTCCGTTCTGTAATATTTAACCCATATCCAATCATCAACTCCACTTCACCTTCTTCATTTAATACAGGATTGAAATTTCTTAATTGATATATTTCACTTCCATCTGCCTGTAACAAACGCTCTTCAAAACTCAGGAGCTTTTTTGATTCCTTTACTGCATTAAAAATGGCTCTTCGTTCATCTACTAACTTCTGCGGTTTGTTTTTATATTGTGCGTAGTCTTCATCTGTTTTTCCAATAAGCCATCTCCGCAAATTTTCATCTTTTACTGCTACAGGGTTCAGGAAAAGATAGCGATGCTCCTTATCAAAAACCGCTATGTCTGCGGGAATTTTATTGAGGATTTCTTCATAAAAGGCCTTCTGTTCAGTTAAGGCCTGCTCCCGTGTTTCAACTTCCGTAATATCTTCATACACCCACATATGGCCGAAGTATTGATTATTATTCCAGATAGGAATAAAATCTCTTCTTAAAATTTTTCCATTTAATAACTCCAGTTTATCGCCCGTTACTGTTACTTTATTCTGAAGAATTTCCGCAATGCGTTCTACAAACGTATCGGGGTTTTTAAATAAATGCTTCGTTTGTTCGGCAGCCTGCGAACAATCGGAGCCTATCAGTAATTCCGGTGCCACCGGTATATGAAACATGTTGCAGAACATTTGATTTACCAATGCAATTGTTCTGTTTTCGTTCTCAAGTAATACGGCCGATTGTAAATTGGAAATTAGCGTTGTAAGACGATTGGCTGTACGTTTCAGATTTCTGTCGAGCAACTCCTGGTTAGTAATATCTCGTCCGTAAATATTGATATACCCTTCTTCTTCCAAAGCTATACAGGCAAATGAATAATAACGCCCTTCTGCTTCCACTTCCAGAAAAGAACGGGCATCTCCATTTCTGATTTTGCCGATTACATTTTTCCAAAACGACTTTGTTTCAAATACCTGACCGCCATAAGTTAAATGAAGTGGCAGCTTTTCTGCAGCCGGGTTTTCAAGTATGACTGTACCATTAAAGTCAATACGAACTAACGGATCGGGATTTTGCATTGGAAACAATGCTATATCTGAAACAGCTTTGCTTGCCTGCTTTAATGCGTTCCGCTGTTCATTAACCGTAGTAAGTAACTGACGTACTTCCGATGCAGCTATTTCCTGTGTTTTTATTACATGCAGCAAATCGATCATTGGATCGTGATAAGCAAAGTCGTTTAACAACAGGTTTCGCTGTTTTACTTCGTCCATTGACGCAAGCCAAGGCGACCCGATGTATAACAGCATTTCATGATCTATCTGTTCCAGCTGTCCACGTAATAAAAACGAATCGGCGGTTTTGCTTTGAATAACCACCAGCTGATTTTGTAATGCAAGTAAAGCTGCAAAGTTTTCCTCTGCCGTCTGCGGCCTTTGCAAATGAAAAAAGGAAGTAAAGGGTGCAAGTGGAGGTATACTGATTAACTTTTGCAACGACTTTCCTGCAAGTACGATCTGAAGATCCCTGTTCAGTAAAAGATGAAAGGGGAATAACCGTTCAAACTGATCGATATTGAATGAAAGCTGCATTACCAGGATACTTTATAAATTTCATGATCGGCACCGAAGCTGCGATGTTGCACTAACTGTATTGTTACAGGCGTATTATACATTTTACCTAAGCCCTGTAAAAGCCCTCGCACAAATTCCTGCAAACCTTCCCTTCTGGAAAAATAATGTACACAAACGGAACACTCCTCCACATCTGAAATTTTAAATTCGGGAGGCGTTAGCTTCGGATACATCAGCATAATACGGTTATGAAAAACAGGCAGATTACAAAGAAACTCTTTCAGATTATTGCCCCCTGCTTCCATTAATGAGCCATATTTTTCACGGCCGGTTTTCAACACCCAATGCTCGCCAAACTTAACAAGAACATCACTTAACGGTATGTGCATTTCTTCGGCCACTGCTCCCGCCAACTGGTAGGTAATCGCATCATCATAAGGTTCATTGCTGATAAAAAAATCAACATCAACACCACTGCGGATTTTAATTAACTCCCACTTTTCTTCGCCGTAGTTTTCCTTCACGAGTTCCTCAATAGCCTTATTTACAATTCCGTACATAGCCTATACAAAGTGGGTAAAAGTTGAAATAACAGGTTCCGGTTTAAAAGCAAGAATACCGCCGGTTTTTGCAATACAAATTTAACCTGTATACATACACATAAGCCGAAAAACAAGCTGCGTAAAATGCCTTAGCCTATTTTAGAGATTTTTTATTACACGTAAGTAGTAATCTATACTACAAGCTGTGGAGTTACTTTCCGATACAAAAAATAGTGAACCCTTAATTATCAAGGCTTTCAGCTAATTGGGCAACAAATAGCCAACAAAGGCTGTATTATCAAAGGAAACTACCCAACAAAGAAAGGAAAAAAAGTTGTTGAGTTGAGAGTGTGCTGTGCCTTATCATAAGCAAAAGCAAAGATAAGGTTACAACCTATCGAAGTTGCTTGACAACCGTTTCCGGTTGCAAGCCCATGTACTGGCAGAACTCTTCAACAGTAACAACCTGGTGCTGCTGCTTGTTGAAATGGTCCTTGATCTTCTTAATAAGGTTTCTACCATACCTGTCGCTTCTGCCTGTGATTACCTGAATGTCTTTCGGATAAATGCACAGTCTATTCATTATTTCAATTATTCAACTTCATACACTAACCATACCGATGATATACTTCAAATATGGAAGTGACATTGCAAATATAAATCTTTTTTAAGGGCGGTAAAAGTGTGTTTGTTGGAACAATGCGGAACAATCGGCACAGATGGCACGGCTCATTTGCAGAGGCGTTACTGTGCTTCTAATTTTGTTTTCGTAAGCTGATTAAAGCGTATCAGTCGAAACAAATTTACTAACTCATAAAAGTTTAAAGCAATGGCAAAACTTAAAGGTATCCTCAAAATTGAAGGCACTCTGGATGAGCTGACTTTCTACAAAACACAAGATGGTCACTTGGTGAAAACCAAAGGTGGCGTATCTGCTGAACGTATCGCAAATGACCCGAACTTCCAGCGTACCCGTGAAAACGGAGCTGAGTTTGGTAGTTCTGCAACTGCCGGCAAGTTGCTTCGCAACGCTGTCCGCAACCTCATGATGAACGCTGCTGACAATCGTGTTACCAGTCGTTTAACCCAAATCATGACGCAGATTAAAAACTATGACGTTACATCTCCAAGGGGTGAACGTACTGTAGCAATCGGTATTGCTGACCCTGCGGCATTGGCTCTGTTGAAAGATTTTGATTTCAATGACAGTGCAGCTTTGGGTGGTGTTCTTTTTGCTCCCTTCACCGTAACAGGTGCATCCGGTGCAATCAACATTCCGGCCTTCATTCCGATCAATGATATTGCATATCCGTCTGGTGCAACTCATGTGAGCTTCAAGTCTGCGTACGCAGTTGTTGACTTCACCAACGGAACCAGTGCAATTGAGTACAGCCCGGTCACCAATCTTCCTATTGACGGAACCAACACACCTGTAACTCTTACTCCTGCCGGTGTACCTGCCGGAACTGGAACTAAGTTTTACCTGATGCTGATTGAGTTCTTCCAGGAAGTGAACGGAGTTCAGTACTCTCTCAAAAACGGTGCTTACAACGTGTTGAACATTGTTGAAGTAGCATAAACGCTGTTCTTTCTTTCAGTTAGGAAATGGCCTCACCAGTTTGGTGGGGCTTTTTCTTTTCAGCAAAGCCCCTAAAAGGGCAATGCTGAAAGCTCACGAACACCTGAAGGATAACGCCAAACATAGCAGCCACATGGAAGGCGATAAACCTTGATGCCAAAAACTGGCTGATGGGCTAATGATGACCTGCGGATGTAACGCTGAAACGCAAAGGGTGACAAAGGCAAGTGCTGATGAAGTACCTGCGGAGTGAATGGGCAAATACCTGAATGGCTGCCTGAACTGATACGAGGATGCTTGTGCATAGTAAATAAATTTTATGTGCATCTCTCTGCATGGCGGATAAAAAAACCAAAAGGAAACGGAATAAATGAAAGCCTTGTGCGGTGGGTCTGTGTTTATGCCGTAGTCTTTTGGTTTTTTGGGGTCGGGCTTGTGCGTCTGGCCGCCATGCTACCTTTGCACATCAAAATTTATTTATGCACGGTGCAGCATCATGTACAGGTCAGCCTTACTATTTGCGTTTAAGATGCCGGTAAATCATTGCCCTTTTCAAATCATTGATTAAAGCCAGATTTTGGCGGATGGCTCTTTCCTTCTCTTCCAGCTGCTTGATTTTATCAACTGTGCTTTTATATTCCTTTTCCTGCTTACTTACTTTTTCTGCCTGAGTAAGTATTTCGTTTTTCAAATCAGATAAGCGGATAAAGGGAATTACAGAACCAGTAAGGAACTGATGAAAATATTTTGCCTTCCACAGGCCAAAGAGCAACCAGAAATAAAAGTCTTTCTGCTCCTCGCTTTTGCAAATACAAACAAATGAGTTTGGGCAGGGAGTTAAAAGAGGCTTACCACTGTTCAGCCCCTTTGATAAAATGTAAAATTCAAAACCTGTGCTTTGATGCTTTACGCTGTACGTTTGAAACTTCGGAATGTGCATAATGACTGCTTAAATTTTGAGCCTGTTTTAAGCCTTTGCCGCAGCCCTGCTTCGCTTACGCTCCGCAGCACACATATAATTTGACAAAGAAAAAAAACAGAAAAAAAAAGAAAGCAATCCCACAGGTGGCGTGGCTAAAAAACCAAAAGGAAACGGAATAAGTCCCGAAGGGTGAAAGGCAAATACCACTATAAAAAACAACAGCTTATTTGCCTTTCATTATGCCGTAGTCTTTTGGTTTTTTAAGTGCGTTGGCCTGTGCCAGCCACCTAACTTTGCTGCACTTTTTATTTTTATTTTTTTCAAGCAGATCCTCCTTATCTGCATTCCTCTTCTGAAATCAGAAAATTCGTTTACTACACTTCATCAACCGTATTTCAATTCAACCGGATATATTGTTCGGAGTTGTGTTTTCTGGGTCGGCTGGGGTAAACAATTCGCAGGAAAAAATAAAGCATACCGCTTTCTATGGTGCGGTGGGTCAAGAGCAAATGCAATGACTGAACGGAATGAAGCAAATCGGGTTGGAGGCTTGTAGTGGCATGAGCAGTTTGCTTAGAAGCGTTGGCAGCTTTTGTAACTTTTCAAAAAACAAAAGCTATTGTAGGGTGGGTTAAGCAAACGCCATGACACGGAAAGCCTGTGTGTTGGCTTTGCGGAATGAAGAGAAGGAATTGCTTTTGCTGTGCGGTGCTGAGGTTGGTGAAATGAACGTAGGCGAAATGCAGTGAAGGATAGTGTAGTGAATGAAGCAAAGCGGAATGAACGAAACGCCTGAACGAAATGGAGATGAAGTGAATGAACCTACCGCAAGCACATAGCCGTAAAACAAATCATGCTTTATTTTTTACTGCACCGCTGAAAGGGTGGCGGGGTGTCGTGGGTCTTCGGGTGGGGTGCGTTGGCATAAGCACGGCTTCACTTTTGATAAAAAGTGCTATGGTGTTGGCTACTTAACATAATGGCGACTTATGTGACAGCCACTGCGTTGGGATGCTTGCATAAGCGTGGGGTGGCTGTGCGAAGCGAACACATAAGACCGCATTATGTTTAAGTATGCTTCCGCCATTTTTTATACTGGCATAAGCGAAACGGTGGTGGTGGTTGGAGTGTAGCGGCTTTTTGTTGCTATGCTTGGGTTGGCTTGGCTCTTTGGCTGTGTAGCGAAGCGGAACAGGCAATGTGCCAAAAGCGTGGGGAGCATAGCCACAAAAAGTATGACAGCTAAAAATGGCGGCAACACCATAGATGCAGTGGAAGGGTTGGCTTTGTGGGTTAGCCACTGCATAAGCCGTGCTTGTGCGTTGGCCGGGTGGGTTCAATAAATTCGTGAGGAACGAACACCGCTTTCTTCTGCATTAGGGATTGAAGCGGAAATCCTTTTGCCTTCAGCAAAAGATTGTAGCGGAAAGCCCGACCCGAAGGGGAATGCCCTATATGATATTCTCCTTCAGCTTTTCTTCAAGTTCCTTTTTACGGTGATACCAAAAACCAATTTTATAATTGCAGCCTTCTTTGTTCAACCGCCTGTGGCAATACTTAATTTCAAACTCAGTAAAGTTGGCATTCTGTGAAAGCAGATAGTCTGAATATTTATAAACTACTGAAACCATCTTGTGCTCCTGTGCTTTTGCAAACCTGATGAAACTTTCAAAGATCAATAGTCTTTCAAGGTCTTCGCTTATTTCAACAAGTTCAAGCCCCTCTGCTTCGGTTGGACGGGTTATTTCTCGTATTCGTTCTTCTTCGTCAAAACCTATCTGCTTTTCAATAGAAACCTTACGCTTAGCCTTGTTGATGCCATTTAAAGACCAATCTCTGTCAATATAACAAATGCCATGCTCCAACCACAAACCTGCATTATCAAGGACCAAACCAAATTCCTTATTTGGTGATGGACGCATACAACGGCCCACCTGTTGTAAATAAAGCACTAATGACTTTGTTGGTCTTGCCAACTGAACTGCTTCGCAATCGGGAACATCGAAACCTTCTGAAACAATATCAACGTTACTCAGCACAAGTATTTCACCTTTCTTGAATTGTTCTAAGATTGCTTTCCTTTCCGTTTTAGGAGTAGTAGCATCAATATGGGCAGACGGTATGCCAGCTTCCAAATAACGTTCTACAATGCTTTTACTGTGTTCAATATCTACAGCAAATACGATTGTCTTTTTTCCGTTTGCAAACTTTTTATAACTCTCCACCAGGTTAGCCATAATGGAGTTGTCTAACATTACATTTTTAAGCATTTGCAAGTCGTAATCCCTCATTCTTTGCTTCACCTTTGAAACATCAGGGATGCCACAAACCAAATGCTTCATCTTGGCAAGATGCCCCTCGTTAATGAAGTAGCTGAGTTTACCTAAAGGAATGAGTATTTCAAATAAGTCATCGAAGCCCTCACCATTGATACGAACCGGAGTTGCAGTAACACCTAAGAACCTTGCATCGGGATATATTTCCCATAGTTTTTTGTAAGTATCAGCCTTTGAATGATGGCACTCGTCAATAATCACTATGTCTGCCGGAGGATAGTTTCTTCTTGATAGGGTTTGAATTGTAGCTACCTGAACTGCTTTATCAGGTTCTGCCTTATTACCTGCTGAAATAATGCCTACAGAAACACCGAATGACTGTAAACGTTCAGCAATCTGCTCTACCAGTTCAATGCGGTGAACAACAATCAGAACAAACTTTTCTTTAAGATGGGCTTTGCGTACTATTTCAGAAAACACAGTTGTTTTGCCTGTTCCGGTAGGCATTTGGAATAAAACATTTTTCAGATTAGACCTCTTTGGATCCCATGCCTCAAATATTTTCTTTATTCCCTCTGTTTGGTATTCTCTGAGTACGACCATTTAATTGAATTACAAAAACCACAAACTCTCCTTCCCGAAGTCAGGCAGTTTGTCGTGTTGGAAATAGGGGTAAATCTCGGCCACCATTTCAGGGTACTTGATGGTAACCGGTAAACTCTGCTGATTGGTGCTTTTCCAATACATGCGGCTGAACTGATACACCTGGTCTATTAGTTGCTCTACCAAGTTCATATCATCTAACATGCCTTCCACTGTTGAGGATAAAGCAATCTTCACCGGAAAGTGATACTCCTTTTGTGCAGGCTTTGAGGTGGCATCGTATCGGGTATTGTTGAATAGCAGGTATTCGGATTTACCCACCTTTACAATTGTACCACTGTAAGGCATTAAGTTTTCCGCATCGCTTACATCAAAGCCCAACAACTCTTTGCTTTCCGTTTTATTGATGGTAACAACAATAACAGGAATGTTCAAGCCCAATGTGTGTAAAGTCCGCAGAATGGGTTCTAATTCCTTTTTACCAATGTCTTTATAGAAGTGAATAACCAACCTTGAAGCTGTATAATTGACGGCTATAAACTTTGCCACTGCCTCACGGATGGAACCTGCAAGGCTAATGGTATCATCACCTTTAAAGCAATCAAAGCCTTTGAATATGCCCTCGTTATTGAAGCAGAAAGCAGAGCCTACAAATCTTGATTTTCTGGTAACAGAATAGAATGCACCCACACCCACAATAAGCTCATTGTTGGTTGGTCTGTTCAGCCTCCAGGGCACACCTCCCAATTTTGCCAGCATGGCAATTTCAATGTGTGGCAGGAATGTGTTGAAGAAAGAATTAGGCTTACCGTTTTTATACAGGTGTTCGCTTTTGATTACTTGTGAAAGCACACCTTCATACAAAAGGATTTCTTTGATCTTATAGTAGATGTTCTTCTTACCCTCGTCCTTCTCTAATTTCGGTACAGGGTTTACAAAGAGTGCCATGTATTGCGTATCAGGTTTCCAATCTGCGTTTTTTACTGCATTGCGAACACTGGCTACTGCATTTTCAACGGTATCAAATTCTACATTCTTTGAAATATCTAACTCAAAAGGCACTTTGATGTAGTCCTGCATTTTGGGGAAAGGGAAACGGTCGTCTTTCCAACCACTATGCAAATACCTGTATAGTTCGGTTACGGAAGTGGCTTTGTCTGCCTTTTGATAAATGAAAAAGAATTTGAAGTTGCTGGGCTTCTGGGGCAATTGGTAAGGACCTTTTGACTTAAAATCTTTCTTAGGTTCTTTCCCTGTTCTACCTCCTGCATACAACAAATCGTTGGAACTTGAATTAATAACACGGTACTGCTCTGCCTTTGGCCTATAAAACCCTTCCTCGGTTATAGGAATGATTTTGCGAAATGCCGGTGTGTTGAGATACTTGGTGTAAAAATCATGCAGGATGTTCAAGTATTTTGGATAACGGTTTTTTAAGTCCGGTACATCAAAAGCAATTTCTAAATGTGGTTTGAGTTCGTTGCTTAAAATAGGGTAACAATTCTGTGGTTGATTGATTACGTCCTGTGGCCTGAATTTCCATTTATAGATAACTCCATTGCAAACTATCCAATTGTACAGGTTGGTGTTGAAGTTGTAAATCTCTGAAACCGGCTTTGCAAATACTTTGGTTGTACCGTCATAAGAAAGTACTAACTCAGGCTTATCTGTTACCCTGCCATATTGAACTTTGATGGTAAACTGGTTGTACACTTTGTATTTGGCAGTACTCTTTTCAGGACTGTGAAACCATACTTCTGTTTCACTGGTGAAGTCCTGATGCATAATATCTGCAATACCCTCAAAGTGTTTTCTTATCAGGTAGCGGTAGTAATGATTGGCAAAACGGGTGCTAACCGATAAATCAATATCCAAGAGTATTGCCTCTTCTCTGGGTGGCTGAAAATCGGTGTACAGCTTTTCTAATTCCAGCAATTCCAATGCAGAAAGTTTATCATCAAGTAACCCTTGCAAATCACCTTTAAACACCGGATAATAACCAAGCTGCTTCTGCCTGTAGAATGCAAAAGTTTGTTTCCCTGCCGGAGGATTGAAAGGAATGATATTTAAGAGTAAATCTTGCTGCATTATTTCATTTATTCTGGTTTAGTGAAAAAATCGGCTAATAACTCAGCCTGTTTCAATACTGTGTCAATAGCCTTTTGTTGTTTGTCTGGCGGATAGCCGTATTTGTTCAGTGTTCTTTTTACCAATACCATCAACTTTGCTCTGGCACTTTCTCTAATTGTCCAATCAATTGTCGCATTAGCTTTTACCTTTTCAGCAATTTCCCGTGCTATCATTCTTAGCTGATCGTCACCCAAAACCTGAACGGCCGTATCATTAACTTCTAAGGCATCATAAAAGGCCATTTCGTCTTCACTCATGCCAAGGTCTTCGGCTCTCTTGTCTGTAGCTTTTATTTCCTTTGCCAAATCAATCAACTCCTGAATGATTTCAGCAGTTGTGAGCAGATTGTTTTGATACTTCTTTATTGCTGTTTCAAGCATCTCTAATAGAGCCTTACTTTTTACCAGATTAGTTTTTGAACGGGTTTTAATTTCATCATTCAATAGTTTTTTTAGTAATTCCAAGGCAAGATTTTGATGCTTCATGCCTTTGATCTCTAACATAAATTCATCTGAAAGAATGGAGATTTCCGGCTTCTTGATACCAGCAGCATCAAAAATGTCAATTACCTGATCAGAACTCAAGGCTTGATTTACTATCTGTTTAATCGCACTCTCCATATCCGCATCTGAACGACCGCTACCGCTGCCTTCAAATTTTACTAACCTTGCTTTAACAGCCTGGAATAATGCTATTTCATCCTTTGCATCTAAAGCTGCCTCATGTGGTATAGCCAAAGCAAAAGCCTGGCTGAGTAATGTAACCTCTCTTACAAACCTATTCTTGCCATCCTGTAATCCCAAAATGTGTTCTTCAGCTTGGAGAATGATTGATAATTTTTCTCTGGCATCAGCTTTGAAAAATCGCTTATAATTGAACCCAGTAGTGCCTTCATAATAGGCTTGTGGTTCTTCGACAATTATGCCGCCTGTAGTAGTGCTCGTCTCTACAAACATTTGCTGTACCACTTCCAACTTCTCTATCATCATTTCAACAGCCCTTGCCTGTGTTTCGGTTGGGTCACCTTTACCACCAGCATCAGAGTAAAAGGAGAGAGCTTTTTTCAAGTCTGTAGCTATACCTAAATAATCTACTACAAGGCCACCGGGCTTGTCCTTGAAAACCCTGTTAACCCTAGCAATTGCCTGCATGAGGTTATGGCCTCTCATTGGCTTATCAATGTAAAGCGTATGCAATGAAGGAGCATCAAAACCAGTAAGCCACATATCACGCACAATAACCAGCTTCAGAGGGTCGGCAGGATCTTTCATTCTATCTGAAAGTGCTTTTCGCTGAGACTTGGTAGTATGCAATTTTTGCATCACAGGACCATCGGAACTTGATGCTGTCATGACGACTTTTATTACCCCTTTTGCAAGGTCATCGCTATGCCATTGGGGTTTTATTGCAATGATTTCATTATAAAGATCTGCGGCAATTCTGCGGCTCATAGCCACAATCATGCCCTTACCCTCAAATACTTCCTGTCTTTGTTCAAAGTGATATACTATGTCTTTGGCTAAATTCTTAATGCGTTCAGGATTACCTACAATAGCTTCCAGTTTTGTCCATTTGGCTTTTGCCTTCTGTTTATCTGTTAACTCTTCATCTTGTTCCAGTTCCTTGTCAAACTCCTCTATCAATCGTCTGCCCTCTTCATCCAAATTCACCTTAGCCAGGCGGCTTTCATAATAGATGCGAACTGTTGCACCATCGGCAACCGCTTGTGAAATATCGTATATGTCGACATACTGACCGAAAACAGCTGGGGTATTTACATCTGTACCTTCAACCGGAGTGCCTGTAAAACCAATGTATGTCGCATTCGGTAAGGCATCTCTCATGTATTTTGCAAATCCGTAGGCAATGCGTTTTCCTATAACTTCTTTTGTATCGGCATCTTTTACATCTACAAACTTTGCTTCAAAGCCATATTGTGTACGGTGGGCTTCATCAGCAATTACAACAATGTTTGTTCTGTCTGAAAGCTGATCATACTCTTCTTTACCAGTATCTGGCAAAAACTTTTGAATAGTGGTAAAGACAATACCACCACTGGCTACTTTAAGCAATTCTTTTAAATGGCTACGGTCTTTAGCCTGTACGGGTTCCTGACGGAGTAATGATTTGGAAGAGGCAAAAGTGTCAAAGAGCTGGTCATCTAAATCGTTACGATCTGTAAGCACAACCACTGTTGGATTGTTAAGCGATAAAACGAGTTTGCCGGTAAAGAATACCATTGACAATGATTTTCCACTACCCTGAGTATGCCAGACAACGCCACCTTTTCTATCACCATTGGCAGATGCTGCTTTTATAGTGCTTTCAATGGCTTTATTTACTGCATAGTATTGATGGTATGCAGCTAATTTCTTTACTGTTTCAATTTGGGTGATACCCGTTTTAGCGTCTTCCTTTTTGGTTTTTTCAAATACTATAAAGTTCCGCACCAGATCTAATACAGTTACTGGATGCAACATGCCTTTTACCAAGGTTTCTAACTGTGGAGCAAAACGAGATGCTTCTGTTCTGCCATCGGCAGTTTTCCATGTCATAAATCTGCTAAATCCGGCAGAAATGCTGCCTGCCTTGCACTCATGACCATCGGAAATAATGCAGATAGCATTGTAAGTAAACAGGCTGGGTATAGTGGCTTTGTAGGTTTGAATTTGGTCGTATGCTTTGCGAAGTGTTGCGTTTTCATCGGCTGCATTTTTCAATTCAATCAGCACCAATGGAATGCCATTTACAAAAAGCAGTATATCCGGCCGCTTATTCTGATTATTTTCAATTACGGTGTATTGGTTAATGACTAAGAACTCATTATCAAGTGGGTTTTCAAAGTCAATCAATGCCACTTCGTGGCTTCTTTCGTAACCATCCTGCTGATAGGGCACTTTCACCTTTTCAATCAGGAGCTTGTGAAAAGTTTCGTTGTTATTGAGCAAATCAGGAGAAGCAATACGCTTTACTATGCTTAAAGCCTGTTCCTGAGCATCGGAAGGAATATGCGGATTGAGCTTTTGGATGGCTGTCCTGAGCCTGCTTACCAGCAAAATATCATGGTATGCCTGCCTTTCCGGCTGTTCCCCATCGGGTGCAATAGTAGGACCATAAACATATCTAAAGCCTTGTTTTTCAAGCTCTTCAATAGTATATAGCTCTATGTCGTTTTCCGTTATTATGCTCATTTTTGCTTTTTTATTGCATAGTTTCAAAATTGTGTTTACCTTTGCGGCATCTCAATGACCATGTGTCAAAGGAGTTACGAAGTCGTTAGGTGTCCCCTGGCGATTTCTGCGTTTTAAGCCATGCCTCATACTCCTTTTGCTTTTTCCTCTTTTCATGTGGGTACTGTGGTACAAATGCAGTCCATAACAATTTGTAATCTTCCCGTACATCAAGGATAACCATATAATCAGGCTCATCTGCCAGTTCAAGCCAGATACAAAGCCTGTTACGAGTACCACCTTTTCCCGTTCTTACCTGAGGCCAAATCTTCAAGCTCCAAGTATCACATTTCTCAATCGTTGGATTTGCCCAAGGCATTCGCTCACACCTCCGCAAATCAGGCAAACGATTTTGCTCATCCTCGCCCTCATGAGTCATGTGATAGAATGTATATGCCTTTTCCTGGTATATAGGATGCCATTTGAGGCGAAGTTCTTCACCCCTAAACTTCGTTTTCTTTGAAACAAAATCCCGCTTAAATACTTTGTAAACCGCCTCAATATATGATGGGTAATCACCTCCAAAATCTTCGAGCAGCAACAAGTCGGGTAATTCTACAGTATTATTATCCATTCGTTACGGTTCTCGGTTTCCAAATAAAAATGTTCATCTTATCCTCTTTATACAAGGTTGACTTTAGCAGGCTGTATCCTGATCGCTCTCTAATTCTATCAATCAACTTAACTTTTGCTGCATTCTCGTGTAAGCCACGATGTAGATACCCGATTGCACCGGCTAATAAGTCGGTTATCTGTAATAACTCAACTTCATGTGAATGTACCTGCTGTATCTTTTTTATAATCTGATCATGATAATCGTAATGATTGTTGCGAAGCACACTGTGCAACTCATCTACTTTGTTTTGACTTCGGGTATCCTTAATATCAACGTATATATTGTAAGCACAGTCAGGCGAAAGAATAACCTTGAGTAAATCAAAATACATTTTATAATAAAAAGTATCATGATCCTGATTAAAGGCTTTATGGTCTAATATTGTTTTATCCGGTACAACCAACGCCCTGAAATGTAAATCGTCATCATCAAAAAAATAATCAATCAGATTAAGATAAAAATCTGCCTTCGCTGGCGACACTTTATTCCACTTGATTTCAAAATCAGGTTTGAATCCATGCTCTACTTTAATTTCACGGATACGTTTAAATGCCTCGTGTCTTTTACTAATTGGACACCAAGCTGCCCCGAAAACCATTGCCTTGCCTGTATTGTGCATAAGGTGACAGCTTTCATCACAGTATATGTTATATTCTATTCTTGACATTTATTATTCTTTTATTGAGTATTTCTTTTCCCTTAGCTTGAAGGCAATGTTTCCACCTTCGAGAACTTCACAAACATGTTCTCGAGTACCCTGTGATTCAAGAATTATAGCAGCTGAATTGTTCTTTACCACTGTATGCTCCAAGCTGCCAGTTACATACTGAAACTTTTTATTACCATTGTTCTGATTTTTCTCACCGTTTTGATTTGCACAAATAATTAATTCACTATCTGCACCAACAACTATATTTGGATTGTGTGTGGCAACAATTATTTGTCTGTCCCTTTTTTTGCTCCTTAAATATTGAACCAAGTCGTTATATATTGCTCTATTATCAAGGTCATCTTCCGGCTGATCTATGAGGATTGGGCATTTCTTGTCATTAAAATCTAGTAATAGTTTTAATACAACAAAAGCCTTTTTGCCATCAGACATTTTTCTGAAATCATCGCCCTCGTACTCGAGATCATAATTCAAAGAAAAAAAATTTGTCGATAATAACGATGTGCAAAGACTTTGGTTATCATACGCACCTTTTAGTGTAAGTTGATTTTTCTCCAACTTTTCAAATAATTTGAATTGATGAGATTCAAAGTCATCAAAACCTTTAAATTCATAGTTAGACAGTTCTTGATTTGAAAAGCCTTGTTGATTTAACCCTGTATATAGGAGATTACGGTATCTATCTACTTCAAACTTCCATTTAGCCTTTATCTCAAGACCATCTTTAATGTCGGACAGGTCTGGGATCAGTTCATTGATTTTATCAAAATATTGCTTGTGGCTTACTTTGATTTTCTCCTTAGTTTGAGATAGTTGTTTTCTTAAACTCTCAACCTCATTTAACAAATTGGTGATTTCAAAAAGTTTATCGTTTTGAACTTTAATCTTCTGTTCATATTCCGACAACTGTGCATTTTCTTCGTATGCCTTTAATACTTTTGTGTAAACTTCGTTTTTCTCTAAAACTTCATTTTCTTTAATGCATTCCTCAATTTCACCGACTAATGTTTGTGCTAAATTGTTTAATTCATCCCTCCATTTCTTTTCAGCTTCTATCTTTATTTCAGCAAAAACTTCAGAGACGGCTTTCTTTCTTAAATCTGAAATTGATATTAATTCATACTCAACATTGTCTTTGAAAATACCCAACTCTTTTAGTATATCAATTTGAGCAACATCTGTGTTGAGTATTTGATTTTTCTGTTTGTTTGTTTCAATTGCTTGCTTAACCTCTTCATACTTTATTTTGTCATCTTCACTAATAGTTGTTACTGACAATCGTTCGAGTTCTCCTTTTAATTTTACAATTTCATCTTCTATTCCAGTTTTATCACCTTTATCTCTGACCTTTTGTTCTTTCTCTTTAATGTCTAATAGAAATCTGAAATAATCACTTATTAAGCCAGAAATCGCCTTTGAATTTTGTGTAGTAAACTTACTATAGGATTCAAGGAGTGCTTCTTTTCCCTTTTGTATTAAAATGTCTCTTATGATATCATTTAACTTGTTGTCATTTCTGGCAATATCATGCATATAACCTTGCTCAAAATATTCTATTTCCCGATCGTTTTCTTCCTTTCCATCTTTCCAAATAACAGAGATACTGTCAGCAACCGATTGAACATACAATTGGTATTCCGGATCAGATAAGCTGAATTGCCGGGATGATTTTACTTTTTTAGCAATAGCTCCCAATAACACCGACTTGCCAGACGACCTACCACCAATAATGCAGTTGAGGTTTGGATTTAAGTATAATTGAGTATTAAAAATGGAATTAGAAGCAATTACTATTCTATCAATGACTTGGTAACCCGGCTTATCTTCTGGAATATTTGGATGAATTTTTACTCTATCTTCGGGTTCATATAAAACTTGTTTTAAACCTTCAAATGTTGGGTCAGACTTAATCCAACAGAATCTATTTCCATCAGGTCTAAACAGTTTGCTGCTCTCATGAGCATCACTACCATGAAAGCAAGGTTTTAATGAGCCAGCCTTCTTGATTACTGTTTCTTTATTATCTGCTTTTAGACCAAGAAAATAATTTCTATCCCCATCATTAGAAGAAAATATTGCATCGGATAATTGGTATATACTCTCTCGAACAGCATCTAATTGTGAACCTGTAGAATTAAAATATTCTTCGTGTTTAACAATTCCACTTGCACCATCACCATCTTTGTTTGAAACAACAATGACAGTATTCTTCCGTAAATCAGGATCTTTCTCAAAAACTGTCCTAAGTGTATCCGCGCTAATTACAAACACATCAATTCCGGCAATTTGTGCTTCCGTTTCTGGTAAAGAAGGATTACCTGTTCTTGCACGCCCCAGCCTAATTAAAGATTGCCTGCTTGCATTGTAATTAGTACTCCCATGGGAAAAGGAAAGGTTAGAAAGAAACCTATCTTCAATCTGTTCTGCTATTGAAGGATTAAAAATGCAATGGATATTGACAGGAGCTGAAACAGCTATAGGTGTAATTCTAAGCTCAATATTTGGAAGTATTAATTCAAACTGTTTCGTTATTGCCCCGTTTTCAACCAACGATTTAAATTTGAAATAATTCTGTATGCAAAAGTAATCTGTAATCCCTATAACGGATACTGGCTCGGTGTTTGAATTTATTTCGTGTACAAAGTTTTGCCACTTTTCATCTAAAGTAGAGCCCAAAAATCTATCTGCCTTTTTTGTACCAGGGGTGTGAATGTGTAGGTCCCATCGCCTCCATTCAGCACCTTTGTGATATTTATTGATGTGTTCACTCATTATTAAGCTTTTACTTTTTTAACTTTCACATAGCTAAAACTCAAACTTTCGTCCCGCTAGTATTTTTCATGAGGTAGCGGCCTTCAGCGCAGTAAATGTTATATTCTGATCTCATTATAATTCCATTTTATTTAAGCTTTTTGTTTAAGCATCGAAGTCATAATAAACATTTTCAAAGGTGCCTTCAATTAGTTTTCCCAGATTGAAAGCAGTGTATGAAAGTTTATTTTTCAGCTCAAATATCTTTTTCAAATTTTCAGCAAACTCGTCTTGTTGTGATCTTGGTGGCATCAAGATTAATTCACTCGAAATGAACTCATCTAATTGAAAGTTCTTTATACCACTTGGTTGATTTTCATACCGTGTCGTAAGTCCATCTTGATAGCACTGATGCCAATAGAAGAAGAACCAAAATGGATTTACCTTTTCACCATCTACTCGGATGACTTTGCAAAAATTTGAGCAGATAAGTGGCATCCCGAAATATTCAATCAACTCTTTTGTAATAATTGCAGCACGTCCAGTTGGCTGATCTTTACTACCACCTGAAAGTTCAATTACTATGTCATTTTCTACGAGCTGGATTTCATCAACCTTATCTTTAGTAATATAACGAGTTGGTGTCTTTTTAAGATTAAATAATGGAATATTGGGCAGATCGGTACCTCTTATAACCTTAACGGCTATGTTATTTTTCTTAGGTTCATCATTACCCCAACTACCGCTAATGGTATCCTTTATTAACTCAGAAACCTCCGTAGGTTCCCAATCTTTTCTTACAAAATTTTTATCGAATACTGATAGAAACTCTTTGCTAAAACTTTGATTATTTAGTTTAGTGCTTCTTATTTTACTTTCAATTTCAGAGCTATATACCACTGAATGGTCAATGAATTTACCAATGGCAACATTGTATGGTTGTACACGGTGTTTCTTTACTCTCTCGATATACCTATTAGGTGCTAAGATGTAAGATTTAGTCCTTATGTCATCGATGCCAACCGATTTACAGAAACCAGGCACATCGACATATTCTTTATTTGAATTACCCCAATTGTGATATGTGTCAGTAATTAATTTAATATCATCTGGGCTTAATTCCCGCATAGTACTTTCAACCATATGACCTAAATTGTAGGCATCTATCATCAATATCTCATTCCTCTGACTCCTTGCTTTCTTTTTTGATAAAATCCATAAATGCACAGGTAATGTTGTATTATAAAAAAGTTGAGTTGGAAGTGATACTATACAATCAACAACATTGGCTTCAACTATATTTTTTCTAATAACACTCTCGGCACTCCCCTTATTACTTGCAGCTCCACCATGCATAACTATGCCTGCAACACCTGATGGAGACAAATGAAAAAGGAAATGTTGCATCCATGCGAAGTTTGCATTACCGGCAGGTGGCAAACCATATGACCAACGGCCATCAGTTTTAAGTAGCTCACCACTCCATTCACTATCATTAAAAGGGGGGTTTGCCAAAATAAAGTCAGCCTTCAAATCTTTATGTGCATCATTCAAAAAGCTACCCTCGTTATTCCACTTTACATTACTACTGTCTATACCACGAATAGATAAATTCATCTTTGCCAACCTCCAAGTGGTCTGATTACTTTCTTGACCATATATTGAAATTCGATCTGCTGGATTAAGTGAAAGATTCTTAGAATTTTTGGTTTTGTAATAATCCTGATGAGCCTTTACGAATTTGTTACTTTGAACAAACATGCCGCCACTACCACAACAAGGATCAAAAACACGGCCCTCATATGGTTCAATAAGTGCCGTGAGTAATTCTACAACATTACTTGGCGTGTAGAACTGACCTCCCTTTTTACCTTCAGCTAATGCAAACTGACCGAGGAAATACTCATAAACTTTGCCAAGTACGTCTTTACCTTGAGCCTCTTTAGTACCGATAGTTGCAGTTCCTACTAAATCAATTAAGCCACCCAAACTCTGCTTATCCAATTTTTCTTGAGCAAAAACTTTTGGCAGAACACCTTTCAATGATGGGTTATCTTTTTCAATAGCATCCATAGCCTCATCCACATCCTTTCCAATAGAGGGCAATTTGGCACGGCCTTGCAGCCACTTCCAGCGAGCAGATGGAGGAACATAAAACACCTTTTCAGCTGTATATTCATTTTTGTCTTCCGGGTCTGCACCTTCATACTCTCCTTTGCCTTCCTTGAGTTTGTTGTAAACCTCCTCAAAGGCATCTGAAATGTATTTTAGGAATATCAAGCCTAATACCACATGCTTGTATTCAGCAGCATCCATATTTTTACGGAGCTTATCTGCCGCCTTCCAGAGTTTTTTCTCTAACGGTTCTTCCTGTTCAACTTTCCTCGTTTTGGCCATTATGTGCAGTTACCTGGTTTTAAAATTCTTTAAACTTCTGTTGAGTGCGTCTAAAGCCAGTGGTTCACCGGTGAGCAAGTCGTCAACCTTTTCTGAAAGCCACAGGATCAATAATTCGTTTTCAGGAATACCATAAAACGCAGCTACCTGTACAACCTGTTCTCGTTTCAAGTTGCGGTCGCCACGTTCAATTTTACTCAGCAGTGCGGTATCAATTTCCAACTCTGCTGCTGCCTGACGAAGTAAAAGACCCTTGCTTTCCCTCAGTTGCCTTAGTGTTTCACCAAATGTCTTCAATGTACTTTAGTTGACTTGACAAATAATGGCGAATATAAGAAAAGAAAAGCTAAAGAATGATAAAAACTTTAGCATTAGTGGATAAGTTGCAAAGGCTGCAAACTCTGCAAAGTGTGCAGAAAGGGGCTGTTAGCCTTTTCGGTACAGCCCTGCCTTTAATTTGGATAGGGAAACCCCAGTAGCTGTTTTCAGTATTTCATCAACTGAACGGGGCGAAAGTTTGAATTGAGAACCTAATTCGGTTGCCTGCTTACGGGTGAACTCTTCAGGCAGGGCTTCAAAGAATTTGCGTTTGCTATCGCCTGACTGGAAACTCATGACCTCATTTTGCTTGGGCAGGTTGTTGAACATAAGAATACTGTGTTGCAGGTAGGTTTGAGCAATCGTAAGTGCCGTGCTGAAATCTTCATCTGTACAATAGATGGTATCGGTAACTTCTCCGTTCTCAAATTTGCGAAGTGCTGAAAAAATCATACACAATCGGAATGTAATCAAGCCCAAACGATAAACTACCCCCGATGCCTCCTCACTGGTAAAAATCGTCACTTCGGATAGTATTCCTGAAAAGATAGTATTCAATACCTGCCACTGGCCAGGTTGCAACTGCACCTCTGTTGGCGATTGTTCTAAAAAACCAATGATGTCCAATACTGTTTGTGAAAGGGCTTCAAAATGGTCGTTGTAAACAACTGTATGGCTTTGGGGAGATGGGTCCTGCCAAACAATTTCGTTCTTGAAAGCATAAAACAGAAAGCGACTGAAGAGACCGTCCTCTGCTGAAGCAATCAGCTTTGGGGCTTGTGCCGGAGTACCTGATAAGGCTACGGCTAAGCGTGGTTCATTGATTTCAATATATTCATTGTTGGTTTTACGGGTAAGGGTAATTTTTTCATGATGGAAAGCAGCCCGAAGGGCTGGAGAATAATCGCCCCAATCTTGCTTTTTTGCTCCGCTCATCGTGTCTGCTTCGGTTTCGCAAATAATGCCTTGACCACCATTATTCTGTAAGTGTTCAATCATTCTGGAGTGTGAACTATCAGCAGGAATAAATACGATTTTGAAAGGCGGTTCATTTGGTTTTTCTGGTGCCGGTTCACCTTTCTTCCTGTTGCGTTGCATTTCCTTATAATCCAACATTTCAGCATCATGCTTTTTCTGTGCCTCACGACTGGCATTTAACACTTGCTGATGGTACTTATCCGCCAATCTTTTTGCATTCTTTAAAACACCCTTTCCACTTGCAGCAGGGGCAATGATAAAAGTGTACAAGTGTGGATGCACTCTTTCTTGGAAATAGATACCTGTAACTTTTGGAAGACAGCCGCTAATAATAGCAATTGCACCTGTGAAGAAAACATCTCTTTTCCGGCTATCTGAAAAAGCGATGGAACCTTCTTTGAGTATGCAAGGTAAAGCCTCGTAAACCTCATCAGGAATTGTTGGAGTAGTCTTTAAATAATCTTGCAGAGGATCCTCTTCCTCAGAAATCGGTAACTGCTTTGATGTTTGCAGCTTTGCAGACTTTGCAAACTTTGCAAATTCACCCTCATGGTGTGTGTAGGCACTCTTTATCGCTTCGAGAATTTCTCTTTCAGGTAGGTCAAAATGCTGTGTACATAAAAGTTCAACATCGGACTGCGATAAACCAGCTCGGTTGCAATTAGAAGCAAGCCGATAAATATAATTGTTCCTGTTTCCATCTGTGTATTGTGATTTTTGATTGGTGAATTGAATTTGTTGATTGAATATGAAAGCGGTGTTCAGATCCTCTTCGGGTTCGTTTTGATGCGGTGGTATAATTGGCTCTGTATTTTCCCTTACCGGTTCCTGGATTTTGGTTTCAGGTAGCTGCACTTTGAATTTCTCGTTACGGATATTCTTGTACAGTCCGGGATGGTAACTCATGAAGCAAAGGCGTGTAATATCCTTGCAACTTGGGTCGGCCTTTAAGCCGGTAGCTTCTTCGTAAAACTGCTGCACCTGCAAATAGGCTGTGTCGTGGTGCCCAATGCCTGTATTCACTTCAATGAATACTTTGAGGCCGTTGCCGCTGGGACTGATGAAGCATAAGAAAGTGTAGGGAATTTCGGCAATGACTTTGAAGGCTGTATCTAACTGCTCCGGTGTCAGCTTATCAAAATCAAGATGCACAAAACCGCTGTACATTTCCAGGAAAGCCATTTGCCTTTTCTCGGTGAATACTGCGGATGGAGTAAAAGCCAACAATTGCTTTTTCTTACTGGCGGCTTCCTCCGCTTTACCCTGTTCCAGCAATGCCCTGATTTCTTCAACCTCGGCTTTGTATTTGCCGTTGGCTATATCATTGCCAATAAGAAGCAATGATCTCTTTTCAACCGGAACGGTAAAGTTTCTGAATATGGTACTTGATGCCATTGTTCTGTTCTTTCAGTTAATAAAAAATTCTTACTTCTTGCGTTTGTTGCGGATAACATAGTCGCTTGCCATCTGATCAATTTCATCGGCTGCTGACTTACGGTTACGCTGTAACCAGTTGTCCAATTCCTCCCGTTTGAAGTAGAGTTTCTTACCCTGAGGACAGAAATGGGGAATGTGCTTTGTACTTGTGAGTTTGTACAAATGCGATGGGCTTACGTCTAAATACTTGCAAGCCTCATTAAAGTTCAGTACTGTCTTTTGTAACAGGTTTTGCTCATCCAGCTTGTTAGCGATTTCGGTGAGCTTGTCTAAGATTAAATCTTCGTTTGCCATCTTTTTACTTTTTAAAGTTTGATGGCACAAACCTCTCAAATGCTTGAGGGGCAAAGGTTAAGGGGTTAATCCCTTACTCAGATTACTGAATAATCTTAATGTTTTTTATTGCAGATGTTTGAAGATTTTGTCAATGGTTGCCTTTTCCTTCGGTTCAATTCTGTTCTTTGAACCACTGGCTGAAAGGTTGTTTGCAGTAATGAGGGTGTCCTTCTTTGAATAGAAGATTTTTGACTTCTCAATGTTAGCCAGTGAAAGGCCATTGAAGAAGGGCATGAACTTATCAATGCAGTAACGGAAGTGTTTTGTTTCGCAGCCTAATTGAATTTTAACTGCACCCGGCAGGATGCTTTTTGCTGTGAAGGCTTTTATCAATTCATCAGCATTAGCAACATCCTCATTCAGGAACTCTATCTGATAGCACAACTGATTAACTACCGTTTTCAGTTTTTCAATATCATCTTTGAAACCGAAGCAAATTGTTTCCTGGCTTTCGGTGTATTCCTCGCTTTGCTTGCCGACTGGCACTACCTGCCCGATGTATTCTAATTCTTGGATGCTTGACAATGGCAGTTCCAAATCCAACACATAAAAGTCTTCCAAACTTGTGGTGTGCTGCAAGCTGTTTTCAAATGAATGTTGAACGCTAAAATAAAGCTGTATCAAACTATGCTTTAAGCAATGAAGGGCATAATGTACATGATTGCTTTGCTCATTGGGTTCTGTTGTAAAATCCCTTTCAATTAACTCGGCTGCGGTTTGCTTTGTCAATACTTTGATACTGTTGAGCACCTTGTTAATCTGATACTGAATATCAACCAACTCAGTAAGTGATGCAGCTTTCAAAAGGATGGAATTATATACCCTGAGTGTTTCCGCTGTGATTACTAAAAAATAAAAGTTGGTGATGGGGTCTGTGTACTTGGGTAAAACTGTTTTATATGAAAGCGGCTGTATCATGTCGTTTGTAATTGCCGTATCAGACAGCACTTTCTTTAACTGCGAATAGTCGGCCAGCAAGGCAGTCATTTGTGACTGCAACTCTGCAATAGTTTTCGGTGAAGCTGCTTTTGCAGCTTTCACCAATTCAGTGAACCGCCTTGTGTTGGTGGTATCCATTTTCCACGGTTTCAAAGCACCGTGCATTATGCTGTCTAATACTTTTATCTCCATCGCTATAAGTCTAATTTGATTTTATTCGCTGCCTCCTGTTTTTTATGGTCAATCACCTTAGCGTAAATTTCGGTTGTTTTCAGGTGCCTGTGTCCTAAGAGTTTTGAAACAGTGTAAATGTCTGTACCCAATGTAATTTGAAGGGTGGCGTAGGTATGCCTTGCACAGTGAAAGGTGATATGTTTTGTGATACCTGCTTTCATTACCCATTCACGGAGTTTCAAGTTATGCCAGGCACTGTAATACAAGCCTTCAAATACTTTATCCTCGGGTTTCCTTCTATCGCCTAACAACTGAAAAGCCTGTTCCGAAATGGGCAAGGTTTCTGCACCCTTTGTTTTCTTCTGCCTGAAACGGATGTAATACCCTGACTGCTCAGAGTGCTGCACTTCTGACCAAACCAGTTTTTCAATATCTGACCAACGTAAGCCTGTTAGTGCAGAAAAGATGAAAGCATCTTTCAGCACCGGCATTTCACATTCCACTTTAGCGGCTGCCTGTAGTTCTTCCAATGTGAGAAACTCCCTATCAGGATCATCCGCTTTGATGCCTTCCACTTGGTTTGCCGGGTTGGTTTGGATGATGCCTTCTTTTACGGCTTCTTTCAAAGCTGCTGTTACCTTGCTGAAATAGGATGATTGAGAGTTCTGCGAAAGGCGTTTAATGGTTTTGCTCTTGGCTTCATACTGGAGGTAGTTCTTGAAATCTTCCAGCCAGTTTTTATCAATGTCTTTGAATGATGCTCCGTTCTTGGTAAACTTCTTCAGGTGCTTCAATACGCTATCCCAATTGCCCCAATTACCCTGGCTGTTTCTCCTTTTCTCTGTAAGGCGTTCAAAGTAGGCAATGAAACTGCCTTTGGCTTTATCGGTATCACGAAAGCCGTATTCTTCATTCTTTATCTGTAACAAACGCTTCGACCTGATGGCTTCTGCCAATACCAGTGTTTTGCGGTTCTCTTCCTTCTGCTCCTTAGTGAGCTTGCCTTTCTCCGGCTCGGGTATCAGGTAGAGTTGCAGGTATTCGTAATCTCTTTTACCATCACTGTAGTAATCAAGATACAGGCTTATTTTATCGCCCTTTTTGCGTTGCCTAAGTGTTACTGTCATGCTTCAGTTAGTTTGAATAATTCATTGATAGCTGCCCGGGGAATACGGGTACTTCTGCCCAGTTTACCTGCTTTGAGTTCGCCTTTCTCAATGAGCCTGTAAATGGTCCATCGGCTGGCGTTGATTAACTGGCAGGCTTCTTCAACGGTTAGAAATTCCTTTTGAGCAATGGCAGGGTTGTAAAGTGCTTTCTCGGTTTCTTCCTTGATGGCCACTTCAATTTTTTCGTTCCGCTTCCGCTGCTTGTATGCTCGTTTGGCACAGGTATCTGAGCAAAACTGTGTAACAGTAGTCTTTGCGGTAAATCTGTTACCGCAGTGCTGACAAGTTTTTTGAAGACGAATGTTACTGCTCATTTTGTTGCCTGTTGTTGCTCCATGTTGCAGCTTGTAGCTGTATGTAGCATGTTCTCTCCCGACTGTTGCCTGATTTGTGGGCAACAAATCTGGGCAACAATTAGGCAACAAATATAGGTAAAAAAGTAGAGTTGGGCAACAAAAAAGAGAAGGATAAATCAGCTAAAATCCAACAAAGACAAGCATTTATGAAACAAATGAAAGATAGTTACTTTCCGATACAGAATTTACTGAAGATAAAATCGAGCCGGTCTTCATTGGTTATTTCACCGGTTATCTCTCCTAAAAAATGAAGGCAACGCCTTATGTCCAATGCAAGTAAATCGCCTGATAATTGGTTATTGAGCCCATTCGTAATATCAACTAAAGCTTTATCAACTTCCTGCAGTGCAGTGTAATGGCGGGCATTGGTAATAATTGTATTTTCTGTTTGTACAGTTCCCTGTACAACTTTATCAACCAG